>Ga0315295_10000087_pt1 | contig 76938 bp, 78 predicted proteins | sample YL17G14_0_MG_FD_204453 | JGI IMG/M metagenome (GOLD analysis project Ga0315295, IMG submission 204453) | Sediment microbial communities from Yellowstone Lake, YNP, Wyoming, USA - YL17G14_0 | ecosystem: Environmental > Aquatic > Freshwater > Lake > Sediment | place: USA: Wyoming | collected... | reverse complement strand
CCGAGAATGGCGATGATGTCCTGGAGCGCCTTGTAGCGCTGCAGGATCTCCTGCACGCGCCGCGCCACCCCGTAATGCTCCTCGCCGACGACGAGCGGGGAAAGCATGCGCGAGGTCGAATCGAGCGGGTCCACGGCCGGGTAGATGCCCTTCTCGGCGATGCCGCGGGACAGCACGGTGGTGGCGTCCAAATGCGCGAAGGAGGTGGCGGGCGCGGGATCGGTCAGATCGTCGGCAGGGACGTAGATGGCCTGCACCGACGTGATCGAGCCCTTCTGGGTGGTGGTGATGCGCTCCTGGAGCGCGCCCATGTCGGTGGCGAGCGTCGGCTGATAGCCCACGGCGGAGGGGATGCGCCCCAACAGCGCCGACACTTCTGAGCCGGCTTGGGTGAAGCGAAAGATATTGTCGACGAAGAACAGCACGTCCTGGCCCTGGTCGCGGAAATATTCGGCGACGGTGAGCCCCGAAAGGCCGACGCGGGCGCGGGCGCCGGGCGGCTCGTTCATTTGGCCGTAGACCAGCGCGCATTTGGAGCCGGCGGTCGAGCCGTTGTTCTTCTTCGGGTCCTTGTTAACGCCCGACTCGATGAACTCGTGATAGAGGTCGTTGCCTTCGCGGGTGCGCTCGCCGACGCCGGCGAACACCGAAAAGCCGCCATGAGCCTTGGCGACGTTATTGATTAGCTCCTGGATCAGCACGGTCTTGCCTACGCCGGCGCCGCCGAACAGGCCGACCTTACCGCCCTTGGCGTAAGGCGCCAGCAAATCCACCACCTTGATGCCGGTGACCAGGATCTCGGCCTCGGTCGATTGATCGACATAAGAGGGGGCAGGGGCATGAATCGGGCGCTTCTCGGCGGTCAGAATAGGGCCAGCTTCGTCCACGGCCTCGCCGATCACGTTCATGATGCGGCCCAAGGTCTCGTCGCCGACCGGAACGGCGATCGGCTCGCCGGTATCGAACACCTCCTGCCCGCGCACCAGCCCTTCGGTCGAGTCCATGGCGACGGTGCGGACGGTGTGCTCGCCGAGATGCTGGGCGACTTCGAGCACGAGGCGATTGCCCTGATTGACGGTCTCGATCGCGTTCAGGATCTCGGGCAAATGATCGGTGAATTGCACGTCGACCACGGCGCCCATCACTTGGCGTACATGGCCCTTGGCGCCTTTGCCCTCGGCAACCCTTTTCTGTTGCCTCGGCGTCTCGGCGATGACGGGGGACTTCTTTGCCATGGTTACGTTCCTTCGCGTCTCTCGGATACTAAAGCGCCTCGGCGCCGGAAATGATCTCGATCAGCTCTTTGGTGATCATGGCCTGGCGCGAGCGGTTATATTTCATGGTGAGGCGATCGATCATGTCGCCGGCGTTGCGTGTAGCGTTGTCCATGGCGCTCATGCGCGCCCCTTGCTCGGAGGCCGCGTTCTCGAGCAGCGCCCGCAAGATCTGTGTGGCGATGTTGAGCGGCAGGAGCTCGGCCAGGATATCGGCCTCGTCGGGCTCATAGTCATAGATCGCGCCGCCAAGCGCTGCTTCCGCTTTCGGCGTCTCGGCGGGGATCACGGCCGGAATGAGCTGCAGCGCCGTCGGGATCTGGCTGATCACCGAGCGGTAGCGGGAGAAGAAGAGGGTCACCACATCGAATTCACCAGCAGCGAAGAGGCCGAGCACCTTATCGGCAATCATCTCGGCGTGGCCGAAACCGAGCTGGCGGATGCCCCGGAGCTCGATGAGCTCGACGATCTGGGAGACAAACTGGCGCTTGATCTGGTCGAACCCCTTCTTGCCGACGCAAAGGAACTTGACCTGCTTGCCCTCGGCCGCCAGCCGGAGGGCATGGTCGCGGGCGAGCCGCACGATGGACGAGTTGAAGGCACCACACAGCCCGCGCTCGGCGGTTGCGACCACGAGCAGATGCCGCTCGTCCTTGCCGGTGCCGATCATGAGCGGCGGTCCGCCCTCGCGGCCGGCAAGCGCGGTGGCGAGATTGGCGAGCACGCTTTCCATGCGCGTGGCGTAGGGGCGCGCGGCTTCTGCCGCACTTTGGGCGCGCCGGAGCTTCGCCGCCGCCACCATCTGCATGGCTTTGGTGATCTTCTGCGTCGCCTTCACGCTAGCGATGCGGTTGCGCAGTTCTTTCAGCGACGGCATGGCTCAGCTCGTAACCCGGTTGGACGCTCAAAAGGCATTTACGCGAAGGCCTTGGCGAAGGCGTCGACTGCGGCTTTCAACTTCTCGCCGGTCTCCTTGGAGATTTCCTTCTGGTCGCGGATTGCATCGAGCACGTCCTTGTGCTCGGCGCGCACATAGCGGAGCAACTCGGCCTCGAAGCGCTGTACGTCCTTGACCGCAATCGGATCGAGATAGCCGTTGACGCCGGCATAGATCACCACGACCTGCTCCTCCACCTTCAGCGGCGAGAATTGCGGCTGCTTCAGAAGCTCGGTCAGCCGCGCGCCGCGGTTGAGCAGGCGCTGGGTGGTGACGTCGAGATCTGAGCCGAACTGAGCGAAGGCCGCCATTTCACGATACTGCGCAAGCTCACCCTTGATCTTGCCGGCCACCTGCTTCATCGCCTTCACCTGCGCGGCGGAGCCCACGCGGGAGACGGAAAGGCCGACGTTCACGGCAGGACGGATGCCTTGATAGAAGAGATCGGTCTCGAGGAAAATCTGTCCGTCAGTGATGGAGATCACGTTGGTCGGGATGTAGGCCGACACGTCGTTGGCTTGCGTCTCGATCACGGGAAGCGCGGTCAAGGAGCCCGAGCCGTTGTCCTTGTTCAGCTTCGCCGCGCGCTCCAAGAGCCGCGAATGAAGATAGAACACGTCGCCGGGATAGGCCTCGCGGCCAGGCGGCCGGCGGAGCAGCAGCGACATCTGCCGGTAGGCCACGGCCTGCTTGGACAGATCGTCGTAGAAGATGACCGCGGCCATGCCGTTGTCGCGGAAGAACTCGCCCATGGCGCAGCCGGAAAATGGCGCCAGATACTGCATCGGCGCGGGGTCCGAGGCCGTGGCGGCGACGACGATGGAATACTCCATGGCGCCGTTGTCCTCGAGCACCTTGACGAATTGCGCGACGGTGGAGCGCTTCTGCCCGATGGCGACATAGATGCAATAGAGTTTGGTCTTCTCGTCGCCTAGCGCGTTCACCGATTTCTGGTTGAGGATGGTGTCGAGGATGATGGCGGTCTTGCCGGTCTGGCGGTCGCCGATGATCAGCTCGCGCTGGCCACGGCCGATGGGGATCAGCGCGTCGATGGCCTTCAGCCCCGTCTGCATCGGCTCATGCACCGATTGCCGCGGGATGATGCCCGGCGCCTTCACGTCGACGCGGCGCATCTCATGGCTCTCGATGGGACCTTTGCCGTCGATGGGGTTGCCGAGCGCGTCAACCACGCGGCCCAACAGGCCTTTGCCCACCGGTACCTCGACGATGGCGCCGGTGCGCTTGACGAGATCGCCTTCCTTGATGTGGCGGTCGGAGCCGAAGATCACGATGCCGACATTGTCGACCTCGAGGTTCAGCGCCATGCCGCGCGTGCCGTCGGCGAACTCGACCATTTCGCCGGCCTGGACATTGTCGAGCCCGTAGGCGCGGGCGATGCCGTCGCCAACCGACAGCACCTGGCCGATTTCGGAGACTTCAGCTTCCTGGCCAAAATTCTTGATCTGCTCTTTGAGGATCGCGGAGATCTCGGCGGCCCTGATATCCATCAGCCAACCTCTTTCATGGCGTGCTTGAGACGAGTGAGTTTGGTACGGAGCGATGAGTCGACCATGCGGCTGCCGACCTTGACGACGAGCCCGCCGAGCAGGGTTGCATCCACTTTCTGGTCTAGCTGCACGTCCTTGTGCAGTGCTGCTTTGAGCCCGGATTGAAGCGCTCGGACCTGGCCTTCCTCGAGCGCAACGGCCGAGATGACCTCGGCGCTGGTCTGCCCGCGATGACGCGCCAGAGCCAAGCGGAAGGCCTTGATCATGTCGGGGGAGGCGAACAGGCGGCGGTTCTTGGTGATGAGCTTGAGGAAATTGGCGGTCAGCCCGTCGATCTTCATCTGCTCGAGGATGGCGGCGATGGCTTGGCTCTGCTCCTCGGCGGAGAACACCGGGCTCTTCACCAGGCGATCCAGATCGGGCACGGCGTCGAGAGCTTGAGCGAACCGGTTCAGATCATCCTCGACCTGGTCGAGCGCATCTTCTTCGCGTGCAAGCTCGAACAGCGCGTTGGCGTAACGGCCCGCAACGCCTGAAGGGGTCTGATCCTCACCTGCCACCTAAATAATGCCTTTCCTCTCGAACGGGCGCATCTTGCCAGCGGCCTCGTCCACGGACCCGCAAATTCTGGGATTGGAGCTTCCGCGTCAACAGCCGTAAAGCGCGCCGACGGTCCCCCCGGAAGGCCCGCGGAGCCTGTAACATATGGGGGATGGGGGATGCAACAAGGGGCGGGCCGCAACTGCCAGCGAATCTGCTTTCATGTCGTTTTGAGATGCTTAAGGCTTGGCCCATCTCATCGGCCTCACTTCCCAGCAAAAGGGGGCGCCAGCGGCGAGCAGGCAGCTCTCGTCCGAAAGGCGAACAATGCGGGACCAAGCCAATGCTCGGGTATGTTCAAATACAACAACCAGGATCATGCCATGGCGACCGGGCTGCTCGCCGCCCGCACGACCCTCGGCTTGAAGCGCTTCGATCCTTGGCGCGTCAATATCGACGCGGAATACCAGGAAACGGGCCCGGTGGGCCGACGGGGTTCCTGGTGAGCGCGGGAAGTTCTCAAACGGCCTTGAAAAGAACCACCAGTGCCGGCGTCTTGTCCAGATAAAAGATATATCTTGAGATAGTACGATATATGGCATATCTTTCGACATATCTTTTATCTAACAAGGAAAATAACTCATGCACGGACTGAGACATCACGCGGACAATTACGGTGGCCTGCGGGCCGCCAGGCGCTTCGCCCGCCACACCGGCGAGGGCCCCCGCTTCGGTCGCGGCGGCGGACCTGGTCGCGGCGACTGGTTCCGCGTCGGCCGCATGCTCGCCCATGGCGATTTGAAGCTGCTGGCGCTCGCGCTGATCGCCGAGCAGCCGCGCCATGGCTACGAGCTGATCAAGCTCATCGAGGAGAAGACGAGCGACTGCTACAGCCCAAGCCCCGGCGTAATCTATCCCACGCTGACCTTCTTGGAGGAGGCCGGATACGTCACCGCCGAGAGCGAAGGCGCCAAGAAGCGCTACAGCATCACCGACGAGGGACGGACTTATCTCGAGGAGAATCGCGATATCGCCGACATGGTGTTGGCGCGTCTCTCCGGCATCGGCAAGAAGATGGCGCGCCTCCGCCGCGAGCGGGGACGGGAGCGGGATGAAGAGGACCAGCAGAGCGTGCCGCAACTCGTCACCGCAGCCCTCGACAATCTCCGCAGCGTCACGGTGAAGCGGCTGGACGCCGAGGATGGCGAGGCCGAGACCCGGATCGTGGAGATCCTGGCCCGCGCTGCCCAAGACATCCGCAACGCGTAAGGCGGTATGGACCCCCCGGGACAAGCCCGGGGGGTGACGCCGTTAAGGGTTCAGCGTCTACAAGAAACTATACGGATCGACATCCACATAGAGACGGACATCGCCTTTGGGCTTTGGCGCTTGGCTGAGCCAGAGGCGTAGATAGGTCTGGAGGTCGGCCTCGCGCGTGGCCTTGACCAACAACCGAAAGCGATAGCGGCCGCGGATCACGGCGAGCGGCGCTTCCGCCGGTCCCAGCACCTCGATCTTGGCGGCTAGCGGCGCGGCGCGGGCGACGCTCCGGGCGTAACCTTCCGCCGCATCGCGCGAGCTCCCCGTCACCAGCACTGCGGCAAGGCGCCCGAAGGGCGGCAGCATCGCGTCCTTGCGCCCTTCGATCTCACGCGCCAGGAATTTATCGCGGTCGCCGGAGACGAGCGCCTGGATCGCCGGGTGCTCGGGCATATAGGTCTGGACCAGGCCGCGGCCTTCGATAGCCTCGCGGCCAGCGCGGCCGGTCACTTGGCTCAGCAGCTGGAAGGTGCGCTCAGATGCGCGCGGATCAGCTTGCGCGAGCCCCAAATCCGCATCGACGGCGCCGACCAGCGCGAGCCCGGGGAAGTGATGGCCCTTGGCCACGAGCTGGGTGCCGATGACGATGTCCACCTCGCGGTCCTCGATCTCGCGCAACGTCTCGCGTAAATCGCTCACGCTTGAGCTCTGATCGCTCGACAAAATCACACGGCGTGCGTCTGGGAAGCGTTCCGCAATCTCCTCGGCGATGCGCTCGACGCCGGGTCCGCATGGCACGAGCGAATGCTCGGCCCCGCAATTCGGGCAAACCTCCGGGAGCGGCAGGAACTTGCCGCAATGGTGACATTCGAGGCGGCGGCGGAATCTGTGCTCGACGAGCCATGCCGAGCAGTTCGGGCATTCGAAGCGGAAACCGCATTTGCGGCAGAGCGTGACCGGCGCATAGCCGCGGCGGTTCAGGAACAGGAGAGCTTGCTCTCCGCGCTTCAAGATTTCGGCTACGGCGTCTACCAGCACAGGCGACAGCCAGCGGCCGCGCTCGGGCGGGCTCACCCGCATATCGATGGTCGAGATGCCAGGAAGGCCTGCGGATTTGTAGCGTTGCGCCAAGCCGATGTGGCGGTAGCGCCCTTGGCTCGCATTCACCAGACTCTCGATGGACGGCGTGGCCGAGCTCAAGACCACCGGGATAGCCCCAAGCGAGCCACGCAAGACCGCCATGTCGCGCGCCTGATAGGCGACACGCTCCTCCTGCTTGTAGCTTGCGTCATGCTCCTCATCGACGACGATGAGGCCGAGATCGGGGAAGGGGAGGAAGAGTGCCGAGCGGGCGCCCACCACGAGCTTTGCCTGATTTTCAGCGACCGCCCGCCACACCCGGCCGCGCATGGGCGCGCTGAGCCCCGAATGCCATTCGGCGGGCTTGGCGCCGAACCTCTGCTCGCAGCGGGCGATGAACTGACTAGTCAGCGCGATCTCGGGCATGAGCACGAGCGCTTGCTTTTCTTTCGCCACCGCCGCGGCGATGGCCTCGAAATAGACCTCGGTCTTGCCCGAGCCGGTGACGCCGTCGAGCAGGGTCACGGTGAAACCGCCGCTCGTGTTCTCGACCAACTCGGCCGCTGCCTTGGCCTGCTCTACGCTGAGGCGCGCCCGAGCCGTTGAAAGGTCGAGCGGCGGCGGCGCCCAGGCAGGAAGCGGCTCGGTGATGAGGCTGCCGGCATCGACCAGGCCGTCGATCACCCCCGGGCTCACACCGGCGGTCTCGGCCAGTGCCGATTTCACCCAAGTCAGGCCGTTGCCAGCCACCTCCAGCACGCGGGCGCGGGCTGGCGTCATGCGCTGAGGTGTGGCGCCTGCGAGGCGCACGCCATATCGGGGCGCGGGCGGCGCGAAGGCGGAGCCTGCGCTCATCATCATGCGCAGCACCATGCCGGGGGAGGAGAGCGTGTAATTGGCGACCCAGGCCGCGAAGTCGAGCGACAGGCGCGGGAGCTTCGGCACATCGTCGAGAACCGCGATGATCTCCCGGAGCTTTTCCGGGTTTACCGGCGGGGCATCCGCGCCTTCGCCGCGTGGCCAAACCACGCCCAAGCGCTCGACGGGACCGAGCGGCACGACGACGAACTGGCCGGGCTCAACCTCTAGTCCTTCGGGCACGAGATAGTCGTAAGGGGCGGGCAGCGCGAGCGGCAGAAGGACAGGTACGGTCACGGGCCCTTGCACCGGGCTGGTCTTCGGCAGGGTCGTCGTCTTGGCCAGGGCTCAAGCTCGCGGGTTAAGGGACAGGAAGGAGTCCTCCCCCATATAGTATCTCGTGCGGGTTTGAGTCGTTTGTAGATCGAAAGCGGGGGTTTGCTTGGGTAGACACGCCAAAGCGCCAAATGTGATCGCCGCCGCGGATGTGCAAAACGCGGTCGAGGCGTGGCTTGCCTATCTCTCGGTCGAGCGCCAGCTCTCAGCCAATACGTCGGAGGCCTATGCCCGCGACGTCGGCCAGTTCTTAGGCTTCCTCGCTGACCATCTGAAACGCCTGCCGACGCTTCCCCAGCTCAGCGCGCTGTCGGCGCGCGACATCCGCGCGTTCCTCGCGTCGCGCAGGGCGGCAGGCGTGGGCAGCCGCAGCCTCTCCCGCACGCTCTCGGCCTTACGCATGTTCTACCGCTTCCTGGAGCGCCGGGGGCTCGCCAAGAACGATGCGGTGCGCGCCGTGGCGCTGCCGAAGCTTGCCCATTCGGTGCCGAAGCCGCTCACGGCGTCCAAGGCCACCGCACTTGTCGGCGGCGCCGATATCGCCCATCCCGATGCGCCGGACTGGATCGTGGCGCGCGACACCGCCGTGCTCTCGCTTCTTTATGGCTCCGGATTGCGCATCTCGGAGGCGCTCACGCTCTCCCGGAAAGATGCACCCATTCGCGGCCGCGACATGCTCAGGGTCACGGGCAAGGGCGACAAGACGCGGGTGGTGCCCGTGCTGCCCATCGTGCGGGAGGCGGTGGAGCGCTATTTGGCGCTCTGCCCGATGCCGCAGGGCGCCGACGATCCACTGTTCGTGGGGGCGAGGGGCGGGCAGCTCAGCCCACGCATCATCCAGCTTCTGATCGCGCGGTCGCGCGTTGCGCTCGGGCTCCCGGCGACGGCGACGCCGCATGCGCTCCGCCATTCCTTCGCCACGCATCTGCTCGGCGCCGGCGCGGACTTACGGGCGATCCAGGAGCTGCTCGGTCATGCGAGCCTTTCGACCACCCAAGGCTACACCGAGGTCGACCGCGAGCATCTGCTAAAGACCTACGCTCGCGCCCATCCCAGGGCCTGATCCCCCCCTTCTTCAAGGCTAGCTCTCCGCCCTGCGCCAGTTAAGGCTCTGTGCCTCGCTTCCCATTTTGCCTATTGTGGTACTGACCGGTCAGTCATTATATGTGGGTTGAACCGGCGGTTCTAACGGCCGCCCGAAACCAGGCCGGAACCCAGCCAGACAACGAGCTGCTGGCGAGGTCCGAAGGGCAGCGGTGAGGACCATGGCTGAAACGAAATCCGTGCAAGCGAAATCGGCGACGGCCAAGCCGCGGCGGCGCGAGGGCAAGGACGCTCGCCCGCAACAGATCGTGGCGGCGGCCTTCGAGGAGTTCGCGGCCAAGGGCTTTGCCGGAACGAGGCTCGAGGACGTGGCCGCCCGGGCGAAAGTGAGCAAGGGCCTGCCCTATCTTTATTTCAAGACCAAGGTCGAGCTGTTCAAGGCGGTGGTCCGCAGCGTCATCACCTCCCATTTCGATGTGATCCGCGAGCGGATGGAGACGACCGATCTCTCGGTCGAGGATTTTCTCAAGGGTCCCTTTCTCACCTTCATCCAGGAGCTGGTAGGCTCGCGCCGCGCCTTCATCGCGCGGCTCCTGATCGCCGAAGGGCACAAGCATCCGGAGCTCACCGCCTTCTATTACGAGACAGTGGTGTCGCGCGGGATCGAGACGCTGACCCGCCTCATCGATCGCGGCGTCGAGCGTGGCGAGTTTAAGAAGACGCGCCTCCGCGACTTTCCCCAGCTTTTCGTGGCGCCCGTGCTGACCGCCATCATTTGGCGTTCTCTGTTCGAGCGGCATCGCCATCTCGATACCAACGCGATGCTTGCCACCAATATCGAGCTGCTGGTCGACGCCATCCGGGCCCCCCGCGCCGGAAGCGGAGGCGCGCCGTGAGGACCATCAGTGGCGTTCTCTCCGCATTTCTCCTAAGCGCGGCAACGCTGGCGCTCGCCGGCTGCGGGGATCATCGACTGAACGAGTTTCCCGGCTACATGGAAGCCGATCTCGTGCTGGTCGGCTCGGAGCAGGGCGGCCGCGTGGAGACGCTTGCCGTGCAGGAAGGCGACAGCGTCGAGCAGGGCGCGGCCATCTTCACGCTCGAGAGCCAGGCGCAGGAGGCGGAGGTCGCGGCGGCAAAGGCGCGCGTGACGGAGGCCGAAGCGCATTTCGCCGATGCCAAGCAGCAGATGCAGAGGCCCGGCGAGGTCGACGTGCTGGAGGCGGCACTCGCTCAGGCGCGGGCCATGCTGCAGGTCTCAACCCTTAATCTCGACCGCACGCAGAAACTGTTCGACAAGAAATGGGTCGCCCAGGCCCAGCTCGACGACGTCAACGCCCAGCACGACCGCAACCTTGCCGCGGTCAACGAAGCCGAGCGACGCATCGCCGCCGCGAAGCTACCGAACCGCTCCGACCTGATCGATGCTGCTGCGGCCTCGGTCGAGGCCGCGCGCCATTCGCTCGAGCAGGCCGAGAAGAACCTCGGCAAGCGCAAGGTCTTTGCGCCCGCCGCCGGCTCCGTCGAGGAGGTCTATTTCAGGCCAGGCGAGGTGGTGAAGGAGGGCCAGGCCGTGGTGGCGCTGTTGCCGCCCGGCAATCTCAAGGTGCGTTTCTTCGTCGCCGAGCCGGTGCGGGCGACCTTGCATCTCGATCAGACCGTCAAGGTCACCTGCGACGGCTGCAAGGGTGAGCTCACCGCCAAGATCAGCTTCATCGCGCGGGAGGCCGAGTTCACGCCGCCCGTGATCTTCTCGCAGGAGCAGCGGCAGAAGCTCGTTTTCATGGTCGAGGCGCGGCCCGTTGAGGCGACCGCCAAGCTTACGGCCGGCCAGCCGGTGACGGTGAGCCTCGGGTCTGAGCCACAGGTCGTGCAGCGATGAAGGAGATCGCCGTCGACGTCGAGGGGCTGACCAAATCCTTCGGCGACCGCGTCGTGGTCAGGAATTTGACCCTGCAAGTGCCCAAGGGCGAGATCTACGGCTTCCTTGGGCCGAACGGCAGCGGCAAGACCACCACGCTGCGCATGCTGTGCGGGCTGCTGACGCCCGACTCGGGCCGCGGCACATGTCTCGGCTACGACATCCTGACCCAGCAGGACGAGATCAAACGCGACGTGGGCTACATGACCCAGCGCTTCAGCCTCTATGACGACCTTTCCATCCGCGAAAATCTGGAATTCGTCGCCCGCGTCTACGGCGTGCTCAAGTCGCGCGAGGCCGCCGCCGAGGCCATCCATCGCCTTGGGCTTGAGGGGAGGGCGAACCAGCTCGCGGGGCAGCTGTCGGGCGGCTGGAAGCAGAGGCTCGCGCTTGGCGCCTGCATCTTGCCTTCGCCTCGCCTCCTGTTGCTCGACGAGCCCACCGCCGGCGTCGACCCCAAGGCGCGGCGCGAGTTCTGGGACGAGATCCACCGCCTCGCGGCCGAGGGCATCACCGTGCTGGTGTCGACTCATTACATGGACGAGGCCGAGCGCTGTCACGAGATCGCCTATATCGCCTTTGGCGAGCTGCTCGCGCGCGGGACGGTGCACGAGGTCGTGGCGCAGTCTGGTCTCAGCACCTGGATCGTGTCGGGCCGCGATCTGCAGCCCCTTGCCGAGCAGCTGCATCACAGTAAGGGCGTGGACATGGTGGCGCCGTTCGGCGCCGAGTTGCATGTCAGCGGGCGCGACTCGCGCGCGCTGGATAAAGCCATCGCGGAGGTCAAGAAGGCCGACGGCGCGCATCGCTGGAAGCGGGGCGACCCAAGCCTCGAAGACGTCTTCATCCTGCTGATGAACGAGTCCAAGGACAATTTAGCATGACGATGGCCACTTATAACGGCGCTGGAGCACGCCGCGATCCAGGCTTCCTGCGGCGCATGTGGGCGATGATCGTCAAGGAGTTCGTGCAGATGCGGCGCGACCGCATGACCTTCGCTACCATGATCATGGTGCCGATCCTCCAGCTCGTGCTGTTCGGCTATGCGATCAATACCGACCCCAAACATTTGCCGACCGCGGTGCTGGTGCGCGACGACGGACCGCTGACGCGGGCCGTGCTCGCGGCCCTGAAAAACACAGATTATTTCGACTTTCGCCAGCAAGTGCGCTCGGCCGAGGATCTGGACCGGCTGGTCAGGACGGGAGAGGTGCAGTTCGCCGTCGAGATTCCCGCAAGCTTCGAGCGCGACGTGCGGCGGGGCGACCGCCCGGCCATTCTGCTCATCGCCGACGCGACCGATCCGGTGGCCACGGGGACCGCGATCGCGGCCGTGCAAGGCGTGATCGACAGCGCGCTGAAGCGCGAGCTGCGCGGCCCCGACGCCGCGATGGCAGCTGCGCTGGCTCCTTTCCAGATCACAGTGCAACGCCGCTACAATCCCGAAGGCATCACCCAATATAACGTCGTTCCCGGCCTGCTCGGGGTGGTGCTCACCATGACCATGACGATGTTCACCGCGCTCGCCGTGACGCGGGAGATCGAGCGGGGCACCATGGAGAGCCTGCTGTCGATGCCGATAAGGCCGATCGAGATCATGATTGGCAAGATCGCTCCCTTCGTGCTGATCGGCCTGGTGCAGATGACGATCATCCTGCTCGCGGCGCATTATCTGTTCGGCGTGCCGATCCTCGGCAGCGTTGCGCTGCTCATCACGCTGTCAACGCTGTTCGCCGCCTCCAATCTCGCGGTCGGCTACACCTTCTCCACCGTCGCGCAAAACCAGCTGCAGGCGGTGCAGATGACGTTCTTCTTCTTCCTGCCGAACTTCCTGCTGTCGGGCTTCGCCTTCCCGTTCCGCGGCATGCCGGATTGGGCGCAATGGATCGGCGAGGGCCTGCCGCTCACCCATTTCATTCGCATCGTCCGCGGCATCACGCTCAAGGGCAACGGCTTCGCCGACATGCAGCTCGATGTCCTGGCGCTGTTCATCTTTATGGTTGCGGCCATGGCTCTCGCGCTGCTCCGCTTCCGCAAGACGCTCGATTAGCTCGGGTCCGCTTTACGCTGTCCAGGCAAGTGGGGGCCGATGGCGTAATGGAGCTGCACCAGAAAAATAAGGGCAGCCCGTCGCTGAGAGCGGCGATGCGTTCCAGGCTCTGTCCGGCAATGCGGTTGTACATGCGGGTCGCTCGCTTGAGGCCATTCAGCCGCCCCGTTCGATCCTGAAGCAGCTTGCGTCGCGCTGCAACGGGGCCGGGAGAGCCGCCGCTGGCCGCGGGGCAACGCTTCCCCAGACCCTCCGAGCAGCACATTTCGATCCTGGGCAAGAAATGGGGTAAGAAGGCGGTACGCTGGACATTGGAGGCGATGTTGCGCGGTCTTGCCTTTCTCGTTGGAGCTCTCGCCCTCTCCGCCGCAACACGGCGGCCACCTGTTCGGGCCGAGAGGAATCGCGGCTTCCATCCTGGCGTGATCGCCATGCCAGATCTCGAGCCGGTGCTGCTGCCGCCGGTCAGCACGCCCGCGCTTGCGGCAGGGGCTCTCGCGCTTGGCGCGCTGGCGGTCGGTGCGCTCGCCATTGGCGCCCTCGCCGTTGGCAGGCTCGATATCCGCGAGGCTCGCCTGCGCAAGGTCGAGATCGACGACCTCATGGTGCGCCGCTTTCGCGTCGTTGATGGGCCGGTGCCGCCCGGAAAGGACTGAGTGGTCTTAAGGGGCACGCCGTCCCACGACCAGAAAACTGATCGAACTGCCAGAGGGGGCTCCATGTGGCTCAGGGTTATTCGCTTTCTCGTCGTCATGTTCGCGGCGCTGTCGCTCAGCTTTGGGCTCGGGCATCTCATGCAGCTACCCGCGCGCATGGCCTGGGATCAATATCTATGGGTCGGCTCGACGGTGCAGGGCGGCCTTTACAGCCTGTCCGGTCCGCTCGGTGCGGTGATCGAGGTAACGACGCTCATCGCGCTGATCGTGCTGGCCAAGCTACTGCGCCGCCACGGAGCGTCCGGGTTTGCCATGACGGCCGTCGCCGCCGTGGTGTTCGCGACCGGGCTTCTGTTCTGGTGGATCCTCGTCTATCCGGTGAATGTCGAGCTCGCCAAATGGGTGAACGGGCCGGTGCCCGAGAATTGGATCGAATGGCGGGCGATCTGGGAATGGGGCCAAGCCGCGAACGGGCTGTTGCAGCTTCTAGGTTTCGCCGCACTGGTTGCCTCGCTCTTGGAAAGGCCGCGCGACTGATGCCCTAAGACCGGCGCCGCCTTCGGGAGAGGCCTGTCACCTCGCCGTCACGGCCTGTTTGCTACCATCGCGGAGGAATGCGGCGGCTGGTTGCGAGGGCATTTCTTTTTGCGCCAAGCTTGACAAAATTGTTCCACGAGGGATGATTTCGCGCCGCTGCAAGGGCCTTGCGGGGACGCCTGAGCCCGTTCAAAGGACCGGTCAATCAGTCTCAATAAGCGTTTCGGGGGGAACGACGATGACAAGCATGAGCACCGGTGCTGCCGGGCACCCTATCGGCTTGCTCGGCAAGGAGCGCATCATTGCGCCGCCAGGCTTTAATCGCTGGCTCGTCCCGCCGGCCGCCCTTGCCATCCATCTCTGCATCGGCATGGCCTATGGCTTCAGCGTGTTCTGGCTGCCACTTGGGCGCGCCGTTGGCGTCGCTGCCGGAACCGGCAAGCCGATCCCCTGCCCAGGCGATGCGACCACCTTCCTCGGCAAGGTCGGCATCACGGCGCATGCGCTCGTCGCCACCGATTGCGACTGGACCCAGTTCGACTTGGGCTGGATGTTCACCCTGTTCTTCGTCCTGCTCGGCACCTCCGCCGCGATCTGGGGCGGCTGGCTCGAGCGCGTGGGTCCGCGCAAGGCGGGCGTCGTCGCCGCGCTGTGCTGGTGCGGCGGCCTGATGATCTCGGCCGTCGGCGTCTATCTCCATCAGCTTTGGCTGATGTGGCTCGGCTCGGGTATCATCGGCGGCTGCGGCCTCGGGCTCGGCTACATCTCGCCCGTCTCGACCTTGATCAAATGGTTCCCGGACCGCCGCGGCATGGCCACCGGTATGGCCATCATGGGCTTTGGCGGTGGCGCCATGATCGGGAGCCCGCTCGCCACTATCCTGATGAAGTATTTCGCCACGCCGACCTCGGTCGGCGTATGGGAGACCTTCGTCGCCATGGGCTGCATCTATTTCGTGTTCATGCTGGGAGGCGCTTTCGGTTATCGGCTCCCGCCGGCGGGCTGGCGCCCGGCGGGCTGGACTCCTCCCGTCACCGCCAGGGCCATGATCACCACGGGACACGTCCACCTCAAAGATGCGCACAAAACGCTGCAATTCTGGTTGATGTGGGCGGTGCTCTGCCTGAACGTCTCGGCCGGTATCGGCATCATCGGGGCAGCATCGCCCATGCTGCAGGAGACGTTTGGCGGCAGGCTGTTCGGCGATTCGTCCATCGGCTTCCTGCAATTCAGCGACGACCAGAAGGCGAAAGCAGCGCTGGTGGGCGCGGCATTTGTCGGGCTGTTCTCGCTGTTCAACATCGCCGGCCGATTCTTCTGGGCCTCGCTCTCCGACAAAGTCGGGCGGAAGCTCACTTATTACACCTTCTTCGCGCTCGGCTTCGCCTGCTACGCCGCGGCGCCGACGCTTGCCACCCTCGGCATGCTCGGGGTGTTCGCCGCCGCGTTCTGCCTCATCGCGTCCATGTATGGGGGCGGATTTGCCACGATCCCGGCCTATCTCGCCGACGTCTTCGGCACCCAGTTCGTCGGCGCCATTCACGGCCGGCTGCTCACGGCGTGGTCGACGGCTGGCATCGTCGGGCCGGTGATAGTCAACTACATGCATGACAACCGCGTGGCCGCAGGCATCACGCCCGACAAGATCTATGGCCCCATCTTCTATGTGCTGTCGGCGCTATTGGTGGCGGGCTTCGTCGCCAATTTCCTGATCCGGCCGCTTGATAAGAAGTGGTTTATGAAGCCCGAGGAGGTCGAGGCGCTCCAGATACGGACGGCGCCGGAGCGCCGACACCCGGCCGACGCGATCACGGGCACCGATGACACCAAGCCTGGCATCAAGTTGCTACAACCGCTCGGTGTGGCGCTCATCGCGGTCGCGTTGGTGTGGTGGATCACCTTCTACACCAAGGTGGGGGGCATCGGCGGGGCGTGGGAGTGCCTGTTCATCACCACGGCGCCTTGCGGCCAGACCATCACTGCGGCCGAGCTGCAAGGCTATTTCGCCTATCGACCCTTCCTGATCTGGCTCGGCCTTGCACTTTGGCTCGGCGGCATCATCTTGAGTCGGAGACGCCTCAATACCACTCCCCTTTTATGGGCGCTGGTCGGCATTCCTCTGCTTTGGGGTATATGGATTACGGTCGAAAAGGCGCTGGTGCTGTTCGAATAGCCCCTAAAAGGGCAATCTCGAAAAGGGTTCGTATCTATATCGGGTGGATTATTTTGAAAGTGTCCCCTAGATATAGGACTGGTTGCCAAACTATCCCGTTCAGAATTTCTTAATGTGGCAGTCAGGTCCTTTTCATGAGCGCGTCATGCGGCTCTCATCGCCGTACCCCATTATCCTAGTCTCAGCGTTCACCGAAGGAGACGACCCAATGAAAGAGTGGCTGAAACCCGAAATCACCGAGTCCGAAGCTGGCATGGAAGTGACGAGCTATCTCCCGGCCGAGCTGGACCGCGCTTAATTCCGAAGCGTCGATCTTACGAGTTTGCTGAGTGACGGCCCCCGCGAAAGCGGGGGCCGTCACTGTTTTAGGCGCCTGCGTTTACGGCCGCGACTCGCCCAACGCGCTCCAGCCTCACCTCGCCCAAGGCGGGATGACAGACATGCGCCGCGACCTTATGGTGCGCGCCACGCTTGGTGCGACAGAAGGTAGACGCGTCACATGAGCAACGAAAGCGCTGGCAACTTCTTCGAGGACTTCACGCTCGGCCAGCAGATCGTGCACGCCGCGCCCCGCACCGTGACGGTGGGCGATGTGAGCCTGTTCATCGCGCTTTACGGCTCGCGCTTCGCGGTGCAGTCCTCGGACGCGTTCGCGAAAGCGATCGGCTACGAGCGGGCGCCGATCGACGACATGCTCGTGTTTCACATCGTGCTCGGCAAGACGGTGCCCGACATCTCCCGCAACGCCATCGCCAATCTCGGCTATGCCGATTTGCGCTTCTTGCAGGCGGTCTATCCCGGCGACACGCTCAGTTCCGTCACCGAGATCATCGGGTTGAAGGAAAACTCAAACGGCAAGAACGGCACCGTCTATGTGCGGTCCACGGGTCGCAATCAGAAGGGGGAGCCCGTGCTCAGCTTCGCCCGCTGGGTGATGGTGAACAAGCGCGACGAGGCTGCGCCCGCGCGCGCGCCGCATGTGCCGGAGCTGATCGCCAAGGTCGAGCCCGCGCGCCTCGGCGAGGCGCTGCCGAAGCTGAAGCTCGGCGCCTACGACTTTGCCCTTGCCGGATCGGCGAAGAGATGGGGCGATTATCGGATCGGCGACCGGATCGACCATGTCGACGGCCAGACCATCGAGGAGGCGGAGCACCAGCTTGCCACGCGCCTCTTCCAGAACACCGCGCGGGTGCATTTCAACCAACACATCGAAGCCCAAGGTCGCTTCAAGCGCCGCATCGTCTATGGCGGCCATATCATCTCCATCGCGCGGGCGCTGAGCTTCAATGGCCTCGCCAATGCCTTTCATCTCGCCGCCATCAATGGCGGGCGCCACGTAGCGCCGTCCTTCGCGGGCGATACCATCTATGCCTGGAGCGAGGTGACGGATAAGGTCGACCTTCCCGGCCATCCCGGCATGGGCGCGCTGCGCCTGCGCCTGTTCGCCGTCAAGGACCGGGCTTGCGCGGATTTTCCAGGACAGCGGGCCGACGGGACCTATGAGGACGGCGTCGTGCTCGATCTCGATTGCTGGGTGGCCTTGCCGCGCTAGGGCCATACTTCGTTATTCCGGCGAAAGCCGGGATCCAGTTTGTTATTTGCACGTCGCGCGCTGGATTCCGGCTTGCGCCGGAATGACGATGCTTGGGCACAGGAGCAAACCATGGGACGCAAACTGATCCTGTTGGCGGCGCTGGTTGCGATGAGCATCCTTCTCGCCGCAGCTGGGGCAGGCGCAGCGGACAAGGCCGTAGCGGTCTTAAAGGACGCAAGCGGCAAGGACGTGGGCAAGGCCGAACTGACCAACACCCCGAGCGGGGTGCTGATCCGCCTCGATCTCAGCGGCATCCCGGCTGGCGACCACGCCTTTCACGTGCATGCCGTCGGCAAATGCAATGCGCCCGACTTCAAGTCGGCCGGCGCCCATTTCAATCCCGACGAGACCAAGCACGGGCTGATGAACGGCGAAGGCCCGCATGCGGGCGACATGCCCAATCTGCATGTGCCGGAGAGCGGCCAGTTGGTGGTCGAGGTGCTGGACGAATCTGTGACCCTCGACGCCGAGCATGCGCTGCTGGACGAGGACGGCTCGGCTCTAGTGATCCATGCGGGCGCCGACGATTATCGGACCGATCCCGCCGGCAATGCCGGGGACCGCATCGCCTGCGGCATCGTCACGCCATAACGAGCGCCCCACCTGATCGAGGGGGGCCAAAGGTCGCTGACCGCGTCGATTGCTCCCTTAGGGTGGGTACGTTATGACTGGTCGAGACGCTCCACGACCCTGCCAAGCAAGACATCCCCATGGGCAACAGCAACACGCACACGCGGCGGCCGCTTTCGCCGCATCTCCAGATCTACCGGCCGATGCTCACCATGATGATGTCGATCGCCCATCGCGTCTCGGGCGCGGCGCTCGCCACCGGCTTCATCCTGCTCGTCTGGTGGCTGATCGCCGTAAGCGCCGGGCCGGAGCCCTTTGCCACGGTCAATCGCTTCTTCGCTAGCATTCCGGGGCGGGTCCTTCTGTTCCTCTATAGCTGGGCGCTCATCCACCATATGCTGGGCGGCATCCGCCATCTGATCTGGGACACGGGCCGGGGCCTCGACAAGGTCAGCATCGAGGTTTTCGCTCTTGCCACCATCATCGGCTCGACCGTGCTCACGCTGCTCGTCTGGGCCGTGGGCTATTGGCTGCGGGGGGCCGCCTAAGCCATGACCACACCGCTAGCCAAAGTGCGCGGATTAGGCTCCGCCCATCGCGGGGCTGAGACCTTCTGGCGCCAGCGCATGACGGCGGTCGCCAACATCCCGCTTACGATCTTCCTGATCCTCTCGATCGTCACCCATATCGGCGCCGACTACGCGACGGTCAGGGCTTATCTCGCGCAGCCGCTGGTGGCCTTGGCCATGCTCGCGCTCGTGATCTCCGCCTCGATCCATATGCGCATCGGCTTGAAGGAGATCATCGAGGACTATGTGCATGGCGCGGGACTTAAGGTGGTCGCCCTGCTGCTCGTGACCTTCTTCGCCATAGGCGTCGGCCTCGCCTCGGCGCTGGCGCTCGTGAAAATCAGTCTCGGAGCCTGACGCTTCATGCCGCAAGACGCCACGCCCGAAGGCGCACCCAGCATCAACGGCCGGGCCTACCCGCTGATCGATCACACTTACGATGTCGTGGTGATCGGCGCGGGCGGCGCGGGTTTGCGCGCGGTGGTCGGCTGTAGCGAGGCGGGACTGCGCACCGCCTGCATCACCAAAGTTTTCCCCACCCGCTCCCACACCGTGGCGGCGCAAGGCGGCATCGCCGCGGCGCTCGGCAATATGGGCGCCGACGATTGGCGCTGGCATATGTACGACACGGTGAAGGGGTCGGACTGGCTGGGCGATCAGGACGCCATCGAATATCTCTGCCGCAACGCACCGGAAGCGGTCTATGAGCTCGAGCATTGGGGCGTGCCCTTCTCGCGTACCGACGAGGGCAAGATCCTGCAACGCGCCTTTGGCGGCATGACCACCAATTTCGGCAAAGGCCAGGCCCTGCGCACCTGCGCCGCCGCCGACCGCACCGGCCACGCCATGTTGCACACCATGTACGGCCAGGCGCTCCGTCATTCGGCGGAGTTCTTCATCGAATATTTCGCCATCGACCTGATCATCGATGATGACGGCCGGTGCCGCGGCGTGGTGGCGTTGTCGATGCAAGACGGCACGCTGCACAGGTTCCGCGCGCATCAGGTGATCCTCGCCACTGGCGGCTATGGCCGCGCTTATTTCTCCTGCACGTCGGCCCATATCTGCACCGGCGACGGCAACGCCATGGTGTTGCGCGCAGGGCTGCCGCTCCAGGACATGGAGTTCGTGCAGTTCCATCCGACGGGGGTCTATGGCGCGGGCGTGCTCATCACCGAAGGCGCGCGCGGCGAAGGCGGCTTCCTCACCAACAGCGAAGGTGAGCGCTTCATGCAGCGCTATGCGCCCCACGCCAAGGACCTCGCCTCGCGCGACGTGGTCTCCCGCGCCATGACCATCGAGATCCGCGAGGGGCGCGGCACCGGGCCGGGCGGCGAGCATATACATCTGCACTTAAGCCATCTCGATCCAGTCATGCTGGCCGAGCGGCTTCCCGGCATCAGCGAATCCGCGCGCATCTTCGCCGGCGTCGACGTGACCCGCGAGCCGATCCCGGTGATTCCGACCGCGCATTACAATATGGGCGGCATCCCAACCAATCTGCATGGCGAGGTCGTCTCGCCGCGCAACGGCGATCCTGACGCGGTGTTTCCCGGCCTGTTCGCCGTGGGCGAGGCGGCGTGCGCGTCGGTACATGGGGCGAACCGCTTGGGCTCCAATTCGCTCGTCGATCTTGTTGTGTTCGGCAAGGCGGCGGCGCAGCGCTGTGCCGAGACCATCAAGGAGCAAGGCTCCATGCCGGAGCTGGCGAAGGACGCGGGCGAAAACGCCATCGCGCGCCTCGACCGCTTCCGCTACGCCGATGGCGGCACGCCCACCGCGAGCTTGCGCCTAAAGATGCAGAAGACCATGCAGCGGGACTGCTCCGTGTTCCGCACCGCCGAGGTGCTGAAGGAAGGCGTCATGCAGATCCATGCGGTGTGGCAGGAGAGCGCCGACATCCGCGTCAGCGACCGTTCGCTGATCTGGAACACGGACCTTATCGAGACGCTCGAATTCGACAACCTCATCTCGCAGGCGGCGGTGACGGTGGCCGGCGCCCTGGCGCGCGAAGAGAGCCGCGGGGCGCATGCGCGGGAGGACTTCCCCAAGCGCGACGACGTCAATTGGATGAAGCACACGCTCTCCTATGCCGATGTCGAGCGCCAGCAGGTGCGGCTCGCCTATCGGCCGGTGCACACCTACACGCTCTCCAACGAGGTGGCCTATATCGAGCCCAAAGAGCGAGTGTATTGACCATGGTCCAATTCACGCTGCCGAAGAACTCCAAGGTCAAGCAAGGCAAGGCTTGGAATCCGCCGCCTGAGGGCGCGGAAGCGGCCCGCTTTCGCGAATACCGCATCTATCGGTTCGATCCCGAGACGGAGGAGAATCCGCGCCTCGACACGTATTGGGTGGACATGGTCGATTGTGGGCCCATGGTTCTCGACGCGCTGATCTGGATCAAGAACAACGTCGACCCCACGCTCACCTTCCGCCGCTCCTGCCGCGAAGGCGTGTGCGGGTCGTGCTCCATGAATATCGGCGGCACCAACACGCTTGCTTGCACGCTCCATGCCGACGACGCACCGGAAAAAATCGCCGTCTATCCGCTGCCGCATCTTCCGGTGATCAAGGACCTAGTCCCCGACCTCACCCATTTCTACGCCCAGCACCGCTCCATCGAGCCTTGGCTCAAGACCGACACGCCGACGCCGCAGAAAGAGTGGCGGCAGTCACGCGAGGACCGGCAAAAGCTCGACGGGCTGTATGAGTGCATTCTGTGCGCCTGCTGCTCGACGGCCTGCCCGTCTTATTGGTGGAACGGCGACCGCTATCTCGGCCCTGCCGTCCTGCTGCAAGCCGAACGCTGGGTGGAGGACAGCCGCGACGAGCGGACCGGCGAGCGGCTGGATGAGCTCGAGGATCCGTTCCGGCTGTATCGCTGCCACACTATCCTCAACTGCACCAAGGCCTGCCCCAAGGGACTGAACCCCGCGAAAGCGATCGCCTCGCTGAAGCGGCAGATGCTGGAACGCGGGGAATGATCGATCATATCGCGCTCCGTGTGCGTGACGTCGCCGGCGCAACCGAGTTCTACCTGAAGGCGCTCGCACCGCTGGGGCTAGTCATCGTGATGCAGGTCGGGGCGGAGGAGACCGGCCATGGCGCTGCCGTTGGCTTCGGCGTTGGCTTCAAGCCGTTCTTCTGGATTGGGCAGAGCGAGGCGCCGAGCGGGCCCTTGCATGTCGCCTTCGCGGCTGGCAGCCGCGTCGCCGTCGATGACTTCTATCATGTATCATGCCGCGCTTCAGGCGGGCGGCACCGACCATGGGGCGCCCGGCCTCAGGCCCGAATATCACGCCAATTATTACGGCGCCTTCGTGCTCGATGCAGACGGCAACAATATCGAGGCTGTTTGCCACCTGCCGGAGTAAGCCGCCGCCTGGATCATGGCCGCGCGCAATTCGGCAGCGAGAAGACGCAGGGCTTTGGCGGCGTCACATATGCCTTTACCCCGGTTTTAGGGTCCTTCTTCTCCGTATAGGGACTGATGGCCTCGCGGGGTGCAAAAGTCACCCGGATCATGTGGTCCGCCTCGAACACGATGCTCGCGTTGCACTCATAATTCTTGTCGGATTTCGGCCCACCGAGCGGGCCCTTCGGCGCGTCGGACGTCTCAGACGACGGCACCGGGCCGGCGCCGCTGTAATGATAGGTGAGGGTCTCGCCGGTGCCGTGGGGGTAGCTCCCGGCCGGCTTGCCGGCGCAGGCGATGATCTCAGCCTTGCTCATGCCGAGATAGGGCTTGGCGGGGTCGCCCAGCACAGTGCGCTCGAAGGTCGCCATCGGCGCCTGGCAAGCGCCGAGGCAAAGGCCTGCGGCCAAGATCGCTAAAAGTGCCGTGCCCGCGCGCATGCGTCCCCTCGGTTTCCCTGGCGCCTTTCGATCGGCTTAGATTGCGCGGAAAAAGTGGCGAAGGCGCGGGTGCGCCCAAGCGCGCGAAGCGCGGCAGCGCAAGAAAGAAGCCCCTCACAACGCGCCGAAGAAGTCCCAGAGCAGCTTAATGTTCAGCGCTATGACGACCAGCGCCGTCACCGCCGCGAGCGCCGTCACCCAGCGCGGCGAGACGAGCTGCCCCATCTTGCCTTTGTCCGCCGTGAACATCACCAGCGGCACGATGGCGAAGGGGAGCTGGAGGCTCAACACCACCTGAGACAGGATCAAGAGCTTTGCCGTGCCCTGCTCGCCATACCAGATGGTGACGACGGCCGCCGGCACGATCGCGATGCCCCGCGTTACCAGTCGCCGCAGATAGGGCGGCAGGCGGATATCGAGAAAGCCCTCCATGACGATCTGCCCCGCCATGGTTGCCGTCACCGTCGAGTTCAGCCCGCAGCACAGCAGCGCAATGGCAAACAAAGACGGCGCGATGGCCGAGCCGAGCAGCGGCGCCAGGAAGCCATAGACCTGGCCGAGTTCGGCCACCTCGGTCTGGCCGGTGCGGTGAAAGGTGGATGCGGCGAGGATCAGGATCGAGGCGTTGATGGTCAGCGCGAACATCAGGGCGATCGTCGAGTCGGTCGTGGCGAGCATGATCGCCTCGCGCTTCTCCGGCACGCTTCTGCCATAGGCCCGCGTCTGCACGATGCCCGAATGCAAATAGAGATTATGCGGCATGACCGTCGCGCCGAGGATGCCGAGGGCGAGATAGAGCATGTTGGGGTTCTTCACGATCTCGATCGTTGGCGCGAAGCCACGGATCACCTGGCCCCAATCAGGATCTGCCATGGCTATCTGAATGCCGAAGCAGACGGCAATCACCAGCAGCATGGCCACGACAAAGGCCTCGACCCAGCGAAAGCCCAGCGCCTGCATCCACAGGATCAAGAACACGTCGAGCGCGGTCAGCAGCACGCCGATCTCGAGCGGAATGCCGAATAGCAGATTGAGCCCGATGGCCGTGCCGATCACCTCGGCGAGATCCGTGGCGCAGATGGCGAACTCGGCGAGCGCCCAGAGCGGCCAGCTAACCCAGCGTGGAAAGGCGTCGCGGCAGGCTTGCGCGAGGTCGCGCCCCGAGGCGACACCGAGGCGCACGCAGAGCGCCTGCAACAGGATCGCCATCAGGTTGGAGAGGAGCGCGACGGAAAGCAGCGTATAGCCGAATTTCGAGCCGCCGGCGAGCGACGTCGCCCAATTGCCGGGGTCCATATAGCCCACGGCGATGAGATAACCGGGGCCGAGAAAGGCAAGGAGCTTCCGCCAAAGCGGGCCCGAGGGCCTGGTCCTTATGCTGCCGAACACCTCGGCCAGGGAGGGCACGGTTTTCGCGTGCCGCCAGCCTTCCAAATCGGGCGACGCTTGGGCGTCGGTCAAATTCTGGATGTCGGCTGCCTTCACCGGGCTCAGCATGGACCCCCTTTCGCGGCTTCAGCGGACGTGCTGAATACATAAGCACCATGCCTATCTTACATGACAATAAGTTGCAAGTGCAACTGAATTGGTCGGGAGCGGCCCGGTACCGCTCTCGCGTTGGCCCGAAATTCTATGAAATACAGATTATAGATTTATAGTTATAGATTTATAGATCGGTTCTCTTCCGGCCTTTTGCACCGATGATAGATGCAATTTTAGCTAAAATACGAAGAATTGGATTATCATCTTAACCAGTCTGCGGGAAAAAACCCAACCGCTTGGCGAATATATTGCATCGCCGTAATAGAGCCTAGGTCTATAACTATTCCTTCCTAGCTTCGATTCAAGGGAGGGGAGTGATAGTCATGATCGAATCTCTGAAAACCGCCACAGCTTTCAACACCAACATACCATCAACCCCCGCTAAAGACTCCGGCAGGAGAGAGCCAGCCAAAGAGCCTCCCAGGGAGGAGATCGTCCCTCTCCGCCAGCCGGAGCCGCCGGACGAGGCCGAGACTCTCTCTGCGGCGATCCAGCGTCTCATTAGCGAGCGGGACGGCCACCGGAGCCGCTCAGGCGCCCAGGAGCAAGAGCTCGCCAAGCTCCGCGCGGTCAATGAGGAGCTTCGCCGGCAGCACGAACATACCGCTCTGATCCGCGACCATTATATGCGGCTTGCCACCGAGGTGCTCAACACGCTCAAGCATATCGACATTACCATCCACGAGGTGGTGCAGAAGACACTCGGCGCCCATGGCGACCCCGAGGGCGGCGACGCCACGTTGATCTCGCTCGCACGCCGCCTCGCCCCCAACGCTCCCCCAACGGCCACGCGGAGAACCGAGCGTGACTTAAGCCGCCTTGACAGAGATCTCAGGCATCGGACGGGGGCTTAGAGGGATCATGCCGCGTTACTTCTTCCATCTCGTGTCGCCCACCAATCCGGTGCGGGACACGCAAGGTGTCGAACTGACCGGGCTCAACGCCGCCCATTGGCACGCGATGCATCTGGTCTACCGCCTCCGCACCCAGGCGGTAGAGGCGGGTGAGGATTGGGTGGTGGAGGTCGGCGATGAGAGCGGCGCGATTCCGCTCGTGGTACTGCCCTGGTCAGTGCCGCTGATGCGCCACTCCCCGCAATTGGAGTGATGCAGATCCGATTGGGACTCTGCGCCGCGCCGGCGCGCTGAAATTACCCCCTCTCCCTATTAGGGAGTCCGGCCACTCCGCTAAATGGCGGCCCAGCCGGCCTCTCCCAATCGGGGAGAGGCGAAAAGGGCTCTGTCCAGGCGCGCGCGCTGCCCGTAGCCCTTACTTCTTCACCACCTCGGCATCAGCGGCGCTGGAAAGCTTGAGCACCGGAAAGTCGGACGCGGACACCCTTACGCCGCAGGCGGCGGTCATGAGGACGACGCCCGCGCAGAAGGCGAACGCCGCGCCGGCGGCGACAGAGGCAAACGCAACCCGCGCCGTCCCTGATCGATAAAGCATGACAGTACCTCCCTTATTTTGGAGGCAGTCTGTCATGGCGCCCGCTAACGGGCGGTTTGGGGCTCCCGCGCAATTATGGCGTGTGGTGAAGGAATGGCTAGCGGCCGAGCTGAAGCACCGCCCTGCGGCAATGCCGCGCGCCAGGAATTTGATCTGGATCAACGACGCCTCCGCAGCCGTCGCCTCAAATGGCAAAATAAGAAACAACGGCCGCTTTGTGCGCGTTTGTGCGCGGCTCATCGCCCGAAAAGGGGAGGTGCTCGATGGCGACGTCACCGCGTCATTGGCCGATGTTTGCCAGTGTGCTTCGTCGGCACGAGCTGATGGACGAGATGATCGAGGCTCAGGGCGTCGATCTGGTTGCTGCCGTGCGCGCCGGCGACGGTTTCGTCCGGGCCCGGGACAATTGCCGCAAGTGCCAGTGTGAAGGCGCCTGCCGGAGCTGGTTCCTGGAGAACTCCGGCGAGCCCGCGGAGTTCTGCCCTAACGTCGATTTCTTCCGCGCCTTGAAGCGCGAGGACCGCTGAACCCGTCCTAGGCTAGCGCCCCCAGCTTTGTCCCTAGCCTCGCGGGGAGGGATCCGCTCATCAATCAGGAACCTTTGTCAGCCATTCTACGTTGCCCTCCCAGCGGAGGGGCATGGTCAAAGGAGCCTATCGGATGGCAAACAGTCTCTCCAAAAGCGCGGCCGCCCTCGCGCTGCTAAGCGGCGTGACACTAGCGTCAGCGCTCGCTTCCGCCCCCGCCTACGCCAACGACTTTTCCCAGCAAGGCGAATTCGGCGGCAGCTACAGCTATATCGGGCTGGGCGTATCCTTTCTCCCCGATGTGGATGTCGACCTCGGACCGTTCAGCGCCGGGGTCTATGTTTCGCCGGATATCGCCTTCGGGCCGCCGCTTGCGGGGGACACTGTGCCGGAGGCGGGTTGGGCGCTGATCGAGCCTCAAGTCGAGCTCAACGCCGGGGCCTATTAGCGCGCCACGCCCCACGTCATCCCCGCAAGGGGCGGGGATCCGCAGACAGGTGGCTAGTGGATTCCGGCTTTCGCCGGAATGCCCCCTGTGGTTGGGCCGGACCGAACCCACGAATCTCGTCACCCCAGCAAAGGCCGGGGTCCAGTCTTTGGCTTTGCGCTTCGCCCGTTGGATGCCGGCTTCCGCTGGGATGACGGAGGAGCAGCAAGCTAGGAGGCTTACGGCGGATGGGCTATTCATCGCCAGGCGAATTCGACAGCGAGGCACAAGCATGAGCAGCCGGAAAGAGGCCGTGCGGGATGGATATGCCCGGGTGGCGCGGGAGGATTTCGGCGCCAGGTCTGACGCGTTGGCGCGCATCGCTTCGGCCTTCGGCTATGGCGAGGAGGATTTGGCCGCCATCCCGGCCGGCGCCAATATGGGCCTCTCCTGCGGCAATCCGGTTGCGCTTGCTTCGCTTAAAGAAAGCGAGACCGTGGTCGATCTTGGCTGCGGCGGTGGCCTCGACCTGTTTCTCGCGGCCCGCGCCGTGGGGCCGAAGGGGCGCGCCATCGGCATCGACATGACGCCGGAGATGGTCGCGCTGGCGAGGCGCAACGCGGCGGCCGGGGGCTACGCCAATGTGGAGGTCCATCACGCGAGCCTGGAGGTCATGCCGCTCACGAGCGGCAGCGTCGACTGTGTGATCTCCAACTGCGTGCTTAACCTCGTCGACGACAAGGATGCGGCGCTGGCCGAGATCTTCCGCGTGCTAAAGCCGGGCGGGCGCTTGGCCATCAGCGATATCGCGTTAAAATGTCCGCTCCCTGTCGAATTGGCGGCCGATGTGACGGCGTGGGTGAGCTGCATCGCCGGTGCGCTCACCGTCGAGAACACTCTTCAGAAGCTCGGACGCGCAGGCTTCATCCATGCACAAGTGGTGCCGACCGGCGCTGATCTCAACGTGTACAAGGAGGCAGGCAAGGCGGGCTGCTGCGGGTCCAAGGCATCCGAAGAGCCCGTGCCGGACGAGGCCGAGGCGTCCTGTTGCCCGCCCAAGAGCGCAGAGAACGCCAAGGAAGGCTGCTGCGCGCCGAAGGCATCGGAGGACACGCCAGGCTGTTGCGCGCCTGCGTCGGCGCCAGAGGCAAAACCGAGCTGCTGCGCGTCGGCACAAGGCGTCACAGCGGCGCCAAGCGTCGAAGCCACGAGTGGCGAAATCGCGAGCGGGTTCCACGAGGATCTTAGGCAAGCCCTGCAGGCGTTCGATCTCAATGCCTATGCCGCGGCTGTGCGCATCTTCGCCCTGAAACCTCAAGGAGACCCGCGCCCATGACGTTCAATAAGGCCCTGATCTCCACCGGGGTGGTGGTGTGTGTCGTAGGCCTAGCGCTGGTGCTCGAGCGCTCGCCGCGCGCGCCGGGCGCGGTCACGGGAGAGCAGCTCTTGGTTGCGGACCTCGCCGGCGAGCCCGGCAAGGAGGTCAACATGCAGGTCTACACCTTTCCGCCCGGCGCTTCCGTGCCCTGGCACACCCACTTTGACGCCCACGAGTTCGACTATGAGCTTGAAGGCACGCTGACGCTGCAGATCGACGGACAGGGCTCGAAGCCGCTGAAGCGGGGCGAGGCCGTCTATGTGGCGCCGAACGTCGTGCATCGCGGGCTGAATCTGAGCCGGACGCAACCGGCGAAGATCGTCGTGGTGCGGGTGAAGCCGAAGGACCGGCCGCTCACGACGGAAGTTCAGCCTTAAGCGCCCGAGGCGCCTGGCGGGTCGGCGCGGAGGCTTGCCTGCCACAGGGCATAAATGCCGATGGACCAGGCGGTCAGCGCCAGCAGCCAGTTTAGTGCGTTGTCGACAAAGTCGAGCCGCATGCCGAAATGGTCGGAGGTGAAGGTCCCGAACCCGGCGAACAGCGTATAGAAGACGGCGACGGCGAGCACGAAGGCGATGGAATAGCGTGGCATGAAGAAGCCGACGACGCTGCCGATGAGCCCCCAGACGAGATTGATGCTGGCGTGGATCGGATCGAGGCGAAAGCCTGGGCCGAAATGGCTCGGGTCGGTGCCGAAGCCGTAATAGGCGTAAGAGGCGAGCATGATCGCGCTTTGGATGAGGAAAAAGAGGCTGAGCCGCGCCGCCCACACCACGAGGGCCACGCCGCTGACCTCGATCGATTCCTCGAGCTGATCCTCGTCGAATTGCGGGTTCACCCGAGGGTCATCCCCGCTCGGCTGTTTGGCCGGCCGCTGCTTCGCCATCGAGCCCCCTCTTGGCCCCGCGCCGTCTCTTCGCTTAGAGCATAGCCGATCGGGCGGGCGCTCGACAGCGCCAAGGGTTGCCTCCTTAGGGCTTGCCCAGGGCGGCGACATGACGGAATGAACGAGCTGCAATGAAGGACGGTCCTCTCCAACGCTACCGCTCCATGGTGTTCAAGGGCGAGCTCGCCCCTGACACCGCGCAGGAGCTTGCCGCCGAGAAGCTGCAGCTCCTCGGCAACCGGCTTGCGCACTACACCGAGCCGCGGTTCGGCGACTTGCTCAACCCGCTCGCCCGCAAGCGCCGCATGAGCCCGGAGGGCCTGTATCTTTACGGCGGCGTTGGCCGCGGCAAGACCATGCTGCTCGACCTCTTCTTCGAGGCCGTCCCTTTCGCGCCGAAGCGCCGGGTCCACTTCCAGGAATTCATGGCCGAGGTGCATGATGCGATCGAGCACGCCCAAAAGGCGGCCGCCGACCCGATCGCGAGCGCCGCGGATGCCATCGCCGCAGGCGCCGCCCTGCTTTGCTTCGACGAACTGGAGGTGACCGACATCGCCGACGCCATGATCCTCGGCCGGCTGTTCCAGTACCTATTCCTGCGCAATGTGGTGATCGTGGCCACGTCCAACACTTCTCCCCGCGACCTCTACCGGGGCGGGCTCAACCGCCCGCTGTTTAATCCCTTCATCGCGCTGATCGAGCAGCGCATGGAGACCCATGAGATGGAGGCAGCCAAGGATTACCGGCTGGAAAAGCTGCAAGCGAGCGATCTCTATCTGATGCCGGCCGACGCGCGCGCAGGCGCCGCCATGGACGCAAGCTGGCGCAAGCTCACGGGTAAGGAGCGCGGCGCACCCGCAACCCTCAACCACAAGGGGCGCAGCATCCTCGTGCCGCAGGCAGCGCTTGGGGTGGCGCGCTTCTCCTTCGCCGATCTCTGCCAGGCGCCCTTGGGCTCGCTCGATTATCAGCGCATTGCCCACACCTATCACACGTTGATGGTGGAGGGGATTCCGGTGCTTGGCCCCGAGCAGCGCAACGAAGCGCGGCGCCTCATCACCCTGATCGACGTGCTTTACGACAACGGCGTCGGGTTGATAGCCTCGGCAGAGGCCGAGCCGCAGGCGCTTTACCGGGACGGCGACGGTGCCGAGAGCTTCGCCCGCACCGCCTCGCGGCTGATGGAGATGCGCTCGGACGCTTATCTGAGACAGCGGCGGAGGCGCAGCGGCGATACCGGCGAGCCGGTTTGAGGGGCGCCATGACCTTGCACGTTGGTGCAATTGCCAGTAACCAAAGGCTGCGAACATACCGGCGCGGCTTGGCCGGCTGGGACGGAAAACCAAGGAGAGGGACGCCATGGCGAGCAGCAGGATTGCGCTGATCGGAGCGGGACAGATCGGCGGCACGCTCGCGCATCTTGCGGGCATCAGGGATCTCGGCGAAGTCGTGCTGTTCGACGTCGCCGACGGGGTGCCGCAAGGCAAGGCGCTCGACCTGTCGCAAGCGGCTCCCGTCGAAGGCTATAGCCCGAAATTCAAGGGCGCCAATGAATATGCGGAAATCAAGGACGCCGACGTCGTGATCGTCACCGCAGGCGTGCCGCGCAAGCCCGGCATGAGCCGCGACGATTTGCTCGAGATCAATCTCAAGGTCATGGAGCAGGTAGGCGCCGGTTTGCGCAAATACGCGCCGGAAGCCTTCGTCATCTGCGTAACCAACCCGCTCGACGCCATGGTCTGGGCGCTGCAGAAAACGAGCGGACTGCCCCGCAACAAGGTGGTTGGCATGGCCGGCATGCTTGATTCCGCGAGGTTCCGGTTTTTCCTCGCCGAGGAGTTCGACGTCTCGGCCGAGGACGTGACCGCGATGGTGCTGGGCGGTCATGGCGACACCATGGTGCCGCTAATCCGCTATTCGACCGTGGCCGGCATTCCGCTCACCGATCTCGTGCGCATGCGTTGGATCACCCAGAAGCGGCTCGACGTGATCGTGCAGAGGACGCGTGACGGCGGCGCCGAGATCGTCGGTCTGCTCAAGACGGGCTCCGCCTTTTATGCGCCGGCGGCGGCCGCGCTCGAAATGGCCGAGTCCTATCTCAAGGACAAGAAGCGCGTGCTGCCTTGTGCCGCCTATTTGAACGGCGAGTATGGCGTGAAAGGGCTTTACGCTGGCGTTCCCGTCATCATCAGCGCCAAGGGTGTCGAGCGGGTCATCGAGCTCGATCTCACCTCCCATGAGCGCGAAGCCTTCATGCGGTCCGTGGACTCCGTGAAATCCCTCGTCGAGCTCTGCCAAAGAATTGCGCCGGGCCTCGCTGCATCGGCGGCTTGAGCGCAACTGCCCGACAGTGGGGAAATCGAACGCATGAATATCCATGAGTATCAGGCCAAAGCGCTGCTCGGCGCCTATGGCGCGCCGGTGGCTGAGGGCCGGGTGGCCGTCTCCGCGGAGGAGGCCGCGCTTGCTGCCAGGGACCTCAAGACCGATGCCTGGGTGGTGAAGGCGCAGATCCACGCGGGCGGCAGAGGCAAGGGCGGCGGCATCAAGCTCGTGAAAAGCATCGACGAGCTTCGCAGGCAAGCGGAGCGCATGCTGGGCAAGCCGCTGATCACGCCGCAGACGGGCCCCAAGGGCAGGCTTGTGCGCCAGGTCTATGTGGTCGAGGACACGACGATCGCGCGCGAGCTCTATCTATCGCTTCTGGTCGACCGCGACGCTGGCAGCGTCGCCTTCATCGCCTCGACCGAAGGCGGCGTGGACATCGAGGCGGTCGCGGCGGCAAGCCCGGAGAAGATCACTACGCTCACCGTTGACCCCGCGTCCGGTCTGTGGCCGTTCCATGCCCGCATCATCGCCTCGGCCCTGAGGCTTGAGGGCGAACAGGCCAAAAGCTGCGCCGCGCTGGTCGCTGCGCTCTACCGGCTGTTCCTCGAAAAGGATGCGAGCCTGATCGAGATCAATCCGCTGGTGGTGACCAAGCAGGGCGCGCTGATCTCCCTCGACGCCAAGATGGCATTCGACGACAACGCGCTGTTCCGGCATCCCGACATCGCCGCGTTGCGCGACTTCGACCAGGAGGAGCCGACGGAGGTCGAAGCTTCGCGGCTCGGCCTATCCTATGTGAAGCTCGACGGCACCATTGGCTGCATGGTGAACGGCGCGGGGCTCGCCATGGCGACCATGGACATCATCAAGCTCTATGGCGGCGAGCCGGCGAACTTTCTCGATGTGGGCGGGGGCGCATCGAAGGAGAAGATCGCGGAGGCATTCAAAGTGATCCTGTCCGATCCGCATGTGCAGGGCGTGCTAGTGAATATCTTTGGCGGCATCATGCGCTGCGACACCATCGCGGAAGGCATCATCGCCGCCGCGCATGAGATCCATATCGCCGTGCCGCTCGTGGTGCGGCTGGAAGGCACCAATGTTGCGCGTGGTAGGGCGCTGCTGCAAGAGTCGGGGCTTGCCATCATCCCTGCCGACGATCTCGACGACGCCGCCAAGAAGATCGTGGCGGCAGTCAAGGCCGCCGCTTGACGTTCGTGCGGCAAGAACGCTTCTCGCAGGGTGTGGCGGGACGGGTATGCTCATACCTTCGCGTAGGGGCGTAGCGATGGCGTTCGTTGACGGGGTGACGCGGCGTTGCCCGCAATGCGGGGGCGAAGCGTTTCAATCGCTGCCCGACTATTCGGCTGCCCCCTGGCAGGTCGTGGAATGCCCCGCTTGCAATTTTGTCTATCTGCGCAATCCGCCCAAATACGAGCATCTGGTCAGCGAGTTCGCCTGGGAGAAAACGCGGGTGGCCGAGGTCGAGCGGCGGAAAGCGCGTAGCCCCGTCCGTATGTGGATTGATCGCATGACGCGCTGGCGCGCCGGCATCTACTCTCCGGGGATCGCCGGACGGCTTAAGCGCATGTTCGCGCCGGGCCGCGTGCTGGACGTCGGCTGCGGTTTGGGCAAGAAAGTGCCGGGGCCTTTTATCCCCTTCGGCATCGAGATTTCCGAGGAGCTGTGCCGAGCGGCTGATTCGCAAATGCGCACCCGCGGCGGCCACGCCATCCATGCACCGGCGGTGGAGGGGGTGAGGGAATTCCCGGACCGCTATTTCACCGGCATTCTGTTGCGCTCCTTTCTCGAGCACGAAGCGCAGCCGAAAGCGTTGCTTGAGAAGTGCTCCCGCGTGCTCGCCGATGACGGCGCCATCCATGTGCGCGTGCCGAATTACGGGAGCCTGAACCGGCGCCTGCCCGGGGCTAAATGGTGCGGCTTTCGCTACCCCGATCACGTGAACTACTTCACCACCCAGTCGCTAAAATCCATGGTGGGCGATGGCGGGCTGAGGCTGAAGCTGCTCATTCCGCTTCGCCTGCCCCTCGACGACAACATCAACGCCGTGCTCAAACGGGGATAGAACATGCCGGGGGCAGCCGCCTAATGTCAGTGCTCGTTTACCGCAACACCCGCGTGATCTGCCAGGGCTTCACCGGCGCACAAGGGACTTTCCATTCCGAGCAGGCCATCGCCTATGGCACGCGCATGGTCGGTGGCGTCACGCCCGGCAAGGGCGGCACCATGCATATCGGCCTACCCGTGTTCGACACCGTGCGCGAGGCCGTGCGTGAGACCGGCGCCAATGCGAGCGTCGTCTATGTGCCGCCCGCCTTCGCCGCCGATGCGATGCTGGAGGCGATCGATGCACGCGTCCCGCTCGTGGTGTGCATCACCGAGGGCATTCCCGTGCTCGACATGGTGAAGGTGAAGCGTGCACTTAGCGGCTCGCGGACGCGCCTGATCGGCCCGAATTGCCCCGGCATCATCACGCCCGATCAATGCAAGATCGGCATCATGCCGGGCCACATCCACCGGCCCGGAACGGTCGGCATCGTGTCGCGATCGGGCACGCTCACCTATGAGGCCGTGGCCCAGACGACGGCCGTTGGTCTTGGCCAGTCGACCTGCATCGGCATTGGCGGGGATCCGGTGAACGGCACGAATTTCGTCGATTGCCTCACGCTGTTTCTCGATGACGACGCGACCGAGGCGATCATCATGATCGGCGAGATCGGCGGTAACGCCGAGGAAGAGGCGGCGGCGTTCCTCGCCAAGGCCAAGAAAAAGAAGCCGGTGGTCGGCTTCATCGCCGGGGTGAGCGCACCGCCGGGCCGGCGCATGGGCCACGCCGGTGCCGTGATTTCCGGCGGCAAAGGCGATGCACAGCACAAAATTGAGGCAATGCGTGAGGCGGGAATTGTCATGGCAAATTCACCGGCAACCCTTGGAACGACGCTTGCACGCGTATTAAATGGGGGTTAGGTCCGAGCGGCCCAAAGCTCGCCTTTTTTGCCCGGCAGGCCGGTAGCAGGAAATACCGGCAAGGTTGATCACATGACGCGGCACGAACTGAACGACGTGTTTGCCAGCACGTCGTTTCTCAATGGCGCCAACGCCCCTTATCTTGAGCAGCTCTACGCCCGCTACCAGCGGGATCCGAAATCGGTCGACGCCGAGTGGCAGGCGTTCTTCGCTAGCCTGAACGACGACCTGGACGACGTGCTCGCGGAGGCGCGAGGGCCGTCCTGGAAGCCGTCGGACGGCGTCTCGGGCGCGGCTATCGAGCAAGGGCAGCCGGGCACGATCACGGCGGAGCAGGCGGTCGCTGTGGCCCGCGAGTCCCTTAATGCCCGCCTGCTGATCCGCGCCTACCGCACGCGGGGCCATCTCGTCGCCAAACTCGATCCGCTCGAATTGAGCGCGCGCCGGGAGCATCCGGAGCTCAAGCCCAAGACCTACGGCTTCACCAAGTCGGATTACGACCGTCCGATCTTTCTCGGCGGCGCGCTCGGCCTCGAATTCGGCACGCTCAGGCAGGTGCTCGAAATCCTAAAGCGCATCTACGGCCAGCATATCGGCACCGAATATATGCACATCTCCGATCCCGAGCAGCGCCTTTGGGTCCAACAGCGGCTCGAGGGCGCCGACAGCGAAGTCCGCTTCACCTCGCAAGGCAAGAAGGCGATCCTCAAGAAGCTGATCGAGGCGGAGATCTTCGAACGCTTCATCGACGTGAAATACACCGGCACCAAACGGTTCGGGCTCGACGGCGGCGAATCCATGGTTCCTGCGCTCGAGCAGGTGATCAAGCGCGGCGGTCAGCTTGGGCTGAAGGACATCGTCATCGGCATGCCCCATCGTGGGCGGCTCAACGTGCTCGCCAATGTGATGGCGAAGCCCTATCGGGCAATCTTCAACGAGTTCAAGGGAGGCTCGGCCAATCCCGACGAGGTCGAGGGGTCGGGCGATGTGAAATATCACCTCGGCGCCTCCTCCGACCGCGAGTTCGACGGTAACCGCGTGCATCTGTCGCTGACCGCAAACCCGTCGCATCTGGAGATCGTCGATCCCGTGGTGCTCGGCAAGGTGCGGGCGAAGCAGGACCAGCTCCAAGACAAGGAACGGAGAGAGGTGCTGCCGTTGCTGCTGCACGGCGATGCCGCTTTCGCCGGGCAGGGCGTGGTGGCCGAGTGCTTCGGTCTCTCGGGCTTGCGCGGTCACCGTACCGGGGGGTCGCTGCACTTTATCGTCAACAATCAGATCGGCTTCACCACGGCGCCGCGCTTCGCGCGTTCATCGCCCTATCCGTCCGATGTCGCCAAGATGATCGACGCGCCGATCTTCCATGTGAACGGCGACGACCCGGAAGCCGTTGTGCATGTGACCAAGATCGCCATGGAGTTTCGCCAGCGCTTCGGCAAGCCGGTGGTCATCGACATGTTCTGCTACCGGCGCCACGGCCATAACGAAGCCGACGAGCCCGCCTTCACCCAGCCCCTGATGTACGCCCGCATCCGTGAGCATCCGCGCGTCACCGAGATTTATGCCGCCAAGTTGATTGAGGAAGGGCTGTTCACCCGTGCCGAGGTTGACGATATGCAGGCCGACTTCCGTGCTCTGCTGGAGGAGGAGTTTGCCGCTGGCGACACCTATCGTCCGAACCACGCCGACTGGCTCGACGGCAGATGGTCTGGCATCGGCCATGCCGAGGAGGGGGCACGGCGGGGCCACACTGGCGTCGATCTCGACGTGCTGAAGGAGGTCGGCCGCAAGCTGACCACCATCCCTAAGAGCTTCACGCCGCACAAGACGGTGGCGCGCATCGTCGCCGGGCGCCGCAAGATGATCGAGGACGGGGCCGGCATCGACTGGGCCACGGCGGAATCGCTCGCCCTCGGCACGTTGCTGACCGAGGGCTTCCGCGTGCGGCTATCGGGACAAGACAGCGAGCGTGGCACTTTCTCCCAGCGGCATTCCGTGCTGATGGATCAGGTGAACGAGAAGAAATACACCCCGCTCAAACACATTTCGAAGATCCAAGGGGAGTTCGAGGTCATCAACTCGATGCTCTCCGAGGAGGCGGTGCTCGGCTTCGAATATGGCTACAGCCTCGCCGAGCCGAACGCGCTCGTGCTGTGGGAGGCGCAGTTCGGCGACTTCGCCAACGGTGCGCAGGTGATCATCGACCAGTTCATCTCCTCGGGCGAACGCAAATGGCTCCGCATGTCCGGCCTCGTGCTGCTGCTGCCGCATGGTTACGAAGGCCAGGGCCCGGAGCACTCCTCGGCCAGGCTCGAGCGCTTTCTCCAGCTCTGCGCCGAGGACAATTGGCAGATCGTCAACTGCACGACGCCCGCGAACTACTTCCATGCGCTCAGGCGCCAGCTACACCGCCAATTCCGCAAGCCGCTCGTGCTGATGACGCCGAAGTCGCTGTTGCGTCACAAGCGCGTGGTATCTGATCTCGCCCAATTCGGACCCGGATCGAGCTTTCACCGGCTGTTGTGGGACGATGCGCAGTTCCTCGAAGGCGAAGCGATCAAGCTCAAGCCCGACGCCCTGATTAGGCGCGTGGTGCTGTGCTCCGGCAAGGTCTATTACGACCTTTACGAGGAGCGCGAGAAGCTCGGGGTGGACGATGTCTATCTGTTGCGGGTCGAGCAACTCTATCCGTTTCCCGCCCGCGCCCTGATCCAGGAGCTGTCGCGTTTTGCCGGCGCCGAGATGGTGTGGTGCCAGGAGGAGCCGAAGAATATGGGGGCCTGGAGCTTCATCGAGCCCAACCTCTCCTGGGTGCTCGACCATATCGACGCGAGGCACAAGCGGCCGCGCTATGCGGGCCGGCCGGCTTCCGCGGCCACCGCCGTAGGCCTGGTGCGCAAGCATCAGCTTCAGCTCAAGGCGCTGCTCGACGAGGCGTTGGGTTAGGACGAGCCAGGGGGAAGGGGACGACAGGTCATGGCCACAGAGATCCGCGTTCCGAGCCTTGGGGAGTCCATTACCGAGGCGACCGTCGGCAAATGGCTCAAGCAGGTCGGCGACAGCGTCATCGCCGATGAGCCGCTGGTCGAGCTAGAGACCGACAAGGTGACCGTCGAGGTACCGGCGCTAGCTTCCGGCGTGCTTTCGGAGATTGTCGTCAAGACCGGAGGTACCGTCCCGGTGGGTGCCTTGCTCGGTGCCATCGGCGAGGGTGCCGGCAAGGCGAAACCGTCGATGGCGAGTGCGCCAGTCGAGACGGGCGAGGCCGCCAAGCCCGCGCCAGCGGCCGCAAGTGCCCCACCGTCGCCGGCAGAGATGCCGAAGCCCCGTCCCCAAGCCGCCGCGCTCGAGCGCGAGCCGATGCGCCGGGAAGAGGTCAGCGATACCGGCAACGACGAGATGCTGCCGTCACCATCCGCCCGCAAGCTACTCGCCGAGAGCGGTCTTGGGGCAAGCGCCGTGCAGGGCTCCGGGCGCCGTGGGCAGGTGCTGAAGCAGGATGTGCTCGCCCAGGCGGCTGCGGTCACCCCTATTGGCGAAGCCGCCAGCGCTGCGGCGGCGCTGCTCGCCCGCGAGCGGAAACCGAAGCTTCCACCGGCGCCCCGTCCGCCCATCGCCCCCGAGGACGAAGCCCGGGAAGAGCGGGTGCGCATGACGCGGCTGCGCCAGACCATCGCCAGGCGCCTGAAGGAGGCGCAAGACAACGCCGCCATGCTCACCACGTTCAATGACGTGGATATGGGCGCAGTGATGGAGTTCAGGGGCGACTACCGTGAGGCATTCGAGAAGAAGCACGGGGTCAAGCTCGGCCTCATGGGCTTTTTCGTCAAAGCGGCCGTGCAGGCGCTGAAGGACATCCCCGCGGTCAACGCCGAGATCGACGGCACCGACATCGTCTACAAGAACTACTACCATATCGGCGTCGCAGTCGGCACCGAGCGCGGGCTCGTGGTGCCGGTGTTGCGCGACGCCGACCGCATGAGCCTCGCCGAGATCGAGGCGGCAATCGCCGATTTCGGGGTGCGCGCGCGGGACGGCAAGCTTGGGCTGGAGGAGATGCAAGGCGGCACCTTCACCATCTCCAATGGCGGCATCTATGGATCGATGCTGTCGACGCCGATCCTCAACGCGCCGCAGTCCGGCATTCTCGGCATGCATCGGATCGAGGAGCGCGCCGTGGTGCGGGAGGGGCAGATCGTGGCGCGGCCAATGATGTATCTCGCGCTCTCCTATGACCACCGGGTCGTGGACGGCAAAGATGCCGTCACCTTCCTGCTGCATATCAAGGAAGCCATCGAGGACCCAAAGCGGCTCGTGCTCGACCTTTAGCAACGCGAAGCTGGAACGGCGCTTCAGTCACTGCTACTTGTTGGTGATTGGAACTTTTCGGAGGCGTCCCGTGATGCGTCTGCTTCGCATCAGTCTTTGCATCGTCGCGTTACTCAGCGTTGCCGTCCTCGCTCGCGGCGAGGGCCCGGAGGTGCGGACCGCATTGGTCATCGGTAATGCCGACTATTCCTTCGGGCCGCTCAGAAACCCGATCAACGATGCCGAGGCCATGGCCAGCGCGACGCCGGTGGTCTATGCGCTAACGGCGGACCTGACGGGGCTTTGGGACGCGGGCAAGGGCGAGGAAACGTTGACGCCTGAACAGTGAAGTGAGCGACCTGACAACCCCATGAGTTACGATCTGATCGTCATCGGCACCGGGCCCGGTGGCTATGTCGCCGCCATCCGCGCCGCCCAGCTCGGCATGAAAGTTGCCGTGGTGGAGAGGCGCGCCACCCATGGCGGGACCTGCCTCAATGTCGGCTGCATCCCGTCCAAGGCGCTGCTGCATGCGAGCGAGCGCTTTGCCGAAGCCGCGGACGGCTTCGCCGCCATGGGCATCAAGGTGAGGCCGGAGCTCGATCTTGGCGCCATGCAGGCCTTCAAGGACGAGGGTGTCGCCGGGAACGTGCAGGGCGTGGAATTCCTGCTCAAGAAGAACAAGATCGAGCCGTTTCACGGCGAGGGCCGGATCATCGCTCCCGGAAAGGTCGAGGTAGCGGGCCCCGGCGGCGCCAAGCAGACCTTGGCGACGAAGAGCATCGTCATCGCTACGGGCTCAGACGTAGCGGCGATCCCTGGTATCGCCATCGACGAGGAGCGGATCGTCTCCTCCACCGGCGCGCTGTCGCTGCCCAAGGTGCCGCAGCGGTTCGTGGTGATCGGCGCGGGCTATATCGGGCTTGAGCTTGGCTCGGTGTGGCGGCGGCTCGGCGCGCAAGTGACCGTGGTCGAGATGCTCGACCGCATCGCGCCCGGCCTCGACGGTGAAATCGCCAAGCAGTTCCAGCGCATCCTGCAAAAGCAGGGCATCGCCTTCAAGCTCGGCACCAAGGTCCTGGGTGTCGAGACCAAGGGCAACACCTGCACAGTGTCGCTTGAGCCCGCAGGCGGCGGCGCGCGGGAGACGCTCGATTGCGATGTCGTGCTCGTCGCCGTGGGCCGCGTCCCCCGCACTCAAGGGCTCGGGTTGCCTGAGCTTGGCGTCAAGACCGACAATCGCGGGCGCGTGCCTGTCGATGCGCATTACGCGACGAGCGTGCCGGGCATCTTCGCCATTGGCGACGTCATCGAAGGACCGATGCTGGCGCATAAGGCCGAGGAAGAAGGCGTCGCAATCGCCGAGATTCTCGCGGGCCAGGCTGGTCACGTGAATTACGACGTGATCCCGAGCGTGATCTATACGGCGCCGGAAGTGGCGTCGGTCGGCAAGACCGAGGAGGAGCTGAAGGCAGCAGGCATCGCCTACAAGATCGGCAAATTCCCGTTCACCGCGAATGGCCGCGCCAAGGTCAACCGCACGACGGAAGGCTTCGTCAAGGTGCTAGCCGACGAGGCGACCGATCGCGTGCTCGGCGTGCATATCATCGGCGTCGATGCCGGCACCATGATCGCCGAGGCCGCGGTGCTCATGGAGTTCGGCGGTTCGGCGGAGGATCTTGCCCGCACCTGCCACGCCCATCCGACGTTGAACGAGGCGGTGAAGGAAGCGGCGCTCGCCGCCGACAAGCGCGCCATCCATATGTGAGCGCGGGCCTCCGGCGCCGCCCGCGCAACGAGCGAACGGCGCTAATCCCTCTCGCCTATTTCTTGAACTTAGCCGCCTCCTCGGAGCCCTTGGCGGCGTCGCCCGCGGTGTAGGAATGGGCCCCGACGCCGGTCCGGGCTGATTGAATCGCGGCGACTCGCGAGGTGCGTCAAATGCCAGATATGATGCCTTTTGATCGGAAAACGCTCTAGACAATCTCAACTGACACTGAAATGGTCCCCTGCCGACACAACAGCAGCGGGGAAACATGTCGCGTTTGCCGAGAAGCCTGATCGAGGGTCATTGGCGCTTTCGCCGCGACCGGCATGCGCCGAACCAAGGCCGCTATCGGCAGCTGGCCGAGCTTGGCCAAGTACCGAGCGCGATGGTGATCGCCTGTTGCGACGCGCGAATCGACGTGTCGGCGATTTTCGACGTCGAGGCGGGCGAGCTGTTCATCCTGCGCAATGTCGCCAATCTCGTGCCAAACTATGAGCCCGACGGCAAACATCACGGTACCAGCGCGGCGATCGAGTTCGCGGTGCAAGAATTGAAAGTACCGCGCCTTATCGTGCTCGGACACTCCCGTTGCGGAGGCATCGAAGCCTACCGGCAGAAGGTGAGAAACAAGTTGCCTGAGCGAGGCTTTCTCGGCAGCTGGCTGACGCTGCTCGATGGACTGAAAATCGTCGAAAGCGACGGGTTCACCTATGGCGACGAGACTGCCTTCGAGCTTGCCGGGGTTAGGTCGTCGCTGGCAAAGCTGCGCAACTTCCCCTTCGTGCGCAAGCGGGAGGAGGCCGGACTGCTCGCGCTGCACGGCTTGCATTTCGATCTGGCGAGCGGAAGCCTGATAGGCCTCGATGAGGCGACCGGCAGCTTCGCTGCGCTGACCGAGCGGTGACCCGACCAAACCTCGGCTAGGCGGCCTTCTTGAGCAGGTTGCGGTTGATGATGAGCTCGGCGATCTGCACCGTGTTGAGCGCGGCGCCTTTGCGCAAATTGTCGGACACGACCCAGAAGGACAGGCCGTTGTCGACGGTCTGGTCCTCGCGGATGCGGCTCACATAGGTCGCATAATCGCCGACGCATTCGATCGGCGTGACGTAGCCCCCTGGCTCGCGCTTGTCGACGACCAGCACGCCCGGTGCTTCGCGCAGAACCCTGCGCGCGTCGGCAGCGGTGATTGGGCGCTCGAACTCGACATTGACCGCTTCGGAATGGCCGACGAACACCGGCACACGCACGCAGGTCGCCGTCAGCTTGATCTTCGGGTCGAGGATCTTCTTGGTCTCCGCCATCATCTTCCATTCCTCCTTGGTCGAGCCGTCCTCCATGAAGACGTCGATGTGAGGAATGACATTGAAGGCGATCTGCTTGGTGAAGACTTTCGCCTCCGGCGCATCGGTGACGAAGATGCCCTTGGTCTGGTTCCACAGCTCGTCCATGGCCTCCTTACCAGCGCCGGAAACCGATTGATAGGTGGCGACGACGACGCGCGTGATCTTGGCCAAATCATGCAGCGGCTTCAGCACCACGACGAGCTGGGCGGTGGAGCAATTCGGATTGGCGACGATGTTTTTCTTGCGGAAGCCTACCACGGCGTCGGCATTGACCTCGGGCACCACGAGCGGCACGTCGGGGTCCAAGCGCCAACAGGAGGAATTGTCGATGACGACGCAGCCCTGGCTGCCGATGCGCGGCGCCCACTCCTTGGCGACGGCTGAGCCGGCCGACATCAAGGCGAAGTCCACCCCACGGAAGTCGAACTGCTCGAGATCCTGGCATTTCAGGCGATGGTCGCCATAGGAGACCTCGACGCCCATGGACCGGCGCGAGGCGATCGCAAAGACCTCGTCGGCGGGAAACTCCCGCTCGGCCAGGATGTTGAGCATCTCCCGCCCGACATTGCCGGTGGCGCCGATGACGGCGACTTTGTAGTAACCCATGACTCTCGTTCCTTCGTAGGCAGACGGCGCTTCGCGTTTGGCGGGGGATGTAAGGGGAATGCCCCCGGAATGTAAAGGCGGGGAGGTTCAGCGCCTCCGATTATCGAGCGCCAACGCGCCGGGGCCTGAGCCCGCGAGCACGAGAAAGCCGCCGGCGATGGTGATGTTCTTCATGAAGTTGATCATCTGCATCATGTCGCCGGGCTGCCAATGGAAAATGATCCCGGCAATCACGCAGAAGCCGGCGAGCGCGAGCGCCGCCCAGCGGGTGAAGAGTCCGAGCAGCACGCAGAGCCCGCCTCCGGCCTCGACCAAGATGACGAGCGGCAGCAGCATGCCCGGAATACGGTGGGTCTCCATCATGGCTTGCGTGTCCGCGTAGCCGAAGATCTTGCTGATGCCAGCCTGAATGAAAATCAGCGACAAGAGAACGCGGCCCAGCGTGATGAGATAGGGTCTGGCGAAGTACACGATATTTGCCTCTGTGATTCAGGCGCCAAGCGGATCGGCGCTCTTCCGTCTCTAATTGCCCGTGTTGCCCGGTAGCTCGCCCTTGACCTCGGCGCATTTCTTGGTGGTGAACTCGTTCACCATGCGGACCACCTCCGGCCCGAGGATGTTGGCTGAATTGTCGAGCCCGGTGCCGGCATAGATCAAGGCATAGACCAGCATGGGCGCGTCAGCCTCGCCCCAATTGAGGCTCGCCGTTACCGCCTTGCCGTTCTCGAAAGCGACCTTGGGCGCCATCGAGACCTCGACCACATAGGGCTCGCCCTCGGCCTTCCGCGCCAGGGTACAGCGCATCTTCTGCGCCGGCATGACGACTTCGTAGCTGCCTTCGCTCATGGCTTTGGCCAGCGGCTCGCGTTTCACTTCGAGCTTCGACTGGCAAACCGCCTTGCCCCACGGCCAGTCGATCTTGCCGCCGAGCATCTTGGTGATGTCCGCCTCGCGCCAGGTCTTGACGATGTCGCAGGAGACGTCGTCGCCTACCGGGTCTTTGCTGGCGAGGATGCCGCAGATCTTGGTCTTGCAGGCTTTGCGGGCGTCCTTCTCGGCCTTCTCCTCGGCGCTGAGGACGGGGGCGCCCGCATCGGCTGCCAGCGGGGCCGCGGCGGGGTCGGGTGCTCCGGCGCTGCTGTCCTCGGCGGCGCGGGCTGCCCCACTTATGAGAAGCGCAATCGCTGCTCCAATAAAAGCGGCACGCGTGGACGTCATGGGTGTATTCTCCTTGGCCCCGTTACCCCGAAGATGGCGGAGTATGGTTCCGGGCAAGGGGAGTGTCCAGCGCTTGGGCGGTCCGAATCTTTGGGCCCTTAAACGGCCTTATCCAGCTGGGCGATAATGGCCTCGCCCATCTCGGCGGTACCGACGGTGCGGCAACCGTCTTGCGCGATGTCGGCGGTGCGCAAGCCCTGATCGAGCACGCCCGCGATGGCCTTCTCGATTCTGTCTGCGGTTGCGCCTTGATCGAAGGAATAGCGAAGCGCCATGGCGAAGCTCGCCATAGTGGCGATCGGGTTGGCGATGCCGCGCCCGGCAATATCGGGCGCCGAGCCATGCACGGGCTCATATAGGGCGCGCCTGCGGCCGCTTGCGTCGGCGGCGCCGAGCGAGGCGGACGGCAGCATGCCGAGCGAGCCCGTGAGCATGGCCGCTTCGTCGGACAGCATGTCGCCGAAGAGATTGTCAGTGACGATGACGTCGAACTGCTTCGGCATGCGTACAAGCTGCATGGCGCAATTGTCGGCGAGGATGTGGTGGAGCGTCACGTCGGCGTAACGCTCCTTGTGCAGGAGGGTCACCACCTCGTTCCACAGCACGCCGGTCTTCATCACGTTGCGCTTCTCCACCGAATGCAGCTGGTTGCGGCGTTTCCGCGCAAGCTCGAAGGCGACAGCGGCAATGCGCTCAATCTCGTACGTCTCGTAGACTTGCGTGTCGACCGCGCGCTTCTGGCCGTGGCCAAGGTCGGTGATCAGTTTAGGCTCGCCGAAATAGACGCCGCCGGTCAGTTCGCGCACGATCATGATGTCGAGGCCGTCGACGCGGTCGCGCTTCAGCGAGGAGGCATCGGCGAGCGCCGGGTAGCAGATGGCCGGGCGGAGATTGGCGAACAGCTCAAGGTCCTTGCGGAGGCGCAAGAGCCCAGCCTCGGGACGCTGGTCGTAAGCCACGCCGTCCCATTTGGGGCCGCCCACGGCGCCGAGCATGACGGCGTCAGCGGCAAGGGCCTTTTGCATGGTCGCCTCGGAGATGGCTTCGCCATGGGCGTCGTAGGCGCAGCCGCCGACGAGGTCGGTCTCGGTCTCGATCCGGGCGAGGCCGCTTGCATTGACCCAGCCGACCAGGCGGCCGACCTCGGCCATGACCTCGGGGCCGATGCCGTCGCCGGGGAGCAGCAATAATTTGTAGCGTGTCATGCTTTGGTCGGTTCCTGTGCTAAGCACGATCCCGAAAAGTCGCAGACTTTTCGGACAAGATCATGCGTCAAGACGAGTCCTCGCGGCTTTGCCTAACGGGAGAGAGAAATGCTGACAAGGGTGCTGTTTGCTTTGGTCTTGATTGGCGGAACGGCCGCCGCAGTTTCGGCCGAGGAAACCAAGGTCCTCGCGCTCGGCATCACCGACCATGAGGTCACCCAGGAGGAACTCGATAAGGGCGCCGCGCTGCCGGCGCCGCACTTCAACACGCCAGCCGTGGCCTATGTCTTGGCGGCCAACGTCAGGAAGGGCGACGTGGTCGAGATCACGCTGAATAACGATGACAAGCCGTTGCTCCGCAACACGCAGACGCTTGTGGAGGACAAAGCGAGTATTTTGCTGCAAGCGGGAAAGCGAGGGGTACCCGCGGGCGGCTGGCCCGAGGGCACTTACCACGCGCAACTTACGATCACTCGGGACGGCAAGCCAGTGATCGAGCAGAGCTCAACGCCGATGGCGTTCGAATAGGATGGAGACTTGCGCTTAGGCCCAAGGCCTGCGCATTTTTCTCTCACCCTCGAAGGCCGCGATGGCGTCGGCCTTCTCCATGGTCAGCCCGATATCGTCGAGGCCTTCGATCAGGCAGCGCTTCAGGAACGGATCGATGTCGAAATAGATCGCGCCGCCGTCGGGGCCTCTGATCTCCTGATTCTCGAGATCGACGGTGATGGTGGCGTTGGCGCCGCGCGAAGCGTCATCGAGCAGCTTGTCGATCTCGCTTTGCGGCAGCGCGATGGGCAGGATGCCGTTCTTGAAGCAGTTATTGTAGAAAATGTCGGCGAAGGACGGCGCGATGACGCAGCGGAAGCCGAAATCCAAGAGCGCCCAGGGCGCATGCTCGCGGGAGGAGCCGCAGCCGAAATTGTCGCCGGTGATCAGGATCTTCGCCTGGTGGTAAGGCGGCTTGTGCAGCACGAAGTCTGAGCGGGGCTTGCCCTCCTGGTCATAGCGAAGCTCGGCGAACAGGCCGGTGCCCAGCCCCGTGCGCTTGATGGTCTTCAGATATTGCTTGGGGATGATCATGTCGGTGTCGACATTGATCATCGGCAAGGGCGCCGCGATGCCGGTCAGCGTGGTAAATTTTTCCATGACTTCCGCTCCCGCGTCAGAATCAGCCGGTCAAATGACGCTCCCGGCGCGCTTTGTAAAGTTCAGGATGGAAGGAAGACCGTGGGTTATTGGGGCGCGAGCGCTTGCGCCTTCGCCTTGTCGTTCGGCGGCTGCGCCGGCGCGCTCGCGGACTGGCTGGTGCCGCTCTCGATGAGCTGCGTGTAGTATTTGCGCATGGTCTCGCAGCGCTGCGGGCCCGGAGGATGCACCGCGTCGCCTTTCAGGGTCGAGATGAAGGTGCAGATGTCTTCCATGCCGACGGCGTCCAGCCAGCCCCATTTCACGCCGCGCCGGATGGCGAAGAGGTCCGCCTTGGTCTCGTCGGGCCCTTCGAATTGGTGCCCGCATTCGTGGCTATAGACATAGAGCTTCACCGCCGTGGAGAGCCCGGTGATCTTCTTGGTGTTGAGGATCACAAAGCCTGGAAAGGCGCCGCCCCAGCTGTCGAAATTGGAATTCAACACCGTCGGCCGCTTACCGCAATTGACGGGCCTGCCGTCGATCTTGAGCTCGCCTTGGGCGACGAGCTTCGCGCCGGGGCCCGCTTCCTTCAAATATTCATCGAGGGTCGGGCCGCTTGAGCCGCCGAGAAAGGTCGATTCCTGAGCGCGGGCGAAGCCCGGCTGAAAGGCGCAGGCCCCGAAGATGAGGACGCCAAGCAGCGCCCCCTCAAGTCTCGTCGATGCATCCTTCATAGCGCTTCCAGCTTACGAGGCGATCGGGCTTTGCGCAATCGGCCTCCAGGGGCCATGAACGTGGCTATCTGCCGCCGTCGCGCGCGGTCGCGCCGCCTTTTTTGACGAAACATTGGCGCAGCTGAGTGCAACGCTCGTCGGGGTCCGGATGCACGGGGCCGTGGCCCGCGATATTGAACACCGCGCAGACGTCCTCGAGCGCCTGGTCGTTGAGCCAGCCTTCGCGCCTCGCCCGCTTGACCGCGTAGCAATCGGCCGAAGTCTCGTTCGGGCCGTACCGGATGTGCCCGCATTCATGATAGTAGATCAGCCACTGCACCTGTCGCGGCAGGGGGTTCAGGGCCTGCATGTTGAGCATGATCACCGTCGAGGAGACGGCAAAGCCTTCGAAATCCCTAAGCAGCGTCTGAGTGCCGCCGCATAAAAGCCGCCGCCCAGCGATGACCAGCCTCCCAGGAGGGACCACCTTGTCCTTCTCTATGCCAATAGCCTGATGCTCGGGGCCCGCCACGGCGACCGCAAGAAAAAGCACAAGAATGGCCCGTAGGCGGGCAGCCGACCCCATTGAATATATCCCCTGCTGCCCAGCGTCCTACGCTCAGTCTGGGGGGCGGCATGCGCCTCCGTCAACGCCAAAAGCCCGTGCGGCCATGGAGGCACGCCAGACATGACACTTCGTCACATCTCTCAAAATCGCCTGATTGCGTGCGGCCGCCCTGGCCTTGCCGCCCTTCCTTGGCAGAGAATGGTGGTGAGATCGCGACGAGGCCGGCGGGCCTCGCTGAAGCGAAGGACAAGCATCATGAAACGCGAGAGAGCTCTAGCAAATGTTGCTCGATCCATGTGGCTCGGCAGCATGCTGCTGCTCAGTCTTGGAGTAGCCGGCGGCAATGCCTTGGCCGACGCGGATTGCGGGGATACCGAGCCGCCCAAGGCTTCCCCCAAAGGCAAATGCCCGGCGGGTCACAAATACAGCGCCAAGACGAAAGCTTGCGTTAAAGTCAGTTGCGGCACTGGCCGCGTCTGGCGCGGCGACAGCCAAACCTGCATCGACGGCCATTCCGCCGCGCTGACAGATCAAGACTTCTACGATGAGGCGCGTGCGCTCGTCGATGAAGGCCAATTCGCCGCGGCGATCGACATCCTCCACCACATCAAGAAACAGGAGCAGCCGCGGGTGCTGAACTATATCGGCTACAGCACGCGCAAGCTTGGCGACGTCGACAAGGGCCTCGACTATTACCAGAAGGCGCTCGCGCTCGATCCGAACTACTTACGCGCGCGGGAATATCTGGGCGAGGGCTATCTCCAGAAAGGCGATGTGGCCAATGCAAGAGAGCAGCTCATGGAGATCGCCGATCGCTGCGGGGATGCTTGCGAGGAATATGGCAAGCTCGAAAAGGCCATCGTGAGCTTCGTCACCGGAGAGTCCGATACTGCAGGCTGGTAGGGGCTGGGCGTCAAGCGGCGCCCTCGGCCTCGATCGCCGCCATATCGGCGTCGGACAGGCCGAAATGATGGCCTATCTCATGCACCAGCACATGGGTGACGATTTCCCCAAGCGTGTCCTCATGCTCGGCCCAGTAGTCGAGGATTGGACGGCGGTAGAGCAACACCATGTCGGGCGCGGCGGCCACATCCATCACGCTCTTGCGGGCTAGATCGACGCCGGAATAGAGGCCGAGCAGGTCGAAGGGCGACTCGATGCCGAGATCGTCGAGCACCTCTTCCGTGGGGAAGTCCTCCACGCGGATGACGACATCTCCGGTGAGCTTGCGGAAGTGGGCCGGGAGCTGCCGATAGGCCGCGCCGGCGATCGCCTCGATATCGGCGAGGGAAGGCGCTTGGCGGGATGACCAGTGGATCAATGAAACTCGCGGATGTCGACGAAGCGCCCGGCTAGCGCCGCCGCCGCCGCCATCGCCGGTGAGACAAGGTGGGTACGGCCGAGCCTGCCCTGGCGGCCCTCGAAATTGCGGTTCGAGGTTGAGGCGCAGCGCTCGCGGGGGCTGAGCTGGTCGGGGTTCATGCCAAGGCACATCGAGCAGCCTGGCTCGCGCCAATCGAAGCCAGCGGCCTTGAAGATCTTATCGAGACCTTCGGCCTCCGCTTGCTCCTTCACCAGACCTGAGCCGGGGACGATCATGGCGCTGACATTGGCGTTCACCTGCCGGCCGGCGACGACCTTGGCGACCTCGCGCAAATCCTCGATGCGCCCATTGGTGCAGGAGCCGATGAAGACACGGTCCAGCGTGAGGTCGGTGATCTTCTCCCCGCCCTTCAGCCCCATATAGTCGAGCGAGCGTTCCGCCGCGCGGCGCTTGGCCTCGTCGGCGATCTCTTCCGGGCGCGGCACGTGTCCGGTGATGGCGACCACCTGCTCCGGGCTCGTGCCCCAGGTGACGAGCGGCGGCAGCCTTTCCGCGTGGAGCACGATCCCATGGTCAAACGCTGCATCCTCGTCGGAATAGAGCGTCTGCCAGTGGCGGAGCGCCGCCTCGAAGGCGCCGGCCTTGGGCGCGCGGGGACGGCCCCTGACATAGTCGAAGGTCTTCTCGTCCGGCGCGATCAGGCCAGCGCGCGCGCCGCCCTCGATCGACATGTTGCAGATCGTCATGCGCCCTTCCATCGAGAGCGCGCGGATCGCATCGCCGGCATATTCGATGACGTGGCCGGTGCCGCCGGCGGTGCCGATCTCGCCGATGATGGCGAGGATAATGTCCTTGGCGGTGACGCCGTCGGGCAGCGCGCCGTCGACGCGCACGCGCATGTTCTTGGCCTTCCGCTGGATCAGCGTCTGGGTGGCGAGCACATGCTCGACCTCCGAGGTGCCGATGCCGTGGGCGAGCGCGCCGAACGCGCCATGGGTGGAGGTGTGGGAATCGCCGCAGACGATGGTAGTGCCGGGGAGGGTGAAGCCCTGCTCCGGGCCGATGATGTGAACGATGCCCTGGCGGTGGTCGAGCTCGCTGAAATAGTCGATGCCGAACTCGCGAGCGTTCTCGGCAAGCGTCGCCACCTGCAGAGCCGATTCCGGATCGTCGATGCCGTGGCTGCGGTCGGTGGTCGGCACGTTGTGATCGACCACGGCGAGGGTCTTTTCCGGGCAGCGGACCTTGCGGCCGGCCATGCGCAGGCCCTCGAAGGCCTGCGGGCTCGTCACCTCATGCACCAAATGGCGGTCGATATAGAGGAGGCAGGTGCCGTCCGGCGCCTCATGCACCAGGTGCTCGTCCCAGATCTTGTCGTAAACGGTGCGGGGCTTGGTCATTTCGGGTGTTGTCGTACCGTTAAAATTCTCAATTTTCTACGTGTCAGATAGCGCTTGCCCTGACCGTTGCAAACCCTCCTTGCCCAAATCCTCGGCGTCATGCCCGGGCGAAGTCCCGGGCATCCACGACTTAGGGGCTTAACCGGACAAAAAATCGTGAATGGCCGGGACAAGCCCGGCCATGACCAGATCTGGACGCTGAGGGGTCTTAGCCCTTCTTGGGCTTCTTGGCAGGCTTGGCCTTGGGCGCTTTGGCCTCGACTTGCTCAGCGCCGCCCTCGGTCTCGCCGTCTTCCTCGGCGGGAACCTCACCGGCCGTGGTCTCGGCCATCAGCTCGACGGCTTTTGCGATCCAATCGTCATTCTCGATGGCGCCGTTCAGGGACAGCGTGTCATCGACCTTGGCGATTTCGTCGTCGCTGAGATTGGCGATCTGCTCATATTTGATCAGCCCAAGCTTGTTCAGCTTCTTCTCGAGCTCCGGCGTGATGCCCGCAATCAGCTTCAGATCGTCGGGCGCTCCGGCCGGCTTCTTGAAGCCCTTGAAGACTTCCTTCTGCTTGCCGCGCGCAATCTGGCGCTCGGGGATGCGGGCTGACTTGCCGCGGCGGCCACGCAGATAATAGAGCTTGGCGCGGCGCACGCGCCCACGGCGGATCACCTCGATCGAGTCGATCAGGGTCGAATGCACCGGGAACACGCGCTCGACCCCTTCGCCATAGGAGATCTTGCGCACCGTGAAATTCTCGTTGATCCCGCCGCCGGCGCGGCCGATGCACACGCCCTCATAGGCCTGCACGCGGGAGCGCTCGCCCTCGACCACCTTGACGTTGACGCGCACCGTATCGCCCGGGCCGAACTCCGGAACTTTGCGCTTCTTGGCGAGGGCTGCCGCCTGCTCTTGCTCGAGCTGCTGGATGATGTTCATGTCAAATACCTTTCATGGGCGCCTGCCCTTGGCCTAAGGCCTTCCGGCGAACGCCATTCTTTTTGATTGATCCTGGCTTTGATTGCGGGCGCGAGCTCGCGGAGCCTTACCTAACCTAGCTTTCCGCCCTTGTCGATGGATTTACTGGCCGTCTCGAAGGGCGATTGAGGCCGGACCGCTTGCTTAGCGGCCCTTTAATTTCTGCGACAAATCGGGGCGGCGGGCTCTGGTGATGGCTTCCGCCTGCTCGCGCCGCCATTTGGCGATTTTTTCATGGTCGCCGGATAGCAGCACCTCGGGGATCGCCCGGCCTTCCCACTCCCGCGGCCTGGTGTAATGCGGATATTCGAGGAGGCCCCCGGCAAAGCTCTCCTCGGCGAGGGACACTTCGTTGCCGGCGACGCCCGGCAGCAGACGCACCACGGTGTCGATCAGCACCATGGCGGCGAGCTCGCCCCCCGACAGCACATAGTCGCCGATCGAAACCTCCTCGACGTTGCGAGCCTCCAAAACGCGCTCGTCCACGCCCTCGAAGCGGCCGCAGAGCAGAATGGCGCCCGGCCCTTGCGCCAGCTCCCTCGCGCGGGCTTGAGTGAGGGGCGTGCCCCGCGGCGATAGATAGAGGGTAGGTGTGCCTGTGGGCATCAGAGCGCGTGCAGCATCGATGGCACGAGCCGCGATATCGGCGCGCATCACCATCCCGGCGCCACCACCCGCTGGCGTGTCGTCGACCGACCGGTGCTTGTCTTGGGCGACGTCACGGATGTCGATGGCGGAAAGCTCCCATGTCCCTTGCGTCAGCGCCTTGCCGGCGAGGCTCAGGCCCAAGGGTCCCGGGAACATCTCGGGGAAGATGGTCAGGACGGCGGCGCGCCAGGGCGATGACATGGTCACTCGAACAGGCCCTCGGGCGGAACGAGGATGAGGCGCCCGGACTCCACATCGACCTCGGGGACCGTCTCCCGGGTGAAGGGCACGAGCACGTCAGTCCCGCCGGCCGCTGGTCTGACCTCGAGCAGGTCGCCGGCGCCGAAATTGTGGACCGCCACCACGGTGCCGAGGCTCGCTCCCGCCTGGTCGAGAACAGCGAGGCCGATCAGATCGGAGTGGTACCATTCCTCCTCGCCCCGCTCAGGCAGGCGCGAGCGGGGGACATAGAGCTTGGTCCCGGTCAGCGCCTCGGCGTCTTCCCGCGTCGCCACGCCCTTGAGGCGCGCGACCACGCCCTTAGAGTCGATTCGCAGGCTCTCAATCTCGATCGCGCGCGTGCCCGTCTTGTCCTCGAGCACGCCATAGTCTGCAATGGCGGCGGGCTCCGCGGTGAAGGAGCGGATGCGCACGTCGCCCTTCAGCCCTTGGGGGCGTCCGATGTCGCCGAGCAGCACGCGCTCTTCCCCTGCCCCCTTATCAGAGAGGGATGGGGAGGGGGGTCCAGCTCGTCGCGAATTCGGCAAGGCTATTCGGCGACCGGTTGCTCGGGCTCGGGCTCTGGCGCGGGAGGCGGCGCAGCAGCGGCTTCAGCGGCGGCCTTGGCCTTCTCGGCCTGAGCCGCAACCTTTGCCTCGTCGCGCTCGAGGCGCTTCTTGCCGGGCTGGCCTTTGTTCGGGTTCGAGCGGGCCTCGCGCTTCGCGAGACCGATCTTGTCGAGGAAGCGGAGCACGCGGTCGGTCGGCTGAGCGCCAACGCCGAGCCAATGCTTGACGCGCTCCTCGTCGAGCTTGACACGATCGCCCGATTCCCGCGGCAGGAGCGGGTTGAAGGTGCCGATCTTCTCGATATAGCGGCCGTCGCGCGGGCTCCGCGAGTCGGCGATGACGATCCGGTAATAGGGCCGCTTCTTGGCGCCGGCCCGCGCCAGCCTGATTTTCAGTGACATGTTCGATCCTTTTCTTCGCAAATCATGGTGACTGGGGTGCTGATCTCTGAGCTCATCTTTTTTTCGACCTTGGCAGGCCAGGAAGCCCGCGGGGAAGGCCCGGCAGGCCGCCCATGCCGGGAAAAGCGCGGGGCGGAAGCGAGGGGAAGCCGGGAGGCGGGGCTGAGGCCGCGCCGGCCGGCAACTCGGCAGGAAGCTCAGGCGGCGGACCGCCGCCGAACAGCTGGCCAAGCATGCCGCGCTTCTTGCCCATGGTCTTCATCATGTCGGCCATCTGCCGGTGCATCTTCACGAGCTTGTTGATGTCCTGCACTGAGGTGCCGGAACCCGCCGCCACCCGCTTCTTGCGCGAGGCGTTGAGAAGTTTCGGGGTCTTGCGCTCGGATTTCGTCATCGAGCCGATGATCGCCTGCTGGCGCTTCAGGATAGTCTCTTCAAGATTGGCGGCGTTGATTTGCTTCCTGATCTTGCCGATGCCGGGCAGCATGCCGAGCACGCCGCCCATGCCGCCGAGCTTCTGCACCTGCTTTAGCTGCTCGGCCAAATCCTCGAGGTCGAAGGCCCCTTTGCGCATTTTGCGCGCGATAGCCTCAGCCTTGTCGAGCTCGACGGTTTCGATCGCCTTCTCGACGAGCCCCACCACGTCGCCCATGCCGAGGATGCGCCCGGCGATGCGCGATGGGTCGAACTCCTCCAACGCCTCGAGCTTCTCGCCAGTGCCGATCAGCTTGATCGGCTTGCCGGTGACCGCGCGCATGGACAGCGCCGCGCCACCGCGGCCGTCGCCGTCGATGCGGGTGAGCACGATACCGGTGAGCGGGAGGCGTTGGTCGAAGCTGCGGGCGAGGTTGACGGCGTCCTGGCCGGTCAGTGCGTCGGCCACGAGCAGCGTCTCATGCGGCTTGGCGAGTGCGGCGATCTCCGCCGTCTCGGCCATCATCGCTTCGTCAATATGGGTGCGGCCGGCGGTGTCGAGCAGGAGCACGTCATAGCCGCCGAGCCTGGCCGCTTCGAGCGCGCGGCGCGTGATACCCGCCGGGTCTTGGCCTTCGACGATTGCGAGCGTGGCGACGCTTGTCTGCTCGCCCAGCACGCGGAGCTGCTCTTGCGCCGCGGGCCTACGCGTATCGAGCGAGGCCATCAGCACTTTGCGCTTGTCGCGGGTTTGCAGCCGCCTGCCGATCTTGGCGGTGGTCGTGGTCTTGCCCGAGCCCTGGAGGCCCACCAGCATCATCACCACGGGGGGCGTGGCGGCGAGATCGATCGGCGCGGCTTCGGCGCCAAGCATGCGCACGAGCTCGTTATGGACGATCTTGATGACCATCTGGCCGGGGGCGATCGAGCGCACCACCTCCTGGCCGACGGCCTTCGCTGCCACCGCCTCGGTGAAGTCGCGCACCACGTCGAGCGCCACGTCCGCCTCGAGCAAAGCGCGGCGGACCTCGCGCATCGCTTCGGCCACGTCGGCCTCGCTCAAGCTCCCGCGGCGGGTGAGCTTGTCGAGGATGGCGCTGAGGCGATCCGACAGGGTTTCGAACATCGTCGCGTCCTAAAAGCAGGCGATCGGCCGGCAGCGCCTAGCAAGAACGCGCTCAAGCAGGCGAATAGCCGGTAGCGCAAATAAAAAAACGCACCCGAGGGCGCATCGCGCTGTCGGGTGTTGACCCCCCTGTCTCCCGGATTTTTTCGATGCGCTATCGCGCTTCGCGCTACTTGAGCGCTATCCATGTGCAGGGCGGCGGCTCGGAAAAGTGAGCTGCCATTGAATTACGCCGGAATGTCGTTGAGCGGAGGCCTCAAGTCAAGGCTTGCGGGCGAGCAGCGGCTCGAGCCGCACGGCGAGGTCGAGCAGCGCCTCGTCGCCTCCGGCCCATCCGATGAGGGAGAGGCCCACGGGGCAGCCCGCTGCTACGCCCGCCGGAATGGAGATTTGCGGCAGGCCGGCGTGGCCCGCCAAACAGGTGCTGCCGAGCGTCAGCGTCCGGAACTCGACTGTCGAAGCGCCGTCCAGGATGTTCTTCTCGGGGGGAAGCGTCGGCGTCGTGGGCATCACGATCATCGTCCCTGGCCGGGCCAGCTCGTGCAGCCGTTTAGCGGCGGCGGCTCGAATGTCGCGTCCCGTCTTGGCCTCTTCCGGCGTCACGCGGGCGGCGATCTCGAAGCGCTCCTTGATGGCCGGCGCCAATCCGTCCGCATGAGAGAGCGCAAAGGGAAGCAGCGTCGATTGGATCTCGAAGCCCTGGATGAGGCGGAAGGCATTGCGCCAGGACTCGTAGTCTTCGCCGGCCACGTCCATGCGCTTGAGCTCCGGCAGCGCGCCGCAGATCACCTTGAGCACCCGCCACAAGGTTTCGTCGATGCTCGTCTCGGAACGGCCGAACATATCTTGCGCGATGACGAGCCGCGTCAGCGGCGCATCGACTCGATTGCCGTCGAGCAGCACGCGGCCGATGGCACGAAACAGCTCCGCATCGCGGGCAAGGAAGCCGACGGTGTCGTAGCTCGGAGCCATCGGCGTCACACCGGTCACGTCGATGCGGCCATGGGTTGGGCGAAGGCCATAGAGACCGCAAAATGCGGCTGGCACGCGTACCGATCCGCCAGTGTCGCTGCCAAGAGCAAAGTCGCACATGCCGGCGGCAACCGCGGCCGCGGAGCCGCAGGATGAGCCGCCGGTGACGTGGCGGGGGCTCAGCACATTGACCGGCGCGCCGTAGTGAATATTGGTGCCGAGCACGCTGTAAAAGAATTCGTCGCAGATGGTTATGCCGGTCAGAGCCGCACCGGCATCGAGCAGGCGCTGAATAACCGGCGCGGTCTCTGTCGCCGGCATAGCGGCCGCGTACCAATCGGGGTTGCCGTTGCCGACCTTGTGGCCCTTGATGGCAAACAGGTCCTTGACCATGAAGCTTCGCCCGGCGAGAGGGCCCGAGCCCTTGCCCGGCATTGCCGCCTTCAGGGTGTGGGGGACGAGGGTGCCGGCGGGATCGTCGGCCGGAACGGTGAGCATGAGCGTCTTCCGCGAAGGAGCCGGTTTAAGACGGGTGAACCTCAAACAATAAGCCTAGAGCGCTGTCGTGACTCTATTTCACGTGATCGCGCTCTAGGGCTCACAACGCCATATAACAGCGGCGATGAAGCAGGCAATGCTGGAGATGATGCCCGTGCCACCGAACGCGACGAAAGTGCAAGGCTTGCCGGCCACGGTCTGGGCGCTCGGCCTGACCTCGCTGTTCATGGACATCTCGTCCGAGCTGATCCATGGGCTCCTGCCACTGTTCCTCGTGCTCAATCTCGGTGCGTCGGCCGCCGTGCTCGGCCTCGTGGAAGGAATCGCCGAAGCGACAGCGCAGATCAGCCGCGTCTTTTCCGGTTGGCTGTCCGATGTTCTCGGCAAGCGCAAGGCGCTCGCGGTGGCGGGCTATTGTCTTGCCGCCGCGACCAAGCCGCTGTTCCCGCTGGCCAGCTCGGTTGGGCTCGTGCTGTTCGCCCGCTTTGCCGATCGCGTCGGCAAGGGGATACGCGCCGCGCCGCGCGATGCTCTCATTGCCGATGTCACGCCGCCCGCCAGTCGGGGCGCCGCGTTTGGCCTGCGCCAGTCGCTCGACACCATTGGCGCGGCGGTGGGGCCATTGGCCGCGATCGGTCTCATGGTTCTTTTCAGCGACGACATTCGCACCGTGCTCTGGTTCGCCGTGCCCCCGGCGCTGATCGCCGTCGCCATTCTCGTGTTCGGCGTGAGTGAACCGGCAGCCACGCAGAAACATGACCAGGTGCCGCTCAAGATCCAGGAGATCGCCCTGCTGGGGCGCCCCTATTGGCTCGTCGTCGGCGCGGGCGCCGTGTTCACGCTGGCCCGGTTCAGCGAGGCTTTTCTCGTGCTCCGGGCCCAAAGCAGAGGTCTGGCCGTTGGGCTCGCCCCGGCCGTGATTGCGGTGATGAGCATCGTCTTTGCCGCGAGCGCTTATCCCGCGGGGCGAATTCAGGACAAGACCGGGGCGCGTCCCCTGCTGCTCGCGGGGCTCGCGGCCCTGTTCGCCGCGGACCTGCTGCTCGGCTTCGGGCAGTCGCTTGTCGCAATCTTTGCCGGCATCGCGTTGTGGGGGCTGCATTTGGGGCTGACACAAGGGGTGCTCGCGGCCCTCGTCGCAACCTCGGCGCCGAAGCGCTTGCGCGGCACGGCCTTCGGCCTGTTCGGCCTGGTGACGGGGCTGTTTACCCTGCTCGCGAGCGTCTTGGCTGGAATGCTGTGGGTCAAGCTCGGCGCGGGCGCGACCTTCGCCGCCGGTGCGGGCTTTGCTGCCATTGCGCTGCTCGCTTTCCTCTTCCTCAAGGAGCCGACAGAGGACCGGGGCTAAAATTGCCCGCGGGCGCCGTCGTTTTCTTTGTTCCATTGGGGGAACCGTCGCGGCTAAAAGGGTCTCGATGACCAGCGCCATACCCTTTCGCAAGATGAACGGCCTCGGCAACGACTTCGTCGTGCTCGATCTTCGGGCACGTTCGCTTGCGCTTGGGCCGAACGAGGCCGCGGCAATCGCCGACCGTAGCCACGGTATCGGCTGCGACCAAGTGATCGCGCTCGAGTCTTCGGCGGACGCGGATGCCTTCATGCGCATCTGGAACGCCGATGGCGGCGAGGTGGGCGCCTGCGGCAATGCGGCGCGCTGCGTTGCGGCGCTCCTTGCCGCCGAGCGCGGCACGCCTGAGGTCAGCATCGAGACGGAGAGCGCGATCCTCGGCGCGCAGGTCAATGAGGACGGCACCGTGACCATCGACATGGGGCGCCCGCGCTTCAATTGGGACGAGATCCCGCTTGCCGAAGCGTTCCACGATACTAAGCGCATCGAGCTGCAGATCGGGCCGATCGACGATCCGGTGCTGCATTCGCCGTCAATGGTCAATGTCGGCAACCCGCATTGCATCTTTTTCGTCGAGGATGTTGAGGCGCACGATCTTGCCCGCTTCGGTCCGATGCTCGAGCATCATCCGCTGTTCCCCGAGCGCGCCAACATCTCGCTCGCCGAGGTGACGGGGACTGACAGTTTGCGCCTGCGCACTTGGGAGCGTGGCGCGGGGCTAACGAAAGCGTGCGGCACGGCGGCGTGCGCCGCCGCGGTGGCGGCGATGCGGCGGAAGCTCACCGAGCGCAAGGTGAGGGTGACGCTTCCAGGCGGAGACCTCCTCATCGAGTGGCGCGAAGACGACGACCATATCTTGATGACCGGTCCTTACGGGCTCGATTATGAGGGCACGCTGCCGCCGGAGCTCTTGCAGCCGGCGCCCGCCACCTCCAGGTGAAGGGGTGGAGGGGTCGCTGGCACCCTTAGTTTCGTGTTAGAAGCCTTCAAATGTCGGAAATCGAGATCATTACCTTCGGTTGCAGGCTCAACGCCTATGAGTCGGAGGTCATGCGCGAGCATGCGCAAGCCGCGGGCCTCCAGCGCGCGGTGATCGTCAACACCTGCGCGGTCACCCAGGAAAGCGTGCGGCAGGCGCGGCAAGCCATCCGCAAGGCGCGCCGGATGCATCCCGATGCCAAGATCGTGGTTACCGGCTGCGCCGCGCAAATCGATCCCGCTGCCTTCGCCGCCATGGCGGAGGTCGACCACGTCATCGGCAACCAGGAAAAGACTGACAGCGGGACCTTTCGAGCGCTCGGGGTCGAGAACACCGAGCGGGTCAAGGTCAACGACATCATGTCGGTCACGGAGACCGCCGGTCATCTGATCGAGGGTTTCGGTAGCCAGGCACGCGCCTATGTGCAGATCCAGAACGGTTGCGACCATCGCTGCACCTTCTGCATCATTCCCTACGGGCGCGGGCCGTCGCGGTCGGTGCCGGCCGGCGAGGTGGTGGCGCAGGTTCGCAAGCTTGCGGAGAACGGCTATGCCGAGATCGTGCTCACGGGCGTCGACATCACTGCCTATGGGGCCGACCTTCCCGGCGGGATGACGCTCGGCAAGCTCGTGGCAAAAGTGCTGAAGCTCGTGCCGGAATTGCCGCGGCTCAGGCTCTCCTCGATCGATTCGGTGGAGGCCGATGCCGCGCTGCTCAAGCTGATCGCCGAGGAGGAGCGGCTGATGCCGCATCTGCATCTGTCGCTGCAGGCTGGCGACGACCTTACGCTCAAACGCATGAAGCGCCGCCATTCCCGCGAGCACGCGGTGCGCTTTTGCGAGGAGGTGCGGGCTTTGCGCCCCGACATGGTGTTTGGCGCCGACCTCATCGCTGGCTTCCCGACCGAAAGCGACGCCATGTTCGCGAACTCGCTCTCGCTCATCGACGATTGCGGGCTCACTTTCCTGCACGTGTTTCCCTTCTCGGCGAGGCCCGGCACGCCGGCCGCCCGCATGAGGCAGCTTAATGGGACGATCATCGCGCGGCGCGCCGCGACTTTGCGCGAAAAGGGCGTCGAAGCTCTGCGGCGCCATCTTGTGAACGCGAAGGGGCGTCACATCCAGGTGCTGATGGAGAGCGAGGGCCGCGGCCGCGCGGCGGACTTCACGCCGGTGCAGATCGAGGCCCGCGAAGGCCCGGGCAGGCTGATCGACGCTGTGGTCGGCGGCCATGACGGCAGCGCTCTCCTGGCGAGGGTGCGATTATGAGCGGTGGCGACAAGAAGCAAGGCTGGCTGGCGCGCCTCGGTCAGGGGCTGGCGCGAAGCACCGCGGCGCTCAGCGACAACCTCACCTCGGTCCTCAGCCGGCGGAAGCTCGACGAGGAAACGCTGGATGAGCTCGAGGACGCGCTGATCAAGGCCGATCTCGGCGTCACCATGGCGTCCCGCATCCGCCAGGCACTCGCGGCCACGCGCCATGACCGCGGCATTTCGCCTGGAGCGGTGCGCGAGGTGCTGGCGGGCGAAATCGCCAAGGTGCTCGAGCCCGTAGCCAAGCCCTTCGAATTGAGCGCGAGCGCGCATCCCCATGTGATTCTCCTGGTCGGCGTGAACGGCACCGGCAAGACCACGACCGCCGCCAAGATGGCGCATCAATTCATACGCTCCGGAATGACCGTCATGCTCGCGGCCGCGGACACGTTTCGCGCCGCCGCCATCGATCAGTTGAAAGTCTGGGGGAAACGCGTCGGCGCCGAAGTGGTCGCCAAGGACGTTGGCGCCGATCCCGCCGGCGTCGCCTATGAGGCGCTGGAGCGTGCAAGAGCGGAAAAGTGCAGCGTGCTGATTATCGACACGGCGGGGCGTCTGCAAAACAAGACCGACCTGATGGCCGAGCTCGCCAAGATCGTGCGCGTGCTCAAGAAGCTCGACCCAAGCGCTCCCCATAGCGTGGTGCTCGTGCTCGACGCCACCACCGGACAGAACGCTCTCAACCAGGTGCAGATTTTTCAAGAGATCGCGGGCGTCACTAGCTTGGTTGTGACCAAGCTTGATGGCACCGCCCGCGGCGGCATTCTCGTCGCCATCGCCGAACGCTTCGGCTTGGCCGTCAACGCCATCGGCGTCGGCGAAAGCGTCGACGATCTGCAAGCTTTCGATGCGGAAGACTTCGCCCGCGCCATCGCGGGTCTCGACACCAAAAATGCCGCAGCAGCCTGAAGCCAAGCCTCCCTTGTCCCCGCAGAGCGCCCCGGCGAGCGGGACGGCGCTGGCCGCCAAGCTCGCCATCGAGCTTGGACCCTTGCTCGTCTTCTTCGGCGCCAATGCAGCCGCCGGCATCTACGCGGCGACGGCGGCATTCATGGTCGTAACGCTGATCGCGCTCGCGGTTGCCTGGTGGCGCTACCACAAGCTGCCGGTGATGCCGCTGGTCAGCGGCGCCGTCGTGCTCGTGTTCGGCGGCCTCACGCTCTATCTGCGCGACGAGACCTTCATCAAGCTGAAGCCCACCATTGTGTATCTGGTGTTTGCGGTGCTGCTCGGGGCAGGTCTTCTGCTCAAGAAGCCGGTGCTCGAGCTGCTCCTCGGACCGGTGTTCGACATCACCGACGAGGGCTGGCGCAAGCTGACCGCGCGGTGGGCCTGCTTCTTCATCGCGATGGCGGTGGTCAATGAGCTGGTATGGCGCAATGTCTCGACCGACGTCTGGGTCAGCTTCAAGGCTTTCGGGTTCCTGCCGCTCACCTTCCTGTTCGCTTTCGCCCAGATGCCGCTGATGCAACGCTACAGCGAGCCCGCCGACCCTGGGACAGAGACGAAGCGTCCGGACAAGCGATCAGGCCCCTAAGAGCCCTTAAGCCTATCGGCAGCGTTCTCCGCCTGTGGTCTTGCGAGCGGGATTCGTCGCACCGATATGTGCGACGACAGGTGCAATCTTCACCCAATCGTGACGGGAAAGATGGCAGACGGCGCATGCTATTCCGTGAGCCGCTGCAACCGTACGTTTGCTGATCGCGCATTCAAGCTGTAAGAAAGTCCAGGAAACGCCTACGTGGCCGAAGTGTAGGCGCGAGGTGCTACACGCTCTGCGGGAAAAGACTGGGCTTCAGGATGGCGTCCAAAAGCAGCAATCCGCTCGGCCGTTCGGCGGTGCATCTGATCCATCGCGCTGGCCAATGCGCGACGGATATCTTTCAGGTCGAGGCTCGCGCCAGCGGTCTGACGCCGCGCCAATTCGCCGTGCTCATGACCGTCGCCGAGGAGGAGGGGCTGACCCAGACCGACCTCGTCGAGCGCACCGGGATCGACCGGTCGACCCTCGCCGACATCGTCGCGAGGCTGCTCGCGCGCGGGCTCATCCACCGGCGCCGCGCCAAGGAGGATGCGAGGGCTTACGCCATCAAGCTCACGGCCCAGGGCTGGAAGGGCCTGCGCGACACCGAGCCTGGTGCCGTGGCCGCCGATTCGCGGCTGCTTGCCGCGTTGCCGCCGGCCAAGCGGCAGGAGTTCCTCGATAGTCTTGATCTGATCGTGACCTCGACACGCAAATAGCAACTAGTGGACTGACTGTAACGCCTGCTTCCCGCGTTCGATAGAGGCAAGGACGCGCGATGGGTCGGCTTTCCAGACGAAGGGCTTCGGATTCTCGTTGTGCTCTCTCATATCGAGAGCTTGAACCAAACCACCGCATTCGGGAATCCTCCGAATGTGTCACTCCACTAGCCTTGAGGGCTTGGTGCTGGGCGGTTGGACCAAGGGCAGCAGCTTCTCCTTGATCGCCTCCTCGGTGAGGGGACCCACATGGCGGTAGGCGATCTTGCCATCGCCGGTGATCACATAGGTTTCCGGCACGCCATAGACGCCCCAGTCGATGGCGACGCGCCCTGACCGGTCGGCGCCCACGCGCTGAAAGGGATTGCCGTAGCGGCCGAGGAACCGCCGCGCCGCCGCGGGATCATCCTTGTAGCTGATGCCGTAGAGCCGCACCCCAGGCTGCTTGGCGACTTCCATGAGCAGAGGGTGCTCTTCGTGACAGGGCACGCACCACGACGCCCAGACATTGACGATGGTGGGTTGGCCTGTCGCCAGATCCGCAGCGCTGAAGCCCTCCACTCCGGCATTGTCGGCGGCAAGCCCTTCGACGGGCGGCAGCGTGAAAGCCGGTACGGGCTTGCCGACCAGCGCCGAGGGCAGGCGGGACGGGTCCCCGCCATGCAGCGCGAACCAGAAGAGGCCGGCGAGTCCCGCGAAGATGAGCAGCGGAGCCGCGAGCCCCCATTGCCGCCAGAACGACCGTGGCGCGGCGGTGGTCATGATTTGGGTTTCCTGGCGAAAGATTTCATCCGGGCCGCCTTCGGCTTGGCGGGCGGGTTCCCCGCGCGAGGGCTCGCCGCTAGCGGTTTCGCCGCGTGTGGCTTCGCCGAGCGCCGCGTGATGCCTTGATGTTCGAGCTCGACGAGAAGCCGCCGCTGCCGGCGGTCATCCTCAACGATGACAAGTACGAGCGCAGCCACCGCAAGGAAAGTCACGCCGTAGGCTGCCCAGATGAAAACCGCGTGGGGGCCGAGATCGGGCATGGCGGCGAGCGTTCGGCTCAAGTCGTCGCGGCGCGCCCGACATGCACCTGGCGAAGAGTGTGCACGCGGCGGCGCAGAATCTCGGCGCGCATGGCGATGACGTGCAGGAGCACGAACAACAGCGTGAAGCCAGCCGCCATGACGAAGAGGGGAGTGAGGAGAGACGGATCGATGGTCGGGGCGCCGGCCCGGAAGATGCTCGCTGGCTGGTGCAGGGTATTCCACCATTCAACCGAGAATTTGATGATCGGCACGTTGATGAAACCGACCAGCGCGAGGATGGCGGCGGCGCGGCCGGCGCGACCCGGCTCCTCGATCGCCTGCCAGAGCGCGATCAGCCCGAGATAGAGCAGGAAGAGCACGAGCATCGAGGTCAGTCGCGCGTCCCAGACCCAATAGGTGCCCCACATCGGTTTACCCCAGAGGGAGCCCGTGACGAGGGCGATGAAGGTGAAGGTGGCGCCGATCGGGGCGGCGGTCTTGGCGGCGACGTCGGCGAGGGGGTGGCGCCATATCAGCGAGCCGAGGCTCGCCAGCGCGATTAGCGTATAACCGAACATGGCGAGCCAGGCGGCGGGGACGTGGACGAACATGATCTTGACGGTCTCGCCCTGCTGATAATCGGGGGGCGCCACGAACAAAGCGAGGTAGAGGCCGACGCCGAGAAAGAGGAAAGTGAGGGCCGCGAGCCAGGGGATAACGCGGTCGGCGATGTTTAGAAAACGCGTCGGATTGGCGAGGCTTAGCATGGGGTTTGTCTAGTGGGTTTGGCTATCGGGCGCAATTGGCCTCTACCGCAATGCGGCGCGAAGTGCGGCAGCTGCGGCGATCGGCGCGAGCACGATGCTCGCAAGGCTTAAGGCGCAGAGCATGAGAAACGGCGGCCATGGTGAGGCGGGGCCAACGCTTGCCGCGGACACCGCGGCCACGCCGAAAATCAAGACCGGCACGTAGAGCGGCAGCACGAGGAGCGCAAGCAGTACGCCACTCCGCCTCAGCCCCAAGGTCAGGCTCGCGCCGATGGCGGCGACGAAGCTCAATGCGGGCGTGCCCGCGAGCATGGCGAGCACCAGCAGCGGAAAGCTATCGATCGGCAGATTGAGGAGGAGCCCCAGCAGTGGCGCGAGCAGCGCGAGCGGGACGCCGGTCGTGACCCAATGGGCGAGGCTCTTCAGGGCGGCGACGAGCGGCAGCGGCAGCGGCCCCATGGTCAGCACGTCGAGCGTGCCATCCTCGTAATCGTTGTGGAAAATGCGGTCGGCGGACAACAGGCTTGCGAGCAAGAGCGCCACCCACAAAACACCAGGGGCGATGCGCGACAGCAAATTGAGGTCGGGGCCAAGCCCCAAAGGCGTGATGGCGACGACGACGAGGTAGAAGCCAAGCGCGGTGCCGATGGTGCCGCCCTCGCGCCAGGTGAGCGTCACATCGCGGCGGAACAGGGCCCAGGCGGACTTCACGGTAATTGCTCCAGGGCGAGCGGGAGCTCTTGCGTGAAACGCACCTTCAATGGCGTGTGGCTTGCAACCACGGCGATGCCGCCTTGCGCGAGATGCCTGGCGATCGCTTGGCCGAGCATCTTGACCGACTGGGCATCAAGCGAGACCGATGGCTCATCAAGCAGCCAGATCGGCCTCGGGGCAGCGAACAGGCGGAGCAGCGCAAGTTTCCGCTTCTGTCCCGCCGAAAGCAGCCCGGCGGGAAGATCGGCGAGGCCCGCAAGCCCAAACATCGCGAGGCAGTCCTCCAGGCCGGAGCCGTCGCCGCCAAGGAAGTCGGTCCAAAAGCGCATATTCTCGCGCAAGGTCAGCGCGGTTTTGATCCCGTTCAAATGGCCCACATAGTGACTAAGCTCGGGCAGCGGCACGTCCCCGTCGCCGCCTTCGAACGTCCCCGCCTGCAATGGCAGCAATCCTGTGATCAGCCGTAGCAGGCTCGTCTTGCCGGCGCCGTTCGGGCCCGTGACGAGCAGGGCCTCGCCGGCTTTCAGGCTGAAGCTCAGCCTCTCGAACAGGAGCCTGCCCCCGCGCTGGCAGCTGATCTCATGGGCGGCGAGGCTGATCGGTTGAGGCATTTGCTCGGAATCTGCGCAAGTTGAGACGAAGGGAGGCAAGGCAAGAGCGTGCCGCGGCGCGCGAGCGCTTACTCGCGCATTGTCTCGCTGCCGCAAGCGCTCTTATATAGACGCGGGCGCGCCGCCAATAGTCCGGGGATGCTTCCACGCCAGCCCGGCGCGACGGGGGAAGGCGCCTCCCGCCAAGCGATTGGCCGCGCCTTTGCATGTCGTCTGCATGTCGCCCAGTTCGCGCAAGATGCGCCAGCGCTCGAGGAGACCCTAGTTGACATCGGTAGTCGAAACCTCGCTCGACAGCTTCAATTGCCGACGGACGCTGAAAGTCGGGAAGCGTCGCTACGATTATTACAGCCTCAAGGAGGCGGAGGCGAACGGCCTTGCCGGTATTGGACTGTTGCCGTTCTCGCTCAAGGTGCTGCTCGAAAATCTGCTGCGCCACGAGGACGGCCGCACCGTGACCGCCGACGACATTCGCGGCATCGCGCTGTGGCTGAGCGAGCGGAAAAGCGACCGCGAGATCGCCTTCAGGCCGGCGCGGGTGCTGATGCAGGATTTCACCGGCGTCCCCGCCGTGGTCGATCTCGCCGCCATGCGCGACGCGATGCGCGCGCTTGATGGCGATCCGTGCAAGATCAATCCGCTGGTTCCGGTGGACCTCGTCATCGACCATTCGGTGATGGTCGACGCCTTCGGCACCGGGCAAGCGTTCCACACCAATGTGGAGAGGGAGTATGAGCGGAACGGCGAGCGCTATGCCTTCTTGCGCTGGGGGGCCGGCGCTTTCGACAATTTCCGCGTGGTGCCTCCCGGCACCGGCATCTGCCACCAGGTGAACCTCGAATATCTGTCGCAGACCGTTTGGACCAAGGCGCAGAACGGCGATACCATGCTCGCCTTCCCCGATACGCTGGTCGGCACCGACAGCCACACCACCATGGTGAATGGCCTTGCCGTGCTCGGCTGGGGCGTCGGCGGCATCGAGGCCGAAGCCGCCATGCTCGGGCAGCCGATCTCCATGCTGATCCCGGAGGTGGTGGGCTTCCGCATTACCGGGAAGCTCACGGAAGGCGTGACCGCGACCGATCTCGTGCTCACCGTGACCGAGCGGCTGAGGCGTGCGGGCGTCGTCGGCAAGTTCGTGGAGTTCTTCGGGCAGGGGCTCCACACTCTGCCACTCGAGGACCGCGCCACCATCGCCAACATGGCGCCGGAATATGGGGCAACTTGCGGCTTCTTCCCCATCGACCAGGAAACCCTCAATTACCTCGAGGCCACCGACCGGAAGGACCAACGCATCGCGCTGGTCGAAGCTTACGCCAAGGAGCAGGGATTGTTCCGCGACACGGAAACGGGAGACCCCGTCTTCACCGAGACGATCGCGCTTGATCTTGCCGAGGTTGAGCCGTCGATCGCCGGACCGAAGCGGCCGCAAGACCGCGTGCCGCTGGCCCGTGCGGCGACCGCGTTCGTCGAGGCGCTCGACAAGGAATATGGCAAGGCCGACGAGGCGGATAAACGGGTGCCCGTGCCGGGCAGGAATTTTGACCTCGGCCATGGCGACGTGGTCATCGCCGCCATTACCTCCTGCACCAACACGTCAAATCCCTTCGTGATGGTGGCCGCCGGCCTGATCGCCCGCAATGCCGTGCGACGCGGCTTGCAGGTGAAGCCTTGGGTCAAGACCTCGCTCGCGCCAGGCTCCCAGGTGGTCACCGACTATCTGGAGAAGGCGGATTTGCAGAAGGATCTCGACGCGCTCGGGTTCAACCTCGTCGGCTATGGCTGCACCACCTGTATCGGCAATTCCGGGCCGCTGCCCGAGAACATCTCGAAGACCATTCACGAGCATGGGCTCGCGGCCGTCTCCGTGCTCTCCGGCAACCGCAATTTCGAGGGCCGGGTCAATCACGATGTGCGCGCCAACTATCTCGCCTCGCCGCCGCTGGTTGTGGCCTACGCGCTCGCGGGCTCCATCATGGTCGACCTTGCCACCGAACCGCTTGGCACCGGCACGGACGGCGAGCCGGTCTACCTCAAGGACATCTGGCCTTCGTCCAAGGCCATCGCCAAGCTGGTGCGCAAGGCGGTGAAGCGGTCGATGTTCCGGCGGCGCTACGGTAACGTGTTCGAGGGCGATGATGAGTGGCAGGCGATCGAGATCAAAGGCGGTCTCACCTATGATTGGGACGGAAACTCCACCTATGTGCAGAACCCACCCTATTTCGCCGGCCTCTCCGCCACGTCGGCGCCAGTGATGGACATTGTCGACGCGCGCATCCTCGGCCTGTTTTTGGACTCCATCACCACCGACCACATCTCGCCAGCGGGCTCGATCCGGCATAACAGCCCAGCCGGGCATTATCTCGCCGAGCATGGCGTCGCCCAGCGCGACTTCAATTCCTATGGCTCGCGGCGCGGCAATCACGAGGTGATGATGCGCGGCACCTTCGCCAATACCCGCATCAAGAACATGATCGTCAAGGGCATCGAGGGCGGCGTCACGCTGCATTACCCTTCGGTGGAGGCCATGAGCATCTACGACGCCGCGATGCGCTATGGCAGCGAAGGCGTGCCGCTCGTGATCTTCGCCGGCAAGGAATACGGCACGGGCTCTTCGCGCGACTGGGCGGCCAAGGGCACGCGGCTACTCGGGGTGCGGGCGGTGATCGCGGAGAGCTTCGAGCGCATCCACCGTTCGAACCTGATCGGCATGGGGGTGCTGCCGCTCATCTTTGCCGAGGGCATGTCCTGGCAAACGCTCGGGCTAGTGGGCGACGAGACGGTCAGCTTGCGGAGTTTAAGCGAGATCAAGCCGGGGCAGTGGATCGAGGCCGACATCACCTATGCCAACGGCGATAAGCGCGCCGTGCCGTTGCGCACGCGCATCGACACCTTCGATGAGCTCGATTATTTCCGCAATGGCGGCATCCTGCACTACGTGCTGCGCGCGCTGGCGAGAGATGCCGCTTGATCTCGGTCAATGCTACGCGGCCGTTTCGCGACCACGCTCTTGGCGCGGCGTAACCAGTCACCGAGTTGTGACCGACATTGAATGCTTTTGGCCAGAAAATTGGGCCCGTTTCCTGCATTGTACCGGTCATGAGGCGCCTCCTTCCCCCATGCGCTGGTGCCCTCGCAGCGCTCGCGGCCATCACGCTCGTTGGATCGGGCATCGCGGGCCCCGGCGCGGGATCGGCCAGCCCGAGCAATTCGGTGATCGAGCTGTTCACGAGCCAGGGCTGCTCGTCCTGTCCGCCGGCCGATGCCTTGCTCGGGCGCCTTGTCGACCGGTCGGGCTTGGTGGCGCTCTCTTATTCCGTCGACTATTGGGATTATCTCGGCTGGCGCGACACGCTCGCTAGCGCCGCCAATAGCGAGCGTCAGCGCGAATATGCGCGGTCGCGCGGCGATGGCCGCGTCTACACGCCGCAAATGGTGGTCGATGGCGTCACGCATGTGAATGGCAGCGACGAGGAGGCGATCAAGGCCGCGTTGGTGGCGGCCGAAGTGAGGCTCGCCCGAGCAAAGGTACCGGTCAGCATGCGCGGCGACGGCGATACTTTAGTCATCGACGTTGGTGCGGCGCCTGAGCAATCCGACAAGCGCGCGGCCACGATCTGGCTCGCCATCGCCAAGGAGGTGGAGAAGGTCGCCGTCGTGCGCGGCGAGAACCGCGGGCGCGACCTCTCCTACCATCATGCGGTGCGCGAGCTGACCCCGATCGGGATGTGGCATGGCGAGGCCATGACGCTTCTATTACCGCTCAAGGACCTCAAGATCATGGGTGGCGATTGCCTGTTTGCGCTGCTGCAGGTGGAGGACGCCGGGCCCATCCTTGGCGCTGCAGAGTTCAAGCCGTAAGGCGCGCAAGCTGTAAGGCGTGATTGTCGTCTCGGTGTTTCGCCGCTTCCCCTCGTCTTCCCGGGCTGAAAGCGACCGAAAAACAAAACGGGCCGGAGGACCGGCCCGTCGCAGCATTCACGGGAGGAAGATCGATTGGAAAAAAATGAGCCAATGAGTTGGCCCGGTCCGAGCGAAGACCCCGGGGGGCTGGGGGGCTGAAATTCCGAAGCCTCTACCTGGACCGGGCCGAGAGGTAACAATAATCATTGTACGGGTGTTTGGGGCGTGCCAAGGGCTGAAATTTGGCAGTACTGTGATTTGTGTTTCAATATGTTACAGAATGTGTAGGCCGGCATTTGCTTGAATTTCCGCCGAACCCAAGTCATCATGAAGGTTCCGTTACAAGGAGGCGCGCGTTTGAGCGAAACCGAGCCCATAGTCTTGCCGCTGGCCCGCAAGGCTGGCGGCCACGCAAATCATGCCGAGGCGATGCTCCGGCGCGGCGGAATTGGCTTTGACCGCCAAGAGCTTACTCAAATCCTGAACATTTACGGGCGGAAGGTCGCCAGCGGCGAATGGCGCGATTACGCCATCGACATCTTGCGCGAGAAGGCCGTGTTCTCCGTGTTCCGGCGCGCGGCCGAGCGCCCGCTTTACCGCATCGAGAAGGCGCCCAAGCTGTCTCGCCGGCAAGGGGCCTATAGCGTGGTCGCGGCGACCGGCTTGATCCTCAAGCGGGGCCATGATCTCGCCCGCGTGCTCAGGGCGCTCGACAAGGGTCTGCGCCTCGTCGAGTGCTGAAGACAAGGTTCGCGCTGAACCCAACAAAGCAAAGGCCCCGGCGAGAGGCCGGGGCCTGGTCTTGTGCCCGTTAGCTCTGGCTTAGCGGCGATCGCCGAACAGCTGCAGCAGCATCATGAATAGGTTGACGAAGTCGAGATAGAGCCTGAGCGCTCCCATCACCGCCTTGCGGCCAGCGACCGTACCGTCGTCACCGACATAGTACATCTCCTTGATCTGCTGCGTGTCGTAGGCGGTGAGCCCGGCGAAGATCAGCACGCCGATCACCGATACGGCGAATTGCAACGCCGTGGAGGCGACGAAGAGATTGACCAGCGAGGCGATAATGATGCCGATCAGCCCCATGAACAGGAACGACCCCCAGCTGGAAAGATCGCGGCCGGTGGTGTAGCCGTAAAGGCTAAGGGCGCCGAACGACGCCGCGCTGATGAAGAAGACGCGCGCGATGCTCGCATGGGCATAGACGAGGAAAATCGACGAGATGGACAAGCCCATGAGGCCAGCGAACACCCAGAAGGCGATCTGGGCGGTGCCGAGGCTCATCGAGTTAATGCGCGCCGACAGGAAGAACACCATGGCTAGCGGCGCGAAGATGACTACCCATTTAAAGGCGCTGGCGAAAATGAAGGTGCCGAAGGAGGTGAGCTGCAACCCCGCATCCGCCGGTACGACAGCCATGGAATAGGTCATGTAAGCGACCAGGCCGGTGATCGCGACGCCGATGGCCATGTAGTTGTAGACGCGCAGCATATAGGCGCGCAGGCCCTGGTCGATCGCGCCGGTCTCGGTGCGCCCGACGGTCGTTCGTTGCGCGTAATTTCTGTCTAAATCGGCCATTGATGGTCCTTTCAGCCTTGCTGCTCGAATGCGTTCGACGAAGATATCTTGTCGCCGAATATGGGTGTTCGCCCGTGCCAGCGCAAGACAAGTCGGGTCTTGGCGAAAACGGGCGACTGTCGATTTCGGACCCGCTATTCGCCTCGGAGATAGGGAGCAGCCTTGGCCGACAGCACCCGCCAGGTGGCGACGGCGCCGATCCCAAGCACGAGGGTAAGGGCGAGCAGCACCGTCTCAGCGGCAGCCACGCTTGACCAGACGAATTTCACGTCGAACACCCATTTGCAGAGCGCCCAGGCGGTGGCCGTGCCGGCGGCAAGCGCCAGCGCGGCGGTGGCAAACCCAAGCAGGCCAAATTCGAGGAGCTCGGCGCGGATGATGCGCCCGCGGGTAGCGCCGAGGGTCTTGTAGAGCACGGCCTGGTATTTGCGCCGGTGCTGGCTTGCGGCCACGGCGCCGGCGAGCACGAGCGAGCCGATCAGAAGCGTGACGCCCGCGGTCATGCGGATCGCGGTCATGACCTTCTCCAAAAGGTCCTTGGCCGCCTCGACGATCTCCCCGACCTTGATGGCGGTGACCAGAGGAAAGCGGTCGGCGAGTGCCTGAATGAGCTTCGCCTCGCGCGCCGGCGGGGTGGCCTTCGGCAGCTCGAGCGTGGTCAGCACGCGGTGGGGCGCTTCGGCCAGCGTATTCGGCGAGAACACCATGACGAAGTTGATGGCAAGCGATTCCCAGTCGATCTTGCGGAAGCTTGCGATGTGGGCCTCGACGTTGCGGCCGAGGACATTGACGGTGACGGAATCGCCGAGCTTCAGGCCAAGCCCGCGGGCAGCCTCGGCATCGAAGGAGACGAGCGGCGGTCCGGTATAATCTTTCGGCCACCAGCTGCCTTCGACGATGGTGGAAGCGTCGGGGACCGTATTGGTATAGGTGAGGCCGCGGTCGCCGCTCAGCACCCAGCGGCTGTCCAGGGGAGCCTCGACCTTCTCGGCCGGCACTCCGTTCAACGCCACGATGCGCCCGCGCAGCATGGGGGCGTCGGCGAGCTTGGCGTCGGGGTCAACGGCCTTGACCGTGTCGCGGAAGGCGGCGAGGTCGTTCGCGTCGACATCGAGGAAGTAATAGGCCGGAGCCTCGGCCTCGAGATTGTCCTCGAACTCCGCCATCAAGGAGCGGTTGATCAGGGCGATGGCTACGAGGAAGCCGAGCCCGAGCCCAAGCGAGATGGCGACCTGGCGGGCGATGGAGCCCGGTCCCGCAATGCTCGCCAGCGCCACGGCCAATGCCGGCGGCTTGGAACGGCGGAACCTTGCCGCAAGCCTCTGCAACGCCCAGCCGAACCCCCATAGCAGCAGGAAGGCGACCACGATGCCTGCCGAGATCGAGGCGGTGATGAGCCGCTCATCCGAGGCGGCGAGCGCCAAGCCGAACAGTGCGAGGCCGCTTGCCGCCGCTGCGGCGATGAAAGCTGGAGGCGGGTGTTGCTGTTCGTCCGTGAGATTGGCGCGCATGAGCACGGCCGGCGGGACGGCGCTCGCGCGCCCCAGAGGCAGAAGCACGAACAGCAGCATGGTCAAAAGACCCGCCCATGCCGCGGTGAGCAGCGACCAGGGATGCGGCTCGATGGCAAGCGCGATGGGCAGGGCGTCGCCATAGATCGCGGCCAGCAGGGCAGGGGTGAGCGCGCCCAAGATGAGGCCGAAGGCGATGCCGAGGCTCGCAAGCATGAGCGCCTGGATCAGATAGACCGCAAGCACAAGCCGGCTCGAGGCGCCGAGGCATTTGAAGGTGGCGATCACCGCCCGCTTCTTCGCCATGTAGCTGCCGATGGCATTGCCGACGCCGATGCCGCCGAGCAGCAGCGCCGCAAGCCCTACCAGACTAACGAATTGGGCGAAGCGCTTCGCCTCTCTGCGGATCGAGGGCGCGGGATCGGTCCAGTCCGTGATGCTGAAGCCGCTTTCCGGAAATTTGGATTCGATGCCGAACCGGGCCGTGTTCAGGGCCGTCTTGTCGTCGCCGCGCTGTCCGGCAAGCTTGAGGCGGTAGATCCAGCGGATCAGGCTTCCAGGCTGCACGAGGCCGGTGCGATCGAGCGTATCCAGAGACATCAGCAGCCTCGGACCGTAAGCCAGCCGATCGGCGAGCCGGTCCGGCTGCGCGCCGAGAACCCCGCCGATCTTGACCGTGGCGTCGCCGATCGACAGCGTGCCGCCGATGCCGACATTGAGACGTTCGAGCAGCGCCCGCTCGACCACCACGACGCCGGGCTCTCGCCACAGCGCGCCAGCGTCGGATGGCTCGGTGATGGCGACGCCGCCATAGAGCGGGTAGGCGCTGTCGACGGCCTTGACCTCGACGAGGGCGCTCTTGGCCTGCGGGTTTCTCGCCATGGCGCGGAGGCTCGCGGACTCGCTGATCAGGCCTTCGGCGTCGAGCGCTGCCCGCTCGTCGGCAGTGGCGCGCCGGTGCACGCGCTCGAAGGAGAGATCGCCGCCCACGAGCAGGCGCCCTTGCCGCGCCAGTGCCTCATTGAACGAGGCCCCGAGCGAGCCGATGGCGGCGACCGCGGCGACACCGAGGGCGATGCACAGCACGAACACGGTGAGGCCGCCGGCACCGGCGCGGAGCTCGCGAAAGGCGATTGCCGAGGCAAGCGGCAGCCGCAGGCTGCGACCTGGCGGCGGCGCGGTAAGGCTCGCGGCGCTCACGAGGCGGAAGCGCGGCGCTTGGCGCCGGCGGTCGCAATGCGGCCATCGGCGAGGCTGACGATGTGATCACAGCGCTTGGCGAGCGCCCGGTCATGGGTGATGAGGAGGAGGGTGGCGCCGGTCCGCTGCTTCAGCGCAAACAAGAGGTCCATGACGCCGGCGCCGGTGGTGAGGTCGAGATTGCCGGTGGGCTCGTCGGCGAGGATGAGCGACGGCGAAGGTGCCAGCGCGCGCGCCATGGCGACCCGCTGCTGCTCGCCGCCGGAGAGCTGTCCCGGAAAATGGGCCTCACGATGGGACAGCCCGACCTCCGCGAGCGCAGCCCGCGCCGTGTCAAAAGCGTCGTCGCGGTCGAGGAACTCAAGCGGCAGCGCCACGTTCTCCAACGCCGTCATGGTGGGCACGAGGTGGAAGGATTGGAAGACAATGCCGATATTGGCGGCACGGAGACGCGCGAGATCGTCCTCGTCAAGGGTGCTAAAATCGGCGCCCAGCACCGAAACGCGCCCTTCCGTGGCGCGCTCTAGGCCGGCGATGATCATAAGCAAGGTCGATTTGCCGGAGCCCGAGCGGCCCACCACGGCGATCGACTCGCCGGGAGCCACGTCGAGGTCGAGCCCGCGCAGAATGGCGACGGGGCCCGCGCGTGAGGGCAGCGTCACATGCACGGCTTCGAGCCGGATGGCGGGGCGATGAGGGTGTTTCAGGGTCTGATCCATAGAATCAGTCGCGCTCCTCACATGGCACGGAGGCGTGCAATAAAGAAGAGCAAAGAGGTCAAAAGATGAAGCGAGGCGTGTTGGGTGTGGTCGCTGTTGCCGCAGGGGTTTGGCTCGCAGCGTCGGGGCTACATGCTAACGAGGCAGGGGCGCGCGAGCCCGTGATCGTCGCTTTCGGCGATAGTTTGACGGCGGGACTAGGCCTGGCCCAGAGCGAAGCCTTCCCGGCGCAGCTCGAGCAAGCGCTCCGCGCGCGTGGCCAGAATGTGAAAGTCGTCAATTCGGGCGTCTCCGGTGATACCGCGGCGGCGGGGCTTGCCAGGCTCGACTGGGCGTTGCCCGACGATGCGAGCGCCGTCATCATCGAGCTTGGCGCCAACGACGCGCTGCAGGGGTTGGACCCGCAAGCGACCAAGGCGGTGCTCGAAAAGATCATCACTGAGGTCAAGGCGCGCGGGCTTCCCATCCTGCTCGCCGGCATGGAGGCGCCGCGCAACATGGGCAAGGATTATGTTGAGGCGTTCAGCGCGCTCTACCCTGATCTCGCCGCGCGCTACGATCTCGTGCTCTATCCCTTCTTCCTCGACGGCGTCGCCCTTGATGACACCCTTACTCTCGACGACGGCTTGCATCCCAATGCGCAAGGCGTGGCGCGCATCGTCAAAGGCATCCTGCCGAAGGTCGAGGAGCTGTTGGCGAAGGTGCAGGCCAAGGGCTAGGCCGCGACCAGCACCTTGAACCCGCCATAGAACATGCGCTTGCTCCGGCCCGTGGCGGCGGCCGACTATTTCCTCAAGCCGCGCGGGCTCGGCTGGTTCGCGACCAACATCATCGGCATCATCCCGGTCGCGCGCGGCAGAGCCAAAGAGGGCGGCAATCCGCTTGCCGAATGCGAGGCGGCGCTCGATCGGGATGACATTCTGATCCTCTTCCCCGAAGGCTCGCGGGGAGTGCCGGAGGCGCTTGGCCTGTTCAAAAAGGGCATCGGCCACCTCGCCAAGGCCCGGGCCAATGTGCCCGTTATCCCCCGTCTTCATGCATGGGCTCGGCAAGGCGTTGCCCAAGGGGTCGGCCCTGCTCGTTCCCTTCAACTGCGCGGTCAGCGTGGGCGAGCCGGTTTATGGCCAGGACTCATACGAGGCGCTTGTGCGGGAGCTAGAAGCGGCTATGACCGCGCTTGCCGCGCAGAAGCGTGTGCCGGCTTGGGACTAGGGGGGCTGGGCGCCTACTGTCCCCAGGATGTGTTGGTGCAACGGACGCCTCTGGTCTTGGTCGAGGCGATCTGGCCGGTGTCGAGCGTGATCTCCCAGGCTCGCCTCACATCGGTCCACCATTCCTTATCTTCGGGACCCTTGGCCTCGCCCATGAAGCGAAGCGTCTCGTCCTGGCCCTGGACACAGGAGATCGTGAAGGCCACGCCCGATTGTGGCGGGGGCACGATCAGGGCGTCGGCAACCTCGTAATTCGCAGGCGCGGTGCGCGTCTCTTTGGCGAGCTGGCGGCTCGTCAGCACGAGAAAGGTGCCGTCCTCGCGCTGATATTGGTGGACGTAGATCGGAGCCACGACGAGACCGCCGCCAACATCGTCCCAGCCTTCGATGTCGAGCTGATCGTCATAATTCTTGCCGATGAAGCCCTTGGCCAAAGTGGCGTCGTCGGTCTCTTCCGTGGAGGGCGCTTGCGGCTCGGCGCGAGGATGACCTGAGAAAAGCGCAAACGCCACTGAAATGACCGCGACAGGAGTGAGCCGTGATGAGCAACGATGCATGGCGGAGCTGACCAGTTTTACGGCGCCCGGATGAACGAGCCGGGACCCGGCAAGTGTATTCACAATCATGGCGAAAGGGGAGCCCCGCCGCCTGCCCCATGCCCTGGGCTCCGGACCATGCCGGTGGTAAGCTTCGGGCCACTCTAGAAGCGAGCTTGCCGAGGGCTCGACTTTGCGAGAACGGAAAGGCCAGCCGCTATGGTTCGAATCGCTGCTGCCGCGCTCGTCCTCCTGCTCTCGGCGTGGGCGCCGGTCGCGGCCGAAGGTAAGCGGGTGGCGCTCATCGTCGGCATGGGCGAGTACCAGCATCTGTCCAGCCTCACCAATCCCGTGCCCGACGCCAAGGCCATCGCCGCGGAGCTGCGCGATCACGGCTTCGAGGTCTCCGAGAACTACAACCTGACCCGCGCCGATCTGCTCGATGCGCTGGAGGCGTTCAAGCGGCAAGCCGCGGGCGCCGAGGTGGCGCTCATCTATTATGCCGGCCACGGCATGGAGGTCGAGGGCAAGAACGTGATCGCGCCCGTCGATATGGAGATCGAGTGCGCCAACAAGACGACGCTCCGCTCGGTCGAGCTCGATCAACTGTTCGCCTCGGCAAGCGCGGCACCGCAGCAGGTCGTGCTGCTCGACGCCTGCCGCAACAACCCCTTCCCGCAATGCCCGACCCGCGGCGCCAATTCGGGCAGCGGCTTCCGCGGCTTCTCGCGGCTGACGGAAGAGGACCGCGCGCTGTTGATCGCCAACGCCACGCTGTCGGGGCAGCTCGCGGCCGACGGCGACGCCGGCAGCCACTCCCCCTTCGCCAAGTCGCTGCTCAAGAATTTGGAAGAGCATCCTCACATCTATTTGCGCGACGTGCTCGAGCTCACGGCGCAGGAGGTCCGCGTCGCCTCGCAAGGGGCGCAAGTCCCCGAGATCACGACGCGGGGCGGCTCGCCCCGGGTCTGCCTCGATCCCACGGGCTGCGGCCAAGGCGGACCGGCGCTGACGCCGCAAGGCGCAGTGGAGGATCCGGCCGCCATTTCCGAGACGCGCGCCATCCTGCAGCAGCTCGGCTTCATGGGCGATGCGAGCCGGGGCGGCGACAATGCACTGGAAGACGCCATCAAGCGCTTTCAGGCCAAAGCCGGGCTCGCGCCCGACGGCCAGCTGACGCCGACGCTGCTCGCCGTGTTGCGCGCCACCAAGACGCAAGTCGCGGCCCTGCCCGTCACGCCGAAGCCGGGCGGCCCGGTGCCTGGCATCGGCGGAGGTCCCCTCGAGCACGAAGTCGGTTCGACCTTCAAGGATTGCGAGACCTGCCCCGACATGGTGGTGATGCCGGCGGGCAGGTTCCTGATGGGCGCATCTAAGGCGGAGAAAGGGCACCAGCCCGCCGAGGAGCCGCAGCACGAGGTGACCGTGGCGGCGCCGCTCGCCATCTCCAAATATGAGGTCACCTTCGACGAGTGGGAGGCGTGCGCTCTCGAAGGCGGCTGCGCCAACCACCGCCCGCAGGATAGCGGCTGGGGCAGGGGACGGCGCCCGGTGATCTATGTGTCCTACGACGACGCCAAAGCCTATCTGGACTGGCTTCGCCAAAAGTCCGGCAA
>Ga0315295_10000086_pt1 | contig 77024 bp, 66 predicted proteins | sample YL17G14_0_MG_FD_204453 | JGI IMG/M metagenome (GOLD analysis project Ga0315295, IMG submission 204453) | Sediment microbial communities from Yellowstone Lake, YNP, Wyoming, USA - YL17G14_0 | ecosystem: Environmental > Aquatic > Freshwater > Lake > Sediment | place: USA: Wyoming | collected... | reverse complement strand
AGGCCAGCGCGTCGGCCATGGTGTGATAGCCCATGGCGCGGATCTCGGAGGCCGGGATCACGGTCACCGAGGAGGGCGTCTCCGAGAGCGGCAGCGGCCGCTTGCCGGGGCCCGTGACGGTCTGCTCGCGCATGAGCGAGAAGGCGTCGTCGGGGGCCTCGCCGCCGGACCCGGCGACGGATAGCCCTGGAAGGAAGAACGAGATGACCAGCAGCGCGGATGAGAGGAGTCTGGCGCTGGACACGCGCGGACCTCCATGTCGGTGACGTCGCAACGGGCCGGGGCTCGCCCGATGCGAACACTGTGCAGCGGGTTATCGGCGCGGTCCCAGTCACGGATTAGGCGGACGTCGTGGATCGGCTTGCCCGGGCAGGGCCCCTGCTGGAGCGTAGCGACGACACTCCCTCGGCCCCCCGGTGAGCGTTTTGGAGCGGGGCAGGAAACCCAGCACGGCGGGGCCGGGGCCTGGGTCGGCGACGGCCAGGGAACGCCGCCGCGCTCCCCCGGAGGAGTCGGCCGGTAGGGAGCGGCCGGGCTCCGACCTCGGGGGATCCCGGCCGCGCGCGGCCCTGACCCTGCTCCCGCTAGCGCCGTGGCGTGCCGGCCTCCTGCATCCCGGCCTCACCTGCCGGCCTCCGCTCCAACCGGGGCCACGGAACGGGCAGCGCCTCCTGGGGCCGGTCCCGTCCCAGGGGAGCCCGGGCTGGGTGATTTTTCCCGGACCGGGGACCACCGCTGTCGAATCTCGCGACGTTTCGTGACCCCCGAAGTGGGGTCGCTGCTGCCAGCCAGAGCGTGCTGCGCCCTCGAGTCCCTTCATTCGGCGCCACTTGTCCCCGTCGCGTCAGAGAGGAGACGGACGTGGCCCAGCCCTTGCACCCTCCCCAGCGGAACGTGTCACCGCAGCCGGTCAGCGCCCAATCGAGCGTCGTACCGGCACGAAGACACGCCTCTCGGCTCTCCGCATCCGGCGGCTGCCGAGGAAGTCCACACCGGCAGAGCGCCGGGACAACAGGTCCCCAGCGAAGAGGAGCACAGCACCATGATGAACGTGATCCGCAGATTCGTCCGTGACGAGAAGGGCGAAGACCTGATCGAGTACGGCCTCCTCGCGGCCTTCGTGGCCGGCGTCGCCCTCGCCGTGCTGCTCAACCCTGGCATCCGGCAGGCCCTCGTGGCCGCGTTCGCCCGCGCGACGACCGCCCTCACCCAGGTCAGCACCTAAGACCGACGGAGGCAGGCCCGGGAAGGCCTGCCCTCCCTCGTCCCACGCCCTGGGTGCGCCTTCTGCCGGATCTCCGGCCGGAAGGCGACCCGGGAATGGTGGGCGAGCAGCACAGATCCGAGCCCCGCTCGGAACACCGGAGTCTGCATGGATTCTCCACTCTGGGTCACGATACCGCTCGTCGTGCTGGGGATGGTGGCGACGCGCGAGGACCTGAAGACGCGGAGGATCCCGAACACCGTCACCGGCCCCGCCCTGCTTCTCGGCGTGGCGACCCATCTGGCCTTCCGTGGCCCCTCCGGCGCCCTCGCGGCGCTCGCCGGCGCCCTCCTGGCCGGAGCCCTGCTCTTCCCCGGCTGGCTCATGAGGCTCATGGGAGCCGGGGACGTGAAGTTGATGGCAGCGTTCGGAGCCTGGCTCGGCTCGGTCGAGACCAGCCTCTACGCCGTGCTCGCCTCGCTCGTCGCAGGAGGCATCATCTCCGTGGTCGTGGCCGTTCGTCGCGGCATCCTGTTCCGAACATTGCGCAACGCCGCCCTGCTGGTACCGAGGCTGGCGGCCGGGGCCGGGCAGACCGGGCCCCCGCCGGCGACCTCGGGAGTGTACGTCCCCAAGGCGCTCGCCCTGCTCGCCGGGTCGCTTTTCGCCTTGTGGCGGCCCTTCTAGGTGCCGATAGAAAGGAACGCCATGCTTAAGATTCCCCGGAACCGGCCCGACCGTCGTGAGCGGGGCACCGCGCTGATCGAGTTCGCGCTCGTGCTGCCGCTCCTCATCGTGCTCACGCTCCTGGTCGTGGACTTCGGGCGGGCGTTCTACGTGAAGAACCTGCTCGAGCAGGCCGCGCGCGAGGGCGCGCGGCGTCTGGCGGTCGGGAGCTCGGTCGAGGCCGCGGGGTCCATCACCCGGTCCGTGGCCAGCGCCTCGGGGATCGACAGCACGCGCATCTCCGTGACCGCGCTCGACCTGGATCCGACCGGACCCAACCAGGTGCGTATGACGGTGACCATGCAGTTCAACTGGCTCTACCCGGGCGTGTTCGGGCTTCTGGGCACCAGCCCGTCCGGCACGACGCTGACCGGCACTTGCGCAATGAGGCGCGAGTATTAGAAGGAAAGGACGGAACCGTGGCGAACAAGGGACAGGCTTTCATGGGGCTGGCCGTCGCGCTGGGACTGGCGGCGGCGGTCGTGGGCTACTTCGGCCTCAGCTCCCTGGCCGCCAGCGCCAAGCGGGCGACCATGGGCGAGACCACCGACGTGGTGGTGGCGGCCAACGACATCACCTACGGCGTGAAGCTCGAGAAGACCATGCTCCGGACGGTGAAGTATCCGAAGGAGTCGGTGCCCGTCGGGGCCTTCTCGACCGTGGACTCCGTGGTGGGGCAGACCACCAAGGTCTTCATGACCACCAAGGAGCCCGTGACGGCCATCAAGCTGTCCTCTCTCGGCGGCGGGCTCTCGATGCTGGTGCGCGAGGGCATGAGGGCGGCGAGCGTCGAGGTGAACCAGGTCTCGGGCGTGTCCGGCTTCATCCTCCCGGGCGACCGGGTGGACATGCTGGTGACCGTGGATCGCGTGACGAACCCCGAGGACGCCTTCACCCAGACCGTCCTGCAGAACGCCGAGGTGCTGGCGGCCGGCCAGAAGACGACCACCCAGGACAACAAGCCCATCACGGTGCAGGCCGTGACGCTGCTGGTGAACCCGCAGCAGGCCGAGGTCATGGCCCACGCGCAGCGGCAGGGCTCCATCACGCTGGTGCTGCGCGCGCGCGGCGACGACTCGACGCTGGTCAAGCTCCAGGCGGTGAAGACCGTGGACCTGCGCGGCCGCTCGGCGGCTCCGCCGGCCTCGCGGGTCGTGAAGGCGCCGCCGGCGCCCCGGCCGGCCATCGAGAGGCCGGCCGAGCCCAGGAAGGTGACCATCATCCGTCGCACGGCCAAGTCCGAGGAATCGATGCCGGGCGACAGCACGAATGTGAAGAAGTAGAGCCGGCGCAGCCGCCGCTCCCAACCGAACCATGGAGGAAGGCCCGATGTTTCCCTCGAATCTCAGGGATGCGATGCGAGGCGCCGCGCTGGCGCTGCTCTTGACGCTGGTCCTCGCCGCCACCGCGTGGGCGGCCGACGCGGCCGAGAAGATCCGGATCCCCGTGAGTCACTCGGAGGTCGTCCAGTCCCCCGAGGAGGTGCGCACGGTGGCCATCGCCGACCCCGACATCGCGGACGCCGCGGTGGGCTCGGCGCGCACGGTGGTCGTGACCGCCAAGACGCCGGGCTCGACCAACCTCGTCGTGTACAACGAGGGCGGCCGCTACAAGGTCTACGAGATCGAAGTGTACGTCCCCAACGGTGACAAGCAGGTCCTGCTGCACTGCAACGTCGCCGAGGTGACCACCAACGGCCTGCGCGAGCTGGGCTTCGACATCGTCAACGGCGGGCACACCCACAACCAGAAGATCGACGGTCTGATGTCCGGGAGCGTCTTCGGAGGCAAGCTCATGGAGGGCGAGATATACGCCCTCGACCCATCGAAGACGCTCAACTACAACAAGACCACGGACATCGTCCTGCGCTACTTCCGCAACGACGGGAACCTGGCGATCCAGGCGGCCATCAAGGCGCTCGAGGAGAAGGGTGACATCCGCACGCTGGCGAACCCCACGCTGCTGGCGAAGAGCGGCGAGAAGGCCTCCTTCCTGTCGGGCGGCGAGTTCGCCTACCAGATCATCTCGGGCTCGGGCGTGGGCGCGGCCCCGGCCATCGTCTTCAAGGAATTCGGCGTGAAGGTGGAGTTCACACCGGTCGTCCAGGAGGACGGCTCCATCCGTCTCAAGGTGACCCCCGAGGTGAGCGAGCCCGACTGGACCCGCGAGGTCTTCGGGGTGCCGCCGCTCACGAGCCGCAAGGCCAGCACCACCGTGACCATGAACTCGGGCGAGTACCTGGTCATCGGCGGCCTCAAGCAGACCGACCGGAACAAGCTCGTGCGCCGGGTCCCGATCCTGGGCTACATCCCGGTGCTGGGCGCGCTGTTCTCGTACAGGCGCGACGCGACCGTGGAGAAGGAGCTCATGATCGTGGTGTCGCCCGAGATCGTGGGCGCCTCGGCCACGATGCCGGCCCTGCCCACCGACAAGGCCGGGGAGAAGAGGTAGTCCGCCATGCGGGCCCCCGTCCGGAAGCCGCGGCGTGACCAGCGCGGCGCCGTCCTCATCTGGGTGGCGCTGTTCCTGATGGTCATGCTCGGGTTCATCGCGCTCGGCATCGACGTGGCCAAGCTGATGGTGACGCGGACGCAGCTGCAGAACGCGGCCGACGCGGCGGCCCTCGCCGGCGCGTCGGCCATCGACAGAAACACCGGCGAGCTCATCGAGGCCGAGGCGCGGGTGCGCGCCTGCGCCACCGCGCTGCAGAACCGGGCCTACGAGAACACCGTCACCCCCATCGTGATCGACCCGGCCGGCGACGTCGTCGTCGACCTGGCCAACAAGACGGTGACGGTGACGGCGCGCCGCGAGCGCTCGAACGGAGCGCCGATGATCGCCCACTTCGCGCAGGTGCTGAGCCCGGTGCTGGGTCGCATGGACATGCGGGCGACGGCCACGGCGAAGGTGGACTACGCCAACTCGGCGTGCCTGAAGGCGGTGCCGCTCGCCGCGGTCCCGCCCGACACCGCGCAGACGTTCGTGACCGGGCGCGAGTACACGCTCAAGCTGGGCGGCGGCTCGGGGAGCGGGGGGAACTACCTCGCGCTGGACTTCCCGGGCTGCGACGAGCCGAACGCACCCTGCGCCGGGATGAACCCCACCGGGGCCAACATCTTCCGGTGCCTGATCGAGAACGGCTACGCCTGCTGTGTCACGGTCGAGCAGCGGCTCACGACCGAGCCGGGCAACATGGCCGGGCCGTTCCGCCAGGCCATGAACTCCCGCTTCGACAGCGACACGGACAGGCGTGAGGGCATCAGCTACGCGGAGTACAACGGCAACCAGAGCCGGGTCGTCCTGGTGCCCATCACCACCCGGCCCACGAGCGGCCGCAACTATGTGGACGTCATCCGGTTCGGGAGCTTCTTCGTGAAGTACCGGGTCGCCGGGGGCAACTCGCCGGAGTGGCGCGGTGAGTTCATCAACGACATCGTCCCGGGCACGGGCAACGGGCCCGGGGGAAGCACGACGTTCGCGCTCCGCCTGATCCGCTGAGCGTCCACGGAAGGACCGCATGAGCACCGCACTCCCCGTCGTCCTGGTCCATCGCAACGAGCGCGAGCGGGCGGCCCTGCGCGCCGCCTTCGAGGCGCTGCCCGGCGTGCAGATCGCCGGCGAGCGTGGCGATCTGCGCGCCGGCATCGCCATGGCGCACCAGACGCGCCCCGCGATCCTGGTGCTCGAACTGTCGGCGCCTCCGGACGACACGCTCAACGCGGCCGCGCAGTACAAGCTGGACCACCCGGACGTCGCCATCTTCTTCTCCACCGACCTGCTCGACCCGGACACGCTGCTGCGCGCCGTGCGCGCCGGCGCCTCCGAGGTGCTGCGGCGGCCGCTGGACCGCGGCGCGCTGGGCACGGCGGTCGAGCGCGTGGCGGCCCTGAGCGCGCGCAAGGCGGGCGGCGGCGTCGTGCGCCGCGTGCTCACGGTGTTCGCCAGCAAGGGCGGTCAGGGCGTGAGCACCATCGCCACCAACATCGCGCTCGGCATCCGGCACGCGGCGCGGCGCGAGGTGGCCCTGGTGGACTACGACTACCAGTCCGGCGACGTGGCCTTCATGCTGGGGCTCAATCCCCGGCGCTCGCTGGGCGACGTCATCACGGCGCCGCGCATCGAGGCGGCCACCATCCAGGACGCCCTCTCCAAGCACGAGAGCGGCGTGTTCGTGCTGGCCCAGCCCGAGCAGCTCGACCGCGTGGACGGCCTCACCGCCAACCAGGTGGGCAGCGTGCTCGAGGTGCTCGGCTCGACCTTCGACGTGGTGGTGGTGGACGCCCCGCACGTCATCAACGAGATCTCCCTCGAGATCTTCGACCGCTCCAGCACCATCCTGCTGACGGTGGAGCCCAGCGTGCCCTCGGTGCGGGCGGCGCGGCGCTCGCTCGAGATCTTCCAGAAGCTCAACTACCTGGCCACGCCCGACCGCGTGCGCCTGCTGCTGAACCGGCGCACCGACAACGGGGCCATCACGGCGGACCAGCTCGAGGACACGCTCGGGCTGCCGGTGTTCGCGGGCATCACGAACGACTACGCCGTGGTGAGCCAGGCCATCAACATGGGCAAACCGCTGTGCGGGGGCGCGGTCCCCGAAGGCCGGGCCGGCCGCGATCTGGCCGCGCTCGCCCGCCTGCTCGTGCCATCCGATGATCCCAACCAGGCAGCCACCGAAGAGGCCCCAGCTCGGCGATCCGGCGGCTCCCGATTCTTCAGGAGGGGGTAAGAGGTCATGAATCTCCGCCAGCGGCTGAGCCGCGACAAGAAGGATGCCGCCTCCGAGGCCGGCTCGCTGCTCCACGCGCGGCCGAGCGAGGCGCAGCCGGACCAGTTCCAGGTCATCAAGAAGCAGCTGCACCGGGAGCTCATCTCGAAGCTGGATCTGGCCCAGCTCGAGAGCCTGGACGACGCCGAGCGCCGCGTCCAGGTGGAGCGCGTCGCGCGCCGCCTGCTGGTGGAGTCGGAGATCCGGCTGCCCCGGGCCGACGAGGAGCGCCTCATCACCGAGCTGCTGCACGACACCTTCGATCTGGGACCGATCACCTCGCTGCTGCTCGACGAGGAGATCAGCGACATCCTGGTGAACACCCACCGCCAGGTCTACGTGGAACGCCTGGGCAAGCTCGAGCTGACCCCCATCAGCTTCCGCGACGAGGCCCACCTGCGGCTCATCATCGACCGCATCATCTCGCGGGTGGGGCGGCGCATCGACGAGTCCACGCCGCTGGTGGACGCGCGCCTGCCGGACGGCTCGCGCGTCAACGCCATCATCCCGCCCGCGGCCCTGGACGGCCCGATCCTCTCGATCCGCCGCTTCCGCCGCCGCGCGCTCTCGATCGACGACCTGCTCGGCCTGGGCAGCCTCACGCCCGAGATCGCGCAGTTCCTGACCTGCTCCATCCGGGCCCGGCTCAACATGCTGATCACGGGCGGCACCGGCTCCGGCAAGACCACGCTGCTCAACATCCTGTCGCGCTACATCTCGGACGACGAGCGCATCGTCACCATCGAGGACTCGGCCGAGCTGCAGCTGCAGCAGCCGCACGTCGTGCGGCTCGAGACCCGGCCGCCCAACGTGGAGGGCAAGGGGCAGATCACGCAGCGCGACCTGGTGCGCAACTCGCTGCGCATGCGGCCCGACCGCATCATCGTGGGCGAGGTGCGCGGTGACGAGGTGCTGGACATGCTGCAGGCCATGAACACCGGCCACGACGGCTCGCTCACCACGCTGCACTCCAACGGCCCGCGCGACGCCCTGCACCGCCTCGAGAACCTGGTGCTCATGGCCGGGCACGCGCTGCCCGACCGGGCCATCCGCGAGCAGATCGCCTCCGCGCTCGAGCTGCTCGTGCACGTCTCGCGCATCGCGGACGGCTCGCGCAAGATCCTCTCCGTGCAGGAGCTGCTGGGCATGGAGGGCCCGGTGGTCACCATGCAGGAGATCTTCCGCTTCGTTCCCACGGGCATCAATGCCGATGGCAGGGTGAAGGGCCACTACGAGGCCACCGGCATCGTGCCCCGCTGCTGTGACCGCGTCCGGGTGACCGGGCTCGATCTCCCGCACGAGATCTTCGAGCGCGGACGCCGCTTCGTCGTGGGGGCCGCCGCATGATCCTGCTCTTCAGCATCCTGGTCTTCCTCGCCGTGGCGCTGCTGGTGGGCGGCGTGCTGCTCCACCGCAGCGGCGCGGCGGGACGTGCGCTGGACCGCCGCCTCCGGGGGCTGGGCGCGCAGGACCGCGCGCTGGCTCCGGTGGAGGTCGAGCGCGACAATCGCTTCAGCTCGATGCCGTGGCTCGACCGGACGTTGCGGTTCCTCAATCTGGGCGAGCGCCTCGAGCTGGTGCTCTACCAGTCGGGCCTCAACCTGCGCTCGGGGGTGCTGGTGCTGCTCATGGCCCTGTTCGCCCTGGGCGGGTACCTGGTCGGGGTGACGGTGTTCCGCCGCGTGGCCGTGGGGCTCGTCTTCCTGCCCGCCGGCCTGGTGCCCTACCTGTACGTCCTCTACCGCAAGGGCCAGCGCATGGCCAGCTTCGCGCAGGAGTTCCCCGACGCCCTCGACCTGCTGGTGAGCGCGCTGCGCGCGGGGCTCTCGTTCTCGGCGTCCATGCAGATCGTGGCCGAGGAGTCGCCCGAGCCCATCCGCAGCGAGTTCGCCGTCACGGTCGAGGAGCAGGCGCTGGGGCTCGACTTCCGCGAGTCGCTCGTCAACCTCACCCGGCGCGTGGACTCGCTGGACCTGCGCTTCTTCGTGACCGCCATCATCCTGCAGCGGGACACCGGCGGCAACCTGGCGGAGATCCTCGAGAACACCGCCGTGCTGATCCGCGACCGCTTCCGGGTGCTGGGTGACGTCCGCACCTTCACCGCCCACGGCAAGCTCACGGGGGCGATCCTCATGCTGCTGCCGCTCGGCATGGCGCTGTACACGTGGGCGCTCAATCCCGAGTACTTCAAGCCGATGCTCGAGAGTCCGAGCGGCCGCACGCTGCTCATCGTCGCCGGTCTGATGCAGGTCGCGGGCATGCTCGTGATCCGCAAGATCGTCAACATCCGGGTGTAGCCATGTTCCTCCTGATCGTGTCAGTGCTCATCTTCGCGGCCATCAGCCTGGGCGCGTACGCCGTGTACGTGGACTCGGTCACCACCAAGAGCCCGGTGGCCATCCGGTTGCGCGAGCTGCGCTCGCTGCGCACGGGAGCGGCCGTGGCCTACGGCGACCGGCCGCCGCTGCTGCTCAAGCTCATCGCCCAGCTGGGCGGCTTCATGCCGTCCCAGGACGGGCGCAACGCCCTGCGCACGGGGCTCGTCCGCGCCGGCTTCCGCCGGCCCGAGGCGGTGCTCGTGCTGCTGGGCTCCAAGATCGTCATGGCCGCGGCCCTGCCGCTCGCCTGGGTCGCAATCGCCTACGCCACCGCGCGCCCGGCCGGCAGCATCTTCGGCATCGCGGTCGTCATGGTCGTGGTGGGGTTCTACCTGCCCACCGTCTTCATCGGGATCCGCCAGGGCCAGCGCCACGACGCCGTGCTGATGGCCCTGCCCGACGCGCTCGATCTCATGGTGGTGTGCGTCGAGGCGGGCCTGGGCGTCGCCGCGGCCCTGCAGCGGGTCGCGGTCGAGATGCGCATCGCCAGCCCGGTGCTGGCGAGCGAGCTCGCCACGGTCAACCAGGAGATGCAGACCGGCATGTCGCGCACGGATGCGCTCCGGAATCTGGCCGAGCGCACCGGCGTCGAGCCGGTGTATTCTCTCGTCGCCATGCTCATCCAGACCGACCGGCTCGGCACCAGCGTGGCCCAGGCCCTGCGCTCGCACGCGCAGTCGATGCGCACGCAGCGCCGCCAGCGGGCCGAGCAGATGGCGCGGAAGGCGAGCGTCAAGCTCGCGTTCCCGCTCGTGCTGCTCATCTTCCCGGCCCTGCTGGTGGTGCTCCTCGGTCCGGCCGCCATCCAGCTGCTCAGGGCCCTCGCGGCCTCCGGATAGCCGTACTCACCCAAGGAAAGGGGGATGATCCGATCATGACGAACTTCGCGTCGTACATCATGCTGGCCGTCGCCGTCGCGGCCCTGGTGTTGTGGTGGATGCGCCGCTCCGCGAACAAGCGGGCGCGCGGGCGCTGATCTCCCGCCGCTGACGCCACGCTGACGCCGCGGCGCTGGCCCCGGCGCCTCCGGCAGGCTAGAGTGCAGGGCCCATGAAGCCCCGCTCGAGGCCCCTGCGCGGCCTGCCGGCCGTCGAGACCCTGCTGCGGCATCCGGTCCTGGCCGCGGCCGGGCCCGGGCTTCCCCGTCTCCTCCTCCTCGAATCCGTGCGTGCCGAGCTGGCCCGCGAGCGCGAGCTCCTGCGGGCCGCGGCGGTCGCGCCCGCTCCCGCCGGCGTCCTGGCGGAGCGCGCCCTGCAGCGGGCGCGCGAGGCCCTCCGGCCGCAGCTGCGCCGGGTGCTCAACGCCACGGGCGTGGTGCTGCACACCAACCTCGGGCGCGCCGCCCTGGCCCCGAGCGCGCGGGCCGCCGTGGCCTTGGTGGCGTCGGGCTACTGCTCGCTCGAGTACGACCTCGCGACGGGCCGCCGCGGGGAGCGCGGCGCGGGCCTCGAGCGCTGGCTGGCCCGGCTCGGCGGGGCCGAGGCGGCGCTCGCCGTCAACAACGGTGCGGCCGCCGTGCTGCTGGTGCTCTCGGCGCTCGCCGCGGGCCGCCGGGTGGTGGTCTCGCGCGGCGAGCTGGTCGAGATCGGCGGCTCCTTCCGCATCCCGGAGATCCTCGAGAAGAGCGGGGCGACCCTGCTCGAGGTGGGCACCACGAACCGCACGCACCTGCGGGACTACGAGCGAGCCCTCGCGCGCCATCCGGACGTGGCCGCCATCCTGCGCGTGCACCCCAGCAACTTCCGGCTCGAGGGCTTCACCGCGCGCCCGGCGCTCGCGGACCTGGCCGCGCTGGCGCGCGGGCACCGCATCCCGCTGATCGAGGACCTGGGCAGCGGGGCGCTCGTGGACCTCGCGCCCTTGGGTCTCGAGCACGAGCCCACGGTGGCCGAGAGCCTGGCCGCCGGCTGCGATGTCGTCACCTGCTCGGGCGACAAGCTGCTGGGGGGCTCGCAGGCCGGGCTCGTCCTGGGCCGCTCCCGCTGGCTCGCGAGGATCCGCCGGGACCCGCTGGCGCGCGCGCTCCGGCTCGACAAGCTGCAGATCGCCGCGCTCGAGGCCACCCTGGCGCTGTACGCCGACCCCGCCCGCGCGCTGGACGAGGTGCCGGTGCTGGCCATGCTGCGTGCGCGCCCCGATGACCTCGAGCCGCGCGCCAGCCGGCTGGCCGGCTCGCTCGCCGAGCGCGTGAGCGGGCTCGCGGCGCGCGCGGTGCGCGGCGAGGGCGAGGTGGGCGGGGGCGCGCTGCCGCTGCAGAGGCTGCCCGGCTGGGTGGTCGAGGTCGAGCAGCGCGGCCGGACGGCACAGGACCTCGAGCGCCTGGCCCGCGCCGCCGATCCCCCCGTGATCGGCACCATCCGGGCGGGCCGCTTCCGGCTCGACGTCCGCACGCTGGCCGGCGACGAGCTGGACGAGGCCGCCGCCGTGCTCGCGCGGGCCTGGGGCGCGCGCGGAGACTGAGGACCGCGTGCGGGTGCTCAACGTGCACGAGCGCCGGCTGGCGGCCGCTCCCGCCGCGGTCGGCGCGCTGCTCGACGGCCTCGGCTCGCGGCACGATCGACTGTGGCCGCGCGACCGCTGGCCGGCCATGCGCCTCGACCGCCCGCTGCAGGTCGGCGCGGCCGGCGGACACGGCCCCATCCGCTACCGGGTCGAGCGCTACGAGCCGGGCCGGCTCGTGGAGTTCCGTTTTCTCGGGCCCAGCGGCTTCCGCGGCTCGCACCGCTTCGAGATCGGCGGCGAGGCGGACGGGACCACCCGCCTCGCGCACGTCGTCGAGATGACGGCGGCCGGCTGGGCCGTTCTGGGCTGGGCGCTGGCGCTGCGTCCGCTGCACGACGCCCTGCTCGAGGACTGCCTCGACAGCGCCGAGGAGCGCCTGCTCGGACGGCGCCCGCCGCGACGCTGGACGGCGTGGGTCCGCGCGCTGCGCTTCCTGTCCGGTCCCGGCCGCTCCCGGAGACGGGCCGGAACGCGCCAAAACGATTGACCCGTGCGCGGTTCGCCCGTAATCTCCGGCGCTACGGGCCCACCGCGGATGCCCCGGCCGTGCGCCGGGGCCAGCCCGCAGCAGGGGTATGCGATCCCCTGGCGCGGGACCCGCCCCGGCAGGGCGGGTGGCCGGCCCTCTGAGACAGCGTCCACGCAGCCTGCGCCGCACCGAAGTCTCGGACACGACAGGACTCGGCAGCGCCCCAGTCGGCCTCCCCGGGGGCCCCGAGCGAGAGGGGAACAAGGATGTTTCTGTACCGGCTCGAACTCCAGGGCTTCAAGTCGTTCGTCGACAAGACCGACCTCCAGTTCGGGGAGGGCATCACCGGGGTCATCGGCCCCAACGGCTGCGGCAAGACCAACGTCTCCGATGCCATCCGCTGGGTGATGGGCGAGCAGAGCGCCAAGCAGCTGCGCGGCGACTCGATGGAAGACGTCATCTTCAACGGCTGCCCCACCCGCAAGCCCCTCGGCATGGCCGAGGTGCACCTCACCTTCAAGAACGACCGCGGCATCCTGCCGACCGAGTTCTCCGAGGTGACGGTCGCGCGGCGCGTGTTCCGCTCGGGCGTGAGCGAGTACTTCCTCAACAAGGCGCCGTGCCGGCTCAAGGACATCCGCGACCTCTTCTTCGACACCGGCATGGGCAGCCACGCCTACTCGGTGATCGAGCGCTCCATGGTGGACCACGTGCTCTCGGACAACTCGGGGCACCGCCGCTTCCTGTTCGAGGAGGCGGCCGGGATCACCAAGTACAAGGTGCGCAAGAAGGAGGCCCTCAACAAGCTCGACGCCACCGAGGGCGACCTGGTCCGCCTCAACGACATCGTCTTCGAGCTCGAGCGCGAGCTGCGCTCGCTGGCGCGCCAGGTGGGCAGGGCGCGCCGCTTCCAGCGCCTGCGCGACGAGATCCGCGACCTCGACCTGACGCTCACCGCGGGCCACGTCGAGAGCCTCCGGGTGAAGGAGGCCGAGGCGAAGGAGCAGTGGCAGGAGGAGGCGGTGCGCCGCGAGGGCATCACCGCCGCCCTCGACGGGCTCGAGGCCTCGCTCAACGACCGCAAGCTGGCCCTGCTCGAGCTGGAGCGCGAGCTCTCGACCGCGCAGGGCGGGCTGCACGACCGCGAGGAGGCGCGCACCCGCGCCGAGCACCAGGTGGTGCTGCTGCGCGAGCGCGCGGCGGGCCTGCTGCGCCGCGGCGACGAGGCCTCCGCGGAGGCCCGCGCCCTGCGCGAGCGCCTCACCGAGGTGATGGCGCGCGAGGCCGAGGCCGAGTCGCGCCGCACGGCGCTGCGTGGCGGGCGCGAGGCGGCGCAGGCCGAGGCGGCGACGCTCGAGGAGGCGCTGCGCGGCGTCGAGACCGAGCTGCGCGAGCGGCGCCAGGTGGCCTCGGAGCGCAAGCAGCTCTCGCTCGACCTGTTCTCGACCGAGGCCGATAAGCGCGGCACGCTCGAGAACCTGCGCGCGCGCCGGCTGTCACTCACCGAGCGGCGCGACGCCGCCGCGGCGCAGCGCGCGGAGCTGGAGGCGCGCGTGGCGGAACTGGCCCGCCTGGGGGCGGCGCGCGCCGCGGCGCGCGCGGGGGTGGACGCGACGCTGGCGGCCGCGCGCGAATCACTGGCGGCGGTGAGCGAGGAGATCCGCGCCCTGACCGCGGAGCTCGAGGAGACCGGCGTGCTGCTGGGCGGCCTGCGCCAGCAGTCGGCGGCCGCCGAGGCGCGGCTCGAGACCCTGCTCGACCTCAAGCGCAACTTCGACGGCGTCTCCGAGGGCGTGAAGGCCCTGCTCGCCGAGGGGTGGCGCGCCCCCGGCACGCTCGGCATCATCTCGGACGTGCTCGAGGTGCCGGCACGCTATCTCGACGCGCTCGAGGCCTCGCTGGGCGAGGCGGCGGCCTTCGTGCTGGTGGAGGACCGTGTGGCGCTCGAGGCGGCGCTCGAGCGCCTGCGCGGCCTGGAGAGCGGCCGGGCCACGCTGGTGGACCTGTCGAGCCTGTCGGCGGGGGCGCTCCACGAGATCCCGGCGGGAGAGGGTGTCGTGGGCCGGGCCTCCGACCTGGTGCGCTGCGACGAGCGCCACCGCACGCTGGTCGAGCGGCTGCTGGGCGCTGTCGTGGTGGTCGAGGACCGCGCCACCGCGGCGCGGCTGGCGGCCCATTCCGAGGCCGGGCTGCGCTTCGTGAGCCTGGACGGCGAGGTGTGGGAGCGCGGGCGCGTGCGCGCCGGCTCGGCGCGCAACCTGAGCGGGCTGCTGCACCGTGAGACCGAGATCCGCGAGCTGACGGGCGAGCTGGCCGAGCGCCGGCTGGCCCTCGAGGCGCTGGAGCGCGAGCGCGAGGGGCTGGAGAGGCGGCGTCTGGAGGCGCTGGCGCGCCGCGAGGAGCAGGCGCGCGCGCTGGACGAGGCCCGCGGCGCCATCGAGACGCTGGAGCGCGAGCTCGAGGCCGGCGAGCGCGAGAGCCGCTGGGCGGCCGCCGAGGTCGCGGAACGGGGCCGCGAGATCGTGACCTTCGAGGCCGAGCGCGAGACGCTGGCGCGGGCGCTGGCCGACGCCGAGGCCGACCTGGCGGACTACCAGCAGCAGGTGGAGCAGGCCCGGGTCCTGCTGGCGGACCTGGACGGGACGCTGCGCGGGCTCGAGGTCCGGCGCGAGGAGGCCGCCGCGGCCGTGCAGGGGGCGCGCGAGCGCCTGCTGAGCCTGGCCCGCGAGGAGGGCGAGTGGGAGAGCCAGTGGGCGCGGGCCGAGCAGACCCGGCGCGAGCTGCAGGGCGCCCTGGAGGGCCGCGACCGCGAGGAGCGCGAGTGCCGCGCTCAGGTGGCCGGTATCGAGGCCGAGGTGACCGGGCTCTCGGCCGGCCTCACCGGGCTGCTCGAGTCCGAGGCCACGCAGCGCGAGCGCGTGGTCGACCTGCAGAAGCGCTTCCAGGCGCGCAAGGAGGAGGTGCAGGCCGGCGAGGACGAGGCGCGCCAGCTGCGCTTCCAGCAGACCGAGCTGGGCGAGTTGCTCCACCAGCTCGAGCTGGACCGCGTGCAGACGCGCGCCGAGCTGGAGCGCACCTTCGAGCGCCTGCACACCGAGTACGAGCTGGACGTCGAGCGCTGGGAGGTGCCGCCGGCCCCCGAGGGCTTCGACGCCGAAGAGGCGCGCGGGCGCCTCGAGGAGATGCGCGGCCGCTACCGCGCGGTGGGACCGGTCAACCTGCTGGCCGTGGACGAGTACGCGAAGAAGAAGGAGCGCTGGAAGTTCCTGACCCAGCAGCGCGGGGACCTCGTCAGCGCAAAGGCCCAGCTGCTCGAGGCCATCGAGAAGATCAACGTCACCGCGAGCCAGATGTTCCTCGAGACCTTCGAGAAGGTGCAGGTCCACTTCCGCGAAGTGTTCCGCACCCTGTTCGAGGGCGGCGACTCCGAGCTGCGCGCCCTGGGCGAGGACCCGCTCGAGTGCGAGATCGAGATCGTGGCCAAGCCCCGCGGCAAGCACCTGCAGAGCATCAGCCTGATGTCGGGCGGCGAGCGGGCGCTCACGGCCATCGCCCTGCTGTTCGCCATCTACCTGGTGAAGCCCTCGCCCTTCTGCCTGCTGGACGAGGTGGACGCGCCCCTCGACGACGCCAACGTGGACCGCTTCGTCAACATGCTGAAGCGCTTCAGCGAGCGCACCCAGTTCGTGGTCATCACGCACAACAAGCGCACCATGGAGGCGACCCGTTGCCTCTACGGCGTGACCATGCAGGAGCTGGGCGTGTCGAAGCTGGTCTCGGTGCGCTTCGACGGCGAGCGCATGACCGCCGGGCGCAACGGGCACGAGCTGGCGGCCGCCGCCGCCGAGCGGTAGCCGGGCAGCGGCGGCTGCGCGATGGGCCTCTGGTCGCGGCTGCGCGAGGGGCTCCAGCGCACCCGGGAGCGTCTCACGGAGCAGGTGGGGAGCCTGCTCCAGCGCCGTGGCGTGCCCGACGCCGCCACGCTCGCCAGCCTCGAGGAGGCGCTGCTCGCGGCCGACGTGGGGCCCGCCACGACCGAGCGGCTGCTCGAGCAGGCCGGCGAACTGCTCAAGCGCTCACCCGACCTCGAGCTGCGCGGCGCGCTCGAGCAGGCCGCGGCGGCGCTGCTCGCCCCGCCTGCCGGGGAGGGCGCGGAGGCCGCGGCCGCGGCGCGCTTCGCCCCGGTGCCGGGCCCCGGCGGGCAGGCGCCCGGCACGCCGTGGGTGGCGCTGCTGGTGGGCGTGAACGGCGTGGGGAAGACCACGCTGGCGGGCAAGCTGGCGGCGCGCTTCGCGCGCGAAGGGCACCCGACGCTGCTGGTGGCGGCCGACACCTTCCGCGCCGCGGCCACCGAGCAGCTCGAGGTCTGGGCCGGGCGCGCCGGGGTGGATCTGCTGCGGGCCCGCCCCGGCGCGGACCCGGCGGCCGTCGTGCACGACGCGCTCACCGCCGCGCGGGCGCGCGGCACCGAGATCGTGCTCGTGGACACCGCGGGGCGGCTGCACACCAAGCACAACCTCATGAACGAGCTGGAGAAGGTCGGCCGGGTGTGCGGGCGTGTCGTCCCCGGCGCGCCCCATCACGTCCTGCTCGTGCTGGACGCCACCCTGGGCCAGAACGGCCTGCAGCAGGCGCGCGAGTTCCAGCGCGCGCTGCCCGTCACCTCGCTGGCGCTGACCAAGCTGGACGGCACGGCGCGCGGCGGGGCCGTGCTCGCCATCGCCGACCAGTTGCGGCTGCCCATCAGCGTGGTGGGGATCGGCGAGGGGCTGGACGACTGGGAGCCGTTCGACGCCGAGGCGTTCTCCCGCGGCCTGTTCGAGTAGCCCCGCGCCGCGGCGCCGGCGCGCCGCACCTTCCTCGCGCCGCCGCGCACCCCGTGCCCTCCCAGCGCGAACGAGCGCGGCCGCACCCGTGACGAGGTGCGGCCGCGAGAGGGATCCGGTGCCGGCGCGTGCTCAGCGCTTCCTGGCGGGGGTCCCGGCCGGAGTGCTGCCGGGCCGGGCCGGCGCCTTCGCGGCCCCGGCCCGCACGGCGGCGCGCCGCTCCGCCAGCGAGCGGCGCACCGCCGGGGGCACGAGCTTCGCCTCCCAGCCGCTGGTGCCGAAATCCTCGAGCTCGGCCGCGCCCCGCGAGCGGTCCATGACGCGCATGGGACCCGACTCCTGCGAGCGCCCGATGAGCCACGTGCGGCGCCACGCGCCGTAGTCGATCTCCTCGCGGGCGACGTGGGTGACGGGCACCTGCCCGGTCAGGAAGATGAGCCGCGTCTCGCGCACCTCGGTGTAGAGCGAGCTGTCCGCGGCCTGGGCGGTGACACCCGTGCCCTGCTCGATGCGCACTTGGCGGCACCTGAAGGCACCCTTCGGCGTCGTCACCACGGTGTCCGTCGCGAGCGTGTCCACGTTCCAGCGGATGCTGCCGCCCACCGGCTCGCGGCTCTTGAGGCTGGAGGCCGCGCGCTTGTAGAGCTCCTGGGCCGGCGTGCCGTCGGGGTTCAGGCCCGGGATGGTCTTGCGCATGTAGAGCTGCATGTGCGGGATCGCCAGCGAGTCGTCGAAGATGGCGTACGACATGAGGGTGGCGGCCGTCCTGGGCGGCTGGCCCGGCGCCACGGTCTGGGTCTCGACCCAGAAGCAGTCCTCGCCCCACCACTCCTCTTCGCCCGCGATCAGCACGGTCACGGTGTACTCGCTGGTGACACCCAGCTCACTCCTGCCGAACATGCGGTACCTGGCCCAGGTGCCCACCCTGCACTCCGAGCGCCCGGTCGCGTAGTCCAGCAACCCGATGCCGTTGATCTGGATGGGCCCCTCGGCGGGTGTGGGCGAGGTCAGGAACGCGAGGGCCGAGAGGACGGCTCCGATGGCGAGAAGGCGGGAACGGCGCATGCAGATGGTCTCCATTGCTTGGGGAACCAGCGCCGGCGGTCCGGGATCCTGTCGAGGCCCGGCTCGGGCTGCGACGGGTGTGCGCCACCGGCGAGGGAGGACATTATCCATCACGGGCCCCGGCTTCCCAAGCCGCCCCTCCCCGTGGGGCCGGGGCCTCTGTCCGGAGCGATCGTGCGACGCCACAGCGACAACCTCCCGCCCGATGGGTCCCCCGGCACCCCGTCCGAGCCGGCGTCCCGCGAGGCCCCGGCGCCCGCGGGGTGCGAACCCCGAGGCGCGGCGGGCCTGGGCTCCCGCGCACCCGGCCGGAACGGGAACGGCGTGCCGTCCCCACCGCCGCGGCCCCGGCCGCGCGAGAAGCTGCGCGCGCGCGGTCCGGCCGGGCTCTCGGACGCCGAACTGCTGGCGCTCGTGCTGGGCTCGGGCACGGCCGGGCGCAGCGCCCTGCGCATCGGGCGCCACCTCGCGCGCCGCAGCCCGGCGGAGCTCTCGGGCTGGTCGAGCACGCGCTGGCTGCTGGTGCCGGGCGTGGGTCCCGCGCGGGCCGGGGCGCTGGTGGCGGCCTTCGAGCTGGGCCGCCGGGCGGCCGAGAGCGCGCCCGGCGGCGCCGCCATCCGCGGCCCGGAGGACGTGCTCGCGCAGGTGCGGGACCTGGCGCGGGCGCGCAAGGAGCACTTCGTGGTGCTGCTGCTCAACGCGCGCCACGAGCTGCAGTCGCGCGAGACCGTCTCCATCGGCAGCCTCAACGCCTCGATCGTGCACCCGCGCGAGGTGTTCCAGCCCGCCATCATGCACTCCGCGGCGGCCGTGGTGCTGGTGCACAACCACCCGAGCGGGGACCCGGAGCCGAGCGAGGAGGACCTGAGCATCACGAAGCGGCTGGTGCAGGTGGGGGAGGTGGTGGGCATCTCGGTGCTCGACCATGTCATCGTGGCCGGGCGCGGCCTCGTGAGCATGCGCTCGCGCCAGCTGCTGTGAGGTGGCGCGCGCTTTGTCGAGCGTGGTGCACACCCGCGGGCGCGGCGCGCCGGGGCCAGGCCGGGACCGGCGCGTTCCGCCGCGGGCGCCGCGGCGCTATGCTGCCGCCATGGGCGAGGGCCACCGCACGTTCGACCACACCGGCGACCTCGGGCTCGAGGTGTGGGCACCGGACCCCGCGCGCCTCTTCGGTCTGGCCGCCGAGGCGCTCATGGGGCTCATCGCCGACGCGCGCGGCGCGGCCCCCGAGGTGGAGCGGAGCGTGCGCCTGTCGGGCGACGACGCGGCCGACCTGCTCGTCCACTGGCTCAACACCGTCCTGCTCGAGTCCGAGCTGGCGCACGCGGTATGGACGCGTGCCGAGGTGCACGCCTGGAGCGCGACCTCGCTGGAGGCCACGCTGAGCGGCCCCCGCCTCGACCGCGCGCGCCAGACCTTCCTGCGCGAGATCAAGGCGGTCTCGTGGCACGACCTCGGGCTCGAGTTGGACCGGCCGGAATGCCGCTGCCGGCTCGTGCTCGACATCTGAGCGGGCACGAGGTGGTCCGGGCGGGGAGGAGGGCGCGTGGATCGCGGGAGGCCGCGATCTACCGCACCGCGAACCTCCTTCCCTCATACGCCCGGTACTGCACCGCCTCAGGGAGCGCCCGCACGCTGATGCGCTCGTCGCCCGCGAGATCAGCGATGGTGCGCGCCACGCGCATGGCGCGGTGGACGGCGCGCGCGCTCATGCCGCCGCGGTCCACGGCGTCGGCCACCAGCCGGCGCGTGGCAGCATCCAGCGCGCAGTGCTGTCGGAGCGCCCCGCCGCCGAGCAGGGCGTTCAGCACGCCGCGCCCGCGCTGACGCGCCCGCGCCGCCAGCACCCGGGCGCGCACCACGGCGCTCGCTTCCCCGGGTGAGGCGCGCAGCAGTTCGTCGGAGGTGAGCGCGGGCACCTCGATCTGCAGGTCGAGCCGGTCCAGGACGGGTCCGGAGAGCCGCGCACCGTAGCGGGCGAGGTCGATTGGCGTGCAACGGCACCCGCGCTTGGGATGTCCGAGCCAGCCGCACGGGCACCATTTTGAACCGCGCCGGGATTCCCGGAGGCTCCATTCCTTGAGAGGATGGGGTCATGGCGAGACCGAGCAGGTTTTCCCCGGAGGTGCGGGACCGGGCGGTGCGGATGGTCCTCGAGCACCAGGACGAGCACGAGTCGCAGTGGGCGGCGATCACCTCGATCGCCGAGAAGATCGGCTGCGCGGCGGAGACGCTGCGCCACTGGGTGCGTCAGGCCGAGCGTGACGCCGGGAAGCAGCCCGGCCTGACGACCGAGGAGCGGGCCCGGCTCAAGCAACTCGAGCGGGAGAACTTCGAGCTGCGGCGGGTCAATGAGATCCTGAAGAAGGCGTCGGCGTATTTCGCCCAGGCGGAGCTCGACCGCCGAGCGAAGTGATGGTCGGGTTCATCGACGAGCAGCGGGAGAGCTTCGGGGTCGAGCCGATCTGCGCGGTGCTGCCGATCGCCCCGTCCGTGTACTACGAGCACAAGGCCCGGGAACGGGAACCCGGGCGGCGGCCGGCGCGGGCGCAGCGCGACGAGGGCCTGTGCGAGCAGGTGCTGCGCGTGTGGCGGGAGAACCGGGAGGTCTACGGTCCGCGCAAGGTCTGGAAGCAGCTGAACCGCGAGGGCCATCGGGTCGCCCGCTGCACGGTCGTGCGGCTGATGCGGCGGCTGGGCCTGCAGGGCGTGGTGCGGGGCCGAAAGTTCAAGGTGACGACGGTGCCGGATGTCGCGGCCCTTCGGCCTCCGGACTTGGTTAGCCGGCAGTTCGAAGCCACGCGGCCGAACGAACTGTGGGTGGCCGACCTGACGTATGTGGCGACCTGGCGGGGATTTGTCTACGTGGCGTTCGTGATCGACGTCTTCTCGCGCCGGATCGTCGGCTGGCGGGCGTCGAACTCGCTGCGCAGCGACCTGGCCCTGGATGCCCTGGAGCAGGCGCTCTACGATCGCCCCATCGGTGAATCGGAACGGCTGGTGCATCACAGCGATCGAGGGGTGCAGTACCTGTCGATTCGTTACACGGAGCGGTTGGCCGAGGCCGGGATCGAGCCCTCGGTCGGCAGCCGCGGGGACTCGTACGACAATGCGCTGGCCGAGACGGTGATCGGCCTGTTCAAGGCCGAGGAGATCCATCGTCGCGGACCCTGGAAGGGGCTCGAGGAGGTGGAATTCGCGACGCTCGAGTGGGTCGCGTGGTACAACGGCAGCCGTCTGCTCGAGCCGCTCGGGTACGTTCCCCCGGCCGAGTTCGAGCAGGCGTACTATGACCGCCAGAGGGCTCCGGCCGAGACGGCGGTTCTCACGTAAGGAGTGCTCCGGAGAACCCGGCGCGGTTCGCTCCTGAATCCAGTCACGAGTGTGGAAGACGAGCCTCCGGGCGGTGGGCGCGTGGAAGTGAATGGTCTTCGCCTGTCCGGAAGGAACCCCGGGGGAGCGCCGGTCGAATTCGAGGTGACGCTGGCAGGCGATCAGTCGGCACGGCTGGATGTCTATGATATGCAGGGGCGGAGAGTGCGGACGCTCTCATGCGAACTGACCACGGCGGGTCGGCACCGCCTGTCGTGGGACGGTCGGGATGCCCGGGGAGGCCGTGCCGCGTGTGGCGTCTACTTCGCGCGGTTGGGGTGGACTGGTGGGCACAGCGTTGTTCGTCTGGTGCTGGTCCGGTGATGATGGTGGGCATTGAGAGGGCGCCTCGGAGTGGAGGTCCGGGTGCGGGACCGAGCGACCGCGGAATGGACATGATCCACTCGAGACGTCCCTGGACGTGGCTGGCCTCGCGGGTTGTTGCGCCGCTGATAGTCACTGCGACTATGGGAGCGGCTCCTGCGGCGGGACAGGTTGTTGACGAGCGTCTGTGGGCGGCAGACGGAGGAGTCGGGAGTCTCGCCCGCATCGGCAAGACGCTGTACCTGGCTGGTGGATTCTCCCTGATTGGCCCCAACAGCGGTGGCGGCGTGCCACTTGACGCAAGCAACGGCGCGCCGATGCGTCCGTATGCCAAGGTTGCCGGGCAGGTCTACGCCTGCATCCCGGACGACTCCGGCGGCTGGTTCATCGGCGGGGATTTCTCTGCGGTGGGAGGGGAGCCCCGGGCGAATGTGGCCCGCATTCGTCGGGACGGACAGGTGGACCGCTGGCGGGCGGACACGGACGGACGCGTTGCTGCGCTGCTCCTGGACAAGGGAACGTTGTACATAGGGGGCTTGTTCACCCAGGTGGGCGGACGGCCACGCCACTACCTTGCGGCGGTCACCGCCGCGCGAGGTGCCGTGCGGGACTGGAAGCTGGACGTCTCGGGGATCGGCTCGGACTACTCGGCGGTCAATGCTCTGCTGATTCAGGATGGGACCATGTACATCGGCGGCGACTTCGCCGTCGTTGGTGGGCAGAATCGGCAGAACCTGGCCGCCCTCGACTTGGCTAGCGGGTGCGTCCTGGACTTTGCACCCGAGCCCGACGACCGCATCTACGCCCTGGCGGTGAAGGAGAGCACCCTCTACGTGGGCGGGGAGTTCTACGCGATCGGGGGACAGGAGCGCCCCTACCTCGCGGCCCTGAACGCGGGGACGGGGGAGGTGCAGTCGTGGGACGCGCGCATGGGCAGCGCACGCTACGACTACGACGTGCTTCCGTATGTGTGTGCCTTGGTACCGGTGGGCTCGCGCCTCTATGTCGCGGGGCACTTCACACGGGCGGGCGGGCAGGTTCGCGGGGGCATAGCCGCCCTGGATCTGGCCTCGGGCGATGCGACCGACTGGAACCCCCGTCCGGTGAGCGAGGCGGCACTGTCGTCCGCTCCCTTCGTTTATGTCGTGACCGTCCGCGACAGCCTTGCGTACATTGGCGGGCGATTCACGGACCTGGGCACGAAGTCCCGCTTCAACCTTGGCGCCGTGTCACTGACCACAGGGTTGGCGACCGACTTTGATCCACGAGTCAGCGCGGACGTCCACGCCGTGGCCTTGTGCGAGGGAGTCGCATACGCGGGAGGGGAATTCACCACCCTGTGGGATTGGCAGATCCGCAACGGGCTGGCTGCTATTGACCTGGACAGCGGCGAGTTGCTGCCCTGGAATCCGGACTTGGGCGGCGGGTACGTGATGGCCCTGGCTGCCGACCGCCACGCCGTATACATCGGTGGCCGATTCAGCCGCATCAATGGCGAGCAGCGCAGCGGGATTGCAGCGCTCGATCCGGTAAGCGGAATACTCACCTCCTGGAACCCTGGCTGCAACGGGTCCGTCAATGTTCTAGCGACCAGCGGAGGGATCATCTATGTCGGCGGGTACTTCACGAGCGTTGCTGGCTTGCCAAGACGCTTCATTGCTGCGCTCGACAGCGGTAGCGGCACGCCTACCGCTTGGGATCCCGGGGCGGACTACATCGTGCAGACGATTGTGCCCTCCGGGTCATCCGTCTACGTCGGCGGCGGCTTTGACATGATAGGAGGACAACCCCGACGAGGTATCGCGGAACTGGATGCCGCATCGGGGCTGGCGACCCCATGGAATCCACAGACCGATGCGACTATCAAGACGATCGCGGTGGCGAGGGACGTCGTCTATGTGGGCGGCATGTTCTGGCAGATTGGAGGGGCCGCACGCACAGCTCTCGCGGCGTTGGACCGATTGACGGGACTTGCCACGGATTGGAACCCAGATCCAGGAGAATCGCCGTTCTTTCCGGGTGCCGAAATGGTCTCTTCGCTGATCTTGAGCGATGGAGTGGTCTACGTTGCTGGGGACTTTGGCCGGATCGGTGGGGCTGAGCGGTACTTTGTGGCCGCTCTCGATACTGCAACTGCAAAGGCTATGCCATGGAACCCAGGCGCGTTCGGCGGCATCGTCACCAGTTTGGTGGAGTACGATAACACCATTTACATGGGCGGGGCACTGACTCGACTGGGCCGCTCCCCAGTTGGCTTCTTGGGTGGGTGCACGGCTGTGTCGCCCCAGCTGCTGCCAACGCCATCCTTGGCCTTGGGCCAGTGCTTCCCGAACCCCGCGGTGTCGAGCACGACGATTCCGTTCGTGTTGTCGGCTGCTGCGAGCATTGCTCTCTCGGTCTACGATCTTCAAGGGCGACTTGTAGCTACTCCGTTGCGGGACGAGCAACGACCAGCCGGGCTGCAGCATGTCAGTCTGAACGTGGGCGACCTCCCGGTTGGCTGTTACCTGTACCGACTCGAGGTGGGAGGAGAATCCGCCACGCGGAAGATGCTTGTGCTCAAGTGAGGCGGCAAGACTCGCGTGTCCGAGCCCCAGCTTCAGCGGGCCGTGGATGCTCTTCTCTCATACGCCCGATACTGCACGGCCTCCGCCAGCGCCCGCACGCTGATGCGCTCATCGCTCGTGAGGTCGGCGATGGTGCGCGCGACCCGCAGTGCGCGGTGAACCGCGCGCGCTGACATCCCGCCGCGATCTACCGCGTCGGCAACCAGACGCCGACCGGCCGCATCCAGAGCGCAGCACTCCTCGAGGCGCGGGGGAGGCAGCAGCGCATTCAGGCAGCAGCGCGCACGTTGATAGTCACGCGCCGCGAGCACGCGCGCCCGCACCGTCGCGCTCGACTCGCCGGCGCTTGCTGCCTGTAGCTCCCGCGACGTGAGCGCCGGCACCTCGATCTGAATATCAATCCGATCCAGCACCGGCCCACTCACCCGCGCATGATGCCGCGCGATCTCCGTCGGCGTGCAGCGACAGCCTCTGCGCGGGTGCCCGAGCCAGCCGCACTTGCAGGGGTTCATCGCCGCGACCAGCAGCACGCGCGCGGGGAACTCGCCGCGGCCGCCGGCGCGCACGATGGTGACGGTGCCGGACTCGAGCGGCTGACGCAGGGTGTCCAGCAGGTGGCGGCCGAACTGCGGGAACTCGTCGAGGAACAGCACGCCGTGGTGGGCGAGGGAGATCTCGCCGGGGTGCGGGGGCGAGCCGCCGCCCACGAGGCCCGCCGGCGTCACCGAGTGGTGCGGCGCGCGGAAGGGGCGCCGCGTCATCAACCCGAGCCCGGGCGGCCGCAGTCCCGAGGTGGAGTGCAGGCGCGTCACCGTGAGCGCCTCGTCGGGCTCGAGCGGCGGCAGGATGCCCGGCAGGCGCCGGGCGAGCATGGACTTGCCCGCCCCTGGGGGGCCCACGAACAGCAGGTGATGTCCGCCCGCCGCGGCGATCTCGAGCGCGCGCCGCGCCACGCCCTGGCCGCGCACGTCCGCGAGGTCGGCCTCCTGCCCGGGTTCGGGATCCGGCGCAGCCGGAGCCTGTCGTGGCAGCTCCGCGTCACGCAGCCAGCCCACGGCATCGTGCAGCGTGCCTACGGCGTGCACCGTGAGGCCCTCGACCAGCGCCGCCTCGGGCGCGCCCGCGGCGGCGCAGAGCAGCGTCCTCGCCCCCGCGCGCCACAGGGCCTCGGCCAACGGCAACGTCCCGCGCACGCCACGCAGCGCGCCGTCCAAGGCCAACTCGCCGAGCACCGCGGCCGTCTCGAGGCGCGCGGGCGGCGCCTGCCCGGTCGCCACGAGCACGCCGAGGGCCACGGCCAGGTCGGCGGGCGCGCCTTCCTTGCGGCGCTCGGCGGGGGCGAGGTTCACGGTGACCCTGCGGTCGGGGAGCGCGAAGCCCGCGTTGCGCAGCGCGGGCCACACGCGGTCGCGTGCCTCGCGGCCGGTCGCGTCGGGAAGGCCGACGAGGATGAAGCCGGGCAGCCCGGGCCCGACGTCCACCTCGCACTCGACGGGGAAGGCCTCCAGCCCCCACAGCGCCGCCGTCCGCACGCGGCTCAGCATGGTGGTCGCTCCGCGGGGGCGGGTGCGCGGGGGCGACGGGATAGCGCACGCTAGAGCGCGGCTGGGCCGGGGTCAAGGGCCGGCGAGTCGGTGTCGGCGCATCCCGCCCGGCCGCCCCTTCATCTCCGTGCCATGCAGCAAAGCGCCTCTCGTGGGAGAGGGCCGTCAGCGGGTCCGGCGCCGGCGGACGGGAGGCCGGTCTCATCCCTCAAGGTCGTTGTGCGGCCTGCCGATAACGCGGCGGCAGGCATTCACTACGCGGAGAGTCCCCGTTGTCCCAGGCACGCCCCCATCCCCCCCGCACCCTGGAACGGCAGCTCGCACGCATGCTCGTGCGCGAGCTGAGCAGCGCTCTCTCGCCCCGCGAGGCGAGACGGGAGGTCGGGCTGCTGCTCGACGAGCTGGCCGCCGTGCTCCCGGACACCCAGCGGCGGCGTGTGCGAAGCGTCGTGGCCGGGGCCCTGAGCCGCTGGCGCAAGCGAGGTCTCGGCGCGGACGCCGCGGCTCGCGTCCTGGTCGCCCTGCTCGCTCCGGCCGACCTGGCCGACGAGGTGCACGACGTCCTCGATCCCGACCGGGTCCTGCGCTCCACGCTCGACGCGATTCCCGTACCGGTGCTGGTGGGCGGGCCGGACCTGCGCGTGATCGTGTGCAACCGGGCGTTCGAAGCCCTCGCGCCCGGGGCGCACGGGGCGATCGCGGGTCTCGACGTCCGCGATCTGCTGGCCCCCGAGTGCCGCGACGACGTGATCCGGCGCCTGGGAGAGAAGGCCGGTGAGGGGGATGCGTTCCAGCTCGACCGCGTGAATCTGGCGGCCGTGCCCGGCGTCGAGTTCCTGGCCTCGTGGATCCCCGTGGCGCGGCCCGGCCGGCCCGGCGAGTGGCTCCTCAGGCTGGCCTCCGGCACCAACGGCGCGCTCGAGGCGCTGGGCGAGCGGCTGCGCCAGGAGAAGACCCAGAACGAGAAGTTCGCCGCGCTGCTCACCGTGAGCAACGCCGTGGTGAACTCGCTCGATCTCGAGAAGATCCTCGACACCATCGCGCACGAGGTGCGGCAGGTCATCCAGGTGGACGAGTGCACGGTGTTCGTGGTGGACGAGGCCCAGGGCGTGCTGGTCCCCGCCGCCTGCGACGTGCAGGACTTCCGCGACGAGGTCATGGCCATCCGCCTCCCGATCGGGCAGGGCGTCACGGGGCACGTGGCGCTGACGGGCAAGGGCCAGATCGTCAACGACGCGCTCAACGACCCGCGCGCCGTGCAGGTGCCGGGCACGCCGGTCGAGCAGTCGTCGCTGCTGTGCGTGCCGCTGTGGGTCCGCGAGAAGGTCGCGGGGGCCATCACGCTGACGCGCGTCGGCGACCGCATCTTCCAGGACGAGGACCTCGAGTTGGCCACGCTGTTCGCGGGGCAGTGCGGCGCGGCCGTCTCGAACGCGCGCCTGTACGCCGAGACGCGACGGGCCTACGAGGAGCTGCGCGAGACGCAGTCGCAGCTGGTGCAGTCGGCCAAGCTGAACGCGCTGGGCGAGATGGCGGGGGGCGTGGCCCACGACTTCAACAACATCCTGGCGGCCATCCTGGGGCGCACGCAGCTGCTCCTGCAGGAGGTCTCCGACCCCGATGTGCGCCGCCAGCTCGAGGTCGTCGAGCAGGCCGCGCTGGACGGGGCACAGGCCGTGCGCCGCGTGCAGGAGTTCACGCGCGTGCGCCAGGACGAGCACTTCGAGTCCCTCGACCCCAACGAGGCCTTGCTCGGCGTGCTCGAGCTGACCCGCCCCGCGTGGGAGGCGGAGTCCAAGCGCCGGAGCATCGCGGTGGCGACCCGGCTCGACCTGCGCGCCACGCACACCGTGGCGGGCAACGCCTCGGAGCTGCGCGAGGTCTTCACGAACCTGGTCCTCAACGCGATCGACGCCATGCCGTGGGGCGGCGTCCTCACCCTCTCGAGCGCCGACGAGGGCGAGGTCGTGCGCGTCTCCGTCACCGACACCGGGACCGGCATGGACGCTGAGACGTGCAGCCGCGTCTTCGACCCGTTCTTCACGACCAAGCCGGTCAAGGGGACGGGGCTCGGGCTCTCGGTCGCCTACGGCATCATCTCGCGCCACCACGGGCACATCACGGTGGAGTCCCAGCCCGGAAAGGGCAGCACCTTCTCGGTGCTGCTGCCCGGGGCCCTGCCGGACGCGCCGGTGGAGGAGGTCGAGCCGCCGGCCCCGCTGCCGCGGCTGCGGCTGCTGGCGGTGGACGACGAGGAGCCCGTGCTGCAGGTGCTGGGCGATCTGCTGCGGCTGCTGGGGCAGGAGGTGGAGGTGGCCCTCGGCGGAGCCGCCGGCCTGGAGCGGTACGTGCCCGGACGCTTCGACGCCGTGTTCACGGACCTGGGCATGCCGGGCGTGAACGGCTGGGACCTGGCGCTCGCGGTCAAGGCCCTCTCGCCGGGGCTGCCCATCGTGATCGTGACCGGCTGGGGCGCCCAGATCGAGAACCAGGCGCTGCAGATGCGCGGCGCCGACTACGTGGTCCCGAAGCCCTTCTCGCTCGAGGACGTGCAGGACGTGCTGCGGCAGCTGGGGGAGCGCCTCGAGCGAGCCGCCTGAGGGGTCCGTCCGGTGTGGAACGAGCGAGCCCACCCTCGACGAGGGCGGGCTCGCTCGCTTGGGCCGCGAGGTGCGGTCGCGCTAGCGCGTGCTCCCGGGCAGGGTCGCGTCCCGCGCGGGCAGGACGAGCGCGGCGGAGACGAGGCGCGTGTAGCCGCCTTCCGGCACCTTGCCCCGGTCGAGGGCGCGCACCTTCCCGGAGCGGTCCACCACGAACCAGGCGGGGACCGCGCGCAGCGTGGCCGGGTCGAGCACGTTGAACTGGGAGGCGATGACCCTCTGCCGATCGGGGATCAGCGTGAAGTGCAGGGCGAGACGGCGGGCGAGCGCGCGCAGGCTCGACGGGCTCCGGTCCAGCACCGCGGCCGGGACCACCCCGAGGTCGAGCAGCCGCTCCCGCTCCCGCTCGAGAGCCTGCAACTGGGCCTCCCCCGGCTCGAACACCAGCAGGACGCTGCCCTGGGCGCGCAGATCACGCAGGTGCAGGCGGCGCGATTCGGGCCCCTCCCACGCCACGTCGGGCGCCGGGTCGCCGGCCACGACCGTGGTGGCGGGCGGCTCCGGGGCGGCGGGAGTGAGTGTGGGGGGGACGCGCGGCGGGGCGGCGGGACCAGAAACGCGCACGGCGGGGGTCGCGGCGACGAGCACGAAGCACGCCGCGGCGAGGAGCAGAGAGGTCAGCCTCACGAGAGCCTCCGGGGGTGGGGTTTCCGTGGCGGCGGGGGGGAACAGGCACCGCCCGGAGTCATCGGCAGAAGGGCGCACGGGGTTTAGCCCGTGCGCCCCCGCCGCCGGAGCCGCCCTGGTGAGGCGTCAGGTCCTGCTGACGGTGTTCTTCACCATCTCCAGCACCTGGTCCATGGGGACGGCCTGGCCGAGCAGTGCCGTTCGCACGATGCCCTGCCGGTCCAGGATCACGAAGCCGGGTCGGATCGTGCGGGCCTTGCGGTCGTAGAGGCCGTACATCTGCGAGATCTCGCCGGTGACATCGGACAGCAGGAGGCTCTGCAGGTGCTCCCGCTCGGCGAAGCCCTTGAGGACGTGCGCCTTGTCGGCGCAGATGCCGAAGGCATGCACACCCAGCTTCCGCATGTCCGCCTCGATCCCCTTCATGGAGACCAGGCTCTGACGCGAGTCGGCGAAGATGAGGATCACCCAGTAGCCTCTCTGGTGCAGGAGCCGCACCGGCCGGCCGCGCGAGCCATCCAGCTCGAAATCGGGCGCCAACTCGCCCAGGTAGACCTGGTTCGTGATCTCCGACTCGCTCCCGATGGGGGTGAGAGGGCTCTTGGTCGCCCCCGGCCGGGCGGGCTGGCCCTGGGGCTTCTTGGTCTCCTGGGCGCCGGACACGCCCGCCAGCGCCAGCAACAACACCAGCAGCCACGTCGCTCGTCTCATCGCGGCACCTCCCCGATAGGATACGTTTCTCACCCGACGGACGTCTGCGCTCACGGCGGCAGCCGCGTGGACTCCACCTCCTCGCGCAGGGCTCGCAGGTTCCCCGCGGGCGTCGCGGGCGGGATCGAACACCCCGGTGCCACGAGCCAGCGGCGCCCGCCGGTCTGCTCGAGGGCGGCCCGATACTCCGCCAGAACGGCGGCGGGCGCGGCCTCCTGCAGCGCTCCGTCCTGCGAGATGCCGCCCATGACGGCGGCGCCGAGACGCGCGAGCGCGTCCCGGAGCGTGGGGTTGGTGGGGTCGGTCGCGGCCCACGAGAACGCCGCCACCGGGTAGTCACTCGACTCGAACAGCAGGTTCCTGCTCTTGCAGACGTGCAGCACGTTGAAGGGCGCGCCCGCCGCGGCCGCCAGCACGCGCGCGTCCCAGGGCCGGGACCAGGCGCGGTACCCCGCGGGGGTGAGCAGCTCGGCCGAGGCCCAGTCCACGGTGGCGAGGTAGATACCGTCGGCTCCGGCGCGCAGCAGCTCGCGCACGAACGGGGCGAAGGTGTCCGTGACGGCCTCGAGCGCGCCGCGCACCAGGTCGGGGTGCGAGTCCATGTGGGCGCGCAGCTCCGCCGGCTTCTCGACCATCTCACCCAGCACGGCCAGCGGGGTGAACACGGTCTCGATGAGCGGGACGTCGGCGGGCAGCGCGCGGCGCAGCAGGCGCACGGCCTCGATCTGCTCGCCGAGCGCGCCGGTGTCGGGTGGTTGCGGGGTGACCCGCGCCCAGTCGGCGGGCCCGTGCACCGGCCACGCCTCGAGCCGCGGCTTCTCGCCGGGCACGCCGTCGTAGTGGTAGCGCACGCCCCAGGGCTCGACTTGGTAGTGCTTCCGCGGGTTGAGCTTCACCCAGTCCCAGCGGTACTCGCGCCAGCCGTCGAGGGTGGCGTCCACCAGGTCGGTCGCGCTGCCCTCACGGTGGTAGACGTGGCCCCAGAAGGAGACCGGGGGCCGGTCCGAAACGCGGTCCTCGAGGGCGGCCCACACCCGCTCGCGAGACGTCATGCTGCCTCCCGTCGCCGATCCGTGGCCGAGGGCACGATGTCGCCACGCCCTCCGCGAGGCATCGGCGGGAAGCCCGCGCGCTCCGGTCCGGCGCTGCAGAGCGCGGCCGGTGGCGCGCCTCGATGCGGCTCCTCACCCACGACTCTAGTCCCCCGGGTCCGCCGCGACAAGGCCGGGCGTTTTGCCTTCGGCGCCCGCAGCCCCTAGCGTTGCGGTGATGCGGACCTACCCACCTTCCGGGTTCCTCCCACGCCGCGCCCGCGCCTGCGCGCTGGCGGCGCTGCTCGCGGCCGGCTGCTCGCGCGAGCCGGCGCCGGTGCCGGTGTCGCGTGCGGCGCCGCTCGCCGTGAACGTCCTCGCCGACACGGGTCGCGGGCCGAGCTACGCGGTGCGCATCCCGCCGCGGGCGCTCGTGTGGCTCGCCAGCGTCACGCCGGCCCGCGCGCCGGTGCCCTCCCCGATGCCGTCCGTGCCGCTGCCCGACAGCGAGCCGCCGGCGGCGGAGGCCGCGCCCGAGCTGGAGGTCGATCCCGGGCTCAAGCCTCCCGTGCTGCGCACTCCCGCATCGCTGACGCTGCCGCCCGGGCACGCCCGGGGCCGCGTCGAGCTCGACGTGCACGTGGACGAGTCGGGCACGGTGAGCGAGGTCCTGTGGGCGGCCGGCAGCGAGGATTCCGTCCTCGTCGGGGCGGCGCGTCGCTGCGCGCTGGGGATGCGCTTCTACCCCGCGCTGCGGGCGGGTCGGCCGGTGGCCGTCTGGTGCCGGCAGCATTTCGACTTCGGGAGCGGCCGGCCGTGAGCCGCCGTGCCAGGGGTGCGCGCGGGCGCGACCCGCTGCTGGCGCTCGCCGCGCTGCTGGTGCTCGTCGTGCTGCCGCTGGCGCTGGCCGGCGGCGGCTGCGACCTGCTCGATCCCGGGCGCCGCCGCATGCGCGACCGTCTCCACGCGCAGCTCGCTGGTCCGAAGAGCTTCCGGCGCTGGTTCAAGCGCTCGCGCGAGCGGGCGCTGGTGGGGAACCGCGACGTGGCGCCCCTCGTGCTGCGCTTCTACGAGCGCCGCGGCTGGCATGCCGCGTGGTGCACGAGCCGCGGTCCGCGACCGGAGGCCTTCCAGCTGGCGGAGGTCCTCGACCGGGCGGCGGGCGAGGGCTCCTTGCCGGAGGAGCCCGCCCCGGACAGCCTGCGCCAACGGCTCGAGTCGCTCGAGTCCGGCGGGCTCTCGCCGCGGTCCGACCCGCTCGTGCTCGCCGACCTCGATCTACTGCTCACGCGGGCCTTCTTCAAGCACGCCGCGCACCTGCACACCGGCCTGCTCGACCCGGCGCGGCTGCCGGCGGACTGGCACGTGCGTCCGCGGCGCGCCGACCTCGGCCGCGTGCTCGAGCGCGCGCTCGCGGCGCACGACCTGCAGGGAGCGCTCGCCCCGCTGGAGCCGGCGCACGGCGGGTACCTGCGGCTGCGCGACCTGCTCGGGCGCTACCGCCGGCTGGCGCGCTCGGGAGGCTGGAGCGCCGTCCCGCCCGGGCCTCCGCTGCGGCGCGGCAGCGGAGGGCCGCGCGTGCGGCTGCTGCGCGCGCGGCTGGCGGCCGAGGGGGACCTCGAGGCGGCCCGCGCGCGCGGCTCGGTCTTCGACGCGGACGTGGCCGCGGCGGTCCGCCGCTTCCAGGCGCGGCACGGGCTCGACACCACCGGCGTGGTGCGCGAGCGCGACCTGGCCGAGCTCGACGTGCCGGCGGGCGCGCGCGTCCGGCAGATCGAGCTCAACCTCGAGCGCTGGCGCTGGCTCCCCGACACGCTCGGCGAGCGCCACCTGCTGGTCAACATCCCCGCCTTCACGCTGGAGGCGCGCGAGCGCGGCCGCCCGGTGCTGGGGATGCGCGTGGTGGTGGGGCGCGAGGTGAGCCGCACGCCGATGCTCAGCGACTCCGTCACCTACGTGGTCTTCAACCCCGTGTGGGAGGTCCCGCCCGACATCGCCTCCGGAGAGGTGCTGACCTCCATCCTGAAGGAGCCGGGGTACCTCGCGAAGAACCACCTGCGCCTGTACCGGGGACGCGGCCGGGAGGCGCGCGAGGTGGACCCCGCGACGGTGGACTGGAAGACGGTCACGCCCGAGGCGTTCCCCTTCGCGGTCAAGCAGGACCCGGGCCCGGACAACGCGGTGGGCCGGGTCAAGTTCATGTGCCCGAACCCGTACGCCATCTACCTGCACGACACGCCCGCGGGGCACCTGTTCGACGCGCGCGAGCGCGACTTCAGCCACGGCTGCGTCCGGGTCGGGAAGCCTCTCGAGCTGGTGCACTACCTGCTGCGTGGCAAGAAGGGCTGGGACAGCCTGCGCATCGCCACGGCCTGGGACTCGCTGAAGAACCTGGCCGTCATCCTGCCGCGGCCCGTGCCCGTGCACCTGCTCTACTGGACGGCCTGGGTGGACGAACAGGGCGCGCCCCAGTTCCGCCGCGACGTCTACGGCCTGGACAGCCTGCTCACCGACGCGCTGAGCCGGGCGCGGGGCCGCCCGGCGCCGGCGCTGGAGTGGGCCCGGATCCGCCGCGACTCGGCGGGGCGCGCCTCCGCGGGGGAGGCGGGGCGCCCGGCCCCGGCCGCCACGCCCGCGGCGCAGCCGTCCCGGGCGGGTCCCTCGAGCCCGGGTCGTTGACCCTCCCCCCGGCGCGGTGTAGCGTGCCGCGCCGATGTCCACGTCCTCGTTCGACCCCGTGGCCCTCGAGGCCGTCGTGGCCCGCTTCGCCGGGCGCCGCGTGGCGGTGCTGGGCGACTGCATGCTCGACCGCTACCTGTGGGGGCACGTCGAGCGCATCTCACCCGAGGCGCCGGTGCCCGTCGTCGAGATCGAGCGGGAGAGCTCCACGCTGGGCGGTGCGGGCAACGTGGCCGCCAACCTGCGCGCCCTCGGGGCCGAGCCCCTGCTGCTCGGGGTGGTGGGCGAGGACGATGACGGCCGCCGCCTGCTGGACGACTTCGCCGTCCGGGGGCTCGACACCGGCGGGGTGGTGAAGGACGCCGCGCGGCCCACCACGGTCAAGACCCGCATCGTGGCTCACGCGCAGCAGGTGGTGCGCGCCGACCGCGAGTCGCGCGCCGATCTCGCGGACGACGCCCTGGCCCGCCTGCTCGCGATCGTCGAGCGCGAGCTGCCCGGATGCGAGGGGCTGGTCGTGAGCGACTACGGCAAGGGCGTGGTGCATCCCGGCACGCTCGGCCCCGCGCTCGGCGCGGCGCGCCGCGCCGGCATCGCGGTGAGCGTGGATCCCAAGGAGAGCCACATCGACGCCTACCGCGGCGTGAGCATCCTGACCCCCAACCAGCACGAGGCCGGCTGGGTCCAGGGCCGGCGCGTGGTGGACGAGGAGAGCCTCATGGAGGCGGGCTGGGGGCTGCAGCGGCGGCTCGACGCGGCGGCGGTGCTGGTGACGCGCGGGGCACAGGGCATGAGCCTGTTCGAGCGCGGGGGCCGCTACACCTACCTGCCCACGGTGGCGCGCGAGGTCTACGACGTGACGGGCGCGGGCGACACGGTGGTCAGCGTGGTGGCGCTGGCGCTGGCGGCGGGCGCCGACTTCCCCTCGGCCTGCCTGCTCGCGAACCACGCCGCCGGCATCGTCATCCGCGAGGTGGGCACGGCCACGTGCTCGCGCGAGCAGCTGCGCGCCTCGCTCGCGGAGACGCGCGCGTGAGCCAGGCGCCGGGCGGGCCGGGCGATCCCCTCCCGGCGGAGGCGCGGCGCGCCCTCGATTCCTGGCGCGCGGCGGGGGAGGCCGTGGTCTTCACCAACGGCGTCTTCGACCTGCTGCACCGCGGCCATGCCGAGTACCTCGAGGAGGCGCGCGCGCTCGGAGACCGGCTGGTGGTGGGCGTGAACTCCGACGCCTCGGTGCGGCGGCTCAAGGGGCCGACACGGCCCATCGTATCGGAGGGGGACCGTGCCGGGCTGCTGGGGGCGCTGGCCAGCGTGGACCTGGTCGTGGTCTTCGGGGAGGACACCCCCGAGCGGCTCGTCCGCGCGGTGCGGCCCGACCTGCTGGTGAAGGGCGGCGACTGGGACCTCGACCGCATCGTGGGACGCGAGTTCGTCGAGTCGTACGGGGGCCGCGTGCTGAGCATCCCGCTGCGCGAGGGCTACGGCACCTCCGCCCTCATCCGCCGCATCGTCGAGGGGAAGAGCGCGCTCGATCCCTAGCCCGGGCTGGCGGCCCCGGCCCTCGATCCGGCCACCGCCCATGACGTCGTGACCCCCGCACTTCCTCCCGCCTTCCCGCTTGCTTTGCGCCGGGCCCCCGGTTAGCGTATCCCGTCCTTTTCTCGGTGTGCTCTCACTGGGGCACGCATTTCACCCGTGTCCGGCCCTCCGGAGCGGGTCGCCTCGGCCGGCAGTGGATACCGAACATGGCTCAGACGTTCCAGAACCTCATCGCGGGCCGCTGGGTGCCCGCCCGCTCCGGGCGGACCTTCGCCAACCTGAGCCCCGCCAACGCGGACCTGCTCGGGGAGTTCCCGGCCTCCGGGCCCGAGGACGCGGACGACGCCGTCGCGGCGGCCGCTCGCGCCTTCACCTCCTGGCGGCTGGTGCCCGCACCCAGGCGCGCCGAGATCGTGTTCCGGGCGGGCGACCTGATCCGGCAGCGCAAGGACGAGCTGGCGCGGGCCATGACCCGCGAGATGGGCAAGGTGCTGGCCGAGACGGGCGGCGACGTGCAGGAAGGCATCGACATGGCTTTCTTCGCAGCGGGTGAGGGGCGGCGCATGCACGGCGTGACGACCCCGAGCGAGATGCCAGACAAGTGGGCCATGTCGGTGCGCGTGCCGCTGGGCGTGGTGGGCGTGATCACGCCCTGGAACTTCCCCTTCGCCATCCCCACCTGGAAGCTCATGCCCGCGCTGGTGGCCGGCAACACGGCCGTCTTCAAGCCGGCGACCGACACGCCGGAGATGGCCTGGCACCTGGCGCGCATCTTCGAGGAGGCGGGACTACCGGCGGGGGTGCTGAACCTGGTGTTCGGCTCGGGCTCGGCGGTGGGTGGGCCGCTCGTCGAGCATCCGGGCGTGGCGGCGATCACCTTCACCGGCTCGACCGACGTGGGGCAGGCCATCGGCTCGCGCGCGGGGGCGTTGGGCAAGCGGGTGGCCCTCGAGATGGGGGGCAAGAACGCGGTGATCGTCATGGACGACGCCGACCTCGACCTGGCCACCGAGGCCATCCTGTGGAGCGCCTTCGGGACCACCGGCCAGCGTTGCACCGCCTGCAGCCGGGTGCTGGCCCACGAGAGGGTGCACGACGAGCTCATCGAGCGCGTGGCCCGCGGCGCGCGGGCCCTTCGCCTCGGCGACGGGCTCGATCCCGCCACCCAGGTCGGCCCGCTGGTCAATCGGGGCCAGCTCGAGCGCGTGCACGAGTACGTGCGCGTCGGGCTCGCCGAGGGCGCCACGCTGGTGGCCGGGGGCGAGCCGGCCACCGAGGGCGCGCTGGCGAAGGGCCATTTCTACCGGCCCACCGTGTTCGCGGGCGTGCGGCCCGACGCGCGCATCGCCGTCGAGGAGATCTTCGGGCCGGTGCTCTCCGTCATCCGGGTCGCCGACCTGGCCGAGGCGGTGCGGGTCAACAACGCCTCGCGTTTCGGGCTCTCGTCCGCGCTCTTCACGCGCGACGTGGGCCGCGCCTTCGCCGCCGTGCGCGACCTGGACACGGGGATCGTGTACGTGAACCACGGCACCACGGGGGCCGAGATCCACCTGCCCTTCGGCGGCATGCGCGGCACGGGCAACGGGCATCGCGAGGCAGGCCACACGCTGCTCGACCCGTTCACGGAGTGGAAGAGCGTGTACGTGGACTTCAGCGGCCGCCTGCAGCGGGCGCAGATCGACAACATCTGAGGCGCCGGCCCGGGCGGGGCGCAGCGGCCCCGCGGGGACCGGACGTCAGGGAGAAGCGATGAACCTGCACGAGTACCAGGCCAAGGAACTGTTCGCGCGCTACGGGCTGCCCGTGCTGCCGGGGCAGGTGGCGCACACGCCGGAGGAGGCCCGGGACATCGCGGCCGCGCTCGGGGGCACCGTCGTCATCAAGGCGCAGGTGCTGGTGGGCGGGCGCGGGAAGGCGGGGGGCGTGAAGCTGGCGCAGACGCCGGACGAGGCCTGCGACAAGGCGCGCGACATCCTGGCGCTCACCATCAAGGGCCTGCCGGTGCGGAAGGTCCTGGTGGCGCAGGCCGCCGACATCGCGCGCGAGCTGTACCTGTCGATCCTGCTCGACCGCAGCCGCAAGCTCCCGCTGGTGATGCTCTCGGCCGAGGGCGGCGTGGACATCGAGGAGGTGGCGCGCACGAGCCCGGAGAAGATCATCAAGTGGCCGCTGCCGCTGGAGGGCCCGCGGCCCTACCAGGCCCGCGCGCTCTTCAAGCCCCTGCTGAAGGACGGGAAGCTGGTGGCGCAGGCCGCCGACATCCTGCTCAAGCTGTGGCGGGTCTACTCCGAGGGCGACTGCCAGCTGGCCGAGATCAACCCGCTGGCCATCACGCCCGAGGGCCGGGTGATCGCGCTCGACGCCAAGGTGACGCTCGACGACAACGCCGACATCCGGCACCGCGACTGGGAGAACTGGCGCGACCCGGCCGAGGAGACGCCGGGCCAGAGGCTGGCGCGCGAGAAAGGGCTCTCCTACGTCAAGCTGGACGGCGACATCGGCTGCGTCGTGAACGGCGCCGGGCTCGCCATGGCCACCATGGACCTCATCAAGCACTACGGCGGGGAGCCGGCCAATTTCCTCGACATCGGGGGCTCCTCGAACCCCGACAAGGTGACCGCGGCACTGCGCATCATCACGGGCGAGCCCAGGTCCCACGTGCGGGCCATCCTCTTCAACATCTTCGGCGGCATCACCCGCTGCGACGACGTCGCGAACGGGATCGTGCAGTCGCTCAAGGAGTCCCCCCTCGGGGTCCCGCTCGTGATCCGTCTCACCGGCACGAACGAGGAGCAGGCGCGGAAGATCCTCGCGGAGCACGGACTCTCGGCGACGACCAGCATGGACGAGGGCGTGCGCACCGTGATCGCCCGGGCGCAGGAGGTGACGGCATGAGCATCCTGATCGACAAGAACACCCGCCTGGTCGTGCAGGGCATCACCGGCCGCGACGGCGCGTTCCACACCAGGCAGATGCTGGACTACGGCACCCGCGTGGTGGCCGGCAGCACGCCCGGCAAGGGGGGCGAGGTCGTCCACGGCGTGCCCGTCTTCGACAGCGTGGCCGAGGCGGTCGCCGCCACGAAGGCCAACGCCTCGGTGATCTACGTGCCCTCGACCTTCGCGGCCGACGCCATCTACGAGGCCGCGGACGCGGGTGTGGGCCTCATCGTGTGCATCACCGAGGGCCTGCCGGTGCGCGATGCGCTGGCGGCCTGGCACTACGTGGCGCAGATGCGGGAGCGGGGTGCCCAGTCGAAGGCCGGGTCGGGGAACGGCAGGCCCCGGCTCGTGGGTCCCAACTGCCCGGGCCTCATCAGCCCCGGGCAGTGCAAGGTGGGCATCCTGCCCGGCCGCATCACGAAGCCGGGGCCGGTCGGCGTGGTCTCGCGCAGCGGGACGCTGACCTACGAGGTCGTGCAGCAGCTCACCCACGCCGGGCTCGGCCAGACCACCTGCCTCGGGATCGGCGGCGACCCGGTCATCGGCACCAACTTCATCGACGCGCTGACCCTCTTCGAGGCCGACCCGAAGACCGAGGCCATCGTGCTCATCGGCGAGATCGGCGGCAGCGACGAGGAGGAGGCGGCCCAGTTCATCAAGCGCCGGGTGAAGAAGCCGGTGGTGGCCTTCATCGCGGGCCAGACCGCGCCTCCGGGCAAGCGTATGGGGCACGCCGGCGCCATCATCTCGGGTGGTACCGGCACGGCGGCGGAGAAGATGGCGGCCTTCGAGGCGGTGGGCGTGCCCGTGGCCCGCATCCCCTCGGAGATCCCGAGCCTCATCGCGGTCGCGCTCCAGCGCCGGCGCGCCCGCAACTCGCACCCGGCGGCCGCCGGGCGCAAGGCCGCACCCCGCGCGCGGGGCCCGGCATCGAAGGCGGTGGCACGCCGTCCCGCGCAACGCGCCGGGAAGGCGAAGGCCGGGCCGGCCCGGGGCCCCAAGCGTTCCGCTGCGGCCAGACCCGCCCGGCGCGGCGGGAAGGGCAAGTCCCGCTAGGAAGCACGACCCACTAGAGTGCCCGGGCTCGTCTCGCGAGCCCGGGCCCCTGAGGAGCAGACCTTGGCGCTCGAACGAACGCTATTCATCGTCAAGCCCGACGCGGTGCGGCGCAACCTCGTGGGCCGCATCCTGGCCCACGTCGAGGAGCGCGGCTTCCGCCTGGTCGAGGCGCGACTGGCCCAGCTGACGCGGGAGGAGGTCCAGACCTTCTACGCCGAGCACCAGGGCAAGCCGTTCTTCAACGACCTGGTGGACTACATGACCTCCGGTGCGGTGATGCTCACCTGCCTGGAGCGCGAGGGGGCCGTCGCGCACCTGCGCGAGGTCGTGGGCGCCACGGACCCGGCCCAGGCCGGTCCGGACACCGTCCGGGGCCTGTATGGCGAGAGTAAACAGCACAACTCGGTGCACGCCTCGGACAGTCCGGCCAGCGCGGAGCGGGAGGTCAAGTTCTTCTTCGGTGTGGCGGCGCTTTCGCGCTAGGGGACAGGGGCTTGTCCCGGAAGGCCCCGGCCCCCGCACGGGGTCCGGGGGCCGCACCGGGGTGGCTCGAGGCGGACTCCACAGGAGGTGGACGCGCCCGGGCGCCTATGCTAACGTGCCCCGCGCTGCGCGTCCCGCCTCGGCGGGCTTATTTTGTATGTCCAAGTTTGCCATAGACCTCGGCTCTCTCCGTCAGGGACACACGCGGATGGAACTCGGGGCAGAGGCAGAGGACCTCGGCCTGCCGCAGTACGGCTGGGCGGGTCCGCTCAGGGGTGTGTTCGACGTCCAGAGGACGGGCGACGCCATCTCGGTCCGCGGTGCGCTGACCGCGGCGGCGCGTCTGGAGTGCGTGCGCTGCCTGGCGGTGTTCGAGCGGCCCATGCAGGCGCCGCTGGAGGTGTTCGCAGAACGCGCGGGCCGAGGCCGGGCGCCGGAGGAAGAGGCGCTCGAGCGCGACGACTACATGAAGTTCCATGACGGGAGGCAGCTCGACCTGTGCGATGAGGCCCGGGAGGCGCTGCTGCTGGAGTTGCCCATGTCCCCCCACTGTCGGGAGGACTGCCGGGGACTCTGCCCGACGTGCGGGGCGGACCTGAACGAGGGGCCCTGCGGGTGCTCCCGCGAGTGAGCGGGGCCGCTCCCGGGGCCGCATGAGCGAGGAGGAAGGACAGCATGGCGGTACCCAAGCGACGTCATTCCAGCACCCGCGGCAAGAAGCGCCGCACGCACTGGAAGCTCAAGCAGCCGGGGCTGGGTCCCTGCAGCCACTGCAACAGCCCCAAGCAGCCGCATCGCGTCTGTCCCAACTGCGGCTTCTACGACGGCGAAGAGGTCGTCCCGCCGCGCGAGGAGTAGCGGTTCCCTGGGACCCGCACGATGGCCTCGGTCCCCCATATCGGCATTGACGCCATGGGAGGCGACCATGGCCCTTCGGCCGTCGCCGAGGGCACGGTGCTCGCCTTTCGCGAGATGCCTGGCCGCTTCCGCATCACCCTGGTGGGCGACGAGGCCGAGATCCGCGCGGCCCTCTGGCGCGCGCACGCCGAGGACGGCCTGCCCATCGAGGTCGTACACGCCGCCGAGCGCATCGAGATGTCCGAGAAGGCCGCCGTCGCGGCCCGGCGCAAGAGCGGCTCGTCCCTCGGCGTGCTCACCCAGCTGCACAAGGACGGCAAGGTGGACGCCCTGTTCAGCGCGGGGAACACCGGCGCCGTCGTGGCCACGGCCCTGCTGGGGCTCGGCCGGCTCGAGTCGGTCTCCCGCCCGGCCCTGGCCGCCTTCTTCCCCAATCCCGGGGGCGGTACGGTGGTGCTGGACGTGGGCGCCAACTCCGAGTGCAAGGCTCCGTGGCTCGTCCAGTTCGCACACATGGGCTCGGTGTACGCCCGCTATCTGATGGGGCGGGAGGAGCCGCGCGTGGGCCTGCTCTCCATCGGCGAGGAGGACACCAAGGGTAATGCCCTCACCCTGGAGGCGCTGCCGCTGCTGCGGCGCTCCAGGCATCTCAACTTCATCGGCAACGTCGAGGGCCGCGACATCCTCAAGGGCACCTGCGACGTGATCGTGACGGACGGCTTCACGGGCAACGTGGTGCTGAAGACCGCCGAGAGCGTGGCCACGATGCTCGGGCACAAGGTGAAGGAAGTGCTGTCGCGCGACCTGCTGGCCCGCCTCGGAGCCCTGTTCCTTCTGCCGGCGCTCAAGCGCCTCAAGGCGGAGGTGGACTGGGAGGAGTACGGCGCCGCGCCCCTGCTCGGGGTGAACGGCGTGTGCTTCGTGGGGCATGGCTCGAGCGGGCCCCGGGCGTTCCGCAGCGCCATCCGCACCCTGACCCGTTTCGTGGAGCAGCGCGTGAACCAGCACATCCGCGAGGAGATCGAGGCAGACCATGACACGGCCGCCTGAGACGCTGCGCGGCGCCACCATCGTGGGCACTGGCATGTACGTGCCCGAGCGGCGCCTGACCAATGCTGACCTGGAGAAGATCGTCGAGACGTCGGACGAGTGGATCGTGGAGCGCTCCGGCATCCGCGAGCGGCGCATCGCCGCCCCGGAACAGGCCTCCTCCGACCTGGCCCTGATCGCCGCGCAGCGCGCGCTCGAGATGGCCGGACTCCGGCCCGGGGACCTGGACCAGATCATCGTGGCCACGACCACGCCCGACCAGTTCCTGCCCTCGTGTGCCTGCACGCTGCAGGCCAAGCTGGGGGCGAAGAGCGCCGCGGCCTACGACGTGTACGCCGCCTGCAGCGGCTTCGTCTTCGGTCTCGGCGTCGCACGCAGCGTGATCGGCGCCGGCCTCGCCGACACGGTGCTGCTGGTCGGCGTCGAGACCCTTTCGCGCGTCACCGACTACCAGGACCGCAACACCTGCGTGCTGCTCGCGGACGGGGCCGGGGCCGTGGTGCTGCGCCCCTGTGCCCCGGAAGAAGGCATCCTCGCGGTCTCCCTCCACAGCGACGGCACGCAGGGTGACCTGCTCGAGATCCCGGCGGGGGGCTCGCGGCGGCCGGCCTCGGCCGAGACGGTCGCGGCGCGGGAGCACTTCGTGAGGATGAAGGGCCGCGAGGTCTTCAAGGTGGCGGTGCGCGGCATGGGGGAAAGTACGCTGGAGGCGCTCCAGGGCGCGGGGCTCTCACCCGGCGACCTCGAGGTCGTCATCCCGCACCAGGCCAACCTGCGTATCATCGACGCCGTGCAGCAGCGACTGGGACTGCCCGCGGAGAAGGTGATCCGCAACATCGACCGCTACGGGAACACCTCCTCGGCCTCGATCCCCATCAGCCTCGACGAGCTGGTGCGGGCGGGCCGGCTCAAGCCCGGCGACAACGTCGGCTTCGCGGCCTTCGGCGGCGGTGTGACCTGGGGCGCGGCGGTGGCCCGCTGGACCCTGGCCCGGCAGGGTGGCCCGGCGGGTCGCCCGGCGGCGGAGTCCATGACCATGGCCCGCGGGACGACGCCGTGAGACTCGCGTTCCTGTTTCCGGGGCAGGGCGCGCAGGCCGTCGGCATGGGCAAGGCCCTCGCCGAGGGCTACGCCGAGGCGCGCGCGGTCTTCGCCGAGGCGGACGAGGCGCTGGGCTTCCCGCTGTCCCGGGTGTGCTGGGAGGGGCCGGCCGAGGAGCTGCGCAAGACGGTGCACACGCAGCCGGCCCTGCTCACGCACAGCGTGGCCGCCTGGCGGCTGGTCGAGCGCCTGGGACTGCGCCCGGAGTGGACGGCCGGGCACAGCCTGGGTGAGTACTCGGCCTGCGTGGCGGCCGGGGCCCTCGAGTTCCGCGACGCGGTGCGGCTGGTCCACCTGCGGGGACGGCTCATGTACGAGGCCGGCCTCGAGCGGCCGGGCACCATGGCGGCGCTGCTGGGCCTGGACGCCGGCGCGGCGGAGCGCATCTGCGCGGCCGCGGCGGGGGCCGGGATCGTCGTGCCTGCGAACCTCAACGCGCCCGGGCAGGTGGTCCTCTCGGGGGAGCGTCCGGCGGTCGAGGAGGCCGCGCGCGTGGCCCCCGAGCACGGCGCCCGCCGCGTGGTCATGCTGGAGGTGAGCGGTGCGTTCCACTCTCCGCTCATGCGCTCGGCCGCGGAGGGACTCGCCGAGGCGCTCGATCGCGCCCCGATCCGCGACGCGCGCTGCCCGGTCATCGCCAACGTCTCCGGCGCCCCCGTGCAGCGCGCGGACGAGATCCGCGACGCCCTCAAGCGGCAGGTGCTCGGGGCCGTGCGCTGGGAGGACTCCATGCGCCGGTTGCTGGCGCTGGGCGCCGAGGGCTTCCTCGAGATCGGCACCGGCCGCGTGCTGCGCGGCCTGCTGAAGAGCATCGACAAGGCCGCCCCGTCTTGGAACGTCGAGGACCCGGCCACGCTCCAGGCCACCTGTGGCGATCTCGGCCTGGCGAGCCCGGTCCCGGAGGGAGCGTGATGGAGACGAGCCTCGGAACGCCGGCCCGCGTGCCGGAGCAGGAGTTCGCCGGGCAGGTGGCCTTCGTCACCGGCGGCGCGGCCGGCATCGGCCTCGCCATCGCCGAGACCATGGCCGAGCGCGGCGCGCGCGTGGCGCTCTTCGACCGCGACGCGGAGCGCACCCCGGCGGCCGCCGAGGCCCTGCGGGCGCAGGGCCGCGAGGCCCGGGGCTACGCCATGGACGTGTCCGACGGCGCGTCGGTGGAGACCGCCTTCCAGCAGGCCCTCGCGGACTTCGGCCGCGTGGACGTGCTGGTGAACAACGCCGGGATCACGCGCGACGGCGTGTTCCTGCGCATGAGCGACGAGCAGTGGGACCAGGTGCTGGACGTGAACCTCAAGGGCGCCTTCCTGTGCTCGCGCACGGTGGCCCGGGCGATGATGAAGGCGCGCTACGGGCGCATCGTCAACATCTCGTCGGTCGTGGGGCTGATGGGCAACGCCGGCCAGGCCAACTACGCGGCCTCCAAGGCGGGGCTGCTGGGGCTCACGCGCTCGCTGGCGCGCGAGCTGGCCTCGCGTGGCATCACGGTGAACGCGGTGTGCCCCGGGTTCATCGAGACCCGGATGACCGCCGAGCTTCCCGAGGCGGCGCGGGCCCAGCTGATGACCCGCATCCCGCTCGCCCGGCTGGGACAGCCGCGCGAGGTCGCGGAGGTGGTGACCTTCCTGGCCTCGCCGCGCGCCGGATACGTCACCGGCCAGACCTGGGCCGTGGACGGTGGCATGGTGATGGAGTAGTCCGCCCGGCGCGACCGCGCGGGGCGGTGGATGGTTTCGGACCCTGAACAGGAGGTGGATCCCGTGGCAGCTTTCTCGGAAGACCGCGTCAAGGAGATCATCGCCAAGGAGCTCGAGGTGGGCCTGCAGCAGCTCACTCCCGAGGCGAAGTTCATCGAGGACCTCGGCGCCGACTCGCTCGACATCGTGGAGCTGGTGATGGCGCTGGAGGAGGAGTTCGGCCTCGACATCCCCGACGAGGACGCGGAGAAGCTCAAGACCGTCGGTGATGCCATGAACTACCTCAAGACCCACGCGGTGGCGCAGTAGCGGCACGGCGATACCCGGGACCCCGGGCGACGCGGCCCCGTCATCCAGGGGGCGGCGCACCTCCGGTGTCCTGGCACGGGAGAAGGACGCGAAATGGCTGAGAATGGTCGTCGGGTGTTGGTGACGGGTGTCGGCGTGGTGTCGCCGCTCGGCAACGACGTCGAGACATTCTGGACGAACCTCGTGGCGGGGAAGTCGGGTGCAGGACCCATCACGCGCTTCGACGCGTCGGGCATGGAGACCCGTTTCGCGTGCGAAGTGCGGGACTTCACGACCGAGGGAGTGTGCGACCGCAAGGACGCCAAGCGGATGGACCGCTTCGTGCAGTTCGCGGTCGTGGCCACGCACGAGGCGCTGCGGCAGGCCCGCCTCGACCTGGACGCGGTGGACCGCGACCGGGTCGGCGCGGTGCTCGGATCCGGCATCGGAGGGATGGAGACGTTCGAGACCCAGCACCGGGTCCTGATCGAACGGGGGCCCGGCCGTGTGAGCCCCTTCTTCATCCCCATGATGATCTCGGACATGGCTGCCGGGCAGGTCTCGCTCCAGTTCGGTCTCCGCGGTCCCAACTTCGGCACGGTCTCCGCGTGCGCCTCGGGGGCGCACGCCATCGGCGAGTCCCTCCGGCTGCTGCGCGCCGGCGACGCCGACGTGATCGTCTGCGGTGGCTCGGAAGCGACCATCACACCCATGGCCCTGGCCGGCTTCATCTCGGCCCGCGCCCTCTCCACTCGAAACGATGACCCACAGCGAGCCAGCCGTCCCTTCGATCGAGACCGGGACGGCTTCGTGATCGCCGAAGGCGCCGGCGTGATCGTCCTCGAGACCGAGGACCATGCCCGGCGTCGCGGCGCGCCAGTCCTGTGCGAGCTCGGTGGCTACGGAGCCTCGGCGGACGCCTTCCATCTGACCGCACCAGCGGAGGATGGGAACGGCGCGGCGCGCGCCATGCGGCGCGCGCTCGAGGACGCGGGCCTCAAACCGGAAGACGTGGACTACATCAACGCGCACGGCACCGCGACGCCCGCCGGGGACCCGGTGGAGGTGCAGGCCGTGAAGACCGTCTTCGGGGAGCATGCCCATCGCCTGATGATGAGCTCGACCAAGTCCATGACCGGGCACCTGCTGGGTGCGGCGGGCGGACTGGAGGCTGCTATCAGCGCGCTCGCGCTCGCACGCGGGGTCATCCCACCTACGATCAACCTGGATAATGCGGATCCTCGATGCGACCTCGATTTCGTTCCCCATCAGGCTCGGACGCAGGCCGTCCGGGCAGCCGTCTCGAACTCGTTCGGGTTCGGGGGGCACAACGCGTCTCTGGTTCTGAGGGCCCCGAGGTAGGGCGCCGCTCCCGCCGCCGAGGCGGCCGGGGCCGCGGCCGCCGCCCCCGGGATGCCCAGCCGCCGCCCCGCCGCTCGTGGTGGGGCTGGCTCAGGTCCCTGTTCGCCCGCGTGCCGGGCCGGCGGGGCGCCGAGTCGCTGGACCAGCAGGAGTCCCGCGTCATCGCGGACTTCTTGCGCCACTTCCACCTGACCTTCCGTGAGCCGGAGCTGCTCAAGTTGGCCCTGACGCACCGCTCGTACCTGAGCGTGACGGGCCAGGGCCCGCGCGAATCCAACGAGCGTCTGGAGTTCCTCGGCGACTCGGTGCTGGGGCTCGTCACGAGCGAGTACCTCTACCGCCTCTATCCCGACGAGCACGAGGGGCAGCTCACCAAGACCAAGTCGCTCCTGGTGTCGAAGGCCATCCTGTCGCGGCGCGCGCTGAGCATGGGGCTCGGGCGCTTCGTGCTCATGAGCCACTCGGAGGTGGAGTCGGGCGGCCGGCAGCGGCTGTCCATCCTGGCCGACGCCTTCGAGTCGGTGATCAGCGCGATCTACCTCGACCAGGGGTTCGAGGAGGCGCGTGCCTTCATCGAGTACTGGCTGTTGCGCGACTCGCGCGACATCGTGGCGGACAAGCGGCACCGGAACTACAAGAGCCACCTGCAGGAGTACGTGCAGAGCACGTTCCGCACGCATCCCGTCTACCGCATCCGCAGCCAGATGGGCCCGGACCACTCCAAGCTGTTCCTGGTGGAGGTGCTGGTGGGGCGGCGCGTGCTGGGCGAGGGGCGCGGCAATAACAAGAAGGAGGCGGAGCAGGCCGCCGCGCGCGACGCGCTCGAGGGCGTCGAACGGCCGAACCGCCGCGACGAGGAGCACGGGAGTGCCGCGCCGGCGGCGGGCGGACGGGTCGAGGCGCCTGACGAGGAGGGCGGTGAGGGCCGCCGCGGACGCCGGGGTGGTCGGGGGCGGCGGGGACGATGGGAGGAGCCGGGGATGCCCGTGGCGACGGCACCCGAGCGGCCCGCGCCGGAGGAGAAGGCGCGGGGGCAGGCACTCGAGCGGCCCGCGCCGGAGCAGGTGCGTGGGCAGGCGTCCGAGCGGCGCGCGCCGGAGCAGGCGCGTGGCCCTGTGCCCGCGCGGCCTGCGCCCGAGCGGCCGCGGCGGCCGGTGTTCGAGCGGCCTGCTCCGCTGCCGGAGCCCGAGAGGCTGCCCGAGATGGAGCCGACGCCGAGTCCCTTCGAGGAGGACGACCTCGAGGAGATCGGGCGGCCGGAGGGTCCGCTCGAAGAGCGACACGTCGATCCGTTCGGCTTCGGCCCGGGGGACGAGGCCGTGGAGACCGAGGTACCCCCCGCCGCGGAGCCGTGGTCCGACGGCGAGGAAGAGGTGGCGCCCGAGCCGGAACCGGAGCCTGAGTCCGAACTGGAGCCGGAGCCCGAGCCGGAGGCCGACCGGGAGGCCGGGACTCCATCCGAGGAGGAGGTCGTCAGGAGCTACGACGAGCGGGAAGCCGAGGAGCAGGACGAGGAGCCGGCGCCCGGCCCGCTCGAGCCCGAAGCCACGCCCGGCCCACGCTTTGGAAGGCGGCGCGGGCGCAAGCGCTAGGCCGGCCAGACGCAGAAGCGGGCGGCGAGTCCCACTCGCCGCCCGCTTGCTTGGGCCGACTCGGGTGCGGTCCCGGGCCTAGAAACGAAGCGGGGGGCTCGCGCCCCCCGCTCCAAAGCTGTCGCCACACGCATTCAAGACAGGCCCCTCGGATTTTCCGTGTCCCTCATACGGTGACGACAGATTCGACACTCGCGGATTCGTGAGTTGCATCCGGGATGCCAGAGTCAGGCGCTTGCGATGGGAAAATCCCATCCCTTCCTGCCGCAATGGATTCGGGGCGCGAAACGGTCCACCCAGAAGTCCCCACGAATCGTGCCGTGCGACGGCAATCGGGACGCTGTGTCCCACACGGTTCGGGATTCTCCAGTAACCCGTTGTGGATTCGATGGCTCTTGAGGTGGGTCAGAACGGCGCGCCAGGGGACGAGTTGTCTCCTGGGGATGCCTGCGAACGCCTCCGGCGGGCGGCCATGCGATGCAGGGTCCGGCGCGAGATCCCCAGGATCTGGGCAGCCTGCGTGTGGTTGCCACGGGTGTGCTCGAGAACCTGCTCGACGTAGCGCTCGATCATGCTCTCCAGGGGAACGAAGCCGCTGGCCGAGGCGGGGGCCTCGGTGCCGGGCAGGGCGACTTGGAGCCGGGGTGGCAGGGTGTCCGGGGTGATGACGCCGTGAGTGGACAGCAACACGGCGCGCTCCACCACGTTCTCCAGCTCGCGCACGTTGCCGGGCCAGGGATAGGACTCGAGCCTCTGCAGCGCCTCGGGGGCGACGCGCGGCGCCGCGCGCCCCGTCTCGTGCTCGTACTTGCGCAGGAAGTGCTCGACTAGGACGGGGATGTCCTCGCGCCGCTCGCGCAGCGGCGGCAGCCAGATCGAGATCACGTTGAGGCGGTAGTAGAGGTCCTCGCGGAAGCGCCCGCTGCGCAACATCTCCTCGAGGTCGCGGTGCGTGGCTCCCACCAGCCTCACGTCCACCTCGTGCTCCTCGTTGCCACCCACCGGCTTGATGCGGTGCTCCTGGATGACGCGCAGGAGCTTCGCCTGGAGCGGGGCCGAGAGGTCGCCGATCTCATCGAGGAAGAGCGTGCCCAGGTGGGCCTCGTCGAACAGGCCGCGGCGCGTGGCGGTGGCGCCGGTGAACGCCCCCCGCACGTGCCCGAACAGCTCGCTCTCGAGCAGGCCCTCGGGGATGGCGGAGACGTTCACCGGCACGAAGCGGTGCGAGCCGCGAGGGCTCTGGTGGTGGAGCGCGCGGGCCACCAACTCCTTGCCGGTGCCGCTCTCGCCCAGGATGAGCACGCTGGTGCGGCCTGTGGCCACGCGTGCCACGGTCTTGTAGACCTCGATCATCTGCGGGGAGTTGCCGGCGATGTCCACCAGGTTGTAGCGCGCGCCGATCTCGCGCTTCAGCTGACGCACCTCGTCGGCCATGATCTTCTTCTCGATGGCGCGCCGGAGCAGCGCTCCCAGCATGTCGAGCTGGACGACCGGCTTGGCCAGATAGTCATAGGCCCCGCCCTTGATGGCCTCCATGGCCGAGTCGATGGTGGCCTGCCCGGTGATGACCACCACCGGGATCTCGGCGTTCTCCTGCTGCACGTGGCGCAGCAGGTCGAGGCCGCCGCGCTCACCCATCACGAGGTCGGTGAGCACGACGTCGAAGGGGCGCTCGGCCATGCGGGCGATGGCCTCGTCCACGCTGGCCGCGGTCGCGGTCTCGTGGCCGAAGTGCTGGGCCATGCGGGCCACGGCCCGGGCCACGAGGTCGTCGTCGTCCACGATGAGGATCCGGCCGGCGACCGCCGTGCCGGCCTTCGCCTGCGGGATGGGGGGCGGGTCCGTCATGGGCCGCTATCATGCTCGTCGCGACCGCCCGCGCGCAAATGCCGCGTGTGGGTGCGCTGCCGCTGGCCGGGGCCGGCGCGCGCGTGCTACGCTCCCCTCGTGATCAGGCCCGTCGCGCGCGTCTCCATTCTCATCGTCCTCCTTGCCGCGGCGGCCGTGCTGCCCGTCCGGGCGGCCGGGACCCGGGACCCCGCGGCGCCCGGTGAGGCGCTCTCGCACTACCTGTCCGCCCGCCTGCTCGAGGAGCGCGGCCTCGACACCGACGCGCTCGAGGAGTACCAGCAGGCGCTGCTCCTCGACCCGGACCAGCCGGGTATCGAGGTGCGCCTCAGCGCCCTGTGCGCGCGCCTCGGCGACGCGCGCTGCTCGCTGGACTACGCCGGGCGCGCCCTGCTGCACGACCCCGGGAACGCCCGCGCACTGTGGCTCAAGGGCGCGGCCCTGTTCAACCTGGAACAGCCCGCCGAGGCGCTGGCGGCGCTCGAGGCCGCGGTGGCCGCCGACTCCGGGCAGGTGGACTACTGGCGCACGCTCGCGCACGTGGCCGAACTCACGGACCGTGTGCCGCTCATCGCGCGCTGCTGGCGGCACGTCGTGGATCTGGACGAGGACGACGGCGAGGCGTGGTTCCAGCTGGCGGCGGCCGAGGCGCGGCTCGGCCGCTTCGAGGTCGCGGACTCGCTGCTCGCCGAGGCGAACGCCGTCAACCCCATGCGCCCGGGAGCGCTCTTCCTCGAGGGGTGGATCCGGGAGAGCCTGGGGCGCCCCGAGGAGGCCATGGACCTGTTCCGGCGCCACCTCGAGGTCCACCCGGACGACCAGGCCACGCGGCGCCGGCTCGTGAACCTGCTGGTGGACGCGGGCCGCTACGCCGATGCCTATCGCGAGGCCGCCATCGTCGGACTCGCCATGCCCGACGACCCGGAAGCGCTGGGTGTCGAAGCCGACCTGGCGCTGCGCCTCGGACACGCGGTGCGGGCGCAGGAGTTGCTCGACCGCCTGCTGGTGGCGGACCCGGACGATCCCGTGCGGGTCGCCCGCGTGGTGGCCGTGCTGGCACGGCGCGGGCGCGGGAGCGAAGCCGTGGCGCGCGCCGGTGAGTGGGCTCGCGCCCATGCCGGCGACTACCGCGGCCCCATGCTCGAGGCGCAGACCCGTGCGCAGGCCGGCGACACGGCGGGCGCGGCCGCCTCGGCTCGCCGAGCGGTCGAGATGGCGCCTGACTCCCTCGGCGCGCGCTTCCAGCTCGCCACACTCGAGCAGGCACGCGGGCGGTTCGCTGCCGCCGAGTCGGTCTGGGTGGAGATCCTGCGCCGCGTGCCGCGCTCGAACCGGGCCGGGCTCGGGGTCGCCTTCTGCCGCGAGCAGCTCGGGAACATCGACGGGGCGGTGAGCGCCGCCCGGGACGTGCTGGCGCGCGACCCCGACGACGCCTCGGTGCTCAACTTCCTCGGCTACCTCTACGCCGACCACGCCCGCAACCTGGCGGACGCCGAGGACCTGGTCCGCAGGGCGCTGGCCCAGGAGCCGGACAACGGCGCCTACGTGGACTCCATGGGCTGGGTCTACTATCGGATGGGCCGCCTCCCCGAGGCGCGCGCTCAGCTGGAGCGGGCCGTGCGGCTCACGCGGGGGGACCCGGTGGTGCGCGAGCATCTGGGCGACGTGTACAAGGACCTGCGACTCTTCGAATTGGCCCGGGAGCAGTACCGGCAGAGCCTGGCGGCCGACCGCGGCAACGCCAGGGTCCGGGCCAAGCTGGACGGGATTCGCTAACCGCATGGAACCCCTCGCACTGGGCGGGGTAGGAACCGTGGGTGAGGAGCCCATTGCCGATTGACCGCGACGCATCTGCTCCCCCCGTCCTGAGTCTCTCGGACGAGGATCTGATGAGCCGGGTGGCGGCGGACGACGAGCGGGCGTTTTCCGAGCTCGTTCGCCGCTTCCAGGGGCGGGTCACCAACCTGGTGAGCCGTGTCCTGAACGACCGGGAATGCGCCGACGACCTGGCGCAGGAAGTGTTCGTGCGGGTCTTCGTGCACCGCAGGAACTACCGGCACGGGTCGAAGTTCTCGACCTGGCTCTTCACCATCGCCGCCAATCTCGCGAAGAACGAGATCCGGCGGCGGGTTCGAAGGCGCAACTGGTTCAGCCTGGATGCGCTGCAGGAGGCCTTGAAGGACAGCGCGATCCAGTTCGCGGATCCGACGGAGAGCCGGGAGACCACGCTCGAGCGCGAGCAGCTCCAGGAGGCCGTCGGGCGGGCCATCGCGACGGTGCCGGAGAAATACCGGCTGGCCCTGGTCCTGCGGGACATCGAGGGTCTGCCATACGAGGAGATCGCACAGGTGCTCGGCATCCCGGGCGGGACGGTTCGGTCTCGCATCAACCGGGCGCGCGGGATGCTGAAGCGCAAGCTCCAACCGCTACTGAGGAAAGCAGGAACGTCATGAACTGCGACCGGGCCCGGCGGCTCTTCGGGGCCTGCTGGGATGACGAACTGACACTCGCCGAGCGGGAGTGGCTGGAGGGGCACTTCACCGCCTGCGACCACTGCCGGACGGAGTATGACGGGTTCTCGCGCACCCTCGAACTGGCAGGTGCGCTGCCCCGTGCCGAGGCTTCCGCCGATCTGGTGGAGCGGGTGCTCGCGCGCGCCCGACGGACCTCGACCGTTCCGGACCGAATCGGTGAGGCGGGCACGCGTCCGGAGCCCGATCTGCCGGCCCGTGACGGGACGGCGGTCGTGCTGCGCTGGGTGCCCGTGGCCGCGGCCGCGGCCGTCCTGGTGGTCGCGGCCCTGTTCGTCGTGCCCCGCATGCTCGTGGGTCCCGCCGGACCCGGCGACGCCTCGCGCGTGGCCGTCGAGCCCGGGCGCGCCGCTGCTCCGGACGCGTCCGTGAGGCCGGACGGGCAGGGCGTCGTGCAGATGGCCGCCGTGAGGATGCCGTCCCGCAGGACCACCGCCGGCGGATCGCTGGCGGCCGTTCCCGACAGCGTATTCGACCACAGTGAGGACGTGGAGTTCATCCTCGACCCGGTCACGCTGCACCGCGGCCGCGCTTCGGTCGCCCGCGGGGCGGCGCGGTCGCCCGGCGTGGAGGGCGGGCAGGCGATCATCACGTTCTGAGAGGGCAGCGGTGGTGTTGAGGGCGCACGGTCGTCCCGCGACGGGCCGGAGAGCGTGGCTTGCCGGCCTTTTCGTGCTGCTCCTCGCCGCCTCCGCGCGTGGCCAGGGGAGCCCCTCCGGCGAGGGGACCCAGGTGGACCGCGTGGTGCGCGCGGCCGAGCCCTGCGTCGTGACCATCGTGGCTCAGCGCACGGTGGAGCACCGCGACCCTCTCACGGGCGAGCGGCAGCGCCGCCAGCACCTGCGCGCGGGGACCGGCGTGGCGGTCGAGGAGAGCGACATCCTCACGACCGCCAGCGTGGTGCTGGGCGCCGAGCACGTCTACGTCCGGACCGTCAACGATCTGCAGGTCGAGGCCCGTGTGGTGGGGATGGATCCCATCTTCAACGTGGCGCTGCTGCGCGTGCCGGACCTGAGCCTGCCGACCATGCGCTTCGCCGCGCACGGCGTGGATCTGGGCGACCGCGTAGTCGCCATGGGCATGTCCTATCGCATGCGGCCGACCGCCACCGTGGGCATGGTGGCCGAGCGCTATCGGGAGCCGCGCACGTCGCTCCTGCGCATCACCAACATCGTCTACCCGGGTAACAGCGGGGGGGCCGTGCTCAACCTGCAGGGCCAGCTGGTGGGGCTCGTGTTGGGTGAACTCGGCGCGCCCGACCTCGGCACCTCGGGTCGCGACGCCGAGCGCCGGCCCACCGGGATGAGCTTCGTCATGCCCGTGGAGGACGTGGCACCGGTCTACGACTGGCTGCGCCGCGAGGGGCGCGTGCGGCACGGCTATCTGGGTGTGAGCACCCGCGCCGAGGTGGTGCAGAGCGACGTGGACGGTGCGCGCATCCCGCTGGGCGCGATGGTGCAGAGCGTGCAGCCCGGCGGTCCCGCGGCACGCGCGGGTCTGCGGCGCGGCGATCTGATCGTGGCCTTCGAGCGCGAGCGCGTCGAGTACCCGGAGCAGCTGGCACGCTGGGTGGCCGAGTCGCGCCCCGGCTCGACGGTGGCCCTGGCGTGGGTCCGGGACGGCGTCCAGCGCACCGGCCGGGCCCCGCTGGGGGAGTCGCCGACGCCGCTGCCCCAGTGGATGGCGACCGGGCAGGCGTCGCCCGCCCGGCCGGCAGGGACCGAGGGCGCCCGCCCCCACTAGGCCGGCCTCTCGCTTCGCGTTCAGACCGCCCCTGCCTATACTGCGCCGCATGGCCGACCTGCTCCTGCGCTATCCCGCCATTGGCGCCCGCAGCCGCGTGCTTGTCGCGCGCGGCGCGCTGGACGACCTGGGCGCCTTCACGGCGCGCACGGCCGCGCCGGGGCGGGTGGCCGTCGTGAGCGACCACCGGGTGGCCGTGCTCTACGCGGCGCGCGCCCTGCACTCGCTGAGGCGGGCGGGCCTGCGGGGCACGCTGGTGCGCGTGCCGCCCGGCGAGCGCTCGAAGAGCCCGGAGCGCCTGGTCGCGCTTTGGGAGCGCCTCGCCGCGCTCGGGCTCGACCGGCTCGATGCCGTGGTGGCGCTCGGTGGCGGTGTGGTCGGCGACCTGGCGGGCTTCGCTGCGTCCACCTGGCTGCGGGGAGTGCCGTGGGTGTGCGTGCCGACCTCCCTGCTCGCCCAGGTGGACAGCAGCGTCGGCGGCAAGACCGCCGTGGACCTGGCGGCGGGGAAGAACCTGGTCGGCTCCTTCCACCAGCCGGCAGGGGTGCTCGTGGACCCCGATCTGCTCGAGACGCTGCCCGCGCGGCACCGGCGGGCGGGCCTCGCCGAGGTCGTGAAGCTCGGGCTGGCCACCGACTCGCGGCTCTTCGTCTGGCTCGAGCGCCGCGCCCTGGGCCTCGCCACCGGGCAACTGGAGGCCCTGGCCCAGGCGGTCGCGCGCTCCATCCGGGCGAAGGCCCGGGTGGTCCTGGCCGACGAGCTGGAGCGTGAGGGCGGCGTGCGCAGCGCTCTCAACCTCGGTCACACGACCGCCCACGCCCTCGAGGCGGCGGGGGGCTACCGGGGACTCCTGCACGGCGAGGCAGTGGCTCTGGGGCTGCGCGTGGCGGCCGCGCTCTCGGTGGAGGAGGTGGGGTTGCCGCCCGCGGACCGGGCCCGGCTCGACGTGCTGCTCGACCTCTTCGGGCTCCCCTGGCGCCTGCCGTCGATCTCCGTCGAGCGGCTCCTGCGGGCAATGGGACGCGACAAGAAGGGCTCCCGGGGCGTGCCCCGGTGGGTGTTGACGCCCCGGGTGGGCCATGCTAGCGTGCCGCGCCTGATTTCCGGGCGGCTGGTGCGAGCCGCCCTGCTCGAGGCCGGAGCCGTGGCGTGAGGCCAAGATGATGCGGATTCTCGTCCTGCACGGCCCCAACCTCGACGCGCTCGGGACCCGGGAGCCCGCTGTCTACGGCCGGGCAACCCTGGACGACATCAAGAACGTCCTCGAGGGCCTCGCCGCCCGACTCGACTGCGAGGTCGAGTGCCGGCAGACCAACCACGAGGGTGTGCTGATAGACGCTCTGTACTCGGCGAAGGGTCGCGTGGACGGCGTCATCCTGAACCCGGGTGGAGCGACACATACGAGTGTCTCACTTCGGGACGCCGTGCTGGCAGCGGGGGTCCCCGTCGTCGAGGTGCACCTGAGCAACCCCCACGCGCGCGAGCCCTTCCGCCAGACCTCCCTGCTCTCTGGGGCCGCCCTCGGGGTGGTCCAGGGGTTCGGTCCGGCGAGCTACGAGCTGGCGCTGCGTGGGCTGGTCGGAGTCCTCTCCCGTGACTGATCGTAAGTCCAAGCGCGGCAAGTCCCGGGCGGCCATCGCCCGCCCGGACAAAGGGCTGAAGCCCACCCCTCCGGGGACCGATAACGCTGGGGGTGCCATGCTGGGCCCGGGCGGGCTGGCGGAGATCCGCCAGCTGATCCGGCTCGTGCAGCGCACCGGCATTGGCGAGCTCGAGGTCAGCTCCGGCGATAGGACCGTGCGCATCGCCGCCCAGTCCCGCGCTCCCGTCAGCATGGGTCTCTCCGCTCCGGTGGCCATGCACGCTCCCGTGGCGGACGCCCTGGCGCCGGGTGCGGGGAAGGCGGCCGCAACGCCGGTGGCAGGCACCGAGAACCTCGTCGCGATCACGTCTCCGATGGTCGGGACCTTCTACCGGGCTCCCGCTCCGGACGCGGATCCGTATGTCGAGATGGGCGGCATGGTCGAGGTGGGGCAGACCGTCTGCATCATCGAGGCCATGAAGCTCATGAACGAGATCGAATCCGAGCACCGCGGGCGGGTGGTGAAGATCCTGGTCGAGAACGCCCAGCCGGTCGAATTCGGGCAGAAGCTGTTCCTGATCGAGCCCGCGTGAGCCCGGACCGGGCGCACGAAGGAAGCCGTTCATGAACATCCGCTCCGTGCTCGAGAAGATGATCGCGGCGCACGCCAGCGATCTGCACCTCAAGGCCGGCACTGCGCCCGTGGTGCGCGTGGACGGCGTCCTCTACACCCTCGACGAGACCCCGCCGAACGCGCAGGACCTGCGCGACGTGGTGGACCAGCTCCTGAACGACGAGCAGCGGCTCTACTTCTCCACGCACAACGAGATCGACTTCGCCTTCGGCGTCTCGGGCCTGGCGCGCTTCCGCGCCAACATCTTCATGCAGCGGGGCACGCCGGCGCTGGCCCTGCGGCACGTGCCCGTCGAGGTGCCGAGTATCGAGGACCTGACCCTGCCCGACACGGTGCGCGAGCTGGCGTTCTCGCCCCGCGGCCTCGTGCTCGTGACGGGACGCACGGGCTCGGGCAAGTCCACGACGCTGGCGGCCATGATCGATGCCATCAACCGCGTCACGACGCGCAACATCATCACGGTCGAGGACCCCATCGAGTTCCTGCACCGTGATCGGCTGTCGTTCATCCACCAGCGCGAGGTGGGTCTGGACACGCGCTCGTTCCACGATGGCCTGAAGTACGTGCTGCGCCAGGACCCGGACGTCATCCTGGTCGGCGAGATCCGCGACCTCGAGACCATGAGCACGACGCTCATGGCGGCGGACACGGGCCACATGGTGCTCTCGACCCTGCACACCACGGACGTCGTGCAGACCCTGCAGCGCATCATCTCCTTCTACCCGCCGTACCAGGTCGACGAGCTGCGGCTGTCCATGGCCACGAATCTCCGCGCGGTCATCTCGCAGCGCCTGATCCCGCGCCGCGACGGGGCCGGACGCGTGCCCGCGGTCGAGATCATGGTCAGCACACCCACGGTGCGCGAGTACATCATGAACCCGGAGAAGACCCCGCTCCTCCACGGCGTGATCGGCGAGGGCACGACCCAGTACGGCTCCCAGACCTTCGACCAGTCCGTCATGGGGTTGCTGCGGGACGGCCTGATCAGCGAGGAGGAGGCGCTCAAGAACGCCACCAACCCGAACGAGCTGGCGCTCAAGCTCAAGGGTATCGACGCGTCGTCCGACCGCACCTGGCAGTCCATCGAGGGGACGACCGCCGCCGAGCCCGTCGCGCCCGGGGGCGTGCTGTCGGGTGGCGCGACCCCGCGGCGCGCCGCGCCGCCCACGCCGTCCACGCCGTCCACGCGGGAGGAGGGGTTCCTCAACTGATGTTCAGCAAGGTCCTGGTGGCCAACCGCGGCGAGATCGCGCTGCGCGTCATCCGCGCCTGCCGCGAGCTCAAGATCGCCACCGTCGCCGTCTTCAGCGAGGCGGACCGCGACAGCCTGCACGTGCGGCTGGCCGACGAGTCCGTGTGCATCGGGCCGCCCGCCCCGGCCCAGTCCTACAACTACATCGCGCGCCTCATCTCGGCCGGCGAGGTGACGGGGGCCGACGCCATCCACCCCGGCTACGGCTTCCTCGCCGAGAACGCGCACTTCGCCGAGGTGTGCGCCTCGTGCGGTTTCGCCTTCATCGGCCCCACGCCCGAGATGATCCGCCGCATGGGCGACAAGGTGGAGGCGCGCCGCACCATGAAGGACGCGGGGCTGCCCGTGGTGCCCGGCAGCGAGGGCGCCGTGGCGGACGTGGACGAGGCCGCCTCGCTGGCGCGGACCATCGGCTTCCCGGTCATCGTCAAGGCCGCCGCTGGCGGCGGCGGCCGCGGCATGCGCGTGGCCTGGGACGAGAAGCAGCTGCGCCTGGGCTTCGGCATCGCGCAGGCCGAGGCCGGCGCGGCCTTCAGCAACAGCTCCGTCTACCTCGAGAAGCTCATCGAGCGCCCCCGGCACATCGAGTTCCAGCTCTTCGGCGACGCCCACGGCAACCTCGTGCACCTGGGCGAGCGCGAGTGCTCGGTGCAGCGCAACCACCAGAAGCTCATCGAGGAGGCGCCCAGTGCGCTGCTCACCCCGGAGCAGCGGCGCACCGTGGGCGCGCTGGCCGTGCGCGGTGCGCAGCGCATCGGCTACCTCAACGCGGGCACCATGGAGTTCCTCTTCGACCAGGACGGCTCGTTCTACTTCATGGAGATGAACACCCGCATCCAGGTCGAGCACCCGGTCACCGAGGAGGTGACGGGCCTCGACCTGGTGAAGGAGCAGATCCTGGTGGCGGCGGGGGAGCCCCTCTCGGTCGCGCAGGAGGACGTGCGCTGGGAGGGCCACGCCATCGAGTGCCGCATCAACGCCGAGGACCACGAGCACGGCTTCCGCCCGAGCCCGGGGACCATCTCGTACTTCTACCGTCCCGGGGGACCCGGCCTGCGCATGGACAGCCACGTCTACGCGGGCTACACCGTGCCGCCCTACTACGACTCGATGATCGGCAAGCTGATCGCGCACGGCAAGGACCGCCCCGAGGCGCTGCGCCGCATGGAGATCGCGCTCGAGGAGATGATCGTGGAGGGCATCAAGACCACGATCCCGTTCCACATCCTGGCCCTGCGCGACGCGGCGTTCCGCCGCGGCGAGATCGACACCCACTTCGTCGAGCGGCTGCTGGGCCCGAAGACGGCTCCCGCCGAGACCGCGGCCCCGGTCGTTCCCGCCTAGCCCGGTTCCGCACCGTGCCGGCGCGGGTCTCCGTCCTGCTCACGCCGAACGCCGGCCGCGTGCCGGCGCGCGCCGTGGCGGTGGTCGTGGACGTGCTGCGCGCGACCACCGTGCTCGCCATCGCGCGGCTGCGCGGCGCGCGCCGCGTCCTCCCGGCGGCCACGCCCGACGAGGCGCTCTCTCTCCGGGCGCGTCATCCGGACGCGCTGCTGTGCGGCGAGCGGGAAGGCCGGCGGATCGAGGGCTTCGACCTCGGCAACTCGCCCGCCGAGTACGGCTTCGAGGCCGTGGCCGGGCGCACGCTGATCTTCGCCTCCACCAACGGCTCGCAGGCGCTGCTGCGCGCGCGGGGGGCGCGGCGACGGGTGCTGGGCGCCTTCGTCTGTGCCGGCGCGGTGCTCGAGGCGTTGGCGGGGGAGGAGCAGGTGGTGGTCGTGTGCGCGGGCAAGCTCGCCCGCTTCGCGCTCGAGGACACGGCGTTCGCCGGGTGGCTCGTTGAGCGCCTGGCCGGACGCGGTGCGTGCGTGGACGGCGCGGCCGCGGCCCTGGCGCGGCGCACCGCCCCGCGCGACGCGGCCGAGGTGCGCGCGCTGGTGCAGGGCTCCGCGCACGGGCGCTACCTGCGCTCGCTGGGACCGGAGTATGCGGCCGACGTGGAGTACTGCGCGCGGCTCGACGTCATCGGCCAGGCCTTCGAGGCGTAGGACGCGGGCGTCCCCGTCAGCTCTTCTGGGCGCGCAGCATCATCGCCAGCCCCACGGCGCCGAACACCAGGTCGCCCAGCCAGCCCGCCAGGTAGGGGTTCAGGGCGCCGCTGTGTCCGAGGGCCTGCCCGGTGCGGAGCAGGGCGTAGTAGCAGAACGAGATCGCGATCGAGAGCCCGAAGCCGAGGGCCGCGCTCTGCATGCGCAGGCGCGTGGCCAGCGGCGCGCCGATCAGGATCACGATCAGGTTCACCAACGGGAAGGCCAGCTTGACCTGCAGGTCCACCAGGTAGTTCGCGACCCGCGCTCCGCTGGCCCGCAGCTTCTGGACGTAGGCCAGCAGCTCGAGGAAGTTCATCTCCGCCGGATTGCGGCTCTCCTTGGCGAAGTCCTCCGGGCGCTCGGCGATGCCGTTCACGGCCATGCGGTCGAAGGCCCGCACCCGCTCCTGCCCGCGCACGAACTCGCGGCGGAACCCGGAGGCGAAGATCCAGCGGCTCCCGTCCCAGGTGGCCTCGGCGGCGTCGATGCGGCGGGTCAGGGCCCCGCTGCGGAACTCCTGCAGCGAGACCTCGTGCATCCGCTGCTCCTGCACCAGGTAGAGTCGCATGTAGAAGATGCGGCCGCCCTCGCCGAGGTAGGTGACGTCGGCCCGCTCGGTCACCTCCGCGCGCCGCAGCCCCTGGATCTGCTGCTCGTAGATGCGGTCGCGCTCGCGGTTCGCCGCCGGCACGGCGAACTCGCCCACGCCGAGGGTCAGGAGCGTCGAGCCGAGGGCGATGGCCAGCACCGGTGCCAGGATGCCGAGCAGCGAGCGCCCCGAGGTGCGCATGGCGGTCAGCTCCCCGAACTTGTTGAGCTGTCCCAGCGCGAGGAAGGTGGCGAGCAGGAGCGCGATGGGCAGGATCTGCACGAGCCACTCGGGCGTCCGGAAGAGGTAGTAGCGGGCGATCAGGTGGGCTGCGGCGTGGTGGTCGAGGAACACGTCGATCCTCTCGAACACGTCCACCACCACGAAGATCGCCAGCACGCCGAGGAGCCCGAGTGCCAGGTAGGCGCTGAACTCGCGCAGCAGGTAGCGGTCGAGGATCCTCATGCCGCCGGTCCCGCCGGATGCGCGTCGGCCGCGAGCACCCTGAGGCGGCGCGCGCGCGGCTTCCACAGCTCCACGGCCCGCAGGGTCGCGAACAGGCCCCAGGCACCGAGCACGATGTTGGGCAGCCACATCGCGAGCCAGGGCGGCAGCAGCAGGCGGTTGGCCAGCTCCTCGCCGCCGATGAGGCACAGGTAGTAGAAGAGGAAGAACGCCACCGAGACGAACGCGACCGCCGGGCCCGCGCGGCGCACGCGCATGCCGAGCGGCGCCCCGATGAGGACGAAGACCACGCAGGCGGCGGGCAGGGAGAACTTCTTGTGGAACTCCACCGACAGCCCGGCCGAGCGCCGCTCCAGCGCCTCGCGCTCCAGGCGCCACAGCTCGATCTCGGTGCGCACGCCGGGGTTCGTGCGCTCGATCAGCTCGAGGATGCGTCCGCCGCCCGTGAGAGCGCGCACGGCCGCAGCCATTCGGTCCGACCACGCGAGCCCGGGCGGGATGCTCGCGCGCACGTTGCCGGCGGTGACGCCGTAGGGGGCGAGACGCTCGAGGTGCTGTGAGGACGAGAGGCGGTATTGCTCGATCACGCGCCGGCGCTCGTCCATCAACTGGCGGGCGCTCATCTCGCGGTCGCTGCGGGCGTCTCGCACGGTGCGCTCGAGGATGCCGCCCGCCCCGGCGATGTGGATGATGTGGGTCTTGAACACCATGCGGCGGTACCGGCGCGAGCCGCCCTCCTCGGCGGGGATCTCGTGAATCTCGCCGTCCTTGAGCTCGAGGACCGCGGTGCGGCCGTCGGGCGTGTAGGTCAGGAAGCCGCGCCGGGCCAGGATGAGGTTGGGGGGGCCGCCGGCGTTCATCTGGTAGATGGTGATACCGCGCATCTCGTTGGTGCGCCCGTTCACCGACTGCACGAGCAGGTTGTAGCCCGGGAAGTCCGTGATGAAGACCCCTTCCTGGAGCTTGACCGTCGGGCGCATCCTGCCGATGTCGATGAGGAGGTTGGCGAAGGCGTGGTTGGACTCGGGCAGCACGTGGTTGCCGAAGAGAGTCAGGCCGACGGCCAGGACGGTGGCGGCGGCCAGCGGTCCCAGCAGGACGGTGGCCAGGTTGACGCCGGCGGCCCGCAGTGCGGTGATCTCGTTGTCCTGGGACAGTCGCCCGAAGGTCATGAGCACGGCGACCAGCACAGCGCACGGCACCGACAGGGCCACGATGTAGCCCAGGGAGAGGATGAAGAGATGGAGCACGACGCCGGGGGCCACGCCCCGGTTCACCATGAGGTCGAGGTAGTCGAAGAGCACGTCCATCTCCAGGACGAACGTGACCACCCCGAACCCCAGCAGCAAGGGAACCAGGTGCTGTCTCAGGATGTACCAATGGAGGATCCGCACGGTTGCGCAGCCTACCTCATGGGTCGGGACCGGGGCGACCGTTTTCCGTCCAACCCCTTTGACCTGCGGGGGTTCCCCTGCTAGGGTCGCCCATCGCGCCTCCGTCCTCGGGGGCGCAGCCGTTTTGACGCCCGCATGCTGACCGCTCTTCCGGCGCTCCTGCTGCTCATCGGGTTTCCCCACTTCGGGCTGAAGCCCAGCCGGGTCGTGTCGCCCGCCGACAGCCTGCCCCCGCCCTGGAAGAGCGCTTCCCGGCTGGCCCTCGAGGATCGGTTCGTGCTGGGCAGCCTTCGTCCTCTGGTGCTGCACGGACCCAGCCTCCGGCTCTACCAGGACCCGCGCTCGCTGCACGTCACCGTGGCCCCCGATTCCGGCACGGTCTCCACCGCCCCCCGCTACGGCGAGATCGCGCTCGGGCCCGGCGCGCGCCGGTCGCTGTCGAGCTTCGCCACCCAGACGGACCGCCTCACCTTCCAGCGCCTGTGGCGCGACAGGACCCTGCAGAGCATCAACGTGCGCAGCGAGCCCTCGGGGGCGGCGCGCACCTCCTCGCAGGGCTTCACCCTCAAGCTGCCCTCGCCGCTGCCCAAGCGCGTGCAGAGCCTGCTGGGACCGGGCGGGCCGGCGCTCAGCGTCTCGGGCTCGGAGAACATCCGGCTCTCGGGCCAGAGCAACTGGACCAACCAGCAGGTGGGGCCGTTGGGGCAGCGGCGCTCGCTGTTCCCGACGCTCACCATGCAGCAGGACCTCGACATCCGTCTCGAGGGCCAACTCTCGGACCGCATCAAGGTGAACCTGCTGCAGAACTCGGCCAACCAGGTGCCGCTGGCCAACCGCATCGCCATCAACTACCGCGGCGACGAGGACGACCTGGTCCAGGCCCTCGACCTGGGCAACACGAGCCTCACGCTGCCGGGCACGCAGTACGTGTCCTACAGCGGTCGCAACGAGGGCCTCTTCGGCGTGAAGACCGCCCTGCGCTACGGGCCGCTCGACTTCACGGTGCTGGCGAGCAAGCAGGAGGGCAAGAGCGAGCGCGCCACCTACGCGGGCGGGGCCTCCAAGCAGGAGCAGACCCTGGCCGACTTCGACTACGTGCGCGGGGTCTACTACTTCCTCTACGACCCCAGCGGCGTCACGCTCGACATCGAGGACGCCAGCGTCGTCGTGTACCGGGACAACGCGGACTACTCCAGCAACGTGAACACGGTGCGTGGCCGCGGTCTGGCGGACCCGACCCGGTTCTTCTCGGGCGACAGCCTCGACACCGTCTCGGTGCGGGGCGCGTTCCGGCAGCTGCAGGCCGGCTCGGACAAGGACTACGAGATCCTGACCAACGTCTATGGTCCCTACTTCAAGGTCCTGAGGCTGCGCCAGCCCATGGTCGGGGACCAGACCCTGGCGGTGACGTACCGGGCGCGCGCCCCGGGCACGACGGGACCCTACGACATGCAGGTGGGGAGCCTGCCCGGCCAGCCGGAGGACGACGGGGGAGTGCCCGCCTACAAGCTGAAGCTGCTGCGCGTGCCGCAGCGCTTCCTGGTGCCGGACTCGGCCACCGCGCTGGAGCGCCGGCAGTTCGAGATCGATCCGCGCAAGGCGCCCTTCAACGTGACGCGTGAACTCGAGTTGAAGAACTTCTACCAGCTGGCCGGGCAGCGCATCGACCCCGCCACGCTCAAGATAAACATCCGGCAGTACTTCACCGACCCGCCCGTCTACACGGTGCAGGTCGAGCAGGCGGCGGTCCCCTACCTGGAGCTGCTGGGGCTCGACAGCTACGACGAGAGCGGCGGCGTGCCCGTCTTCGGGGGGCACGACGGCAAGGTGGACGGCACCGGCGTGAAGCTCGCTGCCGGCTCCGCCCTGCGCTCCTTCGTGGACTACGAGAACGGCGTGCTGTTCTTCCCCGACCCGCGTCCCTTCGCCCCGCGGCTCGGGGAGGGGGGCCCGTGGTTCGACAAGACCATCAGCGGGCTGCTCTCGCGCCGCGAGACTCTCACCGGCCCGGCCGACCCCCACACCGCGGCGAGCGAGGTGGCGGCGAACGCGGCCAACACGGCCGTCTACGACAACTACCTGCCGCGCCGGAACCTGAACACGACCTACCTCATCGACGTGGAGTTCACCGCGGCGCAGGCCCAGGGCGAGATCGTGCTGGGGCGCGGCAACATCCTCGACAACTCCGAGGTGGTGACGGTGGGCGGCCAGCAGTGGACGCGCGACCGCGACTACACCATCGACTACGACCTCGGCCGCCTGACGCTCAAGCGCCAGCTCGGCCCCGGCGACCAGCTGAGCGTGAACTACTCCTACGCGCCGCTCTTCATGCAGGCCGGACGCACGCTGGTCGGGAGCGCCTTCCGGCTGGAGGGACGCGAGAAGAGCCTGGGCGGGGCCTTCCTCTACGAGAGCAAGGGCGCGCAGGACCTGCGCCCGCGGCTGGGCGAGGAGCCCTCGCGCAGCCTCATCACCGACCTCAACACCGAGTGGACCTTCCGCCCGGACTGGATGACGCGGATGGCGGACCGCCTGCCCGGCGTGCGCACCACCACGCCCTCGGAGCTGCACGTGCAGGCCGAGATGGGCATGTCGTTCCCGAATCCCAACACGAAGAACGAGGTCTTCGTCGACGACATGGAGGGCGTGCGCGACGCCGTCTCCCTGCCCATGACCTCGGAGCGCTGGCACTGGTCGGGCGCGCCGCTCCTCAAGACGCCGGCCGGCGTCGATCTGCAGGTCACCCGGCCGGACGTGGCCGACACGCTGCGCAACGCCGAGACGCACTGGTACGCGCCGCCCAGCTACGTCAAGGAGAAGGACCTCAAGCCCAACCTCAGCGACGCCCAGGGCGCGAAGAACCCCCACCAGTCCCTCGCCATCACGGCGCCGCGCCGGCCGAGCGGGGCGGCGCCCGGCGCGTCGCTGTGGGCGGGCATCACCTATCCGCTGGACCAGGTCGGGCTCGATCTCTCGCAGTCGCAGTTCATCGAGCTGTGGGTGAACGACTTCTTCCCGGCGGGCGCGAGCCCTGGGACGCATCGCATCCGCGGCCGCCACGTGCGGCTGCACATCGACCTGGGCACGGTGAGCGAGGACCAGATGCGCTCGCCGGACGTGGCGCCGAATGACAGCCTCGACACCGAGGACCAGGCGCCGCGCGACAACGTGCTCATCGAGAGGGAGGACACCGGCCTCGACGGGCTGTTCGCCGCGGACGAGCCGGTCCCGGTCCCGGCCCGCGATCTCGTCACCGCCGGTCCCAACAATCCCGAGGGCGACAAGTTCTCGCCCCCGGACAACGTCGTGCAGCAGGACGAGCACAGGTCGATCGACCCCCGCTACTGGCGCTACGTGAACGGCACGGAGGACAACCGCACCATCAACCCCCTGCCCGACACGGAGGACCTGAACCTCAACGGCAGTCTGGACAAGTACAACGACTACCTCGAGTACACCATCGACCTCGGGGACGAGGCCTCGCGCTACCTGGTGACGGACGTGCAGCGCGACTTCGGCACGGGCGGGGACAACAGCTGGCGCCGCTACCGCATCCCCATCTCGGACTCGCTGGTGACGCGCTTCGGGAACCCGAACCTCGCGATGGTGCAGCACGTGCGCGTGTGGCTGCAGGGCATCGTGGAGTGCGACGACGCCCCGGTCCCCGCGGACGGCATCTACAAGCCCCTGGTGATGCTGGGCGGCCTCGACGTCGTGGGCAGCCGCTGGCAGCAGGTGGACCTCGACTCGACCGCCCTAGCCGAGCCGCGCACCACCCTCACCCTCAACTCCGTGAACTCGGTGGACAACGCCGACATCTACGTGCCGCCCTTCGACCCGGGCCAGACGCGCAACGGCAACCAGGAGCTGACCCGGCGCGAGCAGTCCATCAGCATGGAGTTCACCGACCTCAAGCCCGGCGCCACGCTCGAGTCCTTCAAGACCTTCTCGCTGGACGAGAACTACAGCCGCTACGGAGCGCTCGACTGGTTCGCCGCCGCCTTCGAGGTGAAGGACGAGGGCGGCGCGCCGTACGACGCGGCGACCGACACCTCGCTCTTCTACTTCGTGCGCTTCGCCTCCGACGAGCAGGGGCGCAACTACTACGAGTACCGCGCACGCCTGCCGCGCTACTCGACGGCGCGCACGATCGACTGGCGGCAGGTCAAGCTCACGCTCACCGACCTGTCGAACCTCAAGCTCGACCCGCGCTTCCCGGTCACGGAGCCCATCCGCTTCGCCGTGGCCGGCAGCGCGCCGGGGGAGAGCCTCGTCATCCGCGGGCGGCCCTCCTTCACCCGTCTGAGGCGCATCTCCTTCGGACTGCTCAACCTCTCGGACAAGCGCTACTCCTCGGGCCAGCTGTGGTTCGACGAGCTGCGGGCCACGGACGTGGCCAAGGACGTGGACCGGGCGCAGCGCATCCAGCTCAACGGGCGGCTGGCCAACCTCTTCAGCTACAACCTGGCCTGGAACGGGCGCGGGGCGGACTTCCTCTCGGTGGGCGAGAGCCGCGGCTCGGGCTCCTCCTCGGACCAGCTGAGCTGGAACTCGAACATCGAGCTGCACCGCTTCATCGAGAAGACGGGCATCATCCTGCCGCTCAACCTCAACTACTCGCGCAGCAGCTCGCGGCCCCGCTTCAGCGCCGGCGACGACATCGTGCGCTCCGGGGCGCTGCAGGCGGCCAGCGAGACCCGCACCGAGACGCGCTCGTTCTCGACCTCCTACTCGCGCGCCTGGAGCGAGCGCTCCAACCCGCTCCTGCGCTACACCCTGGGCGGCATCACGGCGGGGTACGGCCGGGCGCAGACGAAGGGGCGCAGCCCGTACTCGGTGGACAGCACCGTCAGCACCTCGGCCACCGTGAACTACCAGATCGCCCCGCGCAAGCTGCTCGCCTTCGGCCTGCCCGCCAGCAAGGCGCGCTTCTACCTGCTGCCCGAGCGGGCGTACTGGAACTACTCGGTGGCCACCTCGCGCAGCGTGTCCTTCGAGCGCGTGGGGGCGCAGCGCGACTCCCTGCGGTTGCGCAGCGACAACCGGGGCCGCTCGGCGTTCGTGGACTTCGGCGCCGACTCCCGGCCGATCGACCTGTTCCACCACCACGTGGAGGCGCGTCGCAACCTCACGCTGCCCTCCGACCAGGTGCGGATGGAGAGGATCGGGTTCATCAACCTGGGCCGGGTGACCTCGTGGCGGCAGTCCATGGATGCGCGGTACTCCTTCAACCGCGGGACGTGGGTGCGCCCCACCCTCTCGTGGAACTCCTCCTACACCCAGAACAACGGCCCCGAGCTGTCGCGCGACCTGAGCGTGCGCGCGGTGGGCAATGGCCAGTCCCTCAGCATGAACTGGGACCTGCCGTTCGACCGCCTCGACGCCGCGCCGGCCGGTCGCGTCGCGCCGCGCCCGCCGCCCCTCGTCCCCGCCCTGCTGCCCGACTCGCTGCGCGCTCGGCCTGGTCTCGGCCTCCCGGGCGCCCCCGGGGATTCGGTGCGCGCGCGGATGGGCGTCCCGCCCGACACGGCGCGGGTGCGGCCGCGCCGGCCCGTGCTCGGCTGGCGCCAGCTGGTCGCGCGCCTCGGGGGCGTCTCGACCGACCTGAGCTTCAACAAGTCCAGCAACTACTCCCGGCTCACCGGCACGCCCGGCTTCTCGTACCTGTTCGGGCTCTCCAGCCAGCTGGACACCGCGCGCACGAGACCGCTGTTCGGCAACGACGCCTACGCCGCGACGGACTGGCGCGCGGGCGGCCGCAGCCGCATCCGGATGTTCTTCGGCAGCGCGGCGAACACGCGCTTCGACGTGCAGGCCCGCGAGATGGTCGTGAACGGCGTCCGGAGCCGCACGCGCACGGTGCGCTTCCCCGACCTCGACATGGACTACGGCCGCGTGGCCGGCGCGCTGCACCTCACCCGTTTCCTCACCAATCCGCAGCTGCGCACCGCGTACGGACGCTCGGTCGTGACCGAGTGGGCCAACAACCGCAGCGACGCCACCGGGGTGTCGAGGAGCAGCGAGTGGCGGCCCCTGCTGGGGCTGACCGGGAGTCTCAAGAGCGGGGCACGCACCGAGCTCAGGATCGAGAGGCGGAACACCGAGCGCGAGAACCGGCTCGTCGGCCGCTCCATCACCAGCGACCGGCTCACGACGGTCTTCTTCAGCATCAACCGCTCCTACTCGCAGGGGCAGAAGGTGAGCATCCTCGGCAAGCAGAAGACCGTCAGCAGCACGGTCACGGTGGGTCTCACGAGCCAGTACGAGACCATCAGCGGCGAGACCATCCAGTACGACGCCAACGGCAAGAAGATGCCGGCCCAGTTCCCCAAGAACGAGTCCCGGCTCTCGGTGAACGCGACGGGCTCCTACGCCTTCAGCACCAACGTGACCGGCAACGCCTCGCTGGGCTATGGGCAGAACACCGACAAGCAGCGCGACATCCGGCGCCGCAACGTGCGCGTCGAAGTGCGCGCTCAGTTCACGTTCTGACGTGGCGCGCGCCCTGCGTCTCATCGCGCTCGCGGCCCTGCTGGCGGCCCCCGGTGCCTGCGCGGCCCGCTTCGAGGTGGACGGCGCACGCGCCCAGGCCCGCGTGGAGCGCCAGGTCGCGGCCGGGGCGCGCGTCCCGGGCAGCCCGGCCCATGCTCGCATCCTCGAGTGGCTGACCGGCGAGCTGACGCGGCTCGGCGGCCGGGTCGAGCGCCAGACCTTCGCGGACTACTCGCCCGGCCGGCCCCCGGCCCTGACCAACGTGATCGCCCGCTTCGGCGCGCGCGCACCCGGGGGCCCGCGCATGGTCCTGTGCGCGCATTGGGACAGCCGCCCGTGGGCGGACCAGGACCCGGATCCCGCCCGCCGCGGGCAGCCCGTGCCGGGGGCCAACGACGGCGCGTCGGGGGTCGCGGTGCTCCTGGAGGTGGCGGAGCTCATGTGCCGGAGGCCGCCGCCGCTCGCAGTGGACCTGGTGTTCTTCGATGGCGAGGACCAGGGCCGGGCGGACGATCCCGGGGGCTTCTGCCTCGGCGCGCGCCACTACGCCGCGCGGCTGAAGGAGACGGGGGAGAGGCCGCTCGCGGCGTTCCTCTTCGACATGGTGGGCGACCGCGACCTCGAGATCCATCCCGAGGTGCAGTCGTCCGAGCGCGCTGCCAACCTGGTGGCTCTGGTGCTGGAGGGGGCGCGGGCCACGGGCGCGCGCCACTTCCGGAGCGATCCGCGCTACGCCATCACCGACGACCACATCCCGCTGCTCGAGGCCGGGGTCCCGGCGGTGGACATCATCGACTTCGATTACCCGGCCTGGCACACGCACCGCGACCTGCCCGACCAGACGTCCGCCGAGAGCCTGGCGGAGGTGGCCCGGGTCGCCGCCTGGATCGTCTACCGCTCGCCCCTGTCCCGCGCGGGGCGCTGACCCGCGCGAGGCCTCCCTCGACGGCCGCCATCGCCGGCCGCAGCCGCCGGACCTCGGCCCGTGCGTGCCTCCCCGGCGGTCCCGCGCCCGCGGGATGCCCCTCCCGTCCGGCTCAAGCCACTGCCATAGCAAGCGTTGGGCCGCGCCTCGCGCATCGGGCGGTGGTCCCGCGTCGGGGCCACCCGGGCGGCGCGGGAATCGCCACTTGCCGATTGCCGCGCAGTGGGTTATCGTGCGGCGTCAAGGAGTGGGGCGGTGCGACCACTCCCTTTTTTGTCCTTGTCCGGAGCCAAGTTGGAAGTCCGAGAGGAAGTCCGTCAGCTCACCGGGCCGCTGGCCGACGAGGCGGGCTTCGAGTGCGTTGATGTCGAGTTCGTCGTGCAAGGCCGGCAGCGCGTCATCCGCGTGCTGCTCGACAAGCCCGGCGGCATCACGCTGGGCGATTGTGCAGCCTTCAGCCGGCGCCTGGGCGACTGTCTCGACATGAACCAGACGGTGGCGGGCAGCTACCGGCTCGAAGTCAGCTCGCCGGGTGCGGACCGGCCGCTCAGGAGCCTCGAGGCGGTCGCGCGCTTCGTGGGCCGTCCGGTGGCGCTCACGAGCGTCGAGGCGCGCGAGAGCCGTCGCCATTTCGACGGCGTGCTGCTCGGGCCCGTGGGCTCGACGTGCGGCGTGCGGACGGAGGACGGGATGGAGCACTGGTTCGACTGGTCCGAGGTGAAGTCGGTCCGGCTGGCCGAGGACCCCTGGCAGGGAGTGCGGAACGGCGCCCGGAAGGGCGGGGCACCCGCGCGTGGGCGCGGGCCGGGGTCCCGTCGCGCGCGGGGAGGGTCTCGATGAACCACGAAATCCTGGATGCGTTGAGCCAGATCACGCGCGAGAAGAGCGTGGACCGGGCGATGCTCATCGAGACGCTCGAGTTCGGCCTGGCCAGTGCCGTGCGCCGCAAGTACGGTCCCACCGCCGACGTCGTGGCGAAGTTCTCGAACGAGAGTGGCGCCATCACGGTCGCGCTGCGCAAGACCGTGGTCGAGGTCGTCGAGGACCCCGCGCTCCAGCTCACCGTCGAGGAGGCCCGCGTCTTCCCGCAGGGGCGCAACGCGAAGGTCGGCGACGTGCTGGTGTTCCCGCTCCGCATCGAGGAGTTCGGGCGCAACGCCATCCAGACGGCCAAGCAGGTGCTCATCCAGCGCGTGCGCGAAGCCGAGCGCGACCGCGTCTTCAAGGAGTACTCCGACAAGATCGGCGTGCTGGTGCGAGGCGTGGTCCAGCAGGTGGACCGCGGCAACGTCATCGTGAAGCTCGACCACTCCGAGGGCTTCCTGCCGGCGCGCGAGCAGATCCCGCGCTCGTACCACCGCCAGGGCGACTACGTGCGCGCCGTGGTCATCAACGTGGACAAGTCGGCCAAGGGCCCGCAGGTCGTGCTGTCGCGCACCCACCCGGAGTTCCTGCGCCGGCTGTTCGAGGCCGAGGTGCCGGAGATCGCCGAGGGCATCGTGGAGATCAAGGCGGTGGCCCGCGAGGCCGGCGCGCGCTCGAAGATCTCGGTGTACTCGACCGACCCGCGTGTGGACGCGGTGGGCTCCTGCGTGGGCCTGAAGGGCTCGCGCGTGCAGAGCATCGTGCGCGAGCTGGGCGGTGAGCGCATCGACATCGTCCCCTGGTCGCAGGACCCGACCGTGTTCGTGTCGCGCTCTCTCTCGCCGGCGCGCGTCATGGACGTGCGCGTGGTCGAGGCCGAGAAGCGCATGATCGTCATCGTGGCGGACGACCAGCTGTCGCTGGCCATCGGCAAGGGGGGGCAGAACGCCCGCCTGGCCGCGCGCCTCACGGGCTGGAAGATCGACCTCGTCTCGAAGAGCGAGGAGAAGAAGCGTCAGGAGCAGGAGCGCGCCAGCCGCGTGGAGGTCGAGAAGCTCGAGCTGGGCGAGGCCACCACGCAGAAGCTCATCTCCGCCGGCATCGAGACCGTGCATGAGCTGGTGGACGCGCCGCTCGAGAAGCTGACGGAGATCCCCGGCATCGGCGAGAAGACCGCGGAGAAGCTGCGGACGGCGGCGCAGGAGTACGTGGCGGCCCACCCGCTCGTCCCGCCCGAAGCCGCCCCGGCCGAGTTGGAGTTCACCCCGGAGATGGAGGCCGCGCCCGAGGCTGCGACCGCCGGCCCGTCCGACTCGCCCGACGCTCCCGCCGCCGCGGCACCCGCCGAGGGCGGGTCCGACGCCGGCGCGCCCGACGTGCCTGCGCCCGACGTCAAGGCGCCTTCGAACGAGGGAGAGGACCGTGTCGAGTAGCCAGGGCCCGAAGAAGCTCCGCGTCTACGAGGTCGCGAGGGAGCTCGGCATGTCGAGCGAAGCCGTGCTGCAGATCGCGCGGCGGCTCGGCGTCGAGGTGAAGAACCACATGAGCACCCTCCTGCCCGAGACCGTCCAGCAGGTTCAGGCGGAGATCGGCAAGGAGAAGACGGCCTTCAAGGAGGAGTTGGCCCGCCATCACGAGCAGGAGGTGCAGCGGGCCCGTGAGGAGCGCGCGCGCGCAGCGGCCGCCGCCGCCGCCGCCGCGGCAGCAGCAGCTCCGCCGCGCCCCGGTGCGGCCCGCCCCGCCGCGCCCGGCGCTCCGCCGCGCCCTGGTGCGGCCCGCCCGGCCATGCCCGGCGCTCCGCCGCGTGTCGGCGGACCCGGCGCCCCGCCGCGCCCCGGAGCTCCCCGGCCGGGGACCCCCGGTGGCCCGTCGCGCCCCGAGCCGCGCGGTTTCCGCCGGCGCGACCGCAAGAAGAAGAAGGTCGTGGACGAGAAGCTCGTGGCCGAGAGCGTGCGCAAGACGCTCGCCAGCCTCGACCAGGGCGCGCGCCGCCGGCATCACCGGCGCGACGAGGAGGGCGGCGAGGCGGTGGCCGAGGAGGGCAAGGTCATCCGTGCCACCGAGTTCATCACCGTGGCCGAGCTGGCGAACCTCATGGAGGTGCGGCCGCAGGAGGTCATCACGACCTGCATGCGGCTGGGCCTCATGGCCACCATGAACAAGCGCCTCGACAAGGACTCCATCCAGGCCGTGGCCGACGAGTTCGGCTTCGAGGTGGAGTTCGTGTCCGAGTACGTGGAGGAGGCGGAGGTCGAGGGCGAGGAGCCCGCCGGGGAGCGGCTGGTCCCGCGCGCGCCCGTGGTCACCGTGATGGGCCACGTGGACCACGGCAAGACCTCGCTGCTGGACCACATCCGCAAGACCAACGTCATCGCCGGCGAGGCCGGCGGCATCACGCAGCACATCGGCGCCTACGAGGTCGTGCTGCCCAACGGCCGGCAGATCACCTTCCTCGACACGCCCGGCCACGAGGCCTTCACCGCCATGCGCGCCCGCGGCGCACAGGTCACCGACCTGGTGGTGCTGGTGGTGGCGGCGGACGACCGCGTCATGCCGCAGACCAAGGAAGCCATCGACCACGCCAAGGCGGCCGGCGTGCCCATGGTGGTCGCGATCAACAAGATCGACCTGCCGGGGGTGCGGCCCGACCTGGTCAAGCAGGAGCTGGCGGCCAACGGCGTGGTGGTCGAGGAGTACGGCGGCAAGACCGTGGCGGTCGAGATCTCGGCCAAGAAGGGCACGAATGTGGACCGCCTGCTCGAGATGATCCTGCTCGAGTCCGAGCTGCTGGACCTCAAGGGCGATCCCGGGCGGCGCGCCAAGGGCGCGGTGCTCGAGGCCCGCGTCGAGCAGGGGCGCGGCGTGGTGGTGAGTGTGCTGGTGCAGTCGGGCACGCTGCGCGTCGGCGACGCGTTCGTGGCGGGCCAGCACTGGGGCCGCGTGCGCGCGATGTTCGACGAGCGCGGGCGCCAGGTGAGGTCGGCCGGGCCCTCGACGCCGGTCGAGGTGCTGGGCTGGAACGGCACGCCCGGCGCGGGCGACATCTTCACGGCCTTCGAGGCCGAGCGCGAGGCGCGCGATCTGGCCAACAAGCGGCAGGCGCTGCACCGCGAGCACGAGATCCAGGCCGCCAAGAAGATCTCGCTGCTCGACTTCCAGACGCGCCTGACGCAGGGCGAGGCGAACGAGCTCAAGCTCATCATCAAGGGCGACGTGGACGGCTCGGTGGAGGCGCTCTCCGAGTCGCTCGCCAAGCTGAGCACGTCCGAGGTGCAGGTGCGCACCATCCGCCAGGCCGTGGGCCAGATCTCGGAGTCCGACGTGCTGCTGGCGGCGGCCTCGGGCGCCATCATCGTGGGCTTCCACACGCGCCCCGATCCGCGGGCCCGCGAGCTCGCCGAGCGCGAGAAGGTGGAGATCCGCCTCTACGACATCATCTACAAGGCCGTCGAGGACGTGAAATCCGCCCTCGAGGGACTGCTCAAGCCCGAGCTCAAGGAGGTCGTGGTGGGCTCGGCCGAGGTGCGCCAGATCTTCCGCCTCTCGAAGGCCGGCACCGTGGCGGGCTGCATGGTGGTCTCCGGGAACATCCCGCGCTCGGGCAAGGTGCGCCTGGTGCGCGAGGGGACCGCGGTGTGGACCGGACGGATCGCCACCCTCAAGCGCTTCAAGGACGACGTCCGCGAGGTCGCGAGCGGCTTCGAGTGCGGCATCAGCCTCGAGGGGCACGACGACGTCAAGGTCGGCGACCTCATCGAGTCGTTCACCATCGAGGAGCTGGCCCGGACCCTGTAGGGTCGGCCGCGGCATCCGGAGCGGCCCGCCATGTTCGTTGGCAGCGCGCGCATCGAGCTGTTCCTGCCCGGGGCCACCTCGCTCAAGGACAAGCGGGCCGTGGTGCGGGGGCTGAAGGACCGCATCCGCCAGCGCACGCAGGCCGCGGTGGCGGAGGTGGACCACCAGGACCTCTGGCAGCGCGCCGCGCTGGGCGTGGCGGTGGTGTCCGGGGAGCGGCGTCAGGTGGGGGAGCTGCTGCAGTCGGTGCGCCAGATCGCCGACGGCACGCCGGGCGCCGAGGTCATCGACTGGCAGGAGCAGGTGCTGTGAGGATCCGCCCCGAACGAGTGGCCCAGCTCATGAAGCGCGAGATCGCCGCCATCCTGGCCCGCGAGATGCGCGACCCCCGGCTCTCGACCATGGTGAGCGTCACCGACGTCGAGGTGACGCACGACCTGTCCTTCGCGCGCGTGTACGTGAGCGTGCTCGAGGGCGGCATGGACCGCGAGCAGGCCCTGCAGGCGCTCGTGCACGCCGCCGGCTTCGTGAGGCACCAGCTCGCCCCGCGCATGGGCCTGCGCGAGGTGCCGGAGCTGCGCTTCCTGCTCGACACCTCCATCGAGCGCGGCGCGCGCGTGGAGGAGATCCTGCGCAAGATCGAGCGCGGCGAGCCCGTCGAGGAGGAGGGCGGGGAGGAGGTGTGACCCTGGACGCTCACCCGGCCCGGCCCGACGCGCGCGAGGTCCCGCCCGCCTGGTCGGGTCTTCTGCTGCTGGAGAAGCCGGCGGGCTTGACGTCGCACGACGTGGTGGACAAGGTCCGCCGCCGCCTGAAGGCGAAGGGCGCGGGCCACCTCGGCACCCTCGATCCGGGCGCCAGCGGCCTGCTGGTCGTGGCCCTCGGCGCCGCCACGCGCTGCGCCTCCGTGTGGCAGTCGGGCCTCAAGACCTACGAGGCCACCGTCCTCTTCGGCCTGGTGACCAGCACCCAGGACCTGCGGGGCGAGGTGCTCGAGCGCCGCGAGGCCGCCATCACCGAGGACGAGGTGCGCGCCGCCGCGCTCGCCTTCGTGGGCGAGATCGAGCAGGTGCCGCCCATGGTCTCGGCGCTCAAGGTGGGCGGGCAGCGCCTCTACAAGCTCGCCCGCCGTGGCGAGGAGGTCGAGCGCGCGCCGCGGCGCGTGACCGTGCACGGGTGGGAGTGGCTCGGCTTCGCGCTGCCCGAGGCGCGCTTCCGCGTGGTGGTCTCGGGCGGGACCTACGTGCGCACGCTGGCGCACGACTTGGGCGCCGCGCTCGGCTGCGGCGGCGCGCTCAAGAGCCTGCGGCGGCTGCGGAGCGAGCCCTTCGGGCTCGAGCGCGCGGTCGGCCTGCGGGACCTGGACGTGCTCGCGCCCGGCGAGGTGCTGGCGCGTGCCGGCGTGCCGCTCGCCGAGGCGCTGCGGGTGCTGCCGACCGTCACGCTGGACGCGGCCGCCACCGAGGCGCTGGGCTTCGGGCGCAGGCCGGCGGTCGCGCCGGGCGCGGCGCCGCTCCTGGCGGGCCCGCGCTCGGTGGCCTTCCTCGGGCCCGGGGACGTGCCGCTCGCGCTCGGCGAGCTGGAGCCCGACGCGGAGCACCCGGGTGCCGCGCTCGCGTGCCCGCACGTCGTCTTCCCGTGGGCCGTGCGGCAGGGCCGGCCGTGAGCGGCGCCCCCCGCGCGCGCGGCGCCGTGGTCGCCGTCGGCGTCTTCGACGGCGTGCACCTCGGCCACGTCCGCATCCTGGAGACCGCGCTCGCGCGCTCGGCCGGCGGGCGCTGCGTGGTCGTCTCCTTCGACCCGCACCCCGACCTCGTGCTCGCGCCCTCGTTCCGGGCCCCGGCGCCGCTCACCCCGCTGTCCGAGCGGCGCGCGCACATCGCCGCGCTCGGCATCGGCGAGCTGGACGTCCTGCCGTTCACGCGCGAGCTGGCCGGGCTCGAGCCCGAGGCGTTCGTGGCGCGCCACCTCGTGGCGCCCTACGCCCTGCACACGCTGGTCGTGGGCGAGGGCTTCGCGCTGGGCCGCGGCCGCAGCGGGAACGTCGAGCGCCTGCGCGAGATCGGCCGGCGGGAGGGCTTCGAGGTGGTGGCGGTGCCGCTGCTCGAGATGGACGGCGGCCCGGTGAGCAGCACGCGCATCCGGGGCCTGCTCGAGGCGGGCCGGGTGGCCGAGGCCGCGCGCCTGCTCGGGCGCCGCTACGCGCTCGACGGGCTGGTGGTGCGCGGCGAGGCCGTGGGACGCACGCTGGGCTACCCGACCGCGAACCTGCGGCTGCACGAGGAGAAGCTCGTGCCCGGCGACGGCGTCTACGCCGCGCGCGCGCGCCTGATGGGCGAGACGGCGTGGCGCGCCGCGGCCATGAGCATCGGCGTGCGTCCCACCTTCGACGGCCAGAAGCGCGCGCTCGAGGCGTACCTGCTGGACTGGGATGGCGACCTGCTGGGACAGGACCTCGAGGTGGAGCTGGTGGACTGGATCCGCCCGCAGGAGTGCTTCGAGACCCGCGAGGCGCTCATCGCCGCCATGGACCGCGACGTGGCGGAGGTGCGCGGGAGGCTGGAGGCGGTGGCGGATCCCGCCCGCCGTCGCGGGGAGGCGCCCCTGACTTGAATCCAGTGAGCCCGACAGGGCCGTCTCATCGTGGCCGTCATCCGGTCACCGCGGCCCAGCCGCCGGGGCGGAAGCCGGCCGGCCGCGCGGGTGAGGGATGGCTGGACCGCATGGGGGAGCGATACGCGCGCCCGATCCTGGCCGCGATGATGCTCCTCGAGGCCGGCGTCCTGTCCTGGTTCGTGCTTCTCAAGTTCCGCTTCTATCTCTACTCCGACATCGACTGCGCGCTGTTCGTGCAGGCGGTGGACGGCATCCTGCGCGGCTCGTTCTACAGCTCCATCCGCGGCATGAACTGGCTGGGCGACCATTCCTCGCTGGTCCTCTTCCTGGTGGCCCCGGTGTACGCCGTGTTCCGTCACCCCGCGACCCTGCCGATCCTGCAGAGCGTCGTGCTCGCCCTGGGTGCCATACCCGTGTTCGGTCTCGCGCGACGCGAGATCGGCAGAGGCGCCATACCGCTCGGCTTCGCGGCCCTCTACCTGCTCTATCCGGCGGTGGGCTACACGGCGCTCTACGAGTTCCATCCCGAGGTCCTGTGCACGACCACGCTGCTCGCGATGATCGCCAGCCATCGGGCGGACCGCCTCGGTTGGACGATGGCCTTTGCCGCGCTCTCCCTGATGGGCAAGGAGGACGTCGCCCTTCCGGTCGCGGCCTACGCGCTCCTGTCGCTTCTCGACCGCGGGCCGAGGCGCCGCGTCCATGCGCTGGCGCTGCTCTCCCTGGCCGCGGCGTCGCTGCTGGTCTCCTTCGCGGTGCTCAAGCCGGCATTCGGCATGGGTGAGG
>Ga0315295_10000085_pt1 | contig 77772 bp, 70 predicted proteins | sample YL17G14_0_MG_FD_204453 | JGI IMG/M metagenome (GOLD analysis project Ga0315295, IMG submission 204453) | Sediment microbial communities from Yellowstone Lake, YNP, Wyoming, USA - YL17G14_0 | ecosystem: Environmental > Aquatic > Freshwater > Lake > Sediment | place: USA: Wyoming | collected... | reverse complement strand
GGGATCGGCGTGTCGCTGGGCAGGGACGGGCTGGCGGTGGCGGTCAGGGTCGGCGTGACCACCGGTGTCGGGGTCGCCTCGCCGGGGGCGCGGCGGATGGCGATCAACCCGGCACAGTAGCACGGCAACGTCGCCAGGATGGTGGCGACCAGGACGAGGTACAGCGGCCGGGGCCGTTGGATCGGTGGCTCCATGTGACCTGCTCAGGGCGGCCATCATATCAGCCCGATTGCGGCGGGGCAAGCGCCGGGGAAGCCGGGTGCACTCGCGGCGAGGCGAGCCTGGAGGCTGGACCCGGATGATAGACGACACAAGCTGAAGTCTGCGCATCCCGTTGCGGTGGTGTCCGATAAGCCGTCAGGTGCCGGCCCCAAGCGGAGACGCTGAAGTTGAACGAATCGGGCTGGACCAAGCCTCGAGCGAGGGTCGTCTTCCCGCTCTGCCGAGGGCCGATTGGAGCGACGACGTGGCCTTGTTTGGGAGCCTGCTGGATGGCTGCGATGATGGCGGAACGTTCAATCACCAAGCCAGCATGCCATGAAGATCCAAGGTATCACTTTCGATTGTCCAGCACCGGCCGGCTTACTCTCCCATCACCTGCTCCACGGCCGCCCGGGTGACGGCGGCATAAGCCCGGCTCAGGCGCGGAAGGAAGTCGCCACGCGGCATCCAGAACTCCGGTTCGCCCAGCCGCTTCACCGGGGCCGCATCCACTTCCGGCGCGGTGAAGGCGAGGCGCAGATTCTCCAGTTCCTCGGCGGCCATCCAGAAACGGTCGAGGCTGTCAGACAGTAGCGTGACTTTCTCAACGGGTACTTTAGCGGGCACCCGTTTGCGTGATTTCTCCGCCGGCCCAGCCACTTCGGCGGTGCGGCGGGCGCGCAGGGCTGTGATGATTTCGCCCTTCTCTCGACCCCGCAGACGGAACAGCAGGAAGGGGTCGCAGTCGAACTGCTCGCCCAGCAGGTAATAGACCGCCGCGATGTGCTTGCACGGGTTGGCCCAGTCCGGGCAGGAACACTCTGTGACCAGATCGCCGCGTTTGGATGGGAACAGGCTGACCTTCGCAGTCGAAAATGCCTCTTCGATGTTCTGCGGCATCTCGCCCGCCAGCAACTTGGCGGCGAAGATCGCCTGCGCCGCCATCGCGTCCACGACCTTGTCCCACACCTTATCGGCGAGCGGCTCGATCTCGATCCGCACCTTATAGGGCGTGGACCTGCTCCCCTGCACACGCGAGTTCACCCGGCCCGGCTTGATGTCCAGATTGAGCACCTGCCCGCTGCGCGCATACGACCGCCCGCGCGAGAGCCGGGCGGGATCAACCAGGCGCTCCAGCGCCTCAATCCATTGGCCGGCCCACCACGTTTGGGCGAACTGCCCGCGTGTGGTCTTGGCCCGGATGCCCTTCGCCGGGCGGCGCGGTTTCGGCTTCGGGTACCAGCCCCATCCCCAACTCATGAGCCACTCTCCTGAACTTCGTGTCCCTTGTGCTCTTCGTGGTCTAGAACTAGCTGACCGCCGCCGCGCGCAGGGTGAACAACTCCCGCAGCTGCTCGGTCGAGAGCTCCGTGATCCAGCCCTCGCTTGTGCCCACGATGCTCTCGGCCAGGGCCAGCTTGCGCGTGATCATCTCATCCACGCGCTCCTCCACCGTGCCCGCGCACAGGAACTTGTGCACCTGCACGTTCTTCGTCTGCCCGATGCGGAAGGCGCGGTCGGTGGCCTGATTCTCCACCGCCGGGTTCCACCAGCGGTCGAAGTGGAAGACGTGGTTCGCCCGGGTAAGATTCAGTCCGGTACCGCCGGCCTTGATGGAGAGAACGAAGGCCGGCGGCGCGTGCGGGTCGGACTGGAACCGCTCGACCATCGCCGTGCGCGCTTTGGCCGGCGTGCCGCCGTGCAGGAACAAGACATCGTCGCCGAATGTGTTCTGCAAGTGGGCTTTCAGCAGCTGGCCCATCTCAGCGAACTGGGTGAAGATGAGGGCGTGCTCCTTCACCGCGCGGACTTCCTCCAGCATCTCACCCAGACGGTTGAGTTTGCCGGAGCGGTCGGGCAAGGGGCTTCCGTCGCCGAGCAGGTGCGCGGGGTGGTTGCATACCTGTTTGAGTTTCATCAGCGTCGCCAGCACGACGCCGCGCCGCTGGATCCCCTCGGACTCCTCAATCTGCCGCAGCGAGTCGCGCACAACGGCCTGGTAGAGCGTGGCCTGCTCGCGGGTAAGCGAGCAGTAGACCTTCATCTCGTTCTTGGCGGGCAGGTCGCGGATTACGTTGGGATCGGTCTTGAGCCGGCGCAGGATGAACGGCCCGACCAGACCCTTGAGCCGCCGCGCGGCCTCGGGATCCTGCGCCCGCTCGATGGGCCGCGCGAAGTTGGCGCCGAAAGATCCTTGCGAGCCGAGGTAGCCGGGGTTGAGGAACTGGAAGATGCTCCACAGCTCAGCCAGGCGGTTTTCGACGGGCGTGCCCGTGAGGGCCAGGCGGTGCTCGGCGAGGAGGCCACGCGCCGCTCTGGCCTGGCGCGTCTCCGGGTTCTTGATGTTCTGTGCCTCATCCAGGACGACCTCCCCCCACTTCACTTCGCCGAGCAGCTTCTCGTCGCGGTGTAGGAGCGGGTACGAGGTCAACACGACATCGCGGCGCGTTGCCTGGCGGGCGAAATCCTCCTTCTCGCGCTGGCCGCCGTGATGCACCAGCACGTTCAGGCTCGGCGCGAAGCGGGCCAGTTCGTGCTGCCAGTTGCCGACCACCGAAGTCGGGCAAACAAGGAGTGCCGGCTTCCTATTGCCTTGCGCCTGCAGGTGCAGGAGCAGCGCAATGGCCTGGATGGTCTTACCCAGGCCCATGTCGTCGGCCAGGCAGGCGCCCAGCCCGAACTGGCGCAGAAACACCAGCCAGGCGAAGCCAGTGGCCTGGTAGTGACGCAGTGTGCCCGTTAGCCCTTTCGGAGCGGGCAAGGGCTTGAGGCGCGCGTGATGGGTGAACTGCTCGACGAAGTCGCCGAACCAGCCCGAAGTCTCCACACCCGTCACCGGCAGGCCGCCCACCGACGCGGGGGCGAGCGCCATCCGCAGGGCCTCGTCTGCCGGGATTTCGCCCGCCTGTTCGCGCTTCTCCAGGAATGCCAGGGCCTGCTGAAGCTGGTCCGGGCGTACTTCCACCCACTGGCCGCGAATCTGTACCAGCGGCACCTTGAGCGCCGCCAGCTTCTCGAACTCCGCGCGCGACAGCGGCTGGTCGCCAAGCGCGAGTTCCCAATCGAAGGCGACGACGCTCTTGAAACTCAGGCGCGCCACGCCGCCCTGGGGAGCTTTCTTCGTCGCTTGCGGCTTGCCGCTCAGTTTCAGGCGCAGGCTGAGTTTCGTGCTCAAGCCCGGCAGCAAGACGCCGAAGCCGGAGGCTTGCAGCAGCATGGCGGCCTCGCGGACGAAGGCGTGGGCCTCGTCGGCGGTGATGGCGCGCGCTTCCGGGCGGGCATCGGCCAAACTCGCTTCAATGGGCGCGAACATGCGGGCCGCCAGCCCCAGTCCAGCAAGCAGCCTTTCCTGGGGCTGGTCGAATTTCCGGTTGAGATACTTGAGCGTGCTGCCCCGTTCGCGCCACACGGTCTCGGCCGGGACGAGCAGGCTCGGGTCGTCGCTGGCTTGCAGGAAGTAGCGCAGCGACCAGTCGCTGTCCCGGGCTTTGGGGATGTACAGGTCGGCCGCGGATCTGCTGTCTGGCGGGTCGAGCCGGAAGCACAGGCGGAGGTTGCCCTCGGCGGCCCCGGCCGGCTGCGACCAGGCCTGATAGCGCTGGATGAAGTCGTCGGGCAAGTCGAGGGCGGGATCGGCGGAGGCGAGCGCGGCCAGCCAGCGTTCGGCGGGAGCGAGGCGGGCTGCGGCCGAGCGCGGCCGCGTTCCGAAATCCGCCGAGGCGCGGGCGTGAGCATCCACCGTGACCTGCAGGAAACCGGTGAGCAGGGCGCGCGGGGCAGATTCGGGTACCTCTGGAGTGCGGGTGACCGCGCGAGCGGCGGGCGGCATGGCCTCGACGAGCCGCTCGAGGAGCGCCTGTTCTTCTTGTGAGTCCAGCAGCGGCCGCCAACGCGCCAGCCACCTTTCGCCCGACTCGATGAGCACGGGCAGGTGGCGCTGCCGCACAAGCAGGGCGAGCGCCAAGCGCGCCGCGGCCTGCCAGAAGCGCGCGTCGGCACCGAGGGGTGCGTCTTCGGTAAAGTTGACCAGCAGGGCCAGCGCCTCGCGCGGCGCAAACGCCAGCGCCGTCACTCGCCACGCCCGGAGCACGGGCTTGCCTTCGGCGGAGTTCTCGCGCAGGAAGCGACGTGAGGGTTGGGGTTCATCCCCCACGCTGGGCAGGCGCGCGACCAGCGTGACCGGCTCGGCCTCCAAGTCGGCGAGCGGCAAGGCGCTCGTCAATTCGTCAGTGGTCGCAGTGAAGGGATGAAGCGTGAGGCGCTTGCTTCCTTTGGACTTGCGCCGGGGAACCGCTCCCCGCGCCGCCTCGCCCCACAGCGCGAGACGGGCCGGAGCGGTGTCAGTTTGCGCTAACCAGGCAGCATGGAGGATTTGCATCGCGACGGTTCAGATCACTCAGCCGGGCCGGCCGATCAAGACCCAGTCCCAAGCGTTCCCTCAGCCCGCACCAGCGCCGGGCAACTTTGGCGTTCCGCAGCGCCATGCCGATCGCCCGTCGGCTGCCCACCAGCACGCACAACCGCCGCGCCCGCGTCACCGCCGTGTAGACCGAATTGCGCTGCAGCAGCATGTCATGTCGCGGCAGGAGCGCTAGCCCGCCCGCCGGATACTCCGAGCCTTGTGCCTTGTGTACGCTGGCGGCATGGGCCAGCGCCAGTTCGTCGGCCTCGACCCAATCGTAGGCCACCGGCCTCCCGTCGAAGTTTATCACCAGCGTCTGCATCTCGAGGTCCACCACCCGGCCCGGGCCACCATTGTACGCGTCGCGGTCATGGTTGTTGCGCAGCTGCATCACCCGGTCGCCCACGCTGAAGACCCGGCCGCCGATGGCCCTTTCGGCTTCATCCGCCGTGGGCGGATTGAGGGCCACCTGCAGTTTCTCGTTCAAGGCCCCCACTCCAGCTTCGCCCCGGCGCATCGGCGAAAGCACGATCACGCCGCGCAGCGGGTCCAGCCTGAACCGCGCCGGGATGCGGCTGCCGACCACCTCCATCACCCGTTGGGCCACTTCGGTTTCTTCGGTCTACCCGAACAGGAAGAAGTCGCCGGCGCCGCTTCGGGCTCGACTGAGCCCAACGCCCACAACATCCGGACCGCCCAGGTCGAAGCCTACGACGCATCCAGGCCATGAGGAAGGATCGGACCGAGGCGTGGTGTGCGGTCGCTCCGGGCATTTGGGCGCACCCCGGGCCTGCGTGCGGGGCATAGCTCTCTTCAGGAGGGCGGGAGGATTCGTGGGTAGAATGGGGTCACGCAGCCCGAGGCCTGTGCCCATGCGGCGCCTATCCACGGCTCCCCAGGCGAACCGTCCAGCTCTCGACTGGGCGGTCTTCCTCACCCTTCAGCTGCTCGTCCTCATCTCGGCCTACGGCCTGGCGGCCGCCGACTGGGCCGATCACCTCGGCCTGATCCCGACGGTGGCCGTACTGGGCGTCGTGGCCGGGACGGCGCTCGCCCGCTCGCGCTTTCCGGGCTGGCTGGCGACGCTGTTCGCCCTTGCCTACGGCGCGTTCCTGGTCGCCTTCCTGACGGGCGGCACGATTGTCGACATCTACGGCTGGCACGACCGGCTGCTGGCATTGGGCGGCCGCCTCGGCGCCTTCGCCCTCGTGCTGGTGACGGCCGAGCCCAACTACGACCCGCTGATGTTCGTCGTCCTGATGGCCGCCGTCTACTGGGGCATGGCCGTCCTGGCGGGCTACGCCTGCTTCCGCAAGGACAGCCTGTGGCCGGCGATCCTCCCGCCGGGCATCGCCCTGCTGGTCAACACCTTCTACTACCTGCGTCGTCCGGGCCTGAATGGATACGTGGCGGCTTTTGCACTGACCGCCCTCGTATTCCTCTTCGTGCTGAACCTGGCGCGGCGGAGGAGCGAGTGGCGCCGCGCTGGGACCCGGGTGCCGTCGAATGCCACCGGTCAGATCGCCCAGGTGGGACTGATCCTGGCATTCGTGCTCGTCGCCCTGGCATGGGGCGTCCCATCGTTCGCCCAATCCGAGCGCGCCTCGGACCTGTGGAGCACGGCGACGCGCCCGTGGACGCGCCTGCGTTACCGCCTGACCCAGGCCTTCACCAGCCTGCGCAACCCCGTGGCTATCGTCAGCGATGTGTTCGGCGACCAACTGCGTCTGGCCGCCGCCGTGACCCCGGCCGAGACGCCGATCTTCAACGCCACCGTGTTTCCGGAGATCGATCCGAGCCTGCGCCTCTACTGGCGGGCCCGAACCTATGACACGTATCAATCGGGGAGCTGGGCGTCGCTGGAAACCGATCAGGAGCCGTACTTCCCGGACGAGGGCTCCTTCCCCCTCCCCTCGTACCAGGGCCGGCAGGCGGTCGAGGTGAGCGTCGATCCTCTGGTCGATGCGCTCCACCTGCTCTACGTCCCGGCGCAGCCCTCCGGGATCAACCGTTCAGGCGTGCTGACGGTGATTCGAACGTCGGCCGGGCTGATGGACGTCTCCTCGGTCGCCGCCCGCACGACGGTGGTACGCGGCGAGGTATACCGGGTGCGCGGCGAGGTCGCCAACCCGACGGCCGACCAGCTTCGCTCGGCCGGCAGTGACTACCCGGCCTGGGCGAGAGAGCGCTTCCTGCAGCTCCCGGAGAACCTGACGCCGCGCACGCGCCAGCTGGCGTTGGAGATCACCCGCGGGGTCGCCAACCCGTACGATCAGGCGGTGGCGATCACGCGTTGGCTGCGGGACAACATCCAGTACAGCCTCGAATCCGGCGAGCCCCCGGAGGGCGTGGAGCCGATTGACTGGTTCTTGTTCGACCATGGCGTCGGCTTCTGCAACTGGTACGCCAGCGCCGAGGTCCTCCTGCTGCGGTCGCTGGGGATACCGGCGCGTGTGGCGGCTGGATTCGCGCAGGGCACGGCGGATGAGACCGGGCGCCAGTTCCTGGTCCGGCAACGGGATGCGCACGCCTGGCCCGAGGTGTTCTTCCCAGGATTCGGCTGGGTGGAATTCGAACCCACATCCGCACAGCCGCCGCTGGAGCGGCTCGAGGTTGCGGTCCCGTCGGACGAGGCGGCCGGGCCGGCGGATGCCCAGGCGCCCACAGCTGAAGACGATGTCCGCGACTTGCGCCGGCTGCTGGGCGGCGAGATCGATGACGGCCTCGAAGCAGGCCCGGAGATCCCGGTTGCGCGGCCTTCCCCCATGCCATGGATTGCGGCCGTGGGCCTGATACTCGTAGGTGGGTTGATCTGGCTGCGCCTCGACCCGGTGGCACGCTTCGGTGCAGCGGGGGCTATCAGCCGCTCGCTGGCGCGCATCGGCGTCAAGCCGCCTCCTCGTCTCGCCCGCTACGACCAGGCGCCGCTGACGCCGGTCGCCAAGGTGTACTGGCGCTGGAGCCAGGGCCTGGGTCGGCTGGGGATCCCTATCGCGTTCAACCAGACACCGTTCGAGCGGGCGCGGTCCTTCGCCAAGGAGTATCCGCTGGAGGCCGAGCGCGGCTGGTCTATCGCGCAGGCCTATGCCGCCGAACGGTTTGGCAACCGGGCCGCGGACCCGGAGCCTGTGCTGGAGGCCTGGCGGGCGCTCGGACCGTGGATGGCGATGCTGTGGCTGGAGAAGGTACCCGCCCGGGCGCGCCAGCGCCTGGCGGAGTCGCTGCAGCCGGCATCGGATACGGACCCCTGACATCTCGACAAACAACAGTTACGAATCCCCAAGGAGAATCCCGCCCATGCCCTCCAGCCGGAGCAAGCACACCTCGATCGCTGATTGCCTGCGCCGGCTGGCGGAGGCAGACGGCCCGCCAGGCTGGGAGGGCACCGTGCGCCGTCTGGTCGAGAAGGACCTGCATACCTCGATGGGCAAGGTGCGGGTGTCTCCCTTGGGGAGCGTATATGCCGAACGGCAATCCGGGCGCGGGATGCGGGTGCTCGTTTCGTCACACCTGGACGAGGTCGGCTTCGTGGTCTCGCACCTTGACCACCAAGGATTCGCCTGGCTCCACCCGGCCGGCGAGGTCAACGCCGAGGCGTGTTCTGGCGCGGCGATACGGTTCTCGGCTGGCCTGTTGGCGACGCTGGGGGTCGTCCCCAGGCCGACCTGGCGTGGCGAGGGCCCGCCGCGGCTGCTGGCGGATTTCGGCCCCGGCGGCCTCAATCATCGTCTGCGCACCGGCGGCATGGGCGTATTCGCCACACCCTTTGAGGTTGACGGGAGGACGATCCGGGGGAAGGCGCTGGATGGGCGTGTGGGAGTGGCACTGGCATTGCACGCCGCCGGACTCAGCAAGAGGGCGGGGAACACGCTGGTCCTGGGGATGACGGTGCTTGGCCAGGTTGGGCAGCGAGCCGCGCAGGCCGCAGCTTTCGACCTGGAGCCGGAGGCGGCGATCACGTTGGGCGTGTTGCCGACCGACGGCAAACGAGCGCCTGGGTGCACGGCTGTACATCCCGGGAAAGGACCGGTGATCCTGGTCCGCTCGAGCCGCTTCGTTGCCGACGCGTGGCTGGTTGAGGCATTGGTGCACACAGCGGTTCGGGCGCGGCTCTCGCACCAGATTGCCGTGTCGGAGGAGAACCCGACCGGCGCCAGCGCCATCCAGGCCAGCCAGGGAGGCATCCCGACGGCGACGATCCTGGTGGCGGGTACGGGGATCGGCACACCGAGGCAGAGCGTGGAGGGTCAGGACCTCGAAGCGGCGGCCGAGCTGCTGGTCCGTCTGCTGGAGCGACCGCTTGTGCCCCGAAGGTGAGTTGAATGGGTGGCCCGCGGCTATCTCATGCGGGGGGCCGGCATCCCGCGACCGTGTCAGACTCTGTAGGACGGGCTATCCACCTTGAGAGGGCAGATCTTGTGGCGTATAATCATTGTATATACGGCAGTGGAGGGCGGCATGAGAACTCGTGTCCAGCGATGGGGCAACAGCCTGGCGGTTCGTATCCCCAAGGCCTTTGCCGCGGAAGTTGGGCTGCAGGACGATTCCCCTGTTGAGCTCAGGCTTGACGGAGGCACAATCGTCCTCGAGCCGCGCGTCTACCTGCCAAGGCTTACCGACCTCCTTGAAGGGGTCCGTCCGGACAACCTGCACCGTGAGGCGGACACCGGTCCGGCCACGGGCGATGAGGTCTGGTAGTCCATGGACGCGTTCCCCGAGAGAGGCAACGTAGTCTGGATTTCGATGACCCCACACGACGGCCATGAACCGGTCGGGAGACGGCCCGCGCCGGTCCTATCGCCGGCCGCCTACAATGGGATGGTGGGTCTGGCGATCCTGTGCCCCATCGCCAGCCAGGTGAAGGGCTATCCGTCCGAGGTTCTTCTCCCCGCCGGCCTCCCGGATGATGGGGTCGTCCTTTCCGATCAGGCGAAGAGCCTGGACTGGAGGGCGCGCCGGGCGGAGTTCGCGTGTCGCCTGGCTCCGGAAACCGTCCGGCAGGGGCTTCTCAAGCTGGGGACACTACTGGCCGCGTGATTTGCCCCAAACTCCCTCCCTGGTGGCAGTCCTCCGAACACAGCACAGCGGACCCGGGCCCCTCCTGGACAGGGCTCCGCGAGATCTGAGGCAAGGCCGCCTCGGCCTTCGCCGAGCGCCCCTCCGCCCGAGGCACGTGCGAGTCGGCCTGACCATCTTCGCGGAGGGAGTGGAGATCTCAGACGACCGAGGTGATCTCGGGGGGAGGTGCCTGGCCGAGCTGGTTGCCGGGCAGGTTGGCCGCCAGCAGGTTGATGAGAGCCTGCGGCTCCCCTTCCACCGCCAGGCGTTCGATCTCGGTCAGGACGGACGCCAGGGCGTCGCCCGAGAGCGCCTGGGGTTCCGCCACGCGGACCACATCCGGGTGGGTGGTCGTGGCGTACTCCATGCCCTCGTCCCACAGCGCTTCCTCAAGCTTCTCTCCCGGGCGGATGCCAGTGAACTGGATCTCGATCTCCTTGCCCGGCTCCAACCCGGACAGGCGGATCAGGTCCTCGGCTAGATCGACGATCGGGACCTGCTCGCCCATGCGCAGGACAAAGACCTCGCCGGCCTCGCCTAGCCCAGCGGCCTGCAGAACCAGGTGGACGGCCTCGGGGATGGTCATGAAGTAGCGCTTCATCTCCGGGTGGGTGATCGTCACCGGGCCGCCGCGGGCGATCTGGCGCTTGAACAGCGGCACGATGCTGCCGCGGCTGCCGAGGACGTTGCCGAAGCGCACCGAGACATACGGCAAGCCGCTGCGCTGCGCCGCGTCGCGGACGATGAGCTCGGCCAGCGCCTTGGTGGCGCCCATCACGCTCGCCGGCTGAACGGCCTTGTCGGTCGAGATTAGCACCAGACGTCCGGTGCCCGCCGCACGCGCGGCGTCAACGACGCTGCGCGTGCCCAGCACGTTATTGGTCACCGCCTCCGACACATTGAGCTCCATCAGCGGCACGTGCTTGTGAGCCGCGGCGTGGAAGACGACCTCGGGCTTGAGCTCGGCGAACACGCGGGCGATGCGTTCCCGGTCGCGGATATCGGCGATGACCGGCAGCAGCGGCAGGTCGGGGAAGCCCTCCCCCAGCTCGAGGAGTGCCTCGAAGATGCTGTTCTCGCCGTGTCCTAGAAGGACAAGGTGCGCCGGCATCCAGCGCGCCACCTGCCGGCATAGCTCCAGGCCGATCGAACCGCCAGCGCCGGTGACCAGCACGCGCTTGCCGGTCAGCGTGCGCCCGACGACCTCGTCGTCGATGCGGGCCGGCTGGCGCCGCAGCAGGTCCGAGATGTCAACGTCGCGCAGCCGGTTGACGTTGACCTTGCCGCCGATCAGCTCGTAGATGCCCGGCATGGTGCGGAACGGGATGCCCTTGCGCCGGCAGATCTGTGTCACCAGGCGGACGACGTCGCCCGGTGCGGACGGGATGGCGATCACGACCTCGCGCGCCCGGGCGCGGTCGATGACCGTCGGCAGGTCGCGCAGCCGGCCGGTGACGCGCACACCGTGGATGTCCTTGCGCAGCTTCTCGGGATCGTCATCGACGAAGGCCGCCGGCTGCATGTGCAGCTGCGGGTTGCGCTGCATCTCGCGCACGACGAGCACACCGGCGTCGCCGGCGCCGACGATGACCACGCGCCGCATCCCGCCGCGTCCATCGCTCTTCTGGCTGACCTGGCCGCTTTCGGCGATCAGCCGGACCGTCAGGCGCAGCCCGCCAACGCTGAACAGCGAGAACAGCCAGTCGATGAAGATGACCGAGCGCGGGAAGGTGGCCGGCAGCAGCCTGGTCAGGATGGCCAGCATGAGCAACAGGGCAACGATGACCTGGGCCGCGGCGGTGGCGACGGCGATGAGCCGCAGCTCGCGCACGCTGGCATAGGCCCAATAGCGACGGTACAGCCCGAAGAAGTAGTAGACGGTCGGCTTGACCAGCAGCGCCACGACGACCATGAACCATGCCTGGGGCATGAAGTACACGAACGTCGGGCCAAGGTCGAGGCGAAGAGCGAAGGATGCCAGGACCGAGGTGATGATCAGCAGCACATCGCCGGCGAGCAGAAAACGGTTGCGGATGGGCGAGGCGGGTTTCATGAGGTGGCCGTCAGGGCCGGGCTCCCCGCGCCCATTCTACTGTCGCCGCCAGTCCGTCGGACAGGGCGGATTCCGGACGGTAACCCAACGCCTGCCCGGCGCGGTCGATCCGTCCGGAGGACAGGCGAATGTCGCCGGCCCGGGCTGGTCCGAAGGTCGGTTCGGGAATCCCGGGGAACAGAGCCCGGAGGGACTGGACCAGGTCGGCGATGGTCACCGAGCGGCCGCTGCCGATGTTGAACACGGCGCCCGGCTCAACATCCGCCTCGGCGGCCAGCATGTTGGCTCGGGCGACGTCCTCGACGAAGACGAAATCACGCGTCTGGCGCCCGTCGCCGTGGATGACCGGCGCCTCGCCGGCGAGCATCGTGCGGATGAAGATCGGGATGGCGGCGGCGTACGGCGAGTCGGGCGCCTGGCGCGGGCCGTAGACGTTGAAGTAGCGCAGGCAGACGGTTGGCAGCCCGAAGGCCAGCGTCATCATGCGCGCCGCCTGCTCCATCGCCAGTTTGGAGGCGGCGTATGGGGAGATCGGGGACGTGTCCGCGGTCTCGTCGACCGGATGCCCGGCGTCGCCGTACACGGCGCAGGACGACGACAGCACCACCCGTCGGGCGCCGGCCTGATGGGCCGCCTGCAGGATATGCAGCGACCCCAGCACGTTCGACCGGTAGCACTCGGCCGGCTGGGCCATCGACTCGGGGACCGAGATCATCGCCGCCAGGTGGAAAACGACCTCGGCGCCGCTCACGGCGTCGGCGACCGCTTTCGCGTCGCGGATATCGCCGACGCGCAGGTCTGCCCGCGTGCCGGCCAAGTTCTCGGGCGAGCCGGTGGACAGATTGTCCAGCACGCACACCGTCCACCCGCCGCCTTCCAGGTGACGGACCAGGTGCGAGCCAATGAAGCCGGCGCCGCCAGTCACCAGGGCCGTCGGCATGCTATACCCCGCGCAGCCCGAAGATGGCGCCTGCTGTGCGGATCAGGATCCACACATCCATCGTCAGGCTGCGGTGCTTGATGTAGTACAGGTCGTACTCGAGCTTCTCGGCCGAGCCCTCGACCGAGGCGCCCTTGCCATAGTTGACCTGAGCCCAGCCGCCGATGCCGGGCTTGACCAGCAGCCGCGCCCGGTAGAACGGAATCTGTTTCTCCAACTCGGCGACGAGTTCCGGCCGCTCAGGCCGCGGGCCGACAAGGCTCATTTCGCCGGCGAGCACGTTCCAGAATTGCGGGAACTCGTCAAGATGCGTCCGCCGCAGCAGGCGTCCCACGCGGGTTGTGCGCGGGTCGCCATGCTGCGCCCAGTGCGCCTGCCCGTCGGCTTCAGCATCCTGGCGCATCGTGCGGAACTTGACCACGTCGAACGGCCGCCCGCCCTGCCCCAGGCGCCGCTGGCGCAGGAATACCGGTCGTCCGCTTTCGAGCAGGACGGCCAGGGACACCCAGGGAAAGGCCACGGCCACCAGGGTCAGGCCGACCAGGCCGCCGATGACGTCCAGCAGCCGTTTGAGCAGCAGGTAGACGGCGCTGACCTGGAGCTCGTCGACGAACGACCGCAGGAGCCAGTCGGACTCGAGATAGCGTATCGGCACGCGGCCGAGCAACTCTTCGTAGGCGACCGGCATGCGGGCGATCTGAACGCCGCGCTGCTGCGCGTCGAGCAGGGCCTGAAACATGGCGCCGTTCAGCGCGCCGGTGATGGCGACGATCACATCCGAGATCGCCTGCGTCTCGAGCAGTTCAAGAAGGTGGCTATTGTCACCCAGGACGCGCGCCCCGTCGATGTCGCGCCCCTGCTTCAACGGGTCGTCGTCGATCAACCCCACCAGTTGGAACGGCGCCGGGCGCAGGCTGCGAATGGCCTGTACCAGCCCGCTCCCGCTCTCGCCGGCTCCGACGATCAGCACGCGCCGCTGGAAGGCGGGCGCGGTGAAGATCAGGACGTAGACGGCGCGCCACAGCAGCGTGAACAGGATGACCAGTCCAAGAAAGTACAGCACGCCGCGCCGGACGAGCGAGCCCTCGAGGCTGAAGTAGATGATCAGGTAGACGACCAGGCCGGAGGCCGCCGCGCCCAGGACGCCCCTCAGGGTCTCGCGCCACGAGGCCGCCCGATGGGCATCGTACAGGTTGACCATCAGCAGGGGCCAGAGCAGAGGCAGCACCACGAACCAGCCGGCGCGGTAGCGCAGGAACTCGGTCGTCGGAACCGGGCCCAGGTAGTCGATGCGCGCCCACAAGGCCAGGGCGACAGCGACAGCACCGGCTGCGGCCAGCAGGTCGCCGGCGATGAGCAGCAGGCGTCGTTCGCCCAGGCCCAGCTGCAGGCCTCGACCTTTAGCCCCTCGACTCACTTGCACCTCGCCTGAAAGACGTCAGCCATCCCCACCAGAGTGCGCCCCCCCATGCCATGTGCATCGCCGCCAGCGCCAGGGGCATGGCGGCAGCCAGGGTTGGGTCGCGCCGGCGCCACGCCTCGGTGATCCCGGCCGCCAGGACGGCGGCGGCATAGAGCGCCCATTGTAACCCGAGCAGCCAGCGGGAGAGCGGGATCCAGAGGGCGGAGATCCCCAAGCTGAGCGTGGCCAGGACGAAGGCTGGCGGGAGGGTCTGCCGCCAGCGCAGCGTCCTGGGGTAGCGGCGGAGCATGCGCGCCTTCCAGAAGCCATAGCGGGCGTACTGCCGGGCCAAGGCGCCCAGCGTCGGGCGGGCGAAGTAGATCGACCGGATGGCGGGGTCGAACCAGATGATCCCGCCGGCCTGTCTAAGGCGGACGTTGTACTCGTAGTCCTCATTCGTCAGGAGGGTCTCGTCATAGGGACCGACGCGCTCGAGCCAGGAGCGCGGGTAGGCGCCGAAAGGCACCGTGTCGACCGGTCCGGGCTTCCCGCTCGTGCGGTAGCGGGCATCTCCCGCCCCCAGCCGGTGACCGGCGGCGGCGGCAATGCCCCGGGCGATCCAGGTGCTGGCCGATGGGTGGATCTCCCAGACGCCACCGGCGTTTGCCGCTTGCGTCTCTCGCAGCACCCTCAGGCACTGCTCGACGTAGTCCGGCTGCGGGATCGAGTGGGCGTCCAGACGGATGATGACCCCGCCCCGCGCCTGTTCGATCGCCCGGTTGAGCGCCGCCGGGATAGCCCGCGTGGGGTTGTCCACCAACCGCATGCGCAGATCCGGATTCCGATCGGCGAATTCCTGGACGACGGCGCGTGTCTCGTCGGTCGAGCCACCGTCGGCCACAACGACCTCGAGTGCGCGGGGACCAACCGACTGATCGGCGATCGCCTGCAGGAGCAGGCCGATGGTGCGCTGCTCGTTGAAGCAGGGGACGATGATCGAGGCGGCGCAGGCTAGAGCAGGCACGGCGCGCACATCCTGCACCAAGGGTCCAACGCCTTTAAGGCCATCATCGGCGCCTGCGTAGGAATCCGGGTTTCACGCCTTGGCAGGCAAGGATCCACGTATTCGCGCATCTCGCCCGCACTCCGGTACATCAATCGTCCCATCGAACTCTGACCCGCGCGGGGCTCTTTGACCCCGGTTTCCCCATGTATCCACGGCTTGAGATGGATCTCCCCGGCGGGTGCGACGGGTGGGGATGGCGTGACATCGATCGTCCTTCACCTAGGGTTCCCACCCCGCCTGTGCTCCAATCCCTCGGGCTAGGGGTCCGGGCCTCCAGATCACCGCATCATGTAGAGGGTGAAGTTACCAATCGCTGAGTGTACAGGCAGGCCGCGTATCTCTTGCATCTCTCCGGGGCAGTCTTCGCAGACCACGGCGCATGGACGGAACTGCGGAAGGAGCTGCTTCGTGGCCAATTCCCCGGCCACGATCCACTCCACCTGCAGGTCGGATCGGGGGGCACCCAGCAGCACCCAGAGCGGATACTCAGCCGTGTCCCCGCCCAACATGATCCCGACGATGGAACAGCCATTGGACAGGATCTCCCCGGTCATGGATCGATAGGCCGGCTCGTTCCCTCCTGTGGCGAAGTACAGGGCGGATCTGGGTCGATTCAGTATGCTCCAGTCGGTGCCCGGCAGGGGTAACAACGGTCGTGAAGGAAAGCTTGTCAACCAGGGCCAGGCTGCAGCCGCCACGCTAATGCCAACCACGGCTAGAGCGAGGGACGGAAGATACGCCTCGAGGGTCACACCGACAAACGGGGCCATGAGGAGGAAGAACGGAAGCTGAAGACGACTGCCCCAGACCTGCCATTTGAATAGCCCGGAGTAGACGATGAACGTGCAAGCGACGACAAGGCCGTACAGCCCCAGTCTGCTCCAGCGCAGCTTCGATCGCGCCATGACCAGGACGGCGCTGAGAAGAATCAAGGTTGCCTGGAACGTGTTTCCCGCGCGAGTCTCGTCGTAGGCGGGTTGTCCTACCTTCTCGAACGCACCGTGCGAGGTCGCGCGGGGGTCGTTCAGATTCAGATCCATGAGGAGGTGGACCTTGATGATCCCCCTTGTGATCCAATCATTAAGCTCCGGCCACGGGGTCGCGGCATGGAACGCCGCGTTGCGGAGGAGGTTGGAGATCAGGACCCGCCCATCGAGGACTGTGTTCGCGAACCCTGCCACCTGGCCCCGAGGCCCGAGAGGGCTCCCGTACACGGAGAGATTTCTTGCCAAGGCGCCGGCGTTCACGCTCAGTGCCAATCCAGCCGCCAGTGCAGCTGCCCCGACCGTTCGCCTCCATTCGCGGCGGCGAAGGATGAGGAGGAGATCAATCAACGCAAAGGGCAGCAGGAAGGCGAAGGCCGTTGGCTTCGTCCAGATTGCCAAACCCGCTGCCAGGCCCAAATAGGGTACAGCGCTGTTCTCCCTGGACAGGAGAGACTGGGTCTCGGCGGCGACGCACAGCATCCAATAGGCGACGACGTAGTCCGTCATTGTGCTGGATGCCTGGGCAATACCCATTGGCAGGGCGGCCGAGAATGCAGCAGCAAACCACTGGCCGGTGTGCCCGGCGCCCATTCGCTTGGCGATGTGTGAGACCGCCACCAGAGACGCGACCATAGCGAACCAGCTGATGAAGTTGGCCAGCCGATCGCTCTGTCCCAGCACATAGACCTGCAGGACGGCGACTTCCGCGCCGGGACTCATGAAGGTCTGGCGCGGGATCCCTGTGGGGTAGAGGGCGACAGATCGGTTCTGAGCCCAGTGTGCCACCCGACTCATGTGGTACGTCAGCGAGTCATACGTGTTGGGAGGCGCAAACCATGCGACCAGGCCGGTTGCGATGAGGATCGCCACAAGGGATGCCAGGAGGAGCCGATCAGCCGTCGACCGCGGCAATCCAGGCCTTGGCCAGCGAGTATTCGTGCCCCGCCTGGCTTCTCTAGCCCACAGCCAACCCACGAAAAGGAGCGGGAGAAGCCATCCCAGAGTGAGGCCAACCTGGGTCAGGCCATGCACCAGGCTAAGCAACTCGGTGGCCACCGCCATGTACGACGCACACAGGATCGTCGCCCGAAGGAAGCACGTGCGCCAGCTCCACCCGGGTCTGGCATTGGCCATGGCCATCGTCACGGCAGCGAGGCTTGCCAAGGGTAGTAGGGCTAGCACGAGCAAGCCCCATACGTCCAGTTTCGGCCGCAGACCCGTGTCATAGCGACGCACTCGGCTTCGATCACATCAGGGGTCCGCACCACCCGTGCCTGGTCATCTCGCTTTGCGCCCTCCCCTACAGATGAGGTGGAGCGTCCGGCCCCTATTGGATCACCCATGCACACAACCCCGGCCCGTCCCGTGGCCCTCGGAAATCTCGACTGGATCCCCGCTCATTCCCGTGCCCACAGTCCCTGGATCCGGGCTGGATTGGATCCTGTGGGGGGAGCCACTCAACTCGTCGCTCCCCCAGGACCCCGCAGTCCAACCCACAAGTCGCCATCGGTCGTGAGGAGAACAGGTAACTCGCTGCGCACACGCAAGCCCTCTCTCCTTAAGCGGCTGAAAGGCCGGGGTCCGGTTACTGCGTCTGCCCACTCCAGCCGCGACACCCCACTGGCTTGGCACATGGCGTTCACCTGCTCCCCTCCCGCCATGGCGGAGATTCGTGAGGCCTACACATCCCGGAAAGCCAGATCCACATCGATTGAACCGCACGCCCTTCCCGGAACGCTCCCCTCCCACACCGCGTTGTGCGAGCAGTAAGATCTCCAGGTCAAGCCACAGTGAGCACCTGTACACGCACTGCCGGTCTACGTCGGCGCCCTGGGGCATCGGTTTCTCACTACGGCGATCGACAAGCCGGCGGCCAGTGGTCCCTGATGGATCGGCGAAGCGCGGGTGCTACCACGGCTAACCGCAGTCGCCCAGCCTCGGCTCCTTCAGTCGCGCCACCTGCTAACCCCCGGGAGCCGCCTCTTCCCTTCCCACCCAGAATGCTTCGATCCTGCGTGCGGCAACGGCGATTCCCAGCAGGAACCACAGCCAGACCATGAGTGAGATGCTCTGCATCAGGGGCAGGAACAGGAACGCCACCAGGCCTCCAAGCCATGCGGCGAACGCCGTGCCCGAGAGGGCGCGCAGCCATGGGTCCGACAGCCGGGGCCAGGAGCGGGCGATGCGTATCAGCGCCAGCGCCCAGAAGGACAGCCAAAGCGCCAGGCCCCACACGCCCATCTCCTCAGCGATCTGGAACAGCGAGCCCTCGACGTGGTATAGCCCGCCCATCTCGATCAGGCTGATAGCCCCCTTGGGCTCGACCATCCCCATGCCGACGCCGCCCGGGTTGGCGATCAGGTGCTGGATGGCGGCGACGGTATCGACGTAGTGGAACTCAGACGTCAGATTGGCTATGGTCGACGCCAGGACGCCGAAGACACCCAGCTGGTACAGCGCGAAACCGATGACCAGGATCGCTGCGCCCGCTCCGCCGAGGATTGCCCAGCGCGGGCTGGAGGCCGGGCCGGCCTTCCTCCGCCGAGCGGCCAAGAGGACCAGCAGGCCGACGCCGGCCCAGGCGGCGACGTAGGCCAGCATGGCGCTGCGGGAGAAGGTGATCCCCAACGCCAGCGTGTAGAGCGCCGCCAGCAGCGCCAGGCCGATGCGGCCGAGACCCTTGGAGGCGAGGATCGAGAGGACGGCGAGCATCGTGAGTACGACCATGTCAACGCCCAGCTCGTTGGGCCCGCTGACCGTGGAAGCCGGACGGATGAAGATCTGCCCACGCACGATCGTCGGGGGAACGACGAGCGAGCCGTCCTGCCGCACGTAGCCCGCGGCACGGTACGTCTCCTCCGTCCAGGTTGCTCCCTGCCAGAGCCCGAAAGCAGCCATCAGCGCGCCAATCGCGATCCAGGCCACTACCAGCGAACGCAGGGCTCCCCGGCTGGGCCGCAGCTCGCGGGCGATCAGGAACACGCCGACCGGCTGCAGGTAGCCTCGGAGCGAGGTGATGCCGGCTGCCCGGGAGGGTGAGACGAGCGCCTCGAAGCTGCCCCATACGGCGATGGCGAGCAGGAGCACGTCGATCCAATCCGGATGGAAGCGCGGCCTGGTTCTCCGCCACTGCTGGAGCCACTGCAGCGCCACGACGGCCAGGAGTGCCAGGATCACGACGAACCACCAGCGACCGAGGGCAGTCACCGTATCGACCGAGAGCTGGGTGTGAACGAGGAGCCAGCGCGTGAGGAAGTCGCGGAAGGGCACGCCCAGCAATAGGATGGCAGCTACGAGGAATGGACGGCGCCAACCCAGAAGGATGGCTGCCGCGCCGACGACCAGCACTACGACGAGCGTCGTCCCGCCAAAGGCATTCATGGTTCGGCATCTCCGTGGGGCAGCGGGCCTGGCTTGATCGAAAGGGCTACGCCCGGGCGGATCAGAACGCGCCTCGGCCGCGCAGCGCCGCCAGCGGGGTCATCAGCAGGATGCGCAGGTCGAGCCACAGCGAGTAATTGTAGACGTAGTACAGGTCGTCGTCGGTGTTCAGGTGCATCGGCTTGTTGCTGCGTTCGTTGACCTGCCACCAGCCGGTGATCCCTTGGGGGACGGCGAAGCGCTTGCGCTGCCACGGCTCGTAGCGGTCGACCAGCCAGGGCATTTCCGGGCGCGGCCCGACCAGGCTCATCTCGCCGCGCAGGACGTTGAACAACTGCGGCAGTTCGTCGAGGCTGTAGCGCCGCAGGAAGCGCCCGACACGCGTGACCCGCGGGTCGTGCTTGTGCTTGTGGATCACCTGGCCGTTCTCCATCGTCACCAGTACCTGTGCCTGTCGCTGCTCGGCGTCGGCGACCATCGTACGGAACTTCAGCATGTCGAATACCCGGCCGTTCTCGCCCGCCCGCTGCTGGCGAAAGAGGGCTGGACCGCGCGAGTCCAGCCGGATCAGCAGCGCAATGAAAGCCATGGGTAGACCAGCCACAAGGATTGAGGCACTGCCGGCCACAAGGTCAAAGGCCCGCTTGATGACCCGGTCCGCGCCTTCGATCACCGGCTCGCGCAATCCGATCAGCGGGATGCCGCCCAGGATCTCCGCTTTGGCGCGCACCAATGCCATCGAGAAGTAGTCCGGGGCGATCTTGATGCGGACCGGCTGCTGTTCCGCCGCCGCGACGACCTCGCTGATCCTCTGGTGCGCCCGGGCTGGGAGGGCGACCCACAGTTCCTCCACCTTCCAAGCTCGAATCACAGATTCGAGGTCATCCAGGCGGCCAAGGACCGGACCACCTTCGAGGCGCTCCCCTTGTTTCTCCGGGTCGTCGTCGACGTAGCCCACCAGGTCGTACCCCCAGCGGCTGTGGTCCAGCAGGACGGTGGCGAGCCGCCGGCCAAGATCGCCCGCCCCGATGATCAGGACGCGGCTGCGCCAGCCAGGCCGTGCCTTGCCGCGAAGCCGATAGTAGATGCGTAGGAACGCCCGGTGGCCGAGGAGTAGTCCGAGATTGATGACGTAGAAGTAGACGAACTGCAGCCGCGACATCTCGCGGAAGCCGATGTACAGGCCGCCGGCCATGAGGATCGTGCCCAACGTCGCGCTGGTGGCAACGACCCGAGACTCGTTATACCAGCGCAGCACCCTCTGTGGATCGTAAGCGGCGTTCATGACCAGCGCCCCGCACCAGCACACGACCGCCAGAAGGAAGACGTACCAGGGCAGGGTTACCGCCTCCTCAGGCAATGCCCCACCCTTGCCGAAGGGCAGCGTGGACCGGAGCCACATGCCGAGAAACAGGCCGACCGGGGTGAGGGCCGCATCCAGGGCGAACAGCTGGAGGCTCAGGCGAGGGATCTGGGTTCTCATGGCTTCGTCCCCTCGCTAGACAATGCGCCGCTGGGCGCAAGGAGGCGGGATTCGCATGCCACCCCCCGGACGCTGGCCCGATCTGCGACCATGGACTCTCGTGAGCATCGTTCCGTGCCTGTGATGGAGGTCATGTGGGGATACAAGACCGGCTCGGCCGTTTGAGCGCGTCCGGCATTCTTGCCTACGGGACGGATCTGGCTCCCCTGTTCACGGGCCCTCATCATAGCACAGGTGAAACCGTGTGGCACCAAGCCGGGACGGCCCGCGACCACTGGTACTTGCGGGCGCGCCGGCCTGGCATTCATTACGTACTCGCGGAAGGAGCGGTATACTTGCACGGCAGGCAGGGCGTTGGGAAAGGCTGCAGCCTGATCGTTCTCGAGCCGGAGTTGTGCAGGAATTGCCAGGGAGGGAGCATGTCAACAAGACAATGGGGCATAGTATTGATCGCCCTGGGGGTGATCGTCGCCCTTCTGTCCATATTCGCCGACGCGATCGGCGTCGGTGCCCAGCCCGGGATCATCGGATGGAAGCAGATCCTGGGAGCCGCTGCGGGAGCGGTGTTCGTTGTCGCGGGCTTCTACGTGCTGATCCGGGCGCGATCCGGCCGGACGGACGCTTAGTGCTCGCGGGCTTGCCCAGCGGGGGCGTTATGCTGCGTTGTCCAGAGGCAAGCGAAACCGTCCGCATCCCGGCCAGCATTGGCAGGCCAAGCTGGCCGCCCGCGAAGACTAAACCATGAGTGCCGCCCCCGGCGCAAGGCGATCGACGGAGCCCCCGATCTACGACTCGGGTGCACTTCGCGTCCCGTTCGTGCACGAATTCTCGGAGCTTATTCGCTATCGGTTCCTCCTGCGGAACCTGGTCTTGCGCGACCTGAACGTTCGCTACAAGCGCTCGGTCCTCGGGTTCTTCTGGGCCATGGTGAATCCGCTCCTCACCATGCTGGTTCTGCTGGTGGTCTTCACCCAGCTCTTCCGGTTCCAGATCGAGCATTACTCGATCTACATCCTGGCCGGGCTCCTGCTGTGGAACCTGTTCTACCGGGGAACATCCCTGGCTATGGTCACCCTGATCCAGAACGCCGGGATCCGCGGCAAGATCTACGTCCCGGCCAGCGTCTTTGTGGCGGCATCGATTGGCAGCGCCTTTGTGAACCTGCTGTTCGCGCTGGGTCCCCTGCTGGTCCTGGCCCTTGCGACAGGGGTGCGGCCCAATTGGACGTGGCTCTACCTCCCCGTTCCGATCCTGCAGACCACGCTTCTGACCTTCGGCATGGGGCTGCTTGTTGCCGCCCTCGCTGTCTTCTTCGCGGACATGCTTGACATCTACGAGGTTCTCTTGGGGGCCTTCTTCTATCTGACCCCCATCATCTACCCGGTGAGCATCCTGCCCGAGCAGCTCTTGAAGCTCGAGCGGTTCAACCTGGTCTTTGCATTCATCGACGGCTTCCGATCGCCCTTGCTGGAGGGGAGGATTCCCGATTTGGGGAGCGTTCTGCTCGCGACGTTGGCCGCGCTGGCAGTCACGGTCGTTGGCTGGACCTTGTTCACGCGCCTGCTTGACCAGTTCGCATACCGGGCTTAGCAGCAATCGAGAGCGGCATGGACAGCACCTTGCATGATGCGGCCATCAGTCTGCGAGACGTATCGGTTCAATATCGCGTGCCGACGGAGCAGATTGGGACCCTGAAGGAGCATGCTATCCGCCTGCTGCAAGGCCGGCGCGTCGAGTATCGGGCATTCTGGGCGCTGAAGGGGCTGGATCTGGATGTCCGCCGGGGCGAGTCCTTGGGGATCATCGGACGGAATGGTGCAGGCAAGAGCACGCTGCTCAAGGTCATCGCCCGTGTCCTCCGCCCGACCAGGGGGAGAGTCCGTGTCCGCGGGAACGTCGCGCCGCTCATTGAGCTGGGGGCTGGATTCCACGGCGAGCTCACGGGGCGGGAGAACGTCTACCTCAATGGCGCCATGCTCGGCTTCTCGCAAGCGCAGATGAAGGAGCGTTTCGACCGCATCGTCGAGTTCGCCGAGCTCGGGTCCTTCATCGATGCTGCTCTGCGATCGTATTCGTCAGGCATGGTGATGCGCCTGGGTTTTGCCGTCGCCACGGAGGTCAACCCCGACATCCTCATCACGGATGAAGTTCTCGCCGTGGGTGATGAGTCCTTCCAAGAGAAGTGCCTGGCGCGGATGGCGGAGTTCCGCGCCAAAGGCACGACGATCCTGTTCGTCTCGCATGGACTCAGTGCCGTTCGGGCCATCTGTGACCGCGCCGTCTGGATCGAGCAAGGGCAACTGAAGCGAATCGGGGTCGTCGAAGACGTCATCGACGCCTACCGCACTCATCTGGCGCATCCAGCGCTGGCGCCATTGGATCAGCCGGCCGGCTGAGGGACCTGCATCCAGCGGGCAACACAGGACGGAGGTAGCAGAAGGCATGAAGGGGATCATTCTGGCTGGAGGCCACGGGACACGCCTTCACCCTCTCACCATCGGCGTCAGCAAGCAGCTGCTTCCCGTGTACGACAAGCCAATGGTCTACTATCCGTTGTCGATGCTTATGTTGGCAGGAATCCGCGAGATCCTGGTCATCAGCACGCCGGATCACTTGCCCGCCTTTCGGCAACTCTTGGCCGACGGCAGTCAATGGGGCATACGATTCGAGTATGAAGAGCAGGCTCAACCTCGCGGCCTAGCGGACGCATTCCTCGTTGGACGGGACTTCCTGGGTGGTGATCCCGCATGCCTGATCCTTGGAGATAACGTCTTCTTCGGGCAGGGTCTTCCGGGTCATCTGCGGGAGGCGGCCAAGCTTACCGACGGCGCCGTGATCTTTGCCTATCATGTCAGCGACCCACGCCGCTACGGCGTGGTCGAGTTTGACGCGCAGGGCTGCGCCTTGAGCATCGAAGAGAAACCCGCCAACCCTCGCTCGCACTACGCGGTGCCAGGCATCTACTTCTACGACCGGCAGGTGGTGGAGATTGCCGCGCAGCTTCAACCGTCGGCTCGCGGGGAGCTGGAAATCACGGATCTGAACCGCGTGTACCTGAACAAGGGGAGGCTCCAGGTCCGCGTGCTGGGCCGAGGCGTCGCCTGGCTAGACGCCGGGACGCAGGAGGCCCTTCTCCAGGCGGCAAGCTTCGTCCAGACGGTCCAGGAGCGACAAGGATTGATCATCTCTTCTCCGGAGGAAATCGCCTACCGCATGGGCTTCATCGACGAAACGCGGTTGCAGAGCCTCATTGTGGGCATGGCTGAGAGCCGCTACAAGACAAATCTAGTGGAAGCGCTGCAGGAGAGGCACACCGCATGATCCACTCGGCGGAGGAGAGCTTGTCCGAGCATGCCTCTGGCCGAAGCCGTCATCATCCAACTCTCATGCCTCCAGGAGGGGTGTCTCGCAAGATGAGGACAACCGCCTGCAGCCGTCGGATTCCCTTGTGTCAATTCCTAGCAGATTCCTGCACGGGGTCTTCGATGGAACTTGCCCCATTCATCAGCCGGACCCGCGCGGGCTATGACAGACCCACCGAATCGGCGCGGTACGGCTACTCCCTCCCTCGAGGCGTCCGGCATGCCTTTCCAGTTTGAGAGGGCCGCAATCCCTGATATCCTACTCATCAAGCCGAGGTTGTTCACTGACGCGCGTGGTTTCTTCATGGAAACGTACCAGGCGCGGGACTTCGCCGCGGCAGGCATCGAGGCAAGCTTCGTCCAGGACAACCAGTCTGGATCGCGTCGCGGGACGCTGCGGGGCCTGCACTACCAGATCCGGCAGCCCCAGGGGAAGCTTGTTCGGGTCCTTGAGGGTGATGTGTTCGACGTGGCCGTAGATCTCCGGCGCTCGTCTTCATGCTTTGGCCGATGGGTGGGATTGCGCCTTTCGGCGAGAGAACAGGCGCAACTGTGGATCCCCAAAGGCTTCGCCCACGGTTTCTACGTGACCAGCGACTGGGCAGAGGTTCTTTACAAGACGACCGATTTCTATTGTTCGGAGTGGGAAAGAACGCTCCGTTGGGACGACCCGGCGGTCGGCATCCAGTGGCCAATCTCAGGCGGGCGCCCTTTGCTCTCCGAGAAGGATGCGCGCGGTGCAACGCTAGCAGAAGCAGAGGCATTCGACTGATCGAACACAACAGCACCGCAAGGGAGGCAGCGAGTTCATGCGGAACGTCTTGGTGACCGGTGGTGCAGGGTTCATCGGGTGCAACTTCATCCAGCTCGTCCTCCGCAACGAGCCGACGGTGCGGATCGTCAACCTGGACGCGCTGACCTATGCCGGCAGCCTCGCCAACCTGCAAGATCTACCCGACCCGAAGCGGCACACCTTCGTGCATGGAGACATCTGCGACCAAGACCTGGTAGCTGACTTGCTCCACCAGCACGACGTCGATGCGGTCGTCCACTTTGCGGCGGAGTCACACGTTGACCGTTCGATCTTGGGGCCGGCGCCGTTCATCCAGACAAACATCGTAGGAACCTTCTCACTTCTCGAGGCAGCCCGGAGCGCGTGGGGGGCGTCGCTAGGCGGGTCCCGCACCGGCAAACGCTTCCACCACGTCTCCACGGACGAGGTGTTTGGATCGCTCGGGCCGGAGGACCCGCCCTTCGCGGAGACGACCCGCTACGCGCCCAACTCACCGTATGCCGCTTCGAAGGCAGCCAGCGATCATGTGGTCCGGGCCTACGGGCAGACATATGGGCTGCCCGTCATTATCACCAACTGCTCCAACAACTTCGGCCCCTATCAGTTCCCCGAAAAGCTCATCCCGCTCATGATCCTCTCAGCCCGGGAAGGGAAGCCGCTCCCCGTGTATGGGGACGGGCAGCAGGTGCGGGACTGGCTGTACGTCGAAGACCATTGCGAGGCCTTGTGGACTGTGCTTCAGCACGGCCACGTCGGAGAAACCTACCACATCGGCGGGAACACCCAACCGTCCAACCTCGAGGTCGTCCGCCAGATCTGCGCCATCCTCGACCGGCTGCTCCCCTCCTCGCCGTCTCGGCCCCATGAGTCCCTCATTCGATTCGTGGCAGACCGGCCCGGCCATGACCGACGTTATGCCATGGACACGGCCAAGATCAAGCGGGAGCTTGGCTGGCAGCCCCGGCATTCCTTCCCAGAGGGCCTGGAGCGCACGGTCCGGTGGTACTTGGCGAACGGCGTCTGGTTGTCCGCTATCCAAGAGCAGGAGGGGTACCAGGCTTGGCTGGGGGACAACTACGCATCGAGAGGTCTCTCCCCAAGCTGACGGGAACACGGGTCTTTCCCCTTGGCAATATCCGCGACCTGCCTTAGCCCCTCTGCCCCCAGACTCATGATATATGGGTACGGTCTCAGCATGGAGGGGGCCACGCCATGGAACTGGCGGATTCTCTCTGTGCTGTCAGGCCGATCATCGTTCAGCCGGTACTTATCGCCATCAGACTCGACCACGAGGAGGGGGAGAAGGCGCGCCAACTCGGCGGTCACGCCGATGCCACCGGCCAGTACCCGCTACAGCCGTCGGCCGAGCTGGAGCTTTTCGTATGGGGCAAGCGCCAGCAGAAGGGAGTCGTCGAAGGCGCGGCTCCGCTCTGGCAAGACCGCCTGGCGGCCTGGAAGCATACCAGTCATGGAATCCGGCAACATGAGAACAGATCACGATCGAACGCCCATAGGGCTCGCTCTGATCCCCTGGGCCTCCCCATCGTAAGCGGTGCCATCGGCAGGAAGCCCCTTCCGTAGCGCGCTCGGGATGCTGAAGCCCTCCCCACTATCTATCGGACCCGGTCTCCGGTCAGCCAGTTCGCATGGGTGGCCGGACAAACACACACCGTCGAGGAATCTAGGGAGATGGCATGCGGCCAGGCCGCCTCCATGTCCAGCCAGGCAAGTCCCTCTTGCCAACGGGAATACTAGACAAGTGTCGCGTACACATCCCCCCAATCCATTCCTGGACGGCGGGGTTCTTCAGACAAGGCCGACAGGAGCAGCTCTCGATCCACCCAACTGTCGAATCTGAACTCGTCGCTCTCTTGGTTTTGGACGATTCCGTTGATGATGTAGTTGTACTTAGCGTACCCGAAGGCCCCAAGAATATCAATGCATTCCCTGTACGCTGCGGGGAAGCCTGGGTAGAACTCGAAGGACAGATATCGGGGTCTTGCACATCCCATGCCTCGCACGACGCTGGCCTCAACTCCTTCCACGTCAATCTTCACAAGACCAGGCAACCCGTAGTTCTCCACCATCTTCTCGATGGTAGTGATCTCCACTTCGTAAGGCGCAGGACTCCACTGTTCGCGGGAGAACCAAGGCGCTTCCTTAAGACTCTGCGAGAACGTCGACTGTGCGCGCACAGTTGATGGGTAGAACAGGAGAACCCCTTCATGATCAGATAGCCCACACTTCTCAATCCGAACGTGAGGATTGTCCTTGAACTTGTCCTGCAGGACTCTTGCCGATTCTCGATTCGGTTCAAAACATACAACAGAAGCACCTAGCTTCAAGTACTCTAGGGTCTTGAAGCCTTCGAAAGCCCCAATGTCGAAGACCATTGACCCGAATCTGATGAACTCTGATAGATCCAATCGTTTCGCTGATGCTCCTACTACTGCATCCCTTGACGTATCCTTGGGAGGCTCGGCGCAAGGGCCTGTCGGTTGCTGCAGTTCATGCTTGTCCGCACTTGCCCGACCGAGCTGCGGCAGACGCAGAACAACCGCCTCCTTTGCCCTTCTTGCGATTTGTCGAAAAGTGCGCCTCTTCATCTACACTCCTCTCATGGCTCCGCTATTCTACTCTCGATCGTGGCGGACTCCGGTTTGCCCTTCATGTCCTGGAATGCAAGCCTTTGTATGTGTTCCATTGTCTGACCGGGAGTCCGACGCCAACCTGGCGCCCATACAATTGTAGGCAGAAGTAGCGCTCGTTGCGACACTCTCTGCGATCGCTTGGACAGCTAGTCGCATGATGCTGAGAGGAACAACAGCCCTACCCACGAGGAAGGTTTCGGACATGTCTTGCGACCCTGCCACCAAGTAGTGCGGCACGAATGCAGTAGAAGCGGACCAGCAGCAAGTTGCCGGTCAGGGCATCAGGGACTGTACGGAAACACCCAGCGCTCTCACAACACATGGCCAAACCAAAGACCTCTGTTTCTCTTCTACACTCCTATCCCCATTCAGAACTCCGAGAACTGCAGAGGCGATACAACCGCCGCGACAACGCCGCCTTGCTGGTCCGTGAACATCCCGACAAGGTTCGACGTCAGGCTGCGGACGGACAGGCGCTCTACCGATCCCAAGCCGCGCCAGATCTTCCGCCTGGCGCGATTCGCGCCGGCGAAGAGCTTCTCGCCTCTTTGTGGCGATCCCCCAGATCCCCGGCAGTGCCCCCTCCCGGGTGGCGGGAGATTCCCACTTCCGATGAAACGAGACCTGCATCTCGTGCACCAGGCAAGCGTCGCCCGGGTGGAGGCATGAGGTTGGCCGGCCACTCGGGAGTGCGCGGCAACCAGGAGGAGGTCATCGAGGGTCAGGTCGACGGACGGACGCAGGCGCATGACGCAACTCCTTTCGGCCTTGAGACAGGCCGCCGGGCTGATGATGCGATGGCGCTGGACCAATCGCCGCGCGGCCACAATACGCCCATGGTGGGGGCACAACCTTGTCGGCGGGCGCGATTCGGCCTGGCAATCGCGCTGGTTGACCGCGGACTGCTGGGCACACGCCTGGACCGCCTCGAAAAGGAGGACACACCGTTTGCCCGAATTGTCCACGAGACCGAGGCCAATGTCGGCGTCCAGCCCTGGGATGCCACGCTCGTGTTGACCACATGAACCCCGGATCCGCTGGCCGAATTCGCCACATCGATGGCAGTATTCTATCGACGAACCTCAAGGTTGTTCGCCGTGCATGCTCCATCTTCGACCGACTCCTACCCTCCTCTCCGCATTCGCCGCACGGGTCCCGCTGGTTTTGTCCCGGACCGGTCTGGGGTGGCCACTTCGGGCGCTACGCGGAGGACACGACCAAGATGTAGTAGATGCTGGGCTGGCTCCCCCGGCAAAGGCTTCAGGAGGGCTTGGAGCCTACAGTAGGGTGGTACTTGGCGAACGACGATTGGCTCTCTGCCATCAACAAGGGAGAGAAGTACAATAAGCGGCTAGCGGACAACTGCAACGCGCGAGGGTCCAGGACGGGGGTGACCAGAATGCGAATCCTGCTCCTGGGGAAGAATGGCCAGGTCGGCTGGGAGCTGGAGCGGACGCTCATGCCGCTAGGTGCCGTCAGCGCGGTGGATCTCCCCGAGGTCAATCTGGCCGATGCGGATGGCATCAGGCGCCTGGTGCGCGAGGCCCGGCCTGAGGTGATCGTGAATGCCGCGGCGTACACGGCGGTGGATCGCGCGGAGAGCGAGCCGGATCTTGCCATGGCGGTCAACGGCCTCGCGCCGGCTATTCTGGCCGAGGAGGCAAGAGCGCTCGACTCTCTCCTAGTACACTTCTCGACGGACTATGTCTTTGATGGCGAGAAGCGCCAAGCGTATGTGGAGACTGACCTCCCGAATCCAATCAACGTCTACGGGAAGACGAAGCTAGCAGGCGAGGTGGGGATTCGCGCCTCCGGCGGCGCCTATCTCATCCTGCGGACAAGCTGGGTCTACAGCTTGCGCGGCGACAGCTTCGTGACCAAGATGTTGCGATGGGCGCGGGAGCAGGAGGTCGTTCGCGTGGTGAACGACCAGGTGGCCAGTCCAACATGGGCGCGCCTGCTTGCCGAGGTAGTGGCTCAGCTCATCGCTGGCGGTATCGGACGGCTTCACAGGCGGATCGGCCTGTATCATCTAGCTGGAACTGGTTCTGCAAGCCGATTCCAGTGGGCCGAGTCCATTCTGAGCCTGGATCCTCACCCTGAAGAACAGAGACGACGCGAAATCGTTCCTGCATCCTCAGCGGAGTTCCCCGCACCCGCGAGGCGGCCTGCTTTCTCCGCTCTGGACTGTGAACAATTCGCATCGGTCTTCGGCCTGTCCCTGCCGGGGTGGCGCCAGAGCCTGCAGCTCGCCCTGCATGATGTGACCGACATGGATTGATGCGCCCTGCTAACGCTCAGGTATCATTGACCTTGAGGCGACAGGACGGAGGTTTGTATGGAGTTCACGGGTGAGAGGTACGTGCCCAATCTGGATTCGCCAGAAATCAGCTATGAACATTGGCACAGGTATATCTACGCGACCCAGTTCGTGAGAGACAAGGTGATCTTGGATGTCGCATGTGGCGAGGGGTACGGGAGTTGTCTCCTCGCTCAATCCGCAAGGCAAGTCATCGGTGTAGATATCTCTCGCGAGACGATCGATCACGCGGCCAACAAGTATGTGCTGCCCAATCTGAGGTTCGAGGTTGGCTCACTCGCTTCTACAGGGGTCAAAGACTCAGACGTGGACGGCGTAGTGTGTTTCGAGTCGATTGAGCATATCGGCGAAGAAGACCAGGAGGCGTTTTTGCGAGAGGTGAAGAGAGTGCTGAGACCCGACGGTTTCCTCCTGATCTCGACACCGAACAAGCTCCTCTATTCGGATGCTCCGAACTACAGGAATGAGTTCCATGTCAGGGAGTTCCATGTCAATGAGTTTAGGTCCTTTCTAGAGAAGGCATTTGTGCACGTCATGCTGCTCGGGCAGAGGATCTACCCCGTATCCTACGTGTGGACTCTTGATGGCGCTCCTTCGCCTGTTGTTGAGCACAGGCTGGAGTATACTGCCGAAGGATTCAGGCCTTCCCACAAGCCAAGAGAAGCACTATTCGTGATCGCGATATGCTCAGATGCACCTATTGGCGATGCCCCTTCCTCTGTCATGATTGACCTTTCGCATCGGTTACTGGGCCCGCTGGAGGCCCGGGACGCGCAGGTGCGGGGGCTGGCCGAGCAGTTGGAGGCCCGGGACGCGCAGGTGCGGGGGCTGGCCGAGCAGTTGGAGGCCCGGGACGCGCAGGCGCGGGGGCTGGCCGAGCAGCTGGAGGCCCGGGACGCACAGGTGCAGGGGCTGGCCGGGCAGCTGGAGGCCCGGGACGCACAAGTGCAGGGGCTGGCCGGGCAGCTGGAGGCCCGGGACGCGCAGGTGCAGGGGCTGGCCGGGCAGCTGGAGGCTCAGGACGCGCAGGTGCAGGCATTGGCTGCCCAGGTGACCGAGCTCGAGCGGACGGTCTCTTCCTACGCGCTCAGCAAGAGCTGGCGGCTGACCCGCCCGCTGAGAACCCTGGGGCGGCTGTTCCGTAGGGTATTCCGATGACACACAAGTGGCGTGAGAATCTCCTGCTAGGGGAAAGTGGGCGTTTTGACACTCACTACCACCTGCGCGAGTGCGGGGACGGCTGTCTGGCAGACGTCGACCCTAGTAGAACTCATCGACACTGTCTGTAGAGGGAGAAGGGAACCAGTCACACGCTTCAACACCTGCTGTCACTGCGGGAAGGATACCGATGTCAGAGCGGCGGGCATCAGCCCCCACTATCACTATCTGCGACATGGCAAGTCCGAATGGCCGTCGCCAATTGGGGCCCGCCACGTGACTTGTGTCAAGGTCCCAGGAAGGGTGCCCAAATCCGCCATTCGGCGGGTACGGTGGAGTCTGTTCTTCAGGTGCTGGGATGATTCCGGCGCGCGCCATTCAAGTTCAGACTCAGTCCCATTCTTTGGGGAATGGTCAAGCGGGGGAGACGAGAGATGAAGATTGCTGCCGTGACGATGGTCTACAACGAGGCGCTGATACTGCCTTATTATCTTCGTCATTATCGATACCTGGACGAGATCCACATCCTCTACGAAACCGATAGTACAGACGAGAGCCTCGAGATCCTGAGCCAGGCCCCCAATGTCATTGTTGAGAAGTGCCACATCGAAGGCGGAATCGATGACATTGAGAAGGTCAAGCTTATCAACAGGGCCGTGCAGAGCGCCAGAGTCGATTGGGTATACGTGGTGGATCCAGATGAGTTCGTCTTCCCACCAAATGAAACACCTCGCGACTTCCTGGCGCGTCAGACGAGCGATGTGGTCCGGTCGACCATGTTCCAGGTCTACAGGCACCGCACCGACAGGGACCTAGACCCATCCTTGCCCCCCGTGCCTCAAAGGCTACACGGAGATCCCATCGTACTTTCGACGGAAACCGAGGCGAACCGAGCCCCCAATTCAGTGTATGTCAAGCCGAATGTAGTCCGGCCCTCACGAGGCATCTCCTTTCTCCCAGGGCATCACCAGATCGAACGGAATCCTCGCGTCTCCTTTGAGAACTACGTGGGGGCGCACTGGCAAATGGCAGACCCCTCGATTGCCGTGCGCAGGAGGCTCGAACGAAGGGCGAGAATGAGCGGAAGAAACAGAGCATACAATATGGGATGGCAGAACTACACCGTTACGGGGGATTGGATTCGAAGCGAATGCGAGCGCCACATGGACGATCCGGTGATCGATGAATTGCGCTCTTTCAATGAAGAGCAATCTCAACAGAATGCGCCGGTGCAAGCCGGGACAGCCGCGTCGCGGGCCAGGGGCAGCATGTACGCGTTCAATCCGCTGGAGCACCCAATCTGTCTATCGTCGCCTAGACGCCGTGTACCTTTCATGTCGTGGCGTCAGCATGTTCCCTTTGCCATGTTGCTGGTGGACCTTCTCAAGCCGAAAGTGCTTGTCGAACTTGGAGTCCACCACGGAGACTCGTACTGTGCCTTCTGTCAGGCCGTCGCCGAGCTTCGGCTGAAGACCGCATGCTATGGCGTGGATACCTGGAAGGGCGATCCACATGCCAGCTTCTATGGTCCCGAAGTCCTGGCGGATCTGACCGCGCATCATGATCCATTGTACGGCGGCTTCTCTTGCCTCATACAGAGCACATTCGACGAGGCCCGCAAGCATTTCGCAGACGGGACGGTCGACATTCTTCACATTGATGGCTACCATACGTACGATGCTGTCAAGCACGACTTTGAGACGTGGCTTCCCAAGGTAAGCCGGCGAGGAGTCGTCCTACTCCATGACATCAACGAGAAGCAAAGCAACTTCGGCGCCTGGAGGGTGTGGGATGAGATCAAGGGTCGGCACCCCCACTTCGAATTCCTGCACTGCCATGGTCTAGGTATTGTGGCAGTAGGCCAAGAGCCCCCGGAAGAACTTGGCTGGCTGCTTGGAGCAAGTGAGGAGCGAGTGGCGGCGATAAGGGGGTTCTTCTTCTGTCTGGGCGAGAGGCTCACTGGTGCAATGTCCTCCCAGGCCACTGCCGGACCTGTAATCGATGCGGCGCCGTCCCAAGCCATCCTCGGACCGGCCGCTGCCTCTGGCCCTGACCTCGGAGATCTCCGAGCGGTCCGCGCCGAGCTTGAGGCCATCCGGGGCAGTGTATTCTTCCAGGTCGCATGGAAGCTGCGCTCTCTCGTAAACGTGGCACTCCCGGTCGGCACCAGGAGGAGGGCCATTGCGAAAGGCATCCTCGATCGCGTGAGGGGCCGCTCAGGGCGCACGAGCCTTCGATCGACTCCTGAGTCCCTCGGGACATTGCCGCCCCAGGCCGCTCTCAGACCGGCCACCTCCCCATCGTCTGAACTTGAAGCCTTGCAAGCGGCCTGGGCATCGTCTGAACTTGAAGCCCTGCAAGCGGCCTGGGCAGAACTTCAGGCCATCCGGGGCAGCACTATCTTCCAGATCGCATGGAAGCTGCGGTCTCTCGTAAACGTGGCACTCCCGGTCGGCACCAGGAGGAGGATCATTGCGAAAGGGATCCTGGATCGCGTGAGAAGCCGCGCTGCCCACAGGAGTCGTTATCCAGTGCCAGAGTTTCCTAGTGGGAAGACGCAGCTTGCACGCAAGTACCTCAGGGGTGTGGGGCTCGCGATAGGCTCGTTGGATCCTGCTTTGGGAGTCCCTCCGAATGTATCTGTAGACCGTGTCCCCATCCCAGACTACGAAGACCTATCCACAGTAGACCCACTGGAGGCAAGTAGCCAGGGTCCAAGTAAGCACACGAAGGGTCGCCGAGGTGGGCTGGCAGGCATCAGCGACGAAGCCTACGATTTCGTCGTGTGCCACCAGCTTCCTGCGAATTCGGCCAATCCGATGGAGGCTCTTCAAGCTTTGCTGCGAGTTGTCAGGACGGGGGGCATTCTCTTTCTCACCGTTCCCAACGGAGGCGATCTCTCGAAGAGCCTTCTGGATCTTCTGTCTGACAGCTTGGGCATCAGGATAGTCGACTCCGGCATAGATTCGGCAGACGGCAATAGGGAGCAGGTGTTCATTGTCGAGAAAGCAGATTACGTCTCCAAGATATCCCATATGCTGCGGCAGAATCCCCAAGTGAGCGGATTGAAAGAGGAGTGCACGATTCACGTTGTTGTCCCCATACACAACGCTCACGAGGACCTGGAAAGATGTTTGTACAGCGTGTTCAGACACCAGGACATCTATCGGATCATTCTGATAGATGACGGCTCGACGGACAAGATCACCAGGCAACTCCTCGCCACTTTGCAGCAACATCAGGGTCAGCGGTTCGAGATAGCCAGGAATGACAAGAGCATTGGATACCTGAAGACGGCGAATAGAGGCATGAAGATGGCGGGCGGTGACGTCATTCTGCTCAACTCGGATACGATAGTGACCTCCGGTTGGGCCAAGAAGATGAGGGAGTGCGCGTATTTGCGCGACCGCATTGCCACCGTCACTCCCTTCACTAACAACGGCACGGAGTGTTCGATCCCTGAGTTTGGGCAGAACAACGAGATCCCGGAAGGCTTTACCATCGATGGCTTCGCGGAACTGGTAGAGAGGGTTTCGGTGAACCGATACCCAGACTTGGTCACGGGTATTGGCTTCTGTATGTACGTTCGGAGGGCCGTCATCGACGAGATTGGGTATCTTGACGAGGAGAATTTTGACCAGGGTTACGGGGAAGAGAATGACTTCTCCATGAGAGCAATGCGGAAGGGCTACAAGAACGTGCTTTGCGACAACACATTCATCTTTCACCGAGGCGCAGCATCCTTTGGCCGGGCACGGGATGCCTATATTGCGAGTAGCCACGTTGTCCTGGAGAAGATGTACCCCGAGTTCTGGCCGGCGATGCACTTGTTTTGGCAGTTGAATCCGCACAAGGAGCTCCAGGACAACGTGAAGCGAGCGGCAGGATTGATCTCTTGAGGCCGCAATGTGGCGGCGCACCGGCCAACTCATCCTTCCTCTCCAGTACAGGGAGGAAAGGCATTGCAGAGCTGAGGGGCTGTTCCTAGCACAAGGGAACAGTGTCCGGTGTACCTTGCAAGAGGGTTCCGGGAGCGTGTCTCGCCCGCGAGAGGAGAGCAGTTGCGAGCGTTTGTCACTGGGTGCGCAGGATTCATCGGTAGCAACCTCACGGACCGCCTGCTTGGGGACGGACACCAGGTTGTCGGCTATGACAATCTCTCGACAGGCCGGGAGGAGTTCCTGGAGAGGGCCAGGAGCCATCGCGGATTCCGTTTCTACCGAGGGGATACGCTTGACCTTGAGAGTATTGCCCGGGCGATGAAGGATTCTGATCTTGTTTTCCACCTCGCAGCCAATGCAGATGTCCGTCATGGCCTCGAGCACCCGCGAGTAGACCTCGAGCAGAACACGCTTGCGACGTTCAACGTTCTCGAAGCCATGCGCGCCAACGGGATCCGCCGAATCGCCTTCGCCTCGACCGGATCGATCTACGGGGAACCTCTGGCATTCCCCACCCCGGAGGACGCTCCCTTTCCCGTTCAGACTTCGCTGTACGGGGCCTCCAAGCTGGCGTGCGAAGGCCTGATCGCGGCATACTGCGAAGGCTTCGGCTTTCAGGCGTCCATATTCCGCTTCGTCTCAATCCTGGGGCAACGCTACACACACGGCCACGTCTTCGACTTCTGTCGAAGCCTGACGCTGGACCCGAGCCACCTACGCGTCCTGGGGGACGGCCATCAACGCAAGTCCTATCTTGAGGTGCACGACTGCATTGAGGCGATGCTGCTCGCGATGGACAAGGCCGCTGAGGGGGCGACGATCCTCAACCTCGGGACGGACGAGGTGTGCGAGGTCAACGACTCGATCGCCTGGATCACCGCGCGCCTCGGCATCTCTCCAGCCATTGAGTACGCCGGCGGCGTCCGCGGCTGGGTCGGCGACAGCCCGTTCATCCTGCTCGATTGCCGCAAGATGCGCACCTTGGGATGGACGCCTCGCTACACCATCCGGGAGGCGATTCTCTTGACCGTCGACTACCTCATCGCGAACCCCTGGCTCATGGAGGCGCGGTCATGAGAGTATGCGTTCTGGGCCTCTGGCACCTGGGGAGCGTCACCTCGGCCTGCCTCGCCTCGGTCGGCCAAGAACACGGGATGGCCACGCCACTCTTCGCCGGGGTTAGGCTGAGTAACAAGACCCATAAGGGCAGGCCTCAACGCAGGCTGGAGCGACTCATCGGCGACGTGCACGGCCAGACGATTGTCATTTGGGGCTTGGCCTACAAGGCGGGGGACACACACGCTACGGCGGTCGCATGCCATGGAGCTATGCCACTGGCTTGTGAGGGGAGGCGCAACCGTGCGGGTCCAAGACCCCGTCATCGCCCGGCTGCCTGAAGACCTGCAGGACAAGACCGTGCTGGCACCGACACCCGCGAGCGCGGCGCAGAGTGCGCGTGTATTGATCATGGCGATCCGATGCCCGCAGTACCGGACGCAGGAGGCGGTCTCGATTCTGGCCGGCATGGCTGGTGAGCTGATCATCCTGGACCCAAACCGCTTCCTGGATGTCTCCTTTCGCCACAGCGGAGGCCTGTGTTGCGTTTCCGTCGGGGACGCCGTCGGCCGGACGCATCCGGAGCAGGAGGTGTCTTGACTCACCCGCTCGAAGGCAAGTCCGCAGTGGTGACGGGCGCCAGCCGAGGCTTGGGACTCGCCATCTCTCGTGCCTACGTCCAGGCCGGGGCAAGTGTCTTTATCTGTGGGCGAGACTCCCAAGCCCTCGAACGGGCAAAGCGGGCCCTGCTATCCGATGCCGCTCAGGGGCAGGCGATCTTCGCGGAGCAGGCCGATGTTTCGAGCGAGCAGGACGTGACGAGGTTGATCTCGCAAGCGATCGCCGCTTTCGGCAAGCTGGACATCCTGGTAAACAATGCCGGAATCTACGGACCCAAGGGCCTGATCGAGGCCATCGATTGGAAGGAATGGGTGCACGCCGTCGAGATCGACCTATTCGGTGCGGTGTTGACCTGCCGGGCGGTGCTGCCCCATTTCCGGGCCAACCGCTACGGGAAGATCATCCAGCTCTCCGGGGGAGGGGCGACAGCGCCGCTCCCTAGGATCAGCGCCTATGCGGCGTCAAAAGCGGCCATCGTTCGCTTCGTAGAGGGGCTGGCCGAGGAGACGAGGGATTGCTCGATCGACGTCAATGCGATTGCTCCCGGCGCTCTGGACACCGGCATGCTCGACGAGGTGCTGCAGGCTGGTCCAGAGAATGTCGGCCAGGAATACTACAATCGGATGCTGAGCATCAAGCAACAGGGCGGGGCCGGCCTCACGCGCGGCGCCGACCTGGCGGTGTTCCTTGCCTCGCCGGCGTCGGACGGCATCACCGGGAAGCTGATCAGTGCCGTATGGGATCCGTGGGAGGAACTGGCAGCGCACCGGGCGGATCTGGCGGGCTCGGACGTCTACACACTCCGGCGGGTCCTTCCCAAGGACCGCGGCTGGGATTGGGGCGAGCGGGGTGGCTGACAGAGCGGTGCCGGTGGCCATCATTGGTTGCGGGCTGATTGGCAAGAAGAGGGTTGCCGCTTTGGGACCGGCGCGGTTGGTGGCCGCCGCCGATCCGATCGAGGCTCGGGCCCGCGAGCTCGTGCAGGGCCACCCGGGCGCTCGGACATTCGTGGATTGGCGAGAGATGCTAGCCAAGACCGAAGGGGAGGTAGTCATAGTCGCTGCCACGAACAATGTTCTGGCTGAGGCGACGCGAGCGGCGGTCGAGTCAGGCCGCCACGTCCTCGTCGAGAAGCCAGCCGCACGGAACATCGGCGAGCTTGTTGCCGTGATTGAAGCCGCGCAGAAGGCGGATGTTCGGGTCCGGGTGGGATTCAACCACCGCTATCACCCTGCGCTGGCCAAGGCTCGCCAGCTGTGCCAAGACGGAGCGGTGGGCGACCTCATGTTCGTCCGAGGTCGGTATGGACATGGCGGCCGCCTGGGGTACGAGAAGGAATGGCGGGCGGACCCCGAGTTGTCCGGCGGCGGCGAGCTACTTGACCAGGGTGTCCACCTGATCGATCTGGCCCGCTGGTTCTTGGGTGATTTCGTCCAAGTGGTCGGCTTCGCCCACACGTACTTCTGGCAGATGCCCGTCGACGACAATGCCTTTCTCCTGCTGAAGACGGCGCGGGCTCAGGCGGCCTGGCTGCACGTCAGTTGCACCGAATGGAAGAACCTGTTTTCATTCGAGATCTACGGGCGGACCGGCAAGCTTCAGATCGACGGTCTGGGCGGCAGCTACGGCACCCAGCGACTCACCTACTACAAGATGCTGCCCGAGATGGGGCCTCCGGAGGCGGAGGACTGGCAGTATCCAGGGCCCGATCGTTCGTGGGCGGCGGAATTCGCTGAGTTCCTCGACGACATCCGCTTGGGACGGCCACCCGCCGCTGGGCTGGAGGACGCCCGGGAAGCCCTGGCAATCGTCGAGAAGATCTATCGGGGGGGACGGTTATGATCATCACGCGTAGCCCGCTTCGCATCACGTTGGGTGGGGGTGGCACCGACCTGCCTTCCTATTATCGGCAGTTCGGCGGATTCGTGATCGCGGCTGCCATCGACAAGTATGTTTACGTTACGGTGATCCGTCCTTTCACTCCAGGCATCTTCCTGAAATACTCAAAGCTCGAGCACGTCGACCACGTGGACATGGTGGAGCACCCCATCATCCGGGAGGCAATCCGGATCCTCGACTTTCGGACTCCGCAATTGGAGATCACCACGCTAGCCGACATCCCGGCCGGGACCGGGCTTGGCTCTTCTGGGAGTTTCGGCACAGCGCTGCTAAAGGCCCTCTTCACTCACCGTCGACGCCTCGTACATCCCAGCGAGCTGGCGCAGATGGCCTGTGACATCGAAATCAATCGCTTGGGCGAACCTGTCGGCAAACAGGATCAGTACATCGCTGCCTACGGGGGAATAACTTGCTTCGAGTTTCAGCCGGAAGACGGCGTCGCCGCTGCGCCTCTGAAGCTCGGCATGGATACGCTCTTCGATCTGGAGGACAATCTGCTGCTCTTCTTCACCGGATTCGAGCGGCGAGCTGCGAGCATCCTCAAGGATCAGGACGCCCGCACGCTGCAGGCCGACACTGATATGCTGAACAACCTCCACTTCGTGAAGGAGCTGGGGCTGCGGAGCAAGCATTCACTGGAAGCTGGCCGGACGCCCGAGTTCGGGGAGATCCTCCATGAGCACTGGCTTCACAAGAAGAAGCGCTCCATGGCAATGAGCAATCCGCACATCGATGAGTGGTATGAGCTGGGCCGAGCCAACGGCGCCATTGGAGGCAAGCTCGTTGGCGCCGGAGGCGGAGGGTTCCTGCTCTTCTACGCCGAAGACCGCAACCGCCTTCGACACGCAATGGCGAAAGCTGGATTGGAGGAGGTTCGATTTCGATTTGATTTTGAAGGTACGAAGGTTCTCATCGGATGAGCTTGCCGGTGGCGATCCTCGCCGGTGGGCTGGCCCGCCGGCTTCGGCCCCTTACCGCTACAGTCCCTAAGGCGTTGATCGACGTCGCGGGCAAGCCCTTCGTCGTCCACCAGATCGACCTCCTGCGCGCCAATGGCGTAACCAGGATTGTCTTGTGTGTTGGACACCTGGGCGAGAAGATTCAGGGCTCCCTCGGTGATGGAAGCCGGCTGGGCGTCAACATTGAATACTCATTCGACGGCCCGACGCTGCTTGGCACCGGCGGGGCACTACGCAAGGCAATGCCGTTGCTGGGCGAGTCCTTCTTCGTCTTGTACGGAGACAGCTATCTTGAATGCAACTACGCCGCTGTCGAAGAATCCTTCCGGGCTTCCAAGAAGCTTGGGCTGATGACCGTCTATAGGAATGCCAATCGTTGGGATCGCAGCAATATCCTCTTCTCTGACGGGGTCATTCGCCGCTATAGCAAGGAACAAGCGTCGACGGACATGCAGCATATCGACTACGGCCTCGGTATCCTGAGCCGACAGGCGCTGGAACCGTATCCGCCAGAGTCGTATCTCGACCTCACCACTGTCTATTCAGACCTGTTGGCGCGGGGACAGCTGGCAGGCTATGAGGTGCGTCGTCGGTTCTACGAGATCGGATCTGAGTCTGGGTTGGAGGAGTTGGGCCGGCACTTGGCCGGGCACGTGGTTGGGGGCTCACGGAGGGACTGACCATGCGCTACTCAGAACAACATCTGGATGAGGCTCGTCGGATTCTCTCCGAACTGGACGTCGAGGCCATTGAACGCATGGCCTCGCTCTTGGCCGAACTGCGCTCGCGCGGGGGTCGGCTCTTCTTCCTCGGGGTAGGAGGTGGTGCCGGCCACAGCTCTCATGCCGTGAACGACTTCCGCAAGCTGGCCGGTATTGAGGCGTACGCGCCTACAGATAATGTGTCCGAGCTGACGGCCCGGACGAACGATGAGGGTTGGCCCACCGTCTTCGTTGAGTGGCTCAGAACCAGCCGGCTTGCCAAGAATGATGCGCTTTTCGTGTTCTCCGTCGGGGGCGGCGACGTCGACCGCAACATCAGCCCCAATCTAGTGTCTGCCCTGCAATACGCCAAGAGCATTGGCGCCAAGGTTGTGGGAGTGGTGGGACGCGACGGCGGTTACACCGCTCGCGTGGCGGACGCCTGCGTGATTGTGCCGACGGTGAACCCCGCGACGATCACACCGCACACCGAGGCATTTCAGGCTGTGGTCTGGCATCTTCTGGTATCTCATCCGGCCCTACAGACGTCGCCGACGAAATGGGAGTCGACACGCTAGCGCGCAGGGCAGTATTCCTCGATCGCGACGGGGTGTTGAATCGCGCTTTCGTGAGGGACGGAAAGCCGTCTCCTCCCTCCAGCATCGAAGAGTTGGAGATCCTTCCCGGGGTGCGTGAAGCCTTGGAGAGTCTCAAGCGTGCTGGATTCACCTTGGTCGTCGTCACCAACCAGCCGGATGTCGCTCGGCGGCTGACCTCAAGAGACTCCGTCGAACGGATTCATGCTCACTTGAGGATGCAGCTTCCCTTGCACGACATTCGGGTCTGTTATCATGATGACGCTGATGAATGTGAGTGTCGAAAACCCAAGCCCGGGTTGCTGTTGGGAGCGGCGCAGGACTCCGATATCTCTCTCCCGGCTAGCTACATGATCGGCGACCGATGGCGGGACATCGAGGCCGGACGTCGTGCCGGCTGCCGACAAGTCCTGATCGATTATGGCTACGAGGAGACACATGCCGTCAAGCCCGATGCCCGGGTCGCATCGCTCTCTGAGGCAGCCGAGTGGATCTTGGGCCAGGAAGACCTCGAGGACAAATGACAACCATTCACAACTTTAGCGTGAAACTGTTCGCCGACGGTGCCGATCGGGCGGGTATGCTCGAGATGTATGCAAAGCCGTACATCAAGGGCTTCACAACGAATCCCACGCTGATGCGTAAGGCCGGAGTGACGGACTACCGGGCGTTTGCCAAGGATATCCTGCAGGCGATTCCTGACCGGCCAATCTCGTTCGAGGTGTTCTCGGACGAATTCGACGAAATGGAGCGCCAAGCCGGGGAAATCGCCGGCTGGGCCGAGAACGTGTATGTCAAGATACCCATCACGAACACGCGTCGGGAGCCCTCCCGTGACCTGGTGAAGAAGCTCATGCAGCGCGGCGTGAAGGTCAACGTGACGGCCATGATGACCTTAGGACAGGTGCGAGAGATGGCCGAATGCGCGGAGGGTGGGCCGTCTTGCTACATTTCGGTCTTCGCCGGGCGGATTGCCGACAGTGGGCGAGACCCCATGCCGATCATGGCCGCTGCTGTCGAACTCCTGCGCCGGATTCCCAATGCCGAGCTGCTATGGTGCAGCCCGCGCGAGCTGCTCAACATCTTCCAGGCGGATGCCGTCGGCTGCCATATCATCACGGTCTCCAACGACATCCTGCGAAAGCTCGACAATGTGGGGAAGGACCTCGCCGAGTTCTCGCTGGACACAGTCAAGATGTTTCGAGAGGATGCTGTGCGCGCAGGGTATGTGATCTAGCCTGCAGAAGTACTCCGGGGTCCTCGCGTGGCTAGTCGTCATGCATACCAACCTGACGGCGATCAGGCTTTTCAACTACGGGCACGCTGGCCCTCGTCACTTCGCCCGGGCACAGGTGGACTGTATGTCGTCAGACCAAATGGGACATCACGAGCGATTTGCTGAGACGCACTTCTCGGCCCTAGTATGGCGACACGGGAGGCAGAATCCCCGAGAAGAAGGAGAGCGTTGAAGCCACTGTTCGGACGATCCGCCGGGTGACGCGCAAGAAGTATTCGGCGGAGGAGAACGTCCAAATCGTGCTCAAGGGGCTGCGGGGTGAGACCAGCGTCGCTGCCCTGTGCCGCCGGGAGGGGATCCCGTCGAACTTGTACTATCGATGGAGCAAGGACTTCCTCGAGGCGGGGAAGCAGCGGCTAGTCGGGGACAGCGAACGCCAGGCAGACAGCCGGCAGGTAAGCGAGATGCGGGCAGAGGTCGAGCAGTTGAAGCAGCTGGTGGCCGAGCTGGTGTACGCGAGTGGAAAGCGCAAGGCCTATCTGATCCCGATCCTGGATCATGCCAGCAAGGTCGTGCTGGGATTGGCGGTAGGAGAGCGGGCGGTGACCAGCCTGAGAGCTCACCGGATGGACCTCAGTCCGGTGGCGATCCATCATGACCAGGATCCGGTCTTCACCAACTACACATGGACGGCCAGGCTCTTGCTGAAGGATCAGGTGCGCGTGTCCTACGCTCTGGGCGGCGCCCAAGACAAGGCCGAGATGGAGGCCTTCAATAGTCGCTTCAAGACCGAGTACCGGTCGCTGCTCCTCGACGCACAGAGTTCGGCCGAGCTGAAGCAGCTTGTCGCCGAAAGGATGGTCTACTACAATAACGTCAGGAGGCATTCATCGATTGGCTACCGAGCACCATCGCAGTTCATCGCGACTCTGCCGCCATGGTCGTAGTCCCCCCCACAATTCCAAGCGTCGAGTCCTATCCAAGATCCAGGGTTCACCCCCACCCATGGAGCTTTCCATCAGCCGATTACCTCTTGTTACGTTGAGCCGATTGGTAGTAGCCGCGTGGCCCTCCAAGAGCAGTCCGCCGCGTCCACTGATGCGCACTTTGGACCAGCGATTGAGAGATCTGTATGGTTACCCCTGACCAGTTCCGCGCAATGCGGGACCGGAGTATGTATGGGCTTGTTGCCGCGGATGTCACGTCAGCTTGGTCAATGAACCCTGGCCTGGCCCCTGGTGCCAATCCTGTCCAAGATTCGAGCGTCACCACCGATATCCTCTTCGCGGACACGGTTCTTCAACTTGGCTTTACGAAGAAGAGGTAGTCGCAGGTATTCAATCTCCTGGTGGTGGGCACCTACATTGGGGATCAGTATCAGGTTCCACTCGACTCCGGCGCGAATGAGGCCGCCTCGTCCTGTCGAGCAGCATGCGGACTTCACCAAATCGGTGACCCAATGATGGCGCTAGATAGACCACCGTGTATTCCTGCTCCTCCAAGGTTGCCGGAGAGGACACCGCAAGGCAGGTTGTGATGTTGCCAGGAGCCTTTCTTCCAAGACAGGTACAGACCGCGCCGGCCCCCGCAATGGCATCCAGTTTGCATTCGGACGAGGAAGGGTACATAGTCTGTTACCAGGAACAGTCACGCGTGGGCGCGCCACGCCACTAGCACAGGCGAGGTGCAAGTAGAGATGACGCTGCTGACCCATCGGATGCAATCTGAAACCTCCGCCCAGAATGCCAGATCACTGGGGATTGCTGCTGCACTGGTATTGGCGATCATGGCTTTGAGCATCGTCGCCCGCTTCCCGAGTCTCCAAATGCCGGTTGACCGTGACATCTCCGCTTACGCGACTATTGGAATGAGGATGACGCACGGCGAGCTCCCATACCGCGACTACTTCGATCACAAGCAACCTCTAGTCTACCTTGTCTATTGGATGCTCGCCGAAGTCGCTCCGCGGAGCAACGCGTCAATCCAGCTCACCGCAGCGTTCATCGCGGGTATGACAGGAGCACTGCTGTTCCTGCTCCTGCGCAACGAGCTCCCTATGCCGAGAGCATTCGCCGTCGGATGCCTAGCGGTCACGTTGGGAGCCGCGCGTTATGTGGAGGGTGTCGACCTGAATACTGAGCACCTTCTGCTCCCATTCGCATGTGCTGCCGTGTTGGTTCCCTACCGCTACCGCAATTCGCCCTGGAGGGGTCTCCCGATCCTTGCAGGTCTTCTCGGTGGATTGGCGATGATGGCAAAAGGTGTGGCAGTATTCATACTGCCCGCTGGCGTCGTCGTGTTGGTCGCAACTCGTATTCGTCGCAGTCAGTCGCTCCCCGCCACACTTGTATCGTATGGTGTTGGTACTATCATCCCTGTAGGCATGCTCGTGGCATTCTACTCTTTGCAGGGCGGTCTGGCGGACTTGGTCTACGCGAATGTCACCTACAACTCCCTCTATATCAGCCAGCGGCCACCGCCCTTCTTGCTCGAGTATGGAGGGGTCCAGACGAACAGTCTCTTGGGCGCAAGTCTGTTTGTCGGCCTGGTCACGTTGGCCAAGTCGAAGGGAAGGGACCTTCTTGCCTGGGTCTTGATTCTGTGGCTCGGCGGTTCCATGCTAGGCGCAAAGATGGGTCGTTTCGATTTCCCGCACTACTTTGCCCCCACATTGCCTCCCGCGATAACTCTTCTATTCCTGCCCTTGAGAGAAGGCGCGCTCTCCTCGAAGCGGCTTGTGACTTCCGTGGTTGGTGTCCTCATTGCAGCAGTCAGCCTTCCATTCGTCGTCGACGTAGCTCTTACATTCGGAAGAACGCCCAACTGGCTCGCGACCCGCCTCTATGGGGAGCAGGCTGTCATATGGACTTACCAGGAGGAAGTGGGGGAGTGGTTAAGGAACGTCTCAGGGCCAACCGACACCCTATTCGTAGCTTACGCAGAGCCTGGTTTTTACTGGCAGTCGGGACTGCGGCCGTCGACACGGTTTCTCTACGATTTTCCCTTGATGGTAGACGCAAGTGCGGAGGAGCAGCTGGAGAGGGCACTGTCCGTTACGCCCCCGCGGTTCGTTGTCATCCCGGGCGATACGATCCCGCCCTACTTGTCCTTTCTGTCAACAATCGCGTATGATGAAGTAGCCGCCTTTGGTCCCATCCATGTGCTGCAGGAGCGCTCATCCCCTGAAGGATTGGCGGGAACTAAGGATGCTCCCTAACATGGGGATTCTGGTGACGAGCAAAGTGCTTCTGTGGTGTCCGGCTCTCGCGCGTGGCCTGTCCAATGCATCGCCATGCCCGGACACCCTTAAGTGGATAAAGGAATCTAGACACGGAAAAGGGCGATGCCTAGTTGTAAACTGAGCACATCATGCCCAAGCGACGGAGACATTTCACGGCTAGCCAGAAGGCGCAAATCGTCCTGGAGCATCTGAAAGGCGAGAAGACGATCGGCCAGATCGCCTCGGAGAACGGGGTGCATCCCAACCGGTTATGACCCCCGTAAGTTGGACATGCGTGTAATGTGGGGTTGACCTTGTCGGAAGGTAAGGTAGGCTACGGCCAGGGCTGTGCCGAAAGGAGGCAGAAGCCATGGCCAAGAAGTGGTACTCGCCGAAGGTGAAGTCCCAGGTGGTGCTGGAGGCGCTGACGGGCGAGAAAACGCCTGGGCAAATCGCCAAGCAGTACGGCATCCACCCCAACTCGGTGGGGCTGTGGAAGAAGGAGTTCCTCGAGCGCGGGGCGGAGTTGTTCTCGGAGGATGGGACGGTCCACGAGTATGAGCGACGGATCCGCCAACTAGAGCAGCTGGTGGGCAAGAAGGAAGTGGAGATCGCGCTGCTAAAGAACTTCTTGGGCCAGGACAGATGAGTTCCGAGCGGAAAGTGGAACTGGCGGGTCGTGCCCGAAGCGCGTTCGGCCTCACGTCTGCCCTGGAGCTGCCACGCTCGACGTGGCACTACCACCAGAGCCGACGGCGCAGCTATACGGAGAAGTACGCCGATCTGCGAGGGCCCCTGGAGGCGATTGCCCGAAGGCACCCGGAATATGGCTACCGCCGGACGACGCCGGAGCTGCGGGAGCGAACCGGACGGCGGATCAATCACAAGGTTGTGCAAAGGCTGCACCGGGCGTGGGGCTTGCCTCTGATCCGTGGCACGCGAACGCCGAAACCGAGTGGGATCCGCCGTGCGATCACGGCCGCCGGTACGCGGATCAACCTGGTCGCTGGCCGGCAAGAGATCCGGCCTCTGGAGGTCGCCTACACCGACTTCACCGAGCTGGTGTCCGCGGGTGGAAGGCGAAAGGCCTATCTGATCCCGATCCTGGATCATGCCAGCAAAGTCGTGCTGGGATGGGCGGTAGGAGAGCGGGCGGTGACCAGCCTGGCGCTCGAGGCCTGGGAACGGGCCAGGCACAGCCTGAGAGCTCGCCGGATGGACGTTAGTGCGGTGACGATCCATCATGACCAGGATCCGGTCTTCACCAGCTACGCCTGGACGGCCAGGCTCTTGCTGAAGGATCAGGTGCGCGTGTCCCACCCTCTGGGTGGCGCCCAAGACAACACCGAGATGGAGGCTTTCAATAGCCGCTTCAAGACCGAGAACCGGTCGCTGCTCCTCAACGCACAGAGTTTGACCGAGCTGAAGCAGCTTGTGGCCGAAAGGATGGTCTACTACAACAACGTCAGGAGGCATTCATCGATTGGCTACCGAGCACCATCGCAGTTCATCGCGACACTGCAGCCGTGGTTGTAGCCTCCCCACAATCCCGAGGGTCCAATCCTGTCCAAGATTCGGGGTTCACCGCCTTCAAGGACCTACTGGTTTGACGGGAACTCCGGGTTCACGTCCCAGTTCCAGTTTGCCCAGTCCGTGCTCTCAAGCGTTCCTCACTCGATAGGGGTCGTGTTTTCGCCACATCCTGACTATCCTGCGCTGACTCGTGACATCGTGTCCTACTTGAGGGTCACCTATCCTCACTTCGTCTATTCTCACGAGCTTGAGACAATCCGATCGGCTTCACAGTACCTGATTGGCCATGTCGATGCAGTGGCTTCCGTCAGCTCAATGGTCGGACTCCAAGCCCTCATCTGGAAGAAGAAGATCATCAGCCTTGGCACGGGGCAGATCAGCCTCGCGGCAGACAGCGCCGGATGACGGGCATCGAGGAGCTCTTGAGGGCGGCCCCTATTGACCGTGACAACGTGCTTCTGTGGCTGCCAACACGATACTACATTCCGGAGAGCTTCCTTTGCAGACCTGGTTGGTTGTCCAGGTTCCTCGACAAGACCATCGAGCTTCACAGACTCAGGGGAAGGTATGACACCCTCTATGAGCCAATTGACGCCGCTCACACAGTGATAGACAAGGTCATCCGTTCGGCAATCCCACAGATCCCGGTTGCCAATAGTCAAGGCGAGGCGGCGAGCCTCGCGGCCGAGCTGGACAGCCTCCGGGAAGATGCGGCTGCTTCATCTGCCCTGGCGCATTCGGCCGCTCTTCAGCAGGGTCAACTGCAAGAGCAGATAGGGGCTCTGAGTAGCGAGCTCGAGTCCTACCGAACGGGCGTGTTGTCATCCTTGTTCCACTGGGCGCGCGGTTGGGCCAACACGCGGCTGCCACTAGGCTCCCGGCGAAGGAACGTTGCTCGCGCACTGGCCAATGCGCTTGTTGTATTAGTCAGTCGGGGCCCAGGTGGCTTACTGCGCGCCTTGCGCCGCCGGTCCCCGAACCAAGATCCGCTCGGCGAAAGCCGCGAAGTCGGTTCCTAGGCGGCTCGCTGACGCGGCGGCACCGAAGGCATACACGTGATAGGCTCAGACACCCAACACGAGCCTGACGATACACCTTGTGACATCCGGGTCACTGTCATTATCCTCAATTGGAATGGTGAACGCTACCTGGAGGCCTCCCTACAGTCCCTGCGGCAACAGACCTTCAGCAAGATCGAAGTGATCCTCGTTGACAATGGTTCAACCGATGGTTCCCTGGAACTCGTTGCCAAGCAGTTCCCCGAAGTGCAGATCATGCCCCTGCACAGCAACATGGGATTCAGCGCGGGCAACAATGTTGGCCTTCGGCATGCTCGCGGCCAGTATGTAGCGCTGTTGAACAACGACACCGAGGTGGCACCACACTGGATCGAGCAGTTGGCAGACACGCTGGACCAACATCCCGAGATCGGCTTCTGCGCTTCGAAGATGCTCCTCCACGACCAACCCCATCTCGCCGACGCGTGCGGGGATTTCTACTCTATCGAAGGCATCGCGGGAAAGATCGGGCACATGGAGCCCGCTCACCGGTACAACGACCAGCGGGAGGTATTCGGAGCTTGCGCTGGGGCAGCCATCTACCGCCGCTCCGTGCTGGAGGAGTTGGACGGATTCGATGAGGACTTCTTCCTCGTGCATGAGGACAGCGATGTGAGCTACCGTGCCAGGTTGCTTGGCTACAGATGCCTGTTCGTGCCGACGGCCGTCGTCCGCCACCACCTCAGTGCCACGCTTGGCGGCCAAAGCGATACTGCAGCCTACTACGCACAGCGAAACATGGAATTCGTCTTCTTCAAGAACATGCCAACGTGGCTCTTGCTGAAGTACCTCCCGCTGCACATGCTCACCGATCTGTTCCTACTTGTCCGGTACCTGGCGCACGGGCAGGGCTGGGTCTTTCTCAGGGCGAAGCTCCACGCGCTGGCTATGATGCCGAAGATGCTCAGGAAGCGACGCGAGATCCAGAACACCAGGCGCGTGCCCGCTGCCGAGATCGATCGCCTGCTCCTCAGAGGCTATCTCTGGGAGAAGATCAGGCGAGTACTACGGAGGCAGTCGTTGAAGCTCCCGCATCGGGGCGCAGGGAACCGAGCATGACATGAGGCGGGGGCCGGGGCGCGCCCATGACCCCTCAGTGGAACCAGCCAAGCCTCTCCTCCGCGGGGGCCTTGACTCTGCGCCAGATCTCGCTCCTCCAGGCCCGGGCGTTGTTCCACTGCCGTCTCGGAATGCCAGGGCGCCCAGGGAGCTCTGCTCAAGCAGCAAGATGTACCCCCAGATGGCCAGGTCATATGCCAGGATCCGCCACCATTCCCGCCGCCACTCCTCACGGCCCTCGTTCTTGAGCAACATCAGGTAGCGGTTCTTGACCGCCATCCGCCGCATGTGGGCAGGGATCGCTCGACGGCGATCGGGCTTGAAGGTTCGGTCGTGGAAGGCGGTCGCCGCAGGCTCGTACCAGCGTCGCCAGCCTAGCAGCCGAGCGCGCCACGCCAGCTCAATGTCCTCCACGTGGGCGAAGAACTGTTCGTCGAAGTACTGCCCCTGGATCTTGACGTCCTCCAACATCGCGCGGCGGTAGAGCAGGGCCGCTCCGTCCGTCCCACCCCTCCTGCGCCTGGTAATGCTGACGCTGTCGGCTCGGCGTTGGCCGGGCAATTGCGGCTTCCTTCGGCGGTCGATGGACAGCTCGACGGAGACTAGAATCCGACGCGACCGCTCTTCTGCGACTTGCCACAACCCACTTATGGCCAGTCCACACTCCGCGCGGTTCTCGAATGATTCCCTCAGGCGGTCGACGAGGCTGGGCAGCAGCCATACGTCTGGGTCGAAGGCCAAGGGATGCTCCGGTTGTGAGGCCGCAATGGGCTGGCTGCGGGCCTTGCTGAGCCCGGCGTTGTCCAGCTCCTACATCAGCTCTGCCTCGCGCAATCGCTCGCGCACCGGGCCTGTCGACCCGCCGTCCACCATGATCCGTTCAACGCTCGGATGAACGTGCTCCGCAAGTCCAATGTCGCGGGCCACACCCCGTTCCCAGGCTATGTGGGGGGCGACCTCAGGGGGATCTAAGATAGAGCTTGCAGGCTCCCGCGTCGCGTGACGGTTGCATATGTTCCTGGACGTAGGCCTCAAGCACCGAAGGGCTCAGCGGGTCCGCGCCGAGCGGCGTGAGGCAAACCCATTGGACCCGGCCACGGATGATCTCGTCGATCACGTTCCATTGTCCTTCTCGGCCAAATGCCGTAACCAGAGGGTAGTCATAGGGAGTTGGATCCGCTCGATCGCACAGCAGGTAGAGGAGACTGGCGGAGGGGGACAAGAAGAAGAGCGTCTCATCAGGGGGGATACTCGTGATCACCTGTGAGTGCGACAGGAGGGCAGCGGACACGTCGCGCGGCAAGAGCACTCCGTGGAAGTGCGGCAGGGGCGAGAGGCTGTGCGTTCCTAGCGCCATCCACCGCAGCGGGCGGGCCAGCTGAGCTACGACCCCGAGACCCAGCCAGATGGCGATCAGGATACGCGCAGCCTGGTCCAGAGGACGCTTCGGCAGTGTCGCAATCTGCTCCATACTCCAGAACAGCGCGATCGCAAGTGGGGTCACCGCTGGCGCCATGTGCGGCAGATCCACGCGCGGGAACGCCCCGGCGAAGGCCGCAGCTGAGAACGAGAAGAGCGTCAAGGCGGTGCTACGCTTAACCGGCCCGCACCTGAACCACGCCACTCCCAGCGCAGGGAAGGTGGCGATCGGTAGGAGAAGCTGGAGCTCCCAGTAGGCAAAGAGCACATCCGGCGGTGGCTTCAGCTGCACGAGGAGGTGAAGCCAATCCCTGAGGTGAACCCAGTAGGAGATCGAGGCCGCGGCGACGTACTCTCCACGGTTCAGGAACCCGTACTCCAGGAACTTGCCGAATCCCCGACTTGCCCACACCGGCAGGAGAGTCATGACGGTGATGGTCCCGAACGCGAGCGAGGCAGTGACCAAGTCCTTGAGCTTGCCCCTCGGTTCATGTCCCTCCAATGGAGATCTGCCAAGGATCGCCACCCAAAGAGCGGCGAGGGCGTAGCCCCCGATAGTCTGCTTCGATGCGAATGCCAGTCCAGCGAAGCCTCCCGCTGCGAGGAGCCAGTGAATACTCCTGCTCGGCGGAGCAGACTCCGATCTCGCGTGTGCCAGCCAGGCGAGGGTGGCAGCCAGGCACGCCAGCAGGAAGACATACGCCAGCGGGGTATAGGGGGAGCCGATCCCTGGCATCCAGGCTGGGACATAAGCCACGATCGCCATGACCAGCAGCGCCTGTGAGGCCGATGACAGCCGGAGCTGCCGGGCCAAGCAGAGGGCAAGCACAGCGGTCGCGGCGAAGCATCCCGCCACCATCACACGGATGACAACGATCTCGACGCCGAACAGGCCTACCAGGCCGCCGGCGAGGTAGGCGGACAGGGGCGTCACGCCGAAGAAGACGTCGCGGTACAGGACATCGCCTGAGGCAATGCGCCGGGCGACCTGCAGGAACCAGCTTTCATCGTTGCTGATCATCCCGCTCGTGAGCGCCGCGTACAGGCCGACGCAGAAAAGGAGCACCCCATATGCGAGCCAGCGCCCCGGAGCCATACTCGCCGGTCCTGACCATGCAGACGGGGTGCTTCGCCCCCTGCGTGCCGGCGGTAGGAATGTGTCCGATGCTTCGCCGTTGCTCAAATCGCGCAAGGGCTTCACGGCACGCGCCCTCGAAAGAGCTGGAATGGGAGGTTGGCACGCCACCACGGGAACCGCTCCAGCGCGGCCTCGGCTCGGCCGCCCCATCGCAGATTCGCCAGAAATGGAGGCAAGAAGCCGAACCGCTCGAAGCCGAAGTCGCCAAGCCCCGCTGCCGCCATTGCGCCGGCGATGGGGCCCGGCCTCATGCGAAGCATCCCCCTTTCCGCCGACCACGACATCCCCGGAGTGAACGTCACTTGAAGGTAGTACAGCGGATTGAGGGGATTGGGTTCAAGGAACACGACCCTCCCTCCCGGCTTGAGGAGCGCGCGAACGCCGTGCATGCTCCTCTCGACATCCACTAGGTGGTGCAGGGTGAAGAATCCCACGACCGCGTCGAACGTCCCCAGCAGCTCAGCCGGGGGCGTCTCTACATCGGCGCAGACCAGCGCGAGATCGTGCTTGCCGGCGTTGAAATCCAGCAGGCGGTCAAGTAGGACCGAGGATAGGTCCAGTCCTGTCATGCGCAGGCCGCGGCCGGCGAGGAGCAGGGTGTAGCGCCCCATCCCACAGCCGACTTCCAGGACACGCTCCCCGGCCTCAAGTCCGCCAAAGCGAATGGCCTCGTCCACGTGCCGCCGGAGGTAGGGGGTATCCACCGGGATCATCGTCTTCTTCATCGATCGTTCAAAGTAGGCCCGCTGGCGTGCGTTGTAGAGGTGAGTCTCGTCACGGGCTTGTGGGTTCGATCTCACTTCACGCCTCACTCTCGTCATCTGACATACCGCCTCGAAATACCCGAAACCGTGGTCGCTCCGTGGGACTCGCGGCCTGAGCGCAGGGCAGGCCGAGCCGATGGCAGACAGCCCAGGCCAACGCATGAACGGCCACTTGCAGGCGGCGCAAGGATGTGTATGCCGTTCGGCCTTGTGGCCGCGTGTCCCGGGCCACCGGGACCGAGATCATGGGCAGCCCCGTACCGCCGATCATGGCCACGATGAACGGGTGACGGACCCGGTATGCGAGCAGACGATCGGCCACCCGCCGGTCGAACACGACGAAAAGACCGGCATCCCTGGGCAATCCGAGTATCACGTGGAGGGTCGATTTGAAGAGCTGAGAGGTCAGCAACCTGGGAAGCGATTCGTACAAGCCCCGTCGGCCGGCGAACACGGCCGCGTATCCTTCTCCCAGCTTGGCAAGCAGCGCGGGGATTGCTTCGGGCGGGTCCTGCAAGTCGGCATCGAGGATCACAATTCGCTCACCGCGCGCGTAGCTGAGCCCCGCGAGCACCGCCTGGTGCTGACCGACATTGCGCTCCATCCGAAGCCCGACGACGCGTCGGTCCCTCAACCCCAGGGCCTCCAGGACCGGCCACGATCCCGCCGGGCAGGCATCATCGACGAAGACGATTTCGAACGACGACCTCATCCCCTCGAGTGCCGCAGTCAGTCGACGATGGAGCTCATCGAGCGTGTCGGCGTTTCGGTAGACAGGGATGACCACGCTGATGGCCGGAGGGAGGCTCTCCGGCCTCTCGACGAGGCGCCCCCCGTGAATGGCATCGGAGGGCGGACCTTGCTCATCCGGAAGCATAGTCGAAACCCGTCGGGCTAGCCATCGGTGTGCGCCTCGTACAGGTTTCGGTGCTCAACATACCAATCGTAGGTCTTCTTCAAACCAAGAGGCAAGGAATGGCGAGGGGTCCAGCCAAGGAGGGCCTTCGCCTTCCAGATGTTGGCGACTCCGTGCGACGAGTCCACGGGCCGCTGAGGGTAGTCTCCGATTCTCGAGGAAATCGGGCGTCCCGCCAGATCGCCGATCATGGCGACAATCGCCTCATTGCTCCACCGCCTTCCCGTTCCTAGATTGATGACATCTCCGGAGCTGGCGTCGGCGTCGATAGCCAGCATGCAGGCTTCAATCATGTCCTCGACGAAGACCAGATCCCGCGATACCCCGGGTCGAGTCAAGGCCAACGGCTCGCCTCGCAAGGCAGCGCTCAGGGCCGTTGGAATGAACCGCGCCGGGGACTCCCAATAGCCATAGACGGAGAACGGCCGCAAGATGATGCAAGGGAGTCCTCGTTGACGGGCCATCTGACGGCACAGCAACGTAGTCGAGGCTTTGGCGACGCCTCGCAGGATGACTGGATCGAGACAGTCCGACTCAGCGATTGGTCGGCTGCGGGGGCCGTACTCGGTGGAGCTACCGACATGAACGTACCGCTTGATCCCAGTGGCGCTGATTGCGTCAAGCAGGTTCCACGTCCCCAGAAGCCCATCCACGACCATTGCCCTGAATGCCTCGGGAGTCGTCGGGTGGCCACTGTGGAACGCCAGATGGAAGAGGACTTCTGGTTTGGCTTCAGCAACCACGCGGGCCACGGCCTCCGGATCGGCAAGATCCGCCCGCAGAAGGTGCAGCTCGCGCTCGGTCCCTGCAAGGCGCCACAGGCTTGTAGTGGGTCTGACCACCAGCGAGACGGAGTGGCCCAGGCCATAGAGGGCGCGGGCCAGATTGGCCCCGATGAAGCCGGCACCGCCGGTGATCAGGACCCGCCTAGGAAGAGGCTCAACCAAGACGGGGTTCCCCTTCCGCCCGGGAGGTAGTAGCGAGGTGGATTGCCTGTTCTAGGCTGCGACGATCCTCACCAATCGCCGCTGCCGATCGCTCGAAGGCCAACTCGATGGCGTGCTTGAGGCGCGGGATCTCCTCCTGTAGTGACCGGCCTCGGACATCCCGATGGAATGACCTCCGCAGCAGTCCGAAGCTGCAGCCGAGACGTGCCATTTCTCCGATCAGAAGTCGGCAAGGAATGGGATGGCCGCGATCGGGCAATGTCAGACCCCCGAAGCCAAAGGCGCAGCGGAAGCTCTCGCGAATCCGTTCAACCGTGCCGTCCGCGACGGCGCCAAAGATGCCCCGCTTGCCACGCTCAATCGCCAGGTCATTGAGCCCGACGTAGACCCTCGAGAGCGGGAGGCGGGAGAGCTCAGGGAGGTATTGCGTCGCGGCTGTTGTCTCGACCAGGATCCCTACCCTGCCACGATCCCCGACGTATTCCAGGACCGCCTCAACTTCCTGGGGCCTCCTGACCATGGGAAGGATCACTTCGTCTGCGCCAGCTTCGATCACCAGCTCGACCTCGGCTTGGGTGCCAGGCCCGAAGCTGTTCGTCCGACATAGGATACGTGCTGCGGTGCAAACCCGCACGCGTATCAGATCCTCCAGCGTGTCCACCCCGATCTGGGTATCAAAGCCCTTCTGCCGCAGCTCCTTGCCGCGCCGCTCCAAGTCGACCACAATCCCGTCAACACCGGCCGCGACGGCTTCCCGGATGAATGGAGTATCGGTGGAGAATAGGAAGAGATCAAACGGTGTCACTCGCCATCCTTGCAGCCCACGGCAACAAGCGATGATCCCAGCGGCCACGGAATGACATCCCCCAAGCCCACCTCCACTCGATTGATCCATGCCAGCAGGCGTGAGAGGACTGGGTACCGTCTCTCTTCAAGGTCTCTCCATGTGGGTCCGCTGCGCCCCAACCATCGAGAGATGAAGACCAATGGCAAGAGCAGGAATTGGTAGTACCGAAGGTCGAGGGTGCGCAAGGATGATCTTTCCAGGAGTTGGCGCAATTGGTGTTTGCGATAGCGACGCCGGTGTCCGGCTGCCCGATCGCGGAAGCTCCACAGCCCAGGTAGCGCAGGCGCCGAGAGGATCACGATTCCGCCTGGTTGAAGGACGCGCCGGACCTCCCTCAACATCTCTTCGTCAGCGACATGCTCCAGCACATCGAGAGCTAGGACGATGCCAAACGCGCCCGTCATGAGGGGGATCGAGGTTGCCTCAGCCTGAGCCAACATCGCGTTCCTGTCGCTGCGGCGGGCGGTGCGAAGTCCTTCCCGAAGAAGGTCCATGCCGATGACGGTGTAGCCCATGCCTTCCATGGTCCTGAGTGTGAAACCGGTACCGCAGCCAGCATCTAGGATCCGGACTGGACCATCCTGCGAGTAGCGCCGAAGGAGCCGGTAGACCAGGGCGCGGCGTCCGACGAACCAGAAGTGCCAGCCCTCAATCTGTGCCAGCCGGGCAAGTCGGGCAGGGGTGAAGACGGCCTCCGATCGCCGCGGGTCTGTCATGCTCAGCGGCACTCTGTCACCCAGCGGTCCTTACACGGACTCTGACGCTCTGTGGCAGGCATGCCAGGTTCTCTTCTCAAGCCCCACTATTCGGTCGTGGAAGATCGGCAGCCAGCATACCATACCGGGGCCGCCGCACCGAACTAGAGTCCGGACCGGATCCGTTCTGGTTCTCTTCACAGCGAGACATACGTAGAGACAGTCAAGGCCAATTGACCAAGTAGGCCAATCCATGCAAGGCCGTAAGCCCGTATGAGTCCCCCCTCCAGGGATCCAGGCAAGATGCTGTGCCAAGGGCAGTCGTGCCCGGACTAGTCGATGCTACTTGAACCAGGCCAACCGGTCCTGAGGCTGTGACTTCACCCGCGCCCAGGTTTCGCGCCGCCATGCCCGCGCCCCACCCCACGCGCGCCGCAGCAGCGGCAGCGCCCCCAGTGAGCTCTGCTCGAGCAGCAGGATATAGGCCCAGACCCTCAGATCGTAGCCGAGGATCCGCCACCAGTCCCTGCGGAACTCCTCACGCCCCTCGTTCTTCAGCAGCATGAGATACCGATTCCGCACAGCTATTCGGCGCATCTCCGCCGGGATCGCTAGCCGGCGACCCGGTTGGAAGGTGCGTGCATGAAAGGCGATTGCCGCCGGCTCGTACCAGCACTTCCACCCCAGCAGCCTCGCCCGCCAGGCCAGGTCGACGTCCTCCATGTAGGCAAAGAAGGCCTCATCGAAGTACTCACCGAGAATCTTCACGTCCTCGAGCATCCTGCGCCGGTAGAGCGGCGCAGCCCCGTCCGCGCCGAAGACCTCCTCGGCCATGTCGTACTGCCCACGATCGGGCTTGCCCCGGCCACGCAAGTACTGGTGCCGACGACGATCCAAGAACAACCCTGCCGCGTCGAGCAAGGGGGGCGTAACTTTCCCCAGTTGCCACATCTTGCCCACCGCCGAGCCGAACTCAGGGCGGCTCTCGAGCGTAGACACCAGGTGCTGAATGAAGCCGGGTAGCAGCTGCACGTCCGGATTGAGGGCCAAGTAGTACTCGCCCGCGGAGGCGCGTATTCCAGCATTATGCGCCCGGCAGAAGCCCTCGTTCTTGCCGTTCTCGATCACCCGCGCCGTCGGCCACCGCTCACGAACAAGCGCCACCGACCGGTCGGCCGACCCGTTGTCAATGACAATCAGCTCAAGGCGCGAATACCCCTGCCCCTCCAGCCCGTCCAAGCATGCCGGCAGGTGCCGTTCACTGTTCCAGGTCACGATGCCCACACTCACCAACGGTCCGTCACGGGTCATTGAACGAAGTTCCCCTTGAACCCCAATTGCCCTTGCCGAACCAGGTTTCCAAGACAACCGGAGGTCATGCTCAAACCCGAGGCCGCACCTGCGTCTGACGCTCGGCCCGCCGGCCGATCCGCCTCAACTTGAGATGCACCGCTAGCGAATGCTGAAGCCTCCAGACGCCACGTCCGCCTAACCGTCTGGCTGCTAGCCTCGGCCGGGCTTGTCGAGACCCACCATCTCCCGAAGGACGAGCGCAACGAACTCGGGATACTGCCGGTAGCGCGGCCAGAGCCGCCTGGGCTCGCTCACGAGCCGAAAGAGCCACTCCAAGCCACTGCGCTGCACCCAGCGCGGGGCCTGCGGCTTCCGCCCCGAGAGAAAATCGAACGCCGCCCCCACGCCGATCAAGACCGGCGCGACGACTCGACCGACATGTTCGGCCATCCACGTTTCTTGCTTGGGCGAGCTGATGCCAACCCAGACGATATCGGCCCGGCTCTCGTCGATCTTGCTGGCGACCTGCCGGTCCTCTCCCGGCGAGAGGTCCCGGAACGGCGGCGCGTACACCCCAGCCACCTGTAGCCCGGGCACTTGCCCCAGGAGCCTGACAGCGAGCTCTTCGGCGACGCCAGGAGCACCCCCGTACAGAAAGTGCCTAAATCCCAACGGAACAGAAGCGTGACAGGTTGCCAGCATCAGGTCCGGGCCGTAGACCCGTCGAACCTGCCGATACCCCTTCAGCCGCAAGAGCCAGACCAGTGACATGCCGTCCGGCACGGTCAGGCCGCTGCCGTTGAAGATCGGCAGCAGGCGCTGATCGTTGTAGCAGTCCATCACCGCGTGCGCGGGGGTGACGCACACGTAGCGGTGCTCACGCCGGGCAACCCAGCCGAGGATCGTCCCCACCGCCCGGTCCAGGTCAACCGCGCTGACGCCGACGCCGAGCACCGGCACGCGCTGGATCGCGCCCTGTGGCGGGACAAGAATGCCCTGACTCTTCATGCCAGGTGGCTCTCCTCGCCGGCCACTACATCCCGCCCCGGTGCCTGTTCATGAGCTCCAAAGCCAACCCACCCCTCACGGCACAGCGATTCTGGTTCCACAGCCCGCGGCAGTCAACTGAGCCGAACCGACTTGGGTCTGGGAATCCTGCCAGGCGGCAATCCGATGGAGAGGCGCCCTGGCTCGCCTGGCGTGAGTAAGGCTGGTGCCAGATCCCGCTTGAGCTGGCGGTCGCAGACTCCAACCGCTCCCAAAGCACTCTTCAGCAAGGCACGCCATGTGCTTGGATGCCAGGTGTGGACAATCCTGCACACCGAACACGCCAAGCGTCGAGGGTACCCTCGCCTCCCCCGAGCGGGAGGCCTGCCAACGAGCGGACCATCTGCCACGCGTACACAGGCTTCGGCCCAGCATACCACGCCATCGCCACCAGCATCCCCGCCACGATCAGCCAGGCTTCGAGGCGTCTAGCCGCGCTTGTCGGCATGCATGCTTTGCACGCGTCACGCAGCGCGTCCTACTCGTTGGCGCACGTACTCAGCAGGCCTGGGGCCCACTCTCCGGCGCGCTCAGGCGCCACGAACAGGTAGCGCGTAGCGCGTGCCTCGGTCGCATCCGCAATCTCGGCGCACGTGCTCCCCTGTGGAATCGGGATGTAGACGATCCGCTGGCTGCAATCTGCCCGGCATAGTGGACAGCTGTAGCCGTTGCCGTGGAGGTTATACCCCAGAAGCCTATCCCCCGGAACAAGCTCGAGTGTCATGCCATACTCGGGCGGCACGGTCACCTGAAAGGCGCTCGCCTGACGCTGCAGTTCCGGGCGGGAAAGCAGCAGGGTGAAGTCGTCAGGCGAAACGACCCCGTCGTTCAATGTCATCACCACGTTCAACGTGCACGATAAGAGGAACAGTCCGGCGAATGCCCAATGGCCGAGGCGGGTCGGCGGTCCTAGCACCTCCATCGCCTCACCGAGAGACAGGCACAACAGGCCGGGCACCCGCGTCAAGAAGCGGTCCATCCGCAGGGCCATCCACTGGCCCGAACAACCACCATCAACGCGACGGCAGGTCCGGCGAACAGGATCCGTTTACGTTTCGAGCGTACGGGTCCCCACGCCAGCGCTCGCAAACCCAGATCGTGCGCCACCCACCCTCACCCGGGCGTCCCCAGGAGTCGGGGGGATTCGCCGGCGCTTGTCCCCGAAGCGCCGGGGCAGCAGGATCATCAGCCCTGCTCGAGCTGGGGACGATGTCTTCCGTCGCTGCTCCGGACCCCAAGTCCCAGCCCATCGTCTGGAACAGAGCCGCCATAACCGGCGTGATGGTCCACGGGCTGCACTGGTCGCAGTTCCTCGACAGCCTGCGCTTCCTGACACTGGCTTTCATCTGCTTTCCAACGGCGCCGGCCGCACTGCAAGCGGCCGATGACCGCCTCCCGCCGGCCCAGACGTCCCTCGATCGCAGATCGGTGGCGGGTCAGGCGCAATCTCCGCCGGCGGTTGCGCACTGGAGCTGCCTCGCCTCTCCTTCGCGCTCCACCCGCCGTCAAGGCATAGCTGGCGTGTCCCCTTGCTGCCGGCGCCGATCAGGCACAGGGCACGATGGCCGAGGCGTGACGGGTCGGACCGGACCCAGCCGGGGCTGAGCCTGGCTCCACTAAGCCCGGGCGAGGCACACCTCGAAACCCGTACGTTCACCCGACAACCGCACGGGGGTCTGCGGCATCGATAGTCTGATCACCGGTCGCCGAGGAGGCTAGGTCAGAATGGCCCTGCTCCAGTGTCGGTCTCAGTCGGCTGAGCCGCCAGGGTTGCGATCAGGTTGCTGTGAACTCCGCGGGCCGTTTGTGTCCCGGCAGTGTCCCGTCTGTGTCCCGCTTGTCCCGACCATTATGTGCAAGACTGGACTCAAGGAATGGAACCAAGATGCGCTCACCCGAGCGAGGAACCTGGCGGTCAGAAGTCGCGGAGGAAATCATGGGCCGGCGGTCAAATCAAGGCGAACGTCCAGGAACGGAATCGGCGCCACGAGAGGCGTGCGATCCGAAGGCCCGACGCAGTCACTCCAGCACCGGAGCACCACTCGAGGGCCTGCCCGCTGCGGTGAGCGAGATCCTGCGAGCGACTGCCTTGCTCGAGCTTGCCAGCGCAGGAGAGCTGGCACGGTTCGGGAGCACTGATGTCAAACAGGCGGAGACAGGATCGATTGCGCTGGCAGCCCAGGGACTGCTTGAGAGGTTCTGGCTCCCCGGCGAAGGCGAGCAGCCAGGACGATGGCTGGTCTGCTTGACCCGGCGCGGTGCGCGGAAGGCGAAAGGGCTGGTCGGGCGAAAGGTTCGCTGCCTGCGGATCGACAACAAGGCCTCCCTCTTCGTGCATCACCAGCTGGCGATCAGCCAGGCCGTGGCTTCGCTGGTGGCTGGGCTGGGCCGGGAGCGCATCCTTACCCTGATCGTAGGCAGTCAGCTGGCCGCGTGTCTCAAAGAGGCGGGCGCCCGGTCCAAGTATGCCCCCGATGCCTATATGGCCTTCCGGGTTGGCTCAGGACCTGCCGCATACACCCGGCATCTGTTTCTGGAGGTCGACCGCGGGACGGAGGGTCGCCACCAGCTCCGCGCCAAGCTGCGCCGGCTGGATAGGTTCTACCTTGACGAAAACCGGCGAATCTTGGGGGGCGACCGGCTGATGGTCGCGTTCACCGTCCCAACCGCCCAGAGAGAGGAGGTGGTCACAGACATCATCCAGGAGGGGCATTGCCGCGTGCGCGCGGTGGTCGCCCGGCAATCCGAAGCCGTCGGCCGCGATCCAATCACAGCAGGCTGGCGCGATGGTCGCACCGGCGAGGTGCGTAGTCTGGTCGATCCATGTTGAGTTGGTATGAAGGGGGATGAGAAGATGCTTGCTGGGAAGCGTAATACCCATGCTGGAGCCGATCCGATACGGAAGATGGCTGACATCTTGCTTGTGTCGGAGGCTGTGTTTCTGGTGCTGTGGCTGGTCGGCGTGCCGATGATGGACTTCGCCGCGCTGACGCTGTTGCTCCTGTGCATCCCGGCCGCGAGCGTGCGCCTGGTGCCCATTATCCTACTCGGGATCGCCGGCCTGGTCCGACGGTTGCGCCCGTTGCGGCCCGGCGACCTGCGCCTGGGCATGACCGTAAGCTGGCCGCACGTGCCGATCGTGCTCCCGTCCTACGAACGGGAAGGGCATGTGGCCATCCTGGGTCGAACGGGCTCGGGGAAGTCCACGATGATGGAGACGCTGGTGACGCAGGATCTCCAAGCCGGGCGGAAGGTGATCCTGGTCGATCCACACACCCGGCTGGCCCGAGGCATGGCCCACACCTGCCTGGAGAACGGGAGGATGCCCATCTTGGTCGTCCCCGGACCGCCCGGCATGCACAGCGTGAACCTGCTGCAGATCGGTCCGAACTGGACGGCTGTGGACGCCGCTCGCTGCGTGACGGATGGGCTGGTCCAGGTCTTTATGCCGTACCAAGACGAGCTTCCTATGCGGATCCGGCACCTGGTCGAATGCGCAGCGTACTTTCTGGCGGCTGCCGATGACGGCTATACCCTGCTGGAGATCCCGCGTTTCCTGCGCAGCAGGGCCTTCCGCGACCATCTGGCTGAAAAGGTGCTTGGTCGGAACGGCGGTGGGAAGGATCTTGCCAGTCTGATCCCGGGGTTCTCCCTGGGCTGGCTGGAGGACCTGACCCGGACCCAGCTGCACGAGCAGGTCCAGTCGACGTGGACGCGGATCCTCACGCTGCTCAGCCCGCCGGACGCCCAACGGCTCATCGGCTGCTCGAGGAGCACCTTCACCTTCGAGGAGATCCAGGAGGGGACGCCTCTGCTGATCGGCATCGGAGAGGAGAGGCTCCACCGCTCGGCCCATCTGCTCAACGCCCTGCTCACAACCTGGCTCACCAAGCGGCTCCTGGCAGGCAGGGCAAGTTGGGGGACCAGCGATCCCATCTATCTGTACGTCGATGAACTGGCGGAGATCTCCCCCGAGTCGTTTGAGCAGCTCCTGCGCCGGGCACGCAAGGAGTCCGTTCGCTTGACGGTGATCGTGCAGGCCCAGACCATGCTGGACCGGAGCCTGTATCAGGCCCTGCTTGGGAATGTCTCCAGCCTCCTGATCTTCGGATCCAGTGGGCCAGGTGTCGAAGAGCTGGCCCGCGAGATCTCTCGACCGCTTCCGGCCGAACCCCGAGACGGCACTGGCCAGTATCTGATGGAGCTGCAGCGGCAGTTGCACCAGACCGCTTCGGACTTGAGAGACCTGCTGCCGCACGAGTTCGTGTTGCATCGGGCAGCGAGCCCGTGTCCGGCGCTGCCTTGCCGCACGGATCTGCCCCCGCGGGTGGATGATCGGGCCGTGGCCCGCGCGGTCGATTTGGCCCTCAGTGCCCGGGGGCGATCCACGCAGGGCATGGAGGCCGAGATCCTGGTGCGGCAGATGCAGCTCGATCAACGCTTCGGCAGCAACCGCGGTCTCGGGCCAGGACCGGGTACCCTGGGGACTGCTCCCTGGTGATCCGGCGCTCCTCCGCCCATCAAAGGCTGGGCCATCCCCCACCCTGGTGGGATGACCAACATGGCAGACCCAAATCGGATGGCCCAGCCCGCCGCCACGCCAAGGCTCGGCGGGTCGATCCGTGGTGAAGGCATCGCGTGCACGAGCGGGCAGCGCACGACGGCCGCCACCCCCTCAACCGAATGTGTCCAGTTCTATCCCGCGCAGGCCGAGGAATGCTGCCCTACGAACCAAGCACACGTGCACCCGGCGAATACGCAGCAGGCTGCCGTGCTAACGCAGGACACACAACCCAGAGAGCTCCATGTTAAACAACCCGTGCGCCGGCGCGCCCAACGCGAGGAACGCATCGCCCATCAGCACGCGAAGCCAGCGCTTGCCGAACACCAACGGAACGAGCCACGGTCTGGCAATGGCAAACCCACTTGCGGTCTCCCCGGCGCTATGCCTTGGAGCCGCGCATCGTTCTTGGCGGCGTGCGCGCAAGCGGTCGCGGTCCTGCAGAGATGGGACACAGCGGCGGTCGCCACCCGCATCGTCGCGGTCGGTGTCACCACCAGCTTGCCAGCCAGTCGTGCGACCAGGGCGGCGCATCCGACGCTCGCCTCGCCTACGTAGCCGACGGTCATTCTCCGGGGTGACCCGTGCGCGAGGCGACGAGGGCCAGGGGGATCTGTCGGAGACTGCACTGTGGAATAACGCTGTAGCCGTTCCCGAAGGCCGGAATGGCCGGGGAGGTTGTTCAGAGGCGTGTGCTAGGATCGGCTAGGCAAGGGCGCACCCACCCTGTTCCCCCGACCGCAGCCTACAGGCAAACGCGACCACCGCCATTGGGTCCGCCAGTCCCACACCGCCTACGAAGGGGACTGCCCAGCGCAAGCCGGGGTGATCCAGTGCGTCGGGCAGCAGCCCATCGTCTGCTGTCCGCCCAGTACCATGGGGGCCAGGCGACGGAGCGCCCGGAGGCGGTGTCCGAGCTGAGGTTTCGCATACCACGCCGTCGCCGCCAGCATCGCTGCCAAGACCAACCGTGCTTCGAGGTGTTGGGCGCGCGTGTCAACATACGGACCCAGGGCGCCCTGCCACAACACCTCCTGCTCGTAAGCACCCGTGTTCGGCAGACTCAGCATCCAGTCTTCGGTGTGCTCGGGCGTCACAAACAAGTGGCGCGTGCCGCACACCGCCGTCGCGTCGGCGATGTCCGCGCACGTGTTCCCTGCAGGGATCGGGACGTAGACCAGACGCTGCGAGCCGTCGGCCCGGTAGAGCGGAGAGGAGAATCCGTTGCCGTCGGCATCCTCTACCAGCCCGCGGTCCCCCGGGCCAAGCTCAGGCGCCACGCCAGCCGCCGGCGTTCGCCGTCGACACTCTCGGCGGCGGGTTGCCTCATCCCCAAAGGCCAAGGCGGAATCGGATGGGCAGGTGCCTTCGCTCTTGGTGGATCCCAAGTCGCTGGGGTAACAGGCTGAATCCACGGCCCAGCTCTCCCGCCAGGCGCGGTCGCAGCGCGGTCCACGGATGCGGAGTGCACAACAAGGAGGTATCCCAGCACTCGTCCCCTGCGGCCGGGCGAAAGACGGTCAGGCCAGTGCGCAGCAACACCTCGACGATACCCGGTTGCGGCAACACGCAGAATCCGGATTCAGGCCCCGGAGGGATCCGCTTGACGGACGAGAGGTGTGGCGCCGCAGCAGCGACCAGCGCGACCAGGACAATGGCAAGCGCGAGCGGGCGTGTCCGCAGTACACCCCATCGCCCGGCGGCGAGGAGCAGGCTGATCGCCGCGGGAAGGCACGCTGCGGCGCTGGCAAACCGGGGCTCCGGCGCGGCGATGAGCCAGACGCCGTGGCAGGCGGCCCCACCAGGAACGCCGAGAGCGCTGGAGCACCGAGAACCAAGAAGGGCAGCCGGCAACGGATCCCCCAGACGTAGGCCCTGTGCCCGAGCGCCACCGGGAGAAGAAGAACGGTGGCCAGGGCCACAGGCGTGTGGGCGAGTACCATCCGCCGGGAGGGTATAGCCTTGGGCATGAGGACAACAAGCCGTCGACTGGGCCTACCTGAATGCCGTGCATGCGGTTGGATACTCCGACGTCAGGTAGATTGACAGGCACCGATCGGGGCGTTCATCCAGCGAAGCGAGCGGTAGATACACGTCGTCGCCGTACGCGGAAATCACCATGAGCTCCTCAGCCAATCTCCTGAAGAGGCCCGGCTGGAACGAGTCCGGGCCATACCCGCTCACGCGCAGGAACAAGGGATTCCGGACCTGGTAGGCAGAGAGGAAGCGCGGATAACCGAAGACCGGCTCGTAGTCCAGGATGTCACTGCTCTCTATCACCACTTGAAGGTCTTCGTCCTGCCTGAGCTGGTCCACCAATCGCTCGAAACGGGCGGTGAACTCCCGCGTGCTGGCCACGTTGCCCCGCAGCGTTTCCCTCGTGCCGGAGTAGCTCCCATGGAAGCCGATCACGAGCACAAGGCTGATCGACAGCGAGGCTTTGAGGGCAACGTGCAACCTCGAAGCCGAAGGCGAGCTGGCGAGCAGATCCCTGCCCAGCCCGTAGAGGATGAAGATGCTCGCCGGGAAGTACAGCAGCCCCGGGTACCCGTAGCGCGTTTCCGTCTCCGGCCAGCGGCCGTTGTAGAAGACCATCTGTGACAAGTACACACCGCACAGGCAGGCGAGCCAGAATGCCGCGGAATGGACGGCCCGGCGCTGCGGCTGCGTGAGGGCGGGGATCAGGCTCAGTGCAGCCACACCGACGGTCAGGGTGATCAGCATCGAGAACGGCGTAACGTAGTGACGCCCGCGCAGGACGTCAAGGATTACGGCCAACCGAGAGGCAAGGGCGACGGGCCGGTCGTAGATGTCCAGGCCGGTCTTCGAAGCCGACAGCAAGATGCCGCCCGCGACGTACGCCACGAACAGCAGGCTCCCGACGGCAGCTCCCAGGAGCAGCCAGTCCTTGCCTCGGGCCGCCTTGATCATCAGGTACGCGGAAGGCAAGGCCAGGATTAGGAGATTCTCCTTCGAGCCGATGCAGACCATCGAGCCGATCAGGATCGCGGCGCAAGCGAGGGCTCTCATGGCTGCGCGGGAAGGTTCGCTCCGAAGGGCAACCAGGACCCCGGCAAGGTACATGGGCAGCCCGACGACGACATACGTCTCGCTGGGCCCCAATCGGCCAACGTACTCCACCCAGTACGGGAAGGACAACGTGTACAGGCACAGCAGCGCAGCGCCAAGCTTGCCCATTCTCGGCGAAGCCAGCTTCCAGAATGCCAGCACCCCAGCTGCGATGATCGCCAGGCGGCACCCATACCAAAGCGTCGGGTCCTTCCCCCAGAAGGCCGTCTCCAGCATGCGGAGGAAGAAGTACGCAGGACGGAAACGCGGATAGTGGCCCCATGCCCCCACTTCCGTCCTCATCAGCATCGCCGGGATCTCCCCCAGGTCAAGCTTGCCGTCAGGGACGAGGAAAGACATGATCTCCTGGTCGTCGATCATCCCCCACTGCGTTTGGAGCGCGTCTCCGAACACGAACCACATGACAAGGAGCATGCCGACAACCAGAACGACAGACCACAGCCGCTGGAACCGGCGATTGGACTCACTCGCCGACAACCACGTGTACGCCTCGGCCGGGACGATGTTCGCTAACGCGAGGGCTGGGGCCATGAAGAGGAGCGTGAGGCACGGGACGATCAGGATCTCCACGCTGCGGTAGGGCGTTCGCCCGATACCCAGGCGAACGCTGGCGTACAGAACCACGACCAACAGGGCCGACGTGACGGCCCACGGCAGGTACCGCAGGCGGTCTCGCTGGCGGCTCGACGTCGGATCGCCCATCACGTGACCTCGCTCGGGTAGATCGCTCCACCGTCCCCGGCCATGAGGGCTCTGGAGGGACGTCGGATCCTCGGCCGGGAGAATGCGGACGGAGCCCTTGTAGGGACGACTGCATCGAGCCTTCCGGTTGCCGTTCCGTCGCGGCCCGGACAGATTCCGGGACCAGGGCTTGTTCGCCGTCTATGCCCTCTCGGAGCCCATGCCTCGCCAGGCAGGGCGGGCAAGCGCCCGCAACACGAAGCGCATCCTGGGTCGGGCCTCTTCGGGGCCGCAGCCTGAACGCCAGGATTGGCGCATGCCATCGCGCAGATCCGCCGAGTCACTCGGCCTCACCCAGCATGACCCTGAAGCCGCGGCTCAGATCGCCGGGCGATCGGAGCTCAAGGTCGTCCGGCGGATACGGCGCGCATGGAAGGGGGGCATCCCAGCACTGGTTCTCCCGCACTGGGCGAAGGTAGGTCAGGCCGCTTGGCAGCGTGACCTCAACGACGTCCACGTGGGGCAAAGGATAGAATCCCTCATCAGGCCCCGGAGGGATGCGCTTTGGGGCCGTCAGGTGCGGGGCTAGAGCCGCAACCACGACGACCAGCAACACCGCGCGCCCGAACCCATGTCTGCGGGCCTGGCCCCATCTCTCCGCTGCAAGCAGCACGCTGCAGGCGGCCAGAAGCCATGCGGCTGCGCCCGCAAATCGCGGCTCTGGGGCGGTGGCGAACCAGAAACCCAAGGAGGCGATGGGCACAGCCGCAACGCCCATCAGCCCCAGTTCCCGAGCCTCCCACCGTCGCCGGCGCGCCAACGCCACCAGAAGCCCGACGAAGGCAATCGCCATTGGCGCCACAAGATCGAAGGAACCCAAGGCCGTGACCTTCTTCAGCCACGGACTCAGCCACGCCCAATCCCTCAGGACGACGTCGGGCTCCACTCCAGGGAGCCTTGCCCAGCTCATGATCCAGCGCGCCTCGCTGCTCGCGATCGAGCCAGGCACCCGCCAATCGACGCGGACACCGCCCAACGTGTTTGGAAACGCCGGATATCCGCTGAGCACGTACCCTCGCAGCACCCACACGGCGATCAGCAGGCTGGAGAGCAACACCGGCATGATGGAACGAATCGAGCGTCCTCGAGTACCTACCGCCGTCTTCGCCTTGCGCGCACACCAGATCAGGACCACCAGACACGCCGCAATTGCCAGCATCCCCGCGCTCAGCCTCACCGCAATCGCCGCGCCAGAAACCATCAACACCGCGAGGACACTCGTGCGATCGCTTCCCTCACGGCTCGGATTCTCAAGAACCTGGATCAGCTGATCGACGATCACGATGCCGAGCACCCACATGGCCAGATCGGGCTCGCCCTCGTGGATCCCGGCCCACATCTTCCGCACAATGGCGGGGATCAGCACCAGGCGGAACAGGTCCTGGCACCGCATGACCCGGGTCCCCAGCAGCACGCAGACACCGCTCCATCCGACCTGCAGGCTGAGGGCCAGCAGCATGAGGTAGACCGCCACGTGCTGTGCGTGGTGCGACCATGGCCCGAAGTCCATTGCCGCCATATACACGAAGTACGATGAGTTGAACGCCAGTCGCCAGTTCAGGTTGCCCAGGCCCGGCACGATCGGGTACGCGGACAGCCACTCCACGGTGCTGAGATGGTAGAGCCCGGCATCGGGATGCATCTCGGGCGCCATGGCCCGGTTGGCCAACCAGAGCGTGAGCAGCAGTGCGGCCGCTGCGAAGGGAAGGACCCCACGAATCGCACGACGCAGTCCCGCGAGCACGGGGCGCAGGTTCCAGATCAATCCCGCCGCGCCAAAGGTGAGTAGCGCTGCCCGTGCCCACACGTCCACGGGCCGGAACAGGTGCCAGACCTGGAGCACTCCCAAGCCCAGCGCCCAGCCGATCCATACGGCAGCGAACAGACCCTCCGATCCGTCGCGCTCAAAGCCCATCCAGCGCAGGAGCGAAAGGCCCAATCCACAGAAGGCTGCCAGCGCGGCCACCCAGGTGAGGGCGATGGCCAGCATCCCGAGCGTCATGCCTAGCGCGTTCTCATCCATCCACAAATCTCGCCACGTTGGTCAATCCTGGGCTGAGGCCCCCCGCCGCCCGAAGTCCTGTGCTCCTCCTGGCCCGATCGAAGGCGCTGGGAGAATCTGCAGGAGGCGATCCTTCGGTCAGCCCCTGTGAAGACTCTCCGTCGACGCCGACTCCCCTCGTCACGGCGCCTGCCGCGGACGCTGGGGAATATGACCGTGCTCGTCCGAGAGACGGCAGGCCGTGCGAACGGCCCACTCCGGGGTCATCTCTCCTACAGGCTCTCATGGGACCGCTCCCCGGCCGCCTGTTTCCCACTCCGGGATAGCCTCCAGGGCGAGCAGGCAACCCGGCGTTGTGGTCCTCGCCGCGCATGCGACTAGCCAACGACGGAGTTGAGAACCCAGTCCATGATGAAGCGCAGTGCGGACAGCGAGTAGGCGAGCTGCGGACGCGCGTACCAGGCTATCGCCGCCAGCATCCCGGCCAACACGAGCCACGCTTCCAGGCGCCTAGCCGCGTTTGTCGACATACAGCCCTCTGACCCTCTCGCGCAGAACGTCTTGCTCACTGGCGCACTTGTTCAGCAAGCTCAGGATCCAGTCTTCCGTGTGGACGGGCGCGACGAACAGGTAGCGCGTGCCACGAGCCTCCATCGCCTCGGCGATGTCCACGCACGAGCTCCCCGGCGGGATCGGGACGTAGGCCAGGCGCTGGGAGTAGTTCGCCCTGTACAGCGGATACGTGAAGCCATTGCCATAGACGTTGTAGCCCAGGACGGCGTCACCGGGGAGAAGTCCAAGCGCCATGCCGTACTCGGCAGGCACGGTCACCGGCAAGGCGGAAGCCTCGCGCTCTAGCGCAGGACGGGACAGCATGATCTTGAAGTCGTCCGGCGACAAGAGGTTGTAGTTCAGGGTCATCCCCACGTTCAGAGCGGAGGCGGCGGCGAGCAGGCCGGCGAAGCACCAGCGGACCGGTCGCGAGGCTGGCCCCAAGACCTGCACGGCCTCGGCCAACGACAGGCACAGCAAGGCCGGAACCCACGTCAGGAATCGCGTCAACCACACGGCGGTCGGGCTGGCCTGCACAATGAGCACCAGTGCGATCGCGAATCCGACGAACAGGATGCGCTGATGCTTGGAGCGGACGAGCCCCCAGACCAGCGCAGGCATCCCCAGCCCGTAGGCCACCCATCCCCACCCGGTCGTCTCCGGCAGGTCGGGGGAGATCCGCTGGCGCTTGTCCCCGAGCCGGTCCACCAGGCTTCCCATGTTGGTGGCGAAATCCCGCCAGGTCACGCGCGCAGAGTCGTCGGACGAGGTGACAAGGGTGGAATCGCCGACCTGCACCCCGTAGGGATAGAGCGGATTGCCGGTGAGGACCCAGTTGCGCGCGTACCAGAAACCGCCGAGCACGAGTGCCGTTGCCACGACCGCCATGCAGAGTGTGCGCCGACCTGAACTCGAGGCCTGCCACCCCTGGACAGCATTCTTCCAGGCACTGCCGAGCGAGAGCGGCGCGCCCGCGTCCCTCCGGGCGAGCAACAGAATCGCCAGCCCGCCCACCAGCATCTGAAGCATGTAGGCCTTTGTCCCGAACCCCAGGCCGGCGGCCAGGAGGATCAGCACGCCGCCTCCTTGCCTGGCATGAGGGCGGGCGTCAACGGTCGCCGAGGCCTTGTCCCATCCCATGGCCAGGATGAACAGGAACAGCGCGGCCATGATCGGATCGTTCTTGGTCCCGGTTGCCGCCAGCAGCAGCGCCGGCGTTGTGGCGTAGCCGAGGGCCGCCAGCCAGGAAGACCACGGCGCCAGCCCGATCCCGCGCCCCAGAGCGTAGACCGAGATGACGCCCAGCGCGTAGGCCGGCACCCCGGCGGCTTCCACGACCACATCGTGGTGCAGGAATGTGGTGAACCAGGTGGCGAAGACCTCGAAGTTGGCCGGAGAGAGCATCCGGCTCACCGGCGACTCAACGGCGAAGATGCGGCCCGCCTGCGTCCACGCCGCCACGTTGGGCAGGTGATAAGTGAGCGAATCCCAGACGAACGGGGGCAGCGCCCAGATCAGGAAGGCAAAGCGAAGGAGAAGGAATGGGACCAGCAGGAACGACAGAAGGCGCAGCCAGGCGGGGAAGGACGCCCAGGCCGCTGTCCCTGCCGTCCAGAGGCTCTTCGCCTCGCCGCCTGCGCCCTGAAGGACCTTGCGCGTTGCCGGCCAGGCCCAGATGACCAGCAATCCGAACGCCGAAGCCACTCCAATGGGAAGCGGCCTGAGCAGCCCAAGCAGCCCGGCGAGTAGCTGTAGGCAGGTCGTGACCGAGATCAGCAGGACGAGGTAGCAGGCCAGGCGAAGCGAGAGGCGCGCTGGGCCCAGTGCGGCCAGCACGATATAGGCGACCGCCGCTATCCACAGCGCCGATGCCGTCCAGGCTACGATGGCAACTACCACGGGCAAGCCTCGCCTCGCAGGATCAGGCCAATCGTCCGGCTGCGTCATCCGACTGGCTGGTGGACGGGGCGACCCATCCCGTCCTCATGGGCCGGTATCTTATCATTCGCCGGGCGCAGGAGTCGGAAGCGACCGGGGGCCGCGACGCATGGCTCCCGCGGGTGATCCTGGGGGTCCCTCGCTTCGGACACCCTCAGGCTGGGCTGCCACTGCGAATCCCGTTGGGAGGGATGTAATCGCGACCCCCGGACCATGGTCCCCGAGGCGAAGCGGAGTGCGAAGGGCGTGGCAATCTTCGGGGATCGGAACAGGCCTCTCAAAGCCTTGCGTCAGAAGAGATGGCTTCGTCGGGCTTCGTCCTCCTCGCAATGACCCGCGGGCGCGCATTCCTCAGAAGTGACGCTGCGGGCGCGCCCCGGCACGCCGACCCGGATCACCGACGGGTGGAAGTAGGAAGTCCAAGATGTTCGGTGTCAGCTCGCCCTGCCGGTTCGAACGCCGAGGAATGCGACCGTCCCGATCCCCACCAGTACCACCCCGGCAAAGATCAGGTTGGCCCCGAGAACCGAGGCGTCGAGGGCCATGAAGGCGATCAGCCCCAGGATCACCCCGGCCAGATGCATCAACAGCACGGCGCGGATTGGATCGAGGCCCAGGCGCACCAGGCGATGGTAGGTGTGGTCATTGCCGGCCCGGTAGACCGGCTCGCGTCGGAACAGGCGAAGGATGACGACCAACGAGATGTCAAAGATCGGCACACCCAAGACGAGGATCGGCGTGAACCACGACACGCCTTGCGGCAGGCCGGCACGCGCCGGGATGTAGGCGATCCCGAGGGCCGCCAACAGGAAACCCAAGAGCTGCGCCCCCGAATCCCCGAGGAACAGGCGGGCGGGCGAGGCGTTGTAGAGAAAGGCGCCGACGGCTGCGCCGAGCAGTGCGGCGCTCAGGACGGCCAGAACCGGCTGCGCCGAGTCAATCGTCACCAGCATGAAGAAGGCAGCGGCGATCCCGGACAGGCCCAGAGCCAGGCCATCCATGCTGTCGACGAAGTTGAAGGCGTTGACCATCCCGATCACCCACAGCAAGGTCAGGGCCAGGTCGACCCCATCGATTCGGGTGACCTGGATCCGCACGCCCACGGCGATCAGGATCACTGCGGCGGTGGTCTGGATGGCCAGCTTCACCAGGGGAGACAAGCCGATGCGATCATCGATCAGCCCGCCCACGGCCACCAGCCCTGCCCCGGCCAGCATGCCGGTGATGCCCGCATCGGCCGGTGGCCGCAGGATCAGGTAGCATGCCAGAACAGCCAGGCCCAGGACGGGCCCTCCAGCCATCGGCGTGGGAGTGCCATGCTGCTTGTGGGGTGCCGAGCCGGGGACATCGACCCAACCGAGACGGCGAGCCGAGCGCACGGCCAGCGGACCCAGGACGACCGACGCGACAAGGGCCGCCAGGATGATTGGGAAGAGATCGGCCAAGCGCGTGATCATGCCATCCGTGTCTGGCTCGCAGCTGCCTCAAGGGGATCGGGGAGATTGTAGCATCGCCGGAAGGCCCGGGCCCCCTGGTACTGCGCGCCACGACAACACCCGGGTCGATCGCCCAGCAACGCTGCGGGCCCAGTCCGCATACCGGGTTGACGCCGTGCACGGCAGTTCGGGATGCAGGCAGGAGTCCTCTTCACCAGATTAAGCCCGCTGGAAGCCACGCGGTTTCCCGCAGGTGCCGGACCTTCGGCAACCGCCGTGGAGGAAAGCGGGCTTCTCGCCCCTGGCTTCAGCCGGTTGTCAAGGGTTTGAAATGGTCCTATGATCGTCTCATGAAACTGACGGCAAAGGTGAAACTGCAACCGACCGCGGAACAGGCCCAACTTCTCCGCCAAACCCTGGAGGCCGCCAATCGTGCTTGTGACTACATCAGCACCCGCGCCTGGGACACCAAGACGTTCAATCGATTCAAGATGCAGAAGTTGACCTACACTCAGGCGCGGCTCAAGTTCGATTTGACGGCCCAGGTCGTCGTCCGCTGCATCTCGAAGGTAGCCGATGCCTACCATCTCGACCGGAACCACAAGCGCCGGTTTCGCCCCCACGGTGGGATTGCCTACGACAGCCGCATTCTCAACTGGCGCATGACCGACAGCACCGTCTCGATTTGGTGTCTGGGGGGTCGGCAGATAATCCCGTTTGTCGCCGGGCCGCGCCAACTCGAACTTCTGGCGCACCAGCAAGGCGAAACCGACCTGGCGCCCATCGGCGGCAAGTGGTATCTGTTCGCCGTCTGCGAGATTGAAGAACCCGCCCCCGGCGATGTAGCTGACGTTCTCGGAGTGGACCTGGGGGTCAAGAACATCGCCGTTGACAGCGACGGGAACGTGCATTCCTCGGCCCAAGTGAACGGCCTGCGCCACCGCCACCGCCGCCTGCGCCAGAAGTTGCAGGCCAAGGGTACACGCGCGGCCAAGCGGCTGCTCAAGAGGCGGTCGGGCAAGGAGGCCCGGTTCGCTTCGGATGTCAACCACACGGTCAGCCAACGCATCGTAGCCACGGCTCAAGGCACTGGGCGCGGAATTGCTTTGGAGAACCTCCACGGCATCCGCTCCAGGATAACGGCTCGGAAGCCTCAGAGGGCTACGCTGCATAGTTGGTCGTTCTTCCAACTGCGGTTGTTCCTCGAATACAAGGCGCGGCAGGTTGGCATTCCCTTGGTCTTGGTAGACCCCCGCAATACCAGCAGGACTTGCCCGGCTTGCGGGTACATCGACAAAGCCAACCGTGTCTCTCAAAGCACCTTCTCCTGCGTAGTCTGCGGTTTCTCTGGACTGGCAGACTACATCGCGGCCTTGAACATCCGTGTTCTCGGTCGGGCCGCCGTCATGCGGCCATACGTCTCGGATGCGCAGACCATCGCGCAGCGCCAGGGACAAGCCACGCCGCTTTAGCGGCAGTGGTTCATGACGTCTATGCCCTACGCTCAGAAGGGTGATCTGCTCTGCCTGGTCGTCCACATCGTGGACAGCGCGATAGTCTCCTACCCTGATTCGATACTATCGGAGCCGCCGCGGAGCTTCCTGCACCCCTTCGGCCGAGGCTCTTCCTTCAAGGCCAGCAACGCATCTCTGACTCTCTCCCAGGTGCCGCCCCTGAGGCGATCCAGGTCTTTCCGTGCGCTACTTGTCAGGAGAAGCCGGTACACGCTCGCCTCGATCGGCCAGATACTGGTCGAAATCGGTCACCGGCTCCTTGTCCCTTCGGGCCTCCACCGCGTCGATCGCCAGCTGTAGATCTTCGATGTGCTCAAGCAGCCGGTTTAGGGCTCTGGACCGAGGAGGATGGCTACAGCGCGGCCGTATTGAGTGAGAAGGATCGGCTTGGCCGACACCTTCTCCAGAAGATCGTTCTGTCGCAAGCGCAGTTCCGAGATAGGAACCACGTCGGGAAGCGGATCCATTCCACACCTCAAAGCTGCTAATCTTTTGTCATTCTATTGGCAAGCCTACCAGAGCTCAGAGGGCGTGTCAAATCCCTTACGAAGCAGCCATTCACGGCACAGGCGCAGCCAACACGCCTGTGCTCTGTGGCAACTCCCCCAGGTACCTTGAGGGAGGGACAGCCACCAGGCTGCCGTTCGCCTCGACATGCCGAGGGGCGGTCAAGTGCAGGTGCTCCGCCGCACGGGAGAGGGCGACGTACGCCAGGCGCCGCTCATCGGGGGGATCCTTCGTGGCGCCGCCATTGCGGGCCATCACGTGCGGCAGGCTGCCCTCGTATAGACCCACGACGATCACCAGAGGCCACTCCAGGCCCTTCGCTCCATGGATCGAGGAAAGGGTCACGCCCCGGTCGCCCGGGCGCGTGTCAAGGCGGGCCCTCATTGTGGCGCGCATGGCCCGGAGGAAGCCGGCCGTCGAGCCGTGGCTGGCAGCCTCCTTCTGCAGCGCCTCGACGGCGTACACGCTGCGGCCGGCCCCAAAATCCTCTTCCAACCAGGTCCGGTATCCAGTACGCTCCACCACCTCCTGCACCATTCTCTCGGGAGGCACATCATCCACCTGACGGCTCAGCGTTGCGAGCAGCTCGAAGAGCTCCAGGCAGCTTTGCCGAACTTGATCTCGCAGCTCAGGGCGGACCATCCCCGCGAAGAACAGTGTCCAGGTGAGATACGGCTGCCCTGCTCGCAGACGATGCAGGCTGTTGGGGCCGATCCCGCGAGGCGGGACATTGATCACGGCCTCCAGGGCACCGCTGTCGTCCTCCTCCGCAGGCCTGCTGTGGCGCATTGCCCTCGCCAGGATCAGGTAGGAGAGGATCTCGCGCACCTCCGGTCGCTCGTAGAACGTGAACCGATCTGCCAGCGTGTATGGAATGCCTCTCGCGGTGAGCCCCCGTTCGATCGCCGGGGACTGCCGCCACTCCCGGAAGAGGACCGCCGTATGTTGGTAGCTCAGGCCTTCCTCTTCGTGGTAGCGCTCAAGCAGTTGCGCCGCCAGATCCGCCTCGGAGTCCGGATCGTAAGCGATGTGCACTTCGACCGGCGGCCCGTCTCCCTTCTCGGGTTCCATGCGCGCCTCGGAGTAACCGTCGGGGACGAGACTCGTCGCCGCCTCCACGATCTGGCGCGTGGACCGGTAGTTGCGCTGCAGCACGATGGTCCCGGCGTGGGGGAAGTCGCGTCGAAAGCGCTCTGCGAGCGCGTCGTAGTGTGCCCTTCGCCAGCCATAGATCGATTGCGCCGGCGACCCCACGACGAAGATGTTGTCCCCGTCGAGGAGCTCCTTCAGGAACTCGTATTCCAGCAGGCTGACATCCTGCCATTCGTCCACCATGAGGTGCAGGCAGAGCCTGCGGAAGAGCGACGCAAGAACCTCGTCCTTCCGAAGAGCCTCGAGCGCCGCCGGCACCAGCTCTCCCAGATCCCACTTCCGGGCCTTCGCCAGGATCTGCCGATATCGGCCGTAAAGAGCCAGGACACTTTCATCGGCAGGGACCCTGACGTCCTCGGGGAGGCCTCGAATCGCTTCGATCTGTCGAGCAAGCTCGGCGGGGGTGTAGAGTTCCCGCGGGATGCCCGTCTCGGCCATCGCCTGTCTCAGCACGTCGTAGGCCTCATTCTCGTCGGCGACCCTCCAGCCGGGCTGGCCTGTCTTCTTCTTGACCGCGCGCAGGATCCGGTAGGCCAGGGCGTGGATCGTGCTGACATTGCGCAGCGTCCTGCCGTCCACGTCCATTCCCAGCCTCACCTGCAGGCGCTCGCGCATCTCTCCGGCGGCGCGGGTCGTGAAGGTGACCAGGATCATCCCGGTGAGTGGTGTCCCGCGCTCGTACAGGCGGGCAGCGCGCTCCACGAGGATGAGGGTCTTGCCGGCGCCGGGGCCGGCAATCACTTCGAGCGGGCCGTCACCGTGGTCGACGGCAGCCCGCTGCAGTTCGTCCAACTGGTGTGTGGCAGCCTGCGCCACGAGGATCACCTCCTTGTGGCCATAGTATGCAGCTCATGGGTAGCTCTTGTGGCCAGGATCGCTTGGGTCGGTAGGGACGTGAGGCTCACCCGGACATGGGTGGGCAATACCCGAGGGGAGCGAACACAGCGCGGCGCCGGTCTCCCACAGGGTTAGGGGATCAGCTCGAAGCCTTGCTCGCGGAAGTGACGGTCAAACGCGAACACAGAGCTGATGCCCAAACGCCTCATGGCCTCGAAGGTGGCACAGTCGACGAGGCTGAGTTCTTTCCGCCCTGCGACGATCAGAGCCGATACACTGGTATAGTGACCCTGGGCATCCATCCACTCTATGCTGATGAGGGGGAGGATGTCCTCATGAAGCGTCCGGACGGCCGCCATGCCCAGGCGGTGCTGGACCAGGGCGGAAGTCTCGACCAGGATGTAGTTAGTGCTGACAAGCGCATCCTTTTGGGAGACCAGTCTCTCCCACGCGGCTTTCGCCGGGGGGTGGTTACTGTCGCCCGCGTCGAGAATTGCGAGCAGCGCGGACGTGTCCACGAAGATGCTCATCGCCATAGGCCTCATTCAAGTAGCGGTCATGGTCTGTAGAGAGATCATGGAGTCCTGACCGGAACCGGCCAGCTGCGGCGATCGCGCGTCTTCGCCGCTCCTCATCATCAATTGCCCCCGAGCTGCGCAGCAGGACATCCACTGCCTGGCGAATCAACTCAGCCACGGATTTCTTCTGGGTCGATGCCAAGTCTTTGAGCCCATGCATCTGAGACTCGGTAAGTTGAATCTGGGTCCTGTACATGGCACGCTCCAATCGACAACATGCTTACACATTCCGCACCATGATAGCACATGCCATCGCCGGCGGCAAGGGCGGCTTCCTGAGCCGCGATGCTGGAACGGTGTCTGAATGCGATGGCGTGCCACATGGAATCTGGCGGACACCGTCCTAGCAGCAGGATCGGCCCCCTGGGGCCCCATGCGCTGCTTCGGGGGTCCGCGTGCAGCGACCGTGTGGCTATCCCTCTCCGTCATACTCCTCTCCATGGAGGAGGCAGGGTGGGGAATGGCCCGCGTCGGTCAGCGGGGACTAGCTACATCAGATAGGCTGATGGCTGTCGGAGAATACGATGCTCGTTAGGGCGGGAGAGACAAGGAAGGGGTTGATGGAGCGCGGCAGATCTCCACGGGCTCGATGATCAGCCCGCTTCGCGTCTCGTGGGTAGGGAAGGCTGGACCACGGCCCCATGAGCGTCTGTCGGGGCCCG
>Ga0315295_10000084_pt1 | contig 77810 bp, 76 predicted proteins | sample YL17G14_0_MG_FD_204453 | JGI IMG/M metagenome (GOLD analysis project Ga0315295, IMG submission 204453) | Sediment microbial communities from Yellowstone Lake, YNP, Wyoming, USA - YL17G14_0 | ecosystem: Environmental > Aquatic > Freshwater > Lake > Sediment | place: USA: Wyoming | collected... | reverse complement strand
GGAAATAGCCGTCGACTTCCTCAGGCTCGATGTCCCACAAGGCAAAGGCGCGCAGCCCGGGCGTATCGGCGACGTACCCGCCCACCTCCAGCGGCAGAAGCTCGGGCACGACCGTCGTGTGCGTTCCCTTGCCCGTCATCACACTGACGTCGCCCGTGTGCAGCCCCAGCCCGGGTTGGATCGCGTTCAACAGGCTGGATTTTCCCACCCCGGAAGGCCCGGCGAAGACGGAGATCTTTTTCGCCAGCGCCTTGCGCAGGCTCTTGACCCCCTTGCCGGTCCGTGCCGAAACGTAGTGGACGGGATAGCCCAGCCTTTCGTATTCGTCGAACTCATCACGGGCGGCGCGCTCCACCACCAGGTCGATCTTGTTGGCGCAGACGTGCGCCGGGATCCGTTCGCGTTCGGCGACTACCAGCAGGCGGTCGAGCATTCGGAAGTTGGGGTCCGGATCGGCGCAGGCCAGAATGAAGAAGACCTGGTCGGGGTTGGCGACCAGGACCTGTTCGGCCTTGCGGCCCGGAGCCTGACGAGATAGCACGCGCTGGCGCGGGGCCACCTCCTCGATGCTGCCAGTCCCGTCATCGAGCAAGGCAACGCGGACGCGGTCACCAAGCGCGGCAGCATCCCCGGTGCGCCGGCCGCGTTTGAGCTTGCCGCGCAACTGGGCGATGATCCGGCCTTCCACCGTCGCCACCTCGAAGAACCCCGACTGGGCGCGCACGATCAGGCCGGGGAGAGTGGGCGGCTTGGGCATTCGGTTACGGGGACGGGGTTGCGGTCGCTTCGCCGCCCTCGGGCGTCGGCGTGCGCGTGAGGCCGATCTGCGACTCCCAGGGGTAGAGCGTGAACGGCCGGCCGAAGAAGTAGGACTCGACGACACGGCGGAAGATCGGCGCGGCCCACTCCGAGCCTTCTCCCTGGTACTCGGCCAGCACCACGACGGCGATGTCCGGCTTCTCCGGCTCGTTGCGGAAGGTGTAGCCGGCAAACCAGGCATGCGACTCCGTCCCCTCGCCGCTGGTCGCCGAGCCGGTCTTGCCGGCCAGGTCAATGTTGAGTCCCAGGAAGCGGCGGTAGGCCGTGCCCTTTGGCTCGCGCACCACCTGCGTCATCGCCTGCTGGATGAAGGCTAGATTCTCGGTCGAGACCGGCAGCCTGCCCTTTTCGACGACGGCAAGCTGGCGGCTGACCACGCCCTCGGCGGTCTGGATCGTCTCGACCATCTGCGGCTGGTACAGCGTGCCGCCGTTGCCGACGGCGGCGATGAAGCGCGCCACCTGCAGCGGCGTGACGCCCATCGAGGCCTGGCCGATCGCCAACTGCACCGAGTCCCCGGCGCTCCACTCCCGGCCGAGGTTGGCCAGCGTCCACTCCGGGTCGGGCACCAGGCCCTGCAACTCACCGATCTCGATGCCCGTCGCCTGGCCGAGCCCGAATCCCTTGGCCATGTCCGGGAGCGCCGTCGGGAAGCCGCGGTCGAACAACGCCAGGCCGATGTGCCAGAACCACGGGTTGCACGACCGCTCGAGGCCCTGCATCAGCGTCAGCGTGCCGTGAGGCGGGAGCTCCTTGACCACCGTCCAGTCCTTGCCAGTGAAGCCCGGGAGCTCCTCGAAGTAGTTGGTGCAGGTGTACTCGCTGTCCGGCGTGAAGGTCCTCGTCTCCAGCGCCGCCGCCATCGTCAGGATCTTGAACACCGATCCCAGCGGGTAGGCGCTGTTGGTGGCGCGGTCAAGATACGGATTGTCGTTCCGGCGACCGAGCTCGGTCAATCCTGCGCCGCTGTTCGGGTTGCTGGCGTTGAACAGATTCGGGTTGAACGACGGCGAGGAGGCGATGGCTAGGACGCGCCCGGTGTCGCGCTCCAGGACGACGACCGCGCCGCGCAGCCCCTCCAGCGCTCGCTGCGTCTGGAGCTGCAGATCGCGGTCCAGCGTGGTCGTCACCGCCTGCGGCACGCCCGGGTCGCGCGACGCCAAGGGGGTAAGCACCTGCCCGCTGGCGTCGCGCACGTACAGCGTCCCGCCGGGCTGGCCGCGTAGCTGGCTCTCAAAGACGAACTCCAGTCCGGTCTGCCCGACGAATTCGTCGCCGGCGTAGCCGCGCTGGCGATACTCGTCCACCTGCTCCTTGGTGATCTGCGCTACGTACCCAACCGCCTGCGACGACTGCTCGCCCAGCGGATAGTACCGTCCGGAGTAAGTGTCCCAGCCCGTCCCGCCGACGGCACCCAGGGTCCCCTCGATACGCTGGAACTCTTCCAGCGCCACCTCGCCCAGCGGGATCAGGAAGTCCGTGCCGCGGAACGGTTCATACAGCGCCTGGATGCTGCCGGTGCTGCGATTGAACAGACGGCCGAGGACGGTCAACATCGTCTCCTCGGCCTTCTCGTCACCAATACGGTTGGGGACGATATACACCCCCACGGTCTCCGCCTGGACGGCCAGCCCCTGCCCGTTGCGATCGTAGATATTCGCCCGCGTCGGGGTGATGATGTCCAGGTACAGGCTCGTGCCTTGCGTCAGCTCCGGAAGGATTGTCGTCGGCGCCCAGGCGACCTTCCACTCCCCGCCTTCGCGGATGAGGGATAGGTACGTGTCGCGCACGATGTCTCCCACCACCGAACTCGTGAGCGTGATGCGATAGCTGACCTGCGCCTCACGCGGATTGACCAGCGCCGATGTGATCTGGTAGCCAACCGAGGTCAGCGCCGCCGTCTGGTTCACATCCTCGTAGTACTGGATGAACTCGTCTTCGGTCTGGCTGTCCCGCGAGAGCGGGCTGAGCAGCGCATACATCGCCTTCAGGTCGCCCCGCGCCCACGCATCGAGGAACAGCCGGACGGCAACCTCGGGGTCGGGCGCTGAAACGTTGGTTATCACCGGGGTGGGAAGGACCGGGCTCGGCTCGGGCGTGCTCGGGCCGGACGACAGGTTGCAGCCGGCCAGCACCAGTCCGAGAAACAGGCCCAACCCCAGCGCGCGTTTCATGAGGACGACCCGAGGATCTGGGGATAGATGCCACAGCGGTAGCCCGTGAATGCCTGACAGGCGGCCGGGACATCCGCCTCCGGCTGAAGGGCGCGACGCCGCATCAACCGCACCAGATGGCAGAGCGGCAGCCCCATCACGTTGGCAAAGCAGCCGGTCATCTGGTTCACGTCCACCGGATTAAAACCTCGATCCTGTATCCCGTACGCGCCGGCTTTGTCGAACGCCGCTCCCGAGGCCACATACTCCTGAACTTCCCTGGGCGTGTAGTCGCGCATCGGCACCGGCGTATGGCATACGTCGTCCGCCTGCCATGTCCCGCCATCCGCCAGCAGGGTCAGCCCGGTGACAACCTCGTGTGTGCGGCCGCGCAGCGTCTCCAGCATCCCCTGCGCCCCGGCCGGATCCGCAGGCTTACCGAGCAGTGCGCCGTCGAGCGCCACGATCGTGTCGGCCGCAAGAACCAGCGAGCCGGGAGGCACGGCCGCTGTGACCGCCGTGGCCTTGGCCCGCGCAAGGCGCTGCGCCACCTCGTGTGCCGCCTCACCCGGCTGCGGCCGCTCGTCGGCCTGAGCCGGCTGTATCTCGGCCCTCCATCCCGTTAGCGCCAGGAGTTCGCGCCGTCGCGGCGAAGCCGAAGCGAGCACGAGGTGAACGTTCGTGTTCCGGAGAGACATGTTCGCCGATTCTAACACAGCGGTTCGCGCGCTCCGTGGGAGCGCGGTGTTAGAATGTGCGATCGATCCGTATGCCGTGACTGCATCGTGCGACGCTCCCGCCGCCCGCTCCCCCCTTCCCTATCTCGCCATGGGATTCGGAATGCTCGCCCTCGGCTGCTCGGCGCTCTTCGTGCGCTGGGCAAACGCGCCCGGGCCGGTCACGGGTGTCTACCGCATGGGCCTAGCCAGCCTCGTCCTGCTTCCGCTGGCGCTGCGCAGGGGCGGCCGCCGCCCGTGGCCGCGCCTCGGTGTCCGCTTCGCGATCCTTGGCGGAGTCTCGTTGGCCATCGACTTGGCGCTGTGGAGCACCGGTGTCAACATGACCAAGGCGGCCAACGCGACCCTGTTCGCCAACACGGCGCCGCTGTGGGTTGCCCTGGCCGGGATGGCCTTCTTCGGCGAGCGCCTGCCGCGTCTGTTCTGGGGCGGACTGGCCATCACGCTGTTGGGCGGAGCGCTCGTCGCCGGATCGGACTTCCTCGTCCACCCGACGCTCGGTTGGGGCGACATGCTCGGCCTGCTGGCCGGGATCTTCTATGCGGGCTACTACCTGTGCACGCAGGTCGGGCGGCAGCACCTCGACTCCGCGCGCTACGTCTGGCTGGCCGGCGCCACATCCGCCGTCTGCCTGCTGGTCATTTGTCTGGTCGCCGGCCTGCGCCTCACCGGTTACCCGCTCCAATCATACCTGGCCTTCGCCGGCGCGGCGCTGGTGACACAGGCCGCAGGCTACCTGGCCGTAGGCTATGCCCTCGGCCACCTGCCCGCCTCGCTCGTCTCTCCGACGATGATTGGCCAGCCGGTAGTAACCGCGTTGCTCGCCATCCCACTCCTCGGAGAGACTCTCAGTCCCACGCAGTGGCTTGGCGGCGCTGCCGCCGTCACCGGCATCTACCTGATCAACCGCGCCCACCACGACCACGCTGCCGACACCGCAGCCTAGCCCCGCCTTCCGCGTCCCATCCGGCAGGCGAGGGTCTCCACCGCCTCGCCGCCTCGCTTCCCCTCGGTTTCACTGCAGGTCACTGCAAGCGCGATGGTACAATGCCCGCGATGGACCTGTTCGACCACGCGTTGGCTCAACGATTGGCCCGCGAAGCGCCCCTGGCGGCACGCATGCGCCCGCGCACGCTGGACGAGTTCGTCGGCCAGGATGCAATCGTCGGCCCCGGCCGGCTGCTGCGCCGGGCCATCGAGGCCGACCGGCTGTTTGCGTCCATCCTGCTGTGGGGCCCGCCCGGATCGGGCAAGACCACGCTGGCCATGGTCATCGCCAACTCCACCCGCTCGCATTTCGAGACCATCTCCGCCGTCCTGGCCGGGATCCCCGAGTTGCGACGCGTGATCGCCGCAGCCACCGAACGACGGAAGCTTCACAACCGGCGCACGATCCTGTTCGTCGACGAGGTTCATCGCTGGAATAAGGCGCAGCAGGATGCGCTGCTGCCCCACGTCGAGAACGGCACGATCACGCTGATCGGCGCCACCACCGAGAACCCGTACTTCGAGGTCATCGGGGCGCTGGTATCTCGCTCGCGCATCTTCCAGCTCCGCCCGCTGGAAGACGAGCAGGTCAAGCGCGTGATCCGCATGGCGCTGGCCGACGTCGAGCGTGGCTATGGCGGCCGGCGCATCACCATCCTCGACGAAGCGGTTGATCACCTGGTCAACGTCGCCGGCGGCGACGCGCGCAATGCCCTCAATGCGCTGGAGCTTGCGGTCGAGACGACCCCGGCCGGGCCGGACGGCGTGCTCCACCTGACGCTGGAGGTTGCGCAGGAGTCGATCCAGCGCCGCGCCGTCCTGTACGACAAGGACGGCGATGCCCACTACGACACCATCTCGGCCTTCATCAAGTCGGTGCGCGGGTCGGATCCCGACGCGGCACTGTACTGGCTGGCCAAGATGCTGTATGCCGGCGAGTCGCCGCGCTTCATCGTTCGCCGGCTGCTGATCCTGGCGGGCGAGGACATCGGCCTGGCCGATCCCATGGGCCTGGTCGTCGCCTCGGCGGCGGCGCAGGCGTTCGAATACGTTGGATTGCCGGAAGGTATCTACCCGATCGTCGAGGCGACGCTGTACCTGGCGACGGCGCCCAAGTCCAACACGGCCACCGCCTACTTCAAGGCCCTGCGCCTTCTCGAAGACGAGGGCGCCGTCGACGTCCCGCGCCATCTTCAGGATGCCAACCGGGATGCCGCCGCATTGGGCCACGGCGCCGGCTACCGCTACCCGCACGAGTTTCCCGAGCACCACACCGGGCAGCAGTACTTGCCCAACGCACTGCTCGGCACTTATTTCTACCGGCCTTCCGACCAGGGCTATGAGGCCCTGGTGTCGGAACGCCTCGAGCGCTGGCGGCAGGCGCAGCGCCAGGCCCTGGGCATCGAGACGACGCGCCACGCCCCCGAATTGAGCGAGGCCGAGGTCCTCGATCTCAAGCGCTCCCGCGCACGCAGCACGGCAAGCGGCCGCGAGTCGGCATGACCACGGTCATCCTGATCCGTCACGCGGAGAACGACTTCATGCGCCAGCACAAGCTGGCCGGGTGGCTGCCCGGGATTCACCTGAACGCTCGCGGGAAGGCGCAGGCGGAGGCGCTCGTGCCGCTGTTGGAGCCCGTCCGGCTGGAGGCGGTGTACAGCAGCCCGCTCGAGCGTGCCCTTGAGACGGCCGCTCCCACGGCGCACGCCCGAGGCTTGGCCGTGCAGCGCCGCGCGGACCTGGGCGAGATCCGCTACGGTCGGTGGCAGGGACAGCCGCTCAGCCGCCTGCGCCGTCTGAAGCTCTGGACTCAGGTGCAGACCACGCCCTCGCTGGTAACCATTCCCGAGGGCGAGTCCTTCCGGCAAGCGCAGGCGCGCATCGTCGACGCGCTCGAACGGCTTCGCCAGCAGCACGCCGGCGCCATTGCCTGCTTCTCGCACGCCGATCCGATCAAGCTGGCGCTGGCCCACTACCTGGGACAGCCCCTGGACTTGTTCCAGCGGCTGATGATTGACCCCGCCTCGGTGAGCACACTCGCCTTCACGGAAGGCCGGGTGCGCGTGATCGGCATCAACGACACCCGCGCCACCCGGGCGGCGGGGGCCGGATGATATACTTCGCCGCACTCGCAGCCCAAGGGATGAGGTAGCCGCGCATGGCGGGCACCGAGTACGAGCTCAATCCGGTATCCCACATCACCACTGGCGCCGTCGGGCCGGCGGGCAAGCGCGTCTTCTACCTGCAGGCCCGCCAGGGCTCCGAGGTCGTAACGCTGATCGTCGAAAAAGCTCAGGTGCAATCGCTGGCCGTCGGCCTGGAGCAGTACCTCCAGGAGCTGGCGCAGCGCTTCCCCGACCTGCCTCCGGCCAGTGCCGAGTTCCATGAGGCCGAAATGGCGCTGGCTCAGCCGGTCGACCCCGCGTTCCGCGTCGGGCAGCTCGGACTGGGGTACGACGAAGCCTCCGACCGCCTGGTGCTGGTGGCGCGCGAGCTCCAGCCGGAGGGCGCCGATCCGGACGAGGCCTCGGTCGCCCGCTTATGGTGCACACGCTCGCAGCTGCTGATGATGTGCCGCTGGGGCGTCGAGGTCGCCGGCCGCGGCCGCCCGATCTGCGGCAACTGCGGCGAGCCGATCGACCCCGAAGGCCATTTCTGCCCGAAGCGGAATGGGCATAAGCATTAGCGGAAGGCTGTCAGCAGTCAGCTATGAGCGGTCAGCTATCAGGTCGAAGCCTTCGACCGCCACTGACTTCCGGCTGCAAATCACACACGCCATTGGAAGCCAGCGAATGGAGCCGGCAGGACGCAAGAGATGGCTCACAACCGGCTTCTGCGGGATGAGTGACTTGCGAGCCGGGCTCGCCCGCCAACCGCTGGCTGCAGACTCCTATCCCCGCGTGTTGATTGCTAATTGCCGATCGCTGAGAGCCAATTGTTGACCGCTGAGTGCTGAGCGCTGACCGCTTCTTTCTGCCATGCCCTCCCCCGACCCTGTCATCGCCACGCTATCGTCCGGCACGATCGAACTCAAAGGCCAGTTCGTCTGGGGCTCGAACTACACCTTCCTGGTTCAGGTCACGCGGGGCGAGGAGACGCTCCCAGCGGTCTACAAGCCGGCCCGCGGCGAGCGGCCGCTGTGGGATTTCCCCGAAGGCACACTCGCCCAGCGTGAGGTGGCAGCCTACGTCGTCAGCCGCGCCCTGGAGTGGGACCTGGTCCCGCCGACCGTCCTGCGCCCGGACGGGCCCGCCGGTCCCGGCTCGCTGCAGTTGTTTGTCGACGCCGACCCCGAACGCCACTACTTCACCTTCACCGAGGCCGAGAAGCAGCGCCTGCGGCCGGTGGCGGTCTTCGACCTGTTGATCAACAACGCCGATCGCAAAGGCGGACACGTCCTGCTCGGCGAGAGCGACCACCTGTGGCTGATCGACCATGGTGTCTGCTTCCACGCCGAGGACAAGCTGCGCACGGTCATCTGGAACTTCGTCGGCGAGCCGATCCCGCGCGAGTTGTTGGCCTCCTTGCGCCGGGTGCGTCAGGCGCTGGTGGACGATGGCGCGCTGCGGGCCGAGCTCGGCGGCCTGCTCGTTGCGGAGGAACTCGAAGCGCTGCGCGCCCGCGCCGACCGGCTCCTGCGCCTCAAGCGTTTCCCACCGCCCGGAGCCGGCCGGCCGTATCCCTGGCCGCTGGTGTAGAGTCAGCTCGGGCGCCCTGGGCGCCCGTGGAGTGAGGATGATACCGGACGATCTGCGGCTCGCCTTCGTCGGATTCGGGAACGTCGGCCGCGCGCTGGCCCGCCTTCTCCTTGCCAAGCGGGAGGTCCTCGAGACGCGCTACGGCCTGCGCACCCGCGTCGTCGGGCTCGTCACCGGGCGGCACGGCGCCGTCGTCCGTCCGGAAGGCCTCGATCTCGCACAAGCATTGGCGGCGGTTGAAGGCGGTGGGACGCTCAACGACTTGGGGACGCCCGCCCCGGCCGACGGGCAGGCCTTCCTTTGCGCCGTGGAGGCCGACGTCCTGCTCGAGTCGATCCCGGTCAACTATCAGACCGGGCAGCCCGCGCTTGGCTACCTGCAGACGGCGCTCGAGCGGGGCATGCACGCCATCACCGCCAACAAGGGCCCCGTGGTGCATGGCTATCGCCACCTGACCGACCTCGCCCACCGGCACGGCCGCCGGTTCCTGTTCGAGTCGGGCGTGATGGACGGCGCGCCGATCTTCTCGCTCTGGCGTGAAGCGCTACCTGCTGCCGAGCTTTCGTCCTTCCGCGGCATCCTGAATTCGACCACCAACCTGATCCTGACGCGCATGCAGGCGGGTGAGAGCTACGACCAGGCCCTCGCGTACGCCCAATCGATCGGCATCGCCGAGACGGATCCATCCGGCGACGTCCTGGGCTGGGATGCGGCGGTCAAAGTGGCGGCGCTGGTCACCGTGCTGATGGACACGCCGCTCGCGCCGGACCGTGTCGACCGGCGCGGCATCGACAGCCTGACGCAGGACGACATCCGGTCGGCGGCGCTCGACGGCCGGCGCTGGAAGCTAGTGTGCACGGCGCAGCGCACGGGATCCGGGGTCACGGCCCGCGTGCAGCCGGAGCAGGTCGATCCGTCCGATCTGCTGTACACCGTCATGGGCACCTCGTCGGCCGTGACCTTCACCACCGACGTGCTGCCGTCGCTGACCGTCACCGAGGGCAACCCGGGTCCAGCGACAACGGCGTACGGAATGCTCGCCGATCTGCTGCGCGCCGCGGGCGCACTGTAGCCGCCGGCCCGCGTCCGCATCTCACCCGCCGGCCTCGGAGGCTGTTCGCCGCATGCCCGATCCCGCACCTCGCTCTACCACCCATGCCGGCACTGCCGTGATCGTCGCCGACGCGCCGGCTATCCCCGGCCTGACCTTCCGGCACCTAGCCGGACCGCGCGACTACGCCGTGATCGCTCGCCTGCGCGCGGCCTGCACGCTCGAAGACGTCGGCGACGAGCTGGTGACCGAGGGCGACATTGCCAATTTCCTCGAGCACCCAATCGATACCGATCCATATCGTGACCTGATCCTGGCCGAGGTCGGCGAGGCGATGGTGGCAATGCACTGGTCGACGCTGCGTCTGGTGGACGGCCTGTATGTCTCGGGCCTGCGCGGGTACGTGCATCCAGCCTGGCGGCACCGAGGCCTCGGCCGCGCACTGCTGGCGTACGGGGAGCGGCATGGCCGCACGGCCGTGCCGGCCGGCGCCATTGGCGTGCCAGGCGCCTGGCAGACGATGGCTACCTCGCTCGAGCCGGGGGCGCAAGCCCTCTACCAAGGATCCGGCTACTCCCCCTTTCGCTATGCCTTCACCATGGTCCGGGACCTGGGCGCGCCGATCCCGGCGCTCGAACTCCCGGCGGGCCTTGAGCTCCGCCCGGCGCACCCGGAGCATTACCGGGCGATCTGGGAGGCGGAGCGCGAGGCCTTTCAGGATCATTGGGGCTACACACCGTGGCCCGAGGAGAACTTCCAGCGGTTCCTGGCCTTCCCGCACTACAACCCCGCGCTGTGGCGCGTGGCCTGGGACGGCGACCAGGTCGCCGGGATGGTGCTCAGCTACATCAACGCCGAAGAGAACGCCGCCTTCGGCCGGCTGCGCGGCTACACCGAGGACATCGCCATCCGCCGTCCATGGCGGCGCAAGGGCCTGGCCTCGGCCCTGCTGGCGGACTCGCTCCGCACTCTGCAGGAACGCGGTCTGCACGAGGCGTCGCTTGGCGTCGACGCCGAGAATCCGAATGAGGCCCTGCGGTTGTACGAGCAGCTTGGCTTCCGCACCACGATCACGTGGACGACGTTCCGCCGGACGTGGCCCGGACCACCTCCGGAGGTGACGGCACCATGACCAACCTGGCCCGCCCGGCCGCCGTCCGCGCCGTCGTCTGGGACCTGGGTGGCGTGATCCTGCGCACCATGGATTGGAGTCTGCGGGCGCAGTGGGAGGATCGCCTGGGGCTGCCACCCATGGAGCTGACGCGGTTGGTCTTCGAGAGCGACGCCAGCCGCCGCGCCACGCTCGGCCAGGCGTCTGACGACGACGTCTGGCAATCCGTTGCCGATGTGCTGCGGCTCGATCCGCCCACCCGCGATCAGCTCCGCCGGGACTATTTCGCCCACGATCGAATCGACGTTGCCTTGATGGAGTTCATCCGCGGGCTTCGCAGCCGCGTCCGGGTGGGCATGATCACCAATGCCTGGCCCGGCGTGCGCCGCTATCTGGTGAACGAGTTCCAGATCGCCGACGCATTCGACCCGCTGATCATCTCGGCCGAGGTCGGGCTGGCCAAGCCGGACCCGCGCATCTACCAGCTGACGCTCGAGCGCCTGGGGATGGAACCCGCCGAGGCTGTCTTTGTGGATGACTTCGAGGACAACGTGGCCGGCGCCCGCTGGGTGGGGATGCAGGCGTTGCATTTCACGTCCACCCCGCAGGCGATCGCCTCCCTCCGCTCCCTGATCACACACACGCCTGAGGGCTAGCCTCCGAGACAGTGTCCGCGCGTCCCAGCGGACCAGGGCTGCTGGATCAGCAAGAGGTTCCGTCGAACAAGCAGCCTCGGGTGGGGGAAAAGGGGACGAGCCCCCTGCCATTCGCATGACGGCCGGCACTGCCGCTCTTGCCGGAAGGCCCCGTTCGCTTGCCGTAGGGAAGGGCGACCTCTGACCGCAGGCTTCGCAATCGATCCCAATGCCGCCCCGCAGGGCGTGCGGTGCGATTGGGTCTTGGGTCTGAGGTGGCCACGGCCTACAGGGGCGAGCAGTCCTGCGATGGCCTGAGGCTCTCACCTCCACTCTAGGTCAGCCCTCCCGTCGAGTCAATCGACGTATCGCTTAAAGAAGGTACCAACTCACACGCTGGGTCTATAATCCTCGCAATCTCGCCCGTGGGTGTCCGGTATGGGAAGGTTGCCACCAGGCCGGGCGAAGGCAGGGATTCGGCGCCGCGGTGCGCCCAGATCACGGGGCAGGATGCCGGGAGAGCAGGCCGATGAGGCGACGCGTGAAGTTGATCTTCAACCCACATGCTCACCGTGGGCGCGCTTGGGGTCAGGCCTCGACTCTCCAGGCAATCCTCGCTAGGTACGGGGATGCCGAGTGGGCGGCCACCGAACATCCTGGACAGGGTACTCCCCTCGCCCAAGAGGCGGCCCGCCAGGGGTTTGACATCGTCGCTGCCCTGGGCGGGGATGGAACCGCGAACGAGGTCATCAACGGCCTGATGCGCGTGCCGGCAGACCGGCGACCCCTCATGGCCGTGGTCCCTGTTGGATCCGGGAACGACTTTGCCTCCAACGTCGGCGTGAAGATGGATGCCGACCAGGCCATGCAGCGCGTGTTTGCCGGCGACCCGCGCACCATCGACCTGGGCGAGGTCACCGATCAGGCGGGGCGCACCCGGTACTTTGGCAACGTGCTGGGGATCGGATTCGACGCCATCGTGACGCTCTACTCGTACCGGTCGAAGCGCCTGCAGGGTTTCGCCATGTACCTGTGGTGCGTGATCCAGACCATCCTGCGCAATCACGACGCCCCGCTCCTGACGATCGCCAATGATGAAGAGACCTACACCCAGAATGCCTTGATGTACACGATCTGCAATGGGCCTCGGGAAGGCGGCGGCTTCTTCGTCGCGCCGGATGCCAAGCTCGACGATGGGTTGCTTCACTACGCCTGTATCAAGCGAGTTTCCCGCCTGATGATGTTCCGGCTGATCCCCGAGGTCATGAACGGGACGCATGGCCGCTTCAAGGAGGTCCGCCTCGGCCACTTCAAGGACATGACACTGAAGTCCGATCGGCCGCTCGTCATTCAGATTGACGGCGAGATCCTGGCCGGCTTCCAGTCCGATGTTACCGGTCTGCACGTACGGGTGCTTCCCGGCGCGCTGCAGATGATCGTCTGACACTTGAGGCCCGCGGCCGGATCCCTGAGTCATGCAGCCGCTCGTGCGCACGCTCCAGGATCACGATCTCGGCCACCTGCGCATCCTGGCCGAGCTATGGGGGCTGGACCTTCCCTCCGGCACCCCGCCCCAGGCTGCCCGCGCCCTCGCGGCGCAGATAGTGGAGCCGGGCGCGCTGGGTGAGACGCTCGCCAGCCTTCCAACCGAGGCACGTCTGGTCCTCGAAGCGCTGGCAGCCGATCGTGGGCGACTTCCCCTGGCCGATCTCATCCGCCGGTTTGGCCCGCTGCGCGAGCTGGGCGCCGGCCGCCGCGACCGCGAGAAGCCGTGGCGATCGCCGGCCTCGCCGCTCGAAGTCCTCTGGTATCGCGGCCTGCTGGCACGCGCCTTCGGCGACACACCGACCGGCCCGTGCGAGTTCGGCTTTATCCCTTCGGACATCCTGGCGTTGATGCCCATGTCTGCCCCGCCCTCGCCCGAGACCCTCGGCGCCCCGGCGCCGGTACCCGATGCCTGGCTCCCGGCGGTGGTCACCGCTGTCGACGACGCCACGACGCTTCTAGCGGCACTACGCCGGCGTCCATCGCGCGAAGATCCACCCTCGGGCGCGTGGCTGTCCGCCGTTGACGTCCACTTGCATCAGCCCGCCTCCGCGCCGCTGCTCCTTGCTTTGTTGCGTCAGCAGGGCATCGTGCAGTCGGCGCCGCTGCGGCCCATCGCCGCGGAAACGAAGCCGTTCCTTGAGCTTCCCCGGCCCGCGGCCCTCCATCGGCTATTCCACGCGTGGGTGAGCTCGACGACGTGCAACGACCTTGCCCAGGTCCCCGGTCTCGAGAGTGGAGCCGAGAGCTGGCCGAACGACCCGCTGGCGAGCCGACAGGTGGTCATGGATTGGCTGAGGGCCCTGCCGCGAGGAAGCTGGTGGGATGTCGAGGCCTTCGTCGCCGCCGTGCGCGAGCGCGAGCCAGGTTTCCAGCGTCCGGGCGGCGACTTCGATTCGTGGTACCTGCGTGACACCGCGAGCGGGGCATTCCTGCGCGGCTTCGAGCACTGGGAAGCGGTTGAGGGCGCTTACTTACGCCACCTGATCCGCGGGCCGCTGCACGCGCTGGGGGCGGCCGACATCACCGTCGACACCGCCTCGGCACGGCACTTCGCTTTCCGGTTGACCGAGTCCTTCTACGCCATGTGGACCGAGGCACCGCCGCCCACGGCCGACGATGCGCCTGGCAAGGGCTCGCTCCAACCGGATGGGAAGCTGATCGTCCCGCGCCTGGCTGATCGCGCGCAGCGCTACCTGATCGCCCGCTTCTGCGGCTGGCTGGCCCTGACGCCGGACACCTACACGTACCGGCTGACCCCGCGCTCGCTGGAATCCGCGGCCCGCCAGGGGCTGAAGGTCATGCACGTGCTCACCGTGCTGGAGACGGCCACCTCGTCCCCAGTCCCGCCCGCGCTGGGACGAGCGATCGAACGCGCCCTGCACTCTGGTCCGGAAGCTGCCGTCCAGCGCTCGCTGGTGCTGCGCGTCGAGAATCCCCGCTTGCTGGAGGAGTTGCGCCGTCATCGTTCGACGGCGCGCTTCCTCGGCGATCCCTTAGGACCTCGCACCGTGGCCATCCGCGAACGCGACTGGGAAGCCCTGTGCGCCGCTGCGGCGAGGCTCGGGCTGTTGATCGAGCCGCCGCACAGCGAAATCTAGACCTGCGACCGGCGCGACTCAGCGCGGAGATCCGCGCCCTCTATCAAGATGCACCGGGCTGGGTTGCCCCCACCATCCGGGCGCTCATTTCCCACAGCCGGCTCGCGGCGGCGTTGTCGTTCGATGCCGGAGACGAGGCCACAACCTTCCGATCGGTGAAGTACTTGCCCGTCACGCCCTCCACCTCCGGCGAGGCCGCCAGGTAGATCACGCTGTCGGCCCCCTCCTCCGGGGACTTGCCCATGCGCATGATCAGCGGCGCCACCAGCCGCACGAGCCCACCGCTGTTGTCGTACATGCTCGAGGCCACGAACCCCGGGTGGACGGCGTTGACGGTCACCCCCGATCCCAGCAGGCGGCGGGCCAGCTCGTACGTGAACAGCGTCATGGCCAGCTTGGATTGGCCGTACGCCCGCATGCCCCCAGCCCCGCGACGGCTTTCCAGTGCCGGGAAATCGATGCGCGCCCCGCGGTGGGCATCCGACGAGACGTTGATGATCCGCGCCGGGGCGCTCGACCGCAACGAGTCCAGAAGCAGGTGGGTGAGCAGGAAGACGTTCAGGTGATTGAGGGCGAAGGTGGTTTCGATGCCATCGCTCGTCAGTTTCCGCTGCAGGAAGAAGCCGCCGACGTTGTTGATCAGCACGTGCAGACGCGCGTGTCGGCTTATGAACTCGGCCGCCAGGCGCCGCACGTCGGCCTGCAGCGACAGGTCGGCACACAGGAACTCCACGGACGGGTTGCCAGCCTCGCGTTGCAGCCGTTCGACCAGGAGAGAGCCCTTCTCCGGGTTCCTCCCGACGGCGACCACTGTCGCACCAAGGCCGGCCAGCGCCGCGGCGGTCGCCATGCCGATGCCGGCCGTCGCGCCCGTGACCATGCACACGCGGCCGCTCATCGGCCGCGCTTCACGCTCCCAACCCGCTTGTGTTCCCATCATCCTATACACCTCAACCCGAGAGCCACGCCGATTGCCGATGTCGAGCGGCGGCAGTCTGACGCGCGTCTCAGCGCGTTGCGCCCATGGCCTTCTTCACCGCCGCCTCGAGTTCCTCCAGCGTCACCGGCTTGAAGACAAAGGCATTGGCCCCCTTGCGCAGCGCCTCATCCACCTGGACATCCGTCGTCTCGGATGACAGCATCACCACCGGCAGCCCCTTCAGCTCTGGGCGCATGCGGACAAACTCGAGGAAGTCAATGCCGGACACCTCCGGCATGTTGATATCAAGCACCAGGAAGTCGGGCATGCGGCCTGCCAGCAGCGCCCGGGCCGCCGTCCGCGCCTCCCGAAAGGTCTCGACCTTGTGGTCCAGCAGCTGGAGCATCAGCTTGACCGCATGGCTCATCTCGTCGTCGTCGTCCACGATCCATGCCTGCGGCATGCCTGCCTCCTAGAGCTCGGCCTTGATCCGTTCTGCCAGGTCGCGAGTGATGCCCTGCACGCCCATCAGATCGTCAAGCCCCGCACTGCGGATCCGATCGAGGTCGCCGAATGTCTGCAAGAGCGCCTTGCGCCGCTGCGGTCCGATGCCCGGAATCGCATCCAGCTGCGAGGCGATCCCGGCTTTGGTCCGCTGGGCACGGTGCTGGCCCAGCGCGAAGCGATGGGCTTCGTCGCGGATGCGCTGGATCAGGTACAGACCTTCCGAGCGGCGCTCCAAGACGAGCGAGTCGCTCCGGCCCGGCACGTACAGCTCTTCGTGACCTTTAGCCAGCCCTGCCAGCCGCACCTGTCCGGTCAAACCATGCCGCTCGAGGACCTGCATCGCCCGGCCGAGCTGCCCCTTGCCGCCATCGACGATCAGCAGGTCGGGGAGCCGGCCGAAAGCCGGATCGAGTTTGCCTCCGGGCCTGCGCGCCTCCTCGCCCGCCAGCGTCCAGCGGTGGAAGCGCCGGTCCAGGACCTCCTCCATGCTGGCGAAGTCATCCTGACCGTGCACGCTCTTGATGGTGAACTTGCGGTAGAGCTTCTTGCTCGGGGCACCTCGCTCGAAGACGACCATCGACCCGGCGGCCGCCGTGCCCTGCAGGTTGGAGATGTCGTAGCACTCGATCCGATTGGGCGGCTCGGGCATCTCCAGCGCCTGTTGCAGCGCAGCCAGCGCGGCCACGTGCTTGGAGCGGTCGCTCGCCCAGCGGGCGCGCAGCATCACCAGCGTCTCGGCCGCATTCTCCGCCGCCAGCTCCATCAGGTCTTTGCCCGGACCGCTGGCCGGGACCAGCAGCTGGACCTCCGGGCCGCCGCGGCGCTGCCGCAGCCACTCCTCGACGATGCGGGCCTCGTCGATCTCGGTCGGCAGCAGGACGCGCTCGGGGACGTAGGCCGCCTCGGTGTAGAACTGCTTGACGAACCCTTCCACCACCTCACGGTCATCGGCCTCGCGGGTGCCCTCCAGGACGAAGTACTCACGCCCGATCAGCTTGCCGTGGCGCACGAAGAACACCTGAACGCAAGCACTGTCGTCGTCGCGGGCGAAGGCGATGACATCCGAATCGATCCGCTCCTGCGAGACGATCGTCTGGCCTTCGACGACTTTGTCGATCGCCTGCAGTTGATCGCGCAGCGCCGCCGCTCGTTCGTAGGCCATGGCGGCGGAGGCGCGGGTCATCTCTTCGCTCAGCCGCGCCACGACCGTCTCGGTCTCCCCTTGCAGGAAGCGACACAGGTCGTCGATCATCTGCCGGTAGCCGGCCTGGCCGACGGCGCCGATGCACGGCGCCAGGCACAGCTTGATGTCGGCGTACAGGCAGGCGCGCAGGTCCTGGCCGGTGATCACCCGGTCACAGGTCAGGTAGGGAAACATGCGCCGCAGGACATCCAGCGTCTCGTGCACCGCCCAGACGCTGGTGTACGGCCCGAAGTAGCGGCTGCCATCTTCGACCATGCGGCGGGTCACGACCACCGTCGGAAACGGGTCCACCCAGCGCACCTGGATGTACGGGTAGCGCTTGTCATCCTTCAGCCGCACGTTGTACTTCGGCCGGTGGCGCTTGATCAGGTTCATCTCGAGGATCAGCGCCTCGAGCTCGGACCCGACCACGATCCACTCGATGTCCGCCACGTGGGTGACCAGCTCGGCCACCTTGCGCCCGTGATCGGCGGAGGGCTGGAAGTACGAGCGCACCCGGCTGCGCAGGTTGAGCGCCTTGCCGACGTAGATCACCGTGCCGTCGGCGGACTTCATTAGGTAGCAACCGGGCCTTACAGGGAGACCGTCGAGGGTTGGGAGCAGGCGCTCGGGGACAACCATGGCGCGCCGATTCTAGCATACGGCCCTCCCAACCCGGTGCTAGAATCGTCGCATGCGTCCTGCCCGCTTCGTCATGCTTCTGATCGGGGCGTCCTTGTGCGCTTGTGCGCCTGTCATCCCAGTACCGGCTGATACGACGCCCAGTTTGCAGGCATCGCCGGCGATGCCTGGCGACGCGCCGGCGACGACAGACTTCAGCACGGGTCGCACGCTGTCGCTCTGGGTTCCTCCGGACTTCTCCCCCGACGGTCCAGGTGAAGCCTCCACGCTCCTGGCCGACTGGTTGATCCGCTTCGAGGCTTCGCATCCGGGTGTGCGCATCGAGGTGAGAGTCAAGGGCCGCACCGGCCCCGCCGGTTTGATGGGGACGCTGGCGTCCGCCAGCCAGGCTGCGCCCTCGATCCTTCCGGACCTGGTCGCCATGGACGCGTCCGAGCTGGTCCAGGCTGAGGCACGCGACCTGATCGTCCCGTGGCAGGATGCCGGCACGACGCCCGAGGACTGGGGGTGGACCGAATCGGTCCTGCAGGGCGGACGCGCGGGCGGCAAGCTCGCCGGACTGCCCTTCGCAGCCCAGGCCGACGTGTTCGCCTACGATCCCCAAGCCTATCCCGCCCCACCGCACAGCTGGACGGACCTGCTGACCGCCAATGCCGCCTTCATCCTTCCGTTGGGCGACCCGCTCGCCACCTTCACCTTGGCCCAGTACCTCTCCGTGGGAGGCGCGCTGCACGGCGACGACGGCGCACCGGCGCTCGATCGGGACGCCCTGCTGGAGGTGTTGACCTTCTACGCCGCAGCCCGTGCCGGCGGCCTGCTGCCTCTTTCGTCGCGGCAGCATGAAGCCAGCAGCACGACGGGTGCGGCGCTGTTTGCGGGCCAGATCGATGCCGCGCTTGTCCCGTTCTCGTCCTTCGCCGCCGGCCAAGCGGTGGATGCGCAGACGATGGGACCCTGGCCGACACGCGACGGCGAGGGTACTTGCTTCCTGCTCGCATGGAACTGGGCGGTTGTTGCGCGCTCCACCGCGCCTGATCCGCTGGCCATCGAGCTGGCGATCTGGCTCGCTCGGCCGGAGTTCACAGGCCCATGGACGCGCGCGCTGGGGCTGCTGCCCGCCACCTCCTCGGCGCTGGCATCCTGGCCTGCGGATGGGGTGGATTCGGTGGCCGGCGCCCTCGAGGCTACCTGTCTCCCCCTGCCCCCGCCGGCTGATCTGGCGCTGTTTGGACCCGTGCTGCGCGAGGCGGCCGAGGCCACACTGACCGGTGCACTCGCGCCTGAACCGGCGGCGGCTCGAGCCGCCAGTGCACTGGCAAACCCGTAGACAGGCGCAACCGGGCTCGCCCCCCCCGCCTCCGTCGCGTTCGGACGAACCCACGACCATCCCTTCCGTCGGGCTGTCCGGCAAGTCCTCCGGCGAAACAAACGCCGCGGCTTCGCCTGCAAGGCGCACTCGGGCTCTTCAGCGCCGCCCTGCGCGGCGCACGTTCTGACCCTGCCTCGATGTGACGCTGACCGGAGCTCATCTCCTCGCGACCGGGATCTGGGATACGATTCGCCGGGCGGCGGGGCCGGAACGAGGAGACCCTGGGATCTATGGACACCATGCAGGAGACGCTGCAGTGGCGTGAGACGATGGAGTCCGCGTTGCGGCGCGAGGAAGGCTGGCTATCGCTGGCGGGGCTCTTCTGGCTTGCACCGGGCACGAACGGGATCGGGGCCGCGCCGCACAGCCGAATCCTGTTGCCCGCAGGCACGGCGCCCGATGACGCCGGCATCATCGAGCTCAACGGGACGGAAGCCGTATTCCGTCCGGCGCCCGGCGTAGGCGCCCTCGTCAACGGCGAACCCGTGGGGTCGGTTGTGCTCCAGCCCGATGTCAGCGGCGCACCGACGCGCGTTCGGGTGGGTGATGTCACGTTCGTGCTCCTGCGCCGCGGCAAGCGTTGGGGCGTGCGCGTGTGGAATCGCAAGCACCCGGCGCGCGCCGACTTCCCCGGCCGCCGCTGGTATCCCATTCAAGAGTCCTTCGCTCTATCGGCTGTCTATGTCCGCTACGATCCGCCCCGGCCGGTCAGCGTACCCAATATCCTGGGCGATACCGAGGAGTTGGCATGCCCCGGGCACGCCGAGTTCGATCTCCGCGGATCAGCGGGACGCCTTCTGGTGAACGACGCGGATTCGGATGGCTTGTTCATCGTCTTCGCCGACCCGACGAACGGCGGCACCACCTACCCCGCGGGCCGGTTCCTGCGGACCCCGCCGGTCGAGGGGAACCGAGTGCTCCCGGATTTCAACCGGGCCTACAACCCGCCGTGCGCCTTCACTCCTTATGCCACCTGCCCTCTGCCGCCGGCGGCGAACCGCCTGTCCATTCCCGTGGAGGCCGGGGAACAGCTCGACCCCGGATGGGGCTATGTCTGACCGCAGGCGCGGGTCTGCTTTCGCGGAGGATCCCGGCGCGTGAGCGCCAGCCCGGCCTTCTCCGAACACCGCCAGCATCTTGCCCAGCTGATCGGCGCGGCATTGACCGCCGCCGATCCCGGCGCTGCGGTCCGGCGCGGCCTGCGCCTGGAGCGTGGGTACCTGCGCGTCGGCACGCTGCGCGTTTCCCTCCCCCCGCATGCGCGCCTGTTCCTCATCGCCCTGGGGAAGGCCGCACCAGGCATGGCAGCCGCCGCCGTCGAGATCCTTGGCGAACGGATCGACGCCGGCGTTGTTACAGCGCTCATGCCTGGAGGCGCCTCGCTTCCCGTAAGTCTGCGGGTCATCCAGACCGGACATCCGCTGCCCGACGCCGACAGCCTGCATGCGGGCAGGCTTGCATTGGACCTCGCCGGTGAAGCCCGCGCTGGCGATCGGGTGTTGGTGCTGGTGTCCGGAGGCGGCTCGGCGATGGCCGAATGCCTTCGGCCAGGGGTCACTCTCGACGATGTGCGCCAACTCACAGGGCAGCTGCTGCATGCCGGCGCGCCGATCGCCGCCATCAATACCGTCCGTCGCGAGTTATCCCTGCTCAAGGGCGGAGGGCTCGTCCGCGCGGCCGCTGCGGCCCAGGTGATCGGGCTGATGCTCTCGGATGTGGTTGGCGACGATCCGGCTTCCGTCGCCTCCGGCCCGACCGTGCTGCCGGCGGTGCAACCGGGGGCCGGGCGTCGAACGCTCGAGCGGATTGGAATGTGGCACTCCGCACCTGCGGCCATTCGGGAGGTGCTGTGCGCGGCACAGCTCGCGGCGCCAGCCTCAGCCTCTCCCATCAACCTCCTGCTGGCCCGCAACGCCGACATGTTGACGGCAGCGGCGGGCGAGGCGCGCTCCCTTGGTTTTCCTGTCCGAATCCTGATGGGGAATCTGCAGGGCGAGGCAGCAACGATCGGAACCAGGCTCGGCCGACGTCTCGGCGCCGCCCCTCGACCCGCCTGCTTGCTCGCCGGAGGGGAAACTACGGTCACCGTCCGTCACGGCGGGCGAGGCGGGCGGAATCAAGAGGTGGCGTTGAGTGCGGCTCTCAGTCTGGAGGGCAAGGACGGGTGTGTGCTCGCCGCGTTGGCCAGCGATGGGATCGACGGGCCGACGGACGCCGCCGGCGCTTGGGTCGACGGCCAGACGGCCCGGTGCGCCCGCGCCGCGGGCCTGGATCCCCAGGCCGCGCTCCAGGCACACGACGCCTACCCGCTGCTCGACCGGCTGGGCGCGCTGCTCCTCACCGGACCGACAGGCACGAATCTCAACGACGTCGTTATCGGCCTGGCGTACGGCTGACTCGTTGCGAGCCCGTGCTCGGAACCGGCACCTCCGGATCTTGGGACTTCGGACGGGTCAGGGACAGATCGCCTCGACGAAATCGACCCCTGCGTCGCAGGCTCGGGCGAAGGTCATGACGACGATTCGGTCGTTGCCTTCCCAGGTGGGGTAGAAGTTGAAGTTGACCTCGAGCGGGCCGAACGTCCGGACCGTCAGGTTGCGGATGTTGGCCGGCCATTCCAGGTTGGGCATCGCCTCGTAGGCATACACGGCGACGAAGTCCGGGCGCGCGCCAGCAAGGGAGGTGTTTGGCGGCACTGCCTCACCGGCTTGCCCCAACTCATCGACGACGCGTGGCGAAAGCCGGAAGGTCTCGCCGGAATGCGCACGCAGGTATGCGTCCAGATCCGCGGCGGGGCGGTCGAAGAGCCGCGTGCGGATGGATTGCGACGTGGTCACCAGCCACGCGGCGTTGAGAGCCAGCGCCAGCGCAATGATTCCGCCGGCGAGCCAGCGGCCCGGACGCCAGCGGATCAGGCCGATCCCCTCGACGATTCCGCGTCCCGCCAGCAGCGCCAGGAACGGCGCCACGACCAGCAGGTTGCGCACGATCATCATCCGCTGCGTGGCGAAGTATCCCAAGTACACCACTGGGAAGAGCACCAGGAGCGCGGCCATGCGTCGGGACTCCCTCCAGATCCAGAAGACTCCGGAGACGGCTGCCAGGCTGATGGCAGCCGCGATTGGTGCGTACGGCGAGGTGAGGACCAAGCCAACGTACTCGAGCATGTGCACCAGGTGGGGGAGACCGGCGTCGATCGTGTAGCCCCAGTGTCCCTGGCTGTACCAGGTGCGTTCCACTGACAGTGCGCGCAGGAAAGCCCAGGGTTGCAGCACTGCGCCGGGCGTCGTCAGCAGAAAGGCCCCTCCGAAGATCAGTAGCTCCTCAACGGTCACACGCACGGCGGCTTTGGCCGAGCGTTCGTCCGTTCGAGCGTAGATGGATGAAATCAGGACGGGGAGCATCAGCAATCCAGCGGTGTACTTCGTGCCCGTCGCCAGCGCCGCGCCGATGGCCGCCAGCCGCCGCCAGCGTGCTTGTTGTGGCCGGCAAGCGGCCAGGATCGCGAACAAGAGCGTCAGGGCGCCGAACTGCATCACCACCGCGTCCGGCGCCACCCAACGCGCGTGGTAGGCGATCTCCCAAGACAGTCCGATGCCGCAGGCCGCGAGCAGCGCTTCGCGGCGCGATCGGCGCCACACGAGGACCGCCAGGTAGATCCACAGCGGCGCGAGGCTCACCAGGGCAATGCGGATCGAGCGGAGCACGATCAGGAACGGGGGGCTGTTGGGCGCGGTGAGCAGGTCCACCATCAGCTCATCGCCCCTCACCCCCATCAGCCAGCTTCGGGCCAGAAAAGGCAGCAGGCCTGCCAAGTTGAGCCCGTAGTTGACCGACGGATAGATGTAGTAGTTCGGCAGGAGCGTTTGCTCCGCCAGCGACCACCGAACCGGATTGACCTGGCTCTCGTCCTCATCCCAGTGGTAGCCAAAGTCCACGCCGCGCAGTCCGGTCCACAGCACAAGGGCAAGCAGCAGGATGAGGGGCGCCCATGCGATCCAGCGAAGCTGCCCGCCTACCATGGACGCAGCGGGTTTGGCTTCCGGCGGGTGGGAGATCATCGGACGAACCTCCACGCGTGGTCCCTGCACCCCTCCCTGAGAGCATGCCGCGATCCTGGCTACTGGGTGCAGGGAGACCCCAGCATACCATTGAGTGACGGCGGGAGGCACGGCCCCCGTTGAGGCCAGGAGACGGTTCGGTGCGCCGAAGCGCGCACAGCTGTACACCGTCCAGCGAGCGACGGTCAATGCTGACGGGAACCGCATCGACGCACGGGAGTCCGCGGCCGATCGGTGTAGAACGCCCGTGCGTATTCGCCGGTTGACCCATCCCGCGATGGGCGGTTAGAATCTGTTGGCCCCGCCGGCCGGTCGAACACACACCCGGCGGGGCTCTCCACTGCGATTCATCTCCTCTTCGGGGGCGGCATGACGATCCATTTCGGAACCGACGGCTGGCGCGGGGTCATCTCCGACACCTTCACGTTCACCAACCTGCGGCAGGTCGCCCAGGCCATCGCCGACGCCGTGGCCTCGGGGGAATGGCTGAACGGTGCCTCCAACGGGCTGCATCCGGACGCCACGACGATGGTCGTCGGCTTCGACACGCGATTCCTGTCCGACCGCTTCGCCCTCGAAGCGGCGCGCGTCCTGGCCGCCAATGGCTTCAAGGTTCATCTCACCACCGCCGATGTTCCCACGCCGGCGGTCTCGCTCGCCGTCCGACAACTGGGCGCCATCGGCGGGATCATGATCACGGCGTCTCACAATGCCCCGCGCTACAACGGTGTCAAGCTCAAGGCGGCCTATGGCGGTTCGGCGTCGCCGGAGCAGTGCCGCCGGGTCGAGGTGTACCTCAACGACAACGAGAGCCGGGCGCGCGGCCCGAACCTGATGGACCCGGACGAGGCCCGCCGCATGGGACGCCTGCTGCGTTTCAACCCCACGCCGGCCTACTTCGACCACCTGCGCACGTTGATCGACTTCGCCGCCATCGCCGACAACCCGCAGCACCTGGTCGTCGACTCGATGTACGGCTCCGGCCGCGGCCAGATCAAGGGCATCCTGCAGGGCACCGGTTGCGAGGTGTTTGAGGTGCGCGGAGAGATGAACCCCGGCTTCGGAGGCATCCATCCGGAACCGATCGCCACGTACCTGGGTGCGCTCGCCGGTGCCATTGCTGCCGGTCACGGTCAGCTGGGCGTGGCGACCGACGGCGACGCCGACCGCATTGGCGCCATGGACGGGCGCGGGCAGTTCGTCGACCCGCACCGCATCCTGGCCCTGGCGGTCAAGCACCTGGTCGAGCACCGCGGCTGGCGCGGCAAGATCATCAAGACCATCTCGACCACGCAGATGCTCAACCGCCTCGGCGCGGCCTATGGCCTGGAGGTCATCGAGACCCCGGTAGGCTTCAATCACATTGCCGATTACATGCTCAAGGACGACGTGCTGATCGGGGGCGAAGAGTCCGGAGGGATGTCGTTCAAGGGCCACATCCCCGAAGGCGACGGGGTGTTGATGGCCCTGCTACTGGTCGAGATGGTGGCGACCACCCGGGCGCCGTTGAGCGAACTGGTCGACGACCTGCTCCGGCAGGCCGGGCCGTCGCATTACGCCCGGCATGACCTGCGGTTGTCGCATCCGGTCTCCAAGACGCGCATGGTCGAGCGCCTGGCCAGCGACGCGCCGGCATCGATCGGCGGCGTGGCGCTGCAGTCCGTCAACACGCTCGACGGGGTCAAGTACCTGTTTGCCGACGACTCGTGGCTGCTGATCCGCCCCTCGGGGACCGAGCCTGTGCTGCGGATCTATGCCGAAGCACGTGAACCCGGCATGGTCGAGGCGCTGCTGACGCACGGCCGTTCGATTGCGGATCTGCGCGTCTGAAGGCCGGCTTCTGGGGCGGGCCGGGCGCATGGGGCGCCAGGTTCTTCTTCGTCTCGCCGCAAGCCCAACGTGCCGATTACTTCCGGATCACATCGGGGTCCCCGGGGCGGATCTCGGCCTGGCGCATTCGACGACGGTGTACTCGTATTCGACCGCGTCGTGCACCGACTGCACCCGGTGATGGGACGGGTCGCGGAGTACCAGCCGCGGGAGCTTGAGCGCCTGGAGGAAGCGCACCGCCAGGAGCGGCGACACGTGCCGTGCAAGGCGGCGAGCCACGGTGAGGATCCCGGAACGCACAGGGTTCTGGCCGAAGACCTGTACTTCGGCGAAGAAGGTCGACAGCAAGGCCGACAGCTCAGCCGGACTGTACTCCCTCACGTGATACTGGTTCCAGGGTCGGTCGTGCAGCCCGGTCCCCGGATTCGTCACCAGCCGGTTGGGTGTCGAGCACACTGCTATTCCCCCGGGGCGGAGCACGCGCACGATTTCCCCGAGGAAGGTGCGATCCGCGTCCAGATGCTCGATGGTTTCCAGCGAGACGAACGCGTCCACGCTCCCGCTGGCAAGGGGCAGCCGGCAGGCATCGGCGCAGCAAAACCAGGCGTTCGGTGCGATTCCTCTCGCCAACCGCAGCGCGGCGAAGTCGCGTTCTACTCCCAGTGTCCTGGAGGCATTTGTGCCGGCGAAGACTCGAGTGCCGAAGCCTGCGCCTGAGGCACAATCGACCACTGTCCCACCGGGGATGCGCTGGGCGGCGAACGCGTAGCGCGCCTGGTGCTCATATTCAAGTCATGGCCAGTCGTCCCCGGACAGGCGTTCACGCTCGACGGTCATGTTGCACTCCTCGGGGAAACCGGCTCATACCTTCCGGTAGAGGTGCTCCGTGAATCGCTTCCAGCCCTTCTTCGTCCTCGCTTCCACCACCCATCGTACGCCGCCGGCTTCATCCGGCCAGTAGGCCATGCGCGCCCTGCCGGCCGGCATCTCGGCCTCAAACCCGACCGACTGCGGATGCAGATCGCTCACGTCGGCTTGCTTCCCCTCCGAGCGCTTCCCATCGGACGTAAACGACCAGAAGACCATCTGGCCTCGGGCACCCGGACCCACGATCGCCAGCCCCTCACAGTCCCCTCTGGCCATCTGCCACCGGGCCTGGAGCTGGACATAGCGGCCACCCAGGATCCTGGAAAAGGTCCGCGTGCAGCGCACGCGCCCCATAGGGCTGTCGGCGGTCGCCTTCCATGGCCCCAACAGCGGATCCAGCGCCCCCAACGTCCCCCGCCCTCGCTTCCAGGCTGCAGTCGCTTTCGTCTTCGCCATACCATCCCTCCTCACCGCCGCCGAGAGACCAACCGGGGGGTCACTTTGGCCGCACGCATTCTATCCTGGTTGGACCCCGGCGCAGGGATTCGGATGAGCTTCTGTTGGGAGCGGAGACGAAGCGCACCCCGTCTCGGGGTGCGCGGAGAAGACTTCACAACCGCTTGCGTCAAGAGGGTGGGCAAGCCCAAGCCGGGTCAGCTCGCTCGCGGATGGGAAAGCAACTTGTAGCCGCGACCGCGCTGGGTAACCAGGAAGCGCGGGTTCGCCGGGTCCTGCTCGATCTTGCTCCGAAGACGGCTGACGAGCTTCTCGACCCGGGCGTCATCGATCTCGTCCAGGTAACCCTCGCCCCATACGGCGGTCACGATCTGGTACTTGTCCGTCAGCTTGTCGCGCCGCTCGTGCAGCAGTTGCAGAAGCCGGTACTCCAGGTCGGTCAGTACGGGGATGCGCACGTCGTCGACCCACACGTCGCCCGAATCCGGATCCAGGCGAACGCCGGCGGTGGCGGTCTCCGTACCGCGCATGCGGCGCGCCACAAAGGCCTCAAACAGCGGCGAGAAGATCCGTCCCTCCCGCACCAATCCAAGGGACTCCAGGTGTTCCAGTTGCTGGGGAGCCAGGCTGCTGGAGGGCTCGACCGCCAGGCTGATGACCGCCTCCTGCTCCTCCGGCGTGAGCTGGTTCCAGATCTTCAGGCATTCGGCGCGCGGCGTCGGCTCCTGGCCGACAACGGCGAGCGCCTCGGAAAGTCGATCGGCATCCATGCCGGCGACAACCTGCACCGCAGCTACGAGCAGCCCCAGATGACCGCCAGCCAGCTCCATGCACACGGTCGTTCGCTTGGTCCCCATGCTCGGGAGGTTCAGCGAGGCGATGATCTGGCGTGCCTCGTCTTCTTCCAGCGGCGGCATCGGGTACGTCGAGCGGGCGAACATCTCAGCAAACTCATCTTCGACACTGCTGCCGCGCAGCTCGGGGAGCCAGCGGACCGTGGCGGTCACATAGCCGAGCCGGTCCTTGAATCGGTCACGCAGCGCCCGCAGGTTCAGCAGGGCACGGTCGTCCAGCGCCGTGTACAGCTCATCAAACTCATCGATCAGCAGGCACAGGTCACGACCCAGGTGCTCGCACAGGTCGGTCAGGGCGAGGTTGAACGACAGGGACGCGTTGAAGGCCGTGGCGGCATCGGTCACTTCCTGATGATGGGCGCGCAGCGTGGCGATGATGTCCAGGGCCGCCTGGTCCGCCAGCGCCTCGAGCAGTGAGCGCAGGACGACCTCGTAGAAGCCTTGAGCGGAAATAGCCACGGCGCGGTTGCAGTCTACGTAGATCAGGATCGCCTTGCGCCCGCACAGCTTGGCGTAGATACGCTCCGCCGTCTGCCCGGCGAGGGCCTGCATCAACGTCGACTTGCCCGTGTTGCTCAGGCCAACGAGCGCGGCGCAGCGCCCAGCCGTCAGGTCGCTGAGCACGCGGCGGGCCAGGGACTCGTAGGGCAGCGCGGCCATGTGCCTCTCCCCGTCAGGACGCGACGGCAGGGCCAACGCTCGGTTGGCCCCGCCGGGGTGAATCGCAGGCGAACGGCCGGTTGGGAGGCACGACTAGGCGGTCGTGCTCATCCGCAATCGGCGGGAAACAACGACCACCACGACCAGCAGCACGCCCAACAAGACCAAGCCGGGCAGCCCGACCTCATCAGCGAAGCCCGTGCTGGGCAGCGCCGTGGGGGTGGGCGTACCGCCACCCCCGCCCTGTGCCGCCGCCAGCGTCGCCTGGGCGATCGCCGTGGCAATGCCTGGATCGATCGTCGCCTGCACCGTTGGCGATGCCACCACCACGACCGCCGTTGCCGTAGGCGGTGCGACCGTGGGCACCGGCGTGCGCGTCGGCGCCCTGGTGGAGGTGGGGTTCAGGGCTGCCGCCGTCTCCGTGAGCGACCCGGCCATCTTGGTGTTATCCAGGATGATCTGCGTCGCCTGCGCGTTGCGCGCTTCCTGTTGCCGAGGTGCGACCACCAGGGCGTACAGCCCCAGGCAGATCATGCTCAGCACGAGCAGTCCCCCCACGGCGGCCGCGGCGAACACGAAGGTCCGGTTGGAGGATTCCTCCGGCGGCGCGCTACCGACCTCGAAGTCTTCTGCCATTGTCGCTTCTCCTCACGCCAGGTCCTGACGCCGTCCTCCGCGGTACGGCGCCGGGTGGCAGTCTATTGAATCACTTCCAAGTTGGCCAGTGGGATCAGGCGATTCCCCAGGCCCTCAATCTCGATGGCGGCGCTTCGGGCCAGCAGCCCGCTCGGGAAGTCGGCGGCCTTGAGCGGCAGGTCGCGCACGATGCCGACCGCGCTGTGAAACGGCGCGCGCAGCACGCGCACGCGCACGCCCGGTGCCAGCTGGATCACGTCGTCGGGAACGTCCGCCTGCCGGCTGGTGGGCAGCGGGATGATCACTTCCGGACGCTGGTAGCTGTAGCGATCGCCCGGCCGGGCGTCGACCGCCGCGTCGTGCCCGACGTGGCCGGTCAGCAGCCCATAGGCCGCGCTGTTCATCGGCAGCGAGCCGAAGCCCTCGGTGATCACCAGCGGGTACGTCAGACGCAGCGCCACGGGGATCAGGTCGGAGGTGATCGAGCCAAGCACGATGCCGCGCACGTTCAGTTCAGTCGCCTGGTGCAGGGGGGCGGGTTGATCGCACATCCCGCCAATGAGCACGGCGCCGCGCAGGTTGATGTCCAGCATATCGGTCTGCATGCGCGCCGCCGGGCCGCTGCCCAGTGTGCGCATGACGCCGAAATCCATGCGTCCGTTGCCCCAGATCCCCTGGACCAGCCCGGCAGTGGCCTCGAGCGTAACCGTCTGAATGCCGTCGCTGGAGACAACCATCGCCGGCATGCCGGCCCGCAGGACGATCGGCTCGCCGCGTACCTCGAACAGGACACGGCTGCCATCGACGGCGACAATGCGTCCGTCGGCGGGTGCCCGCACCGTCCGCCGGGCGACACCCACCGGTCCGGCAATTGTGTCCCCCATCTCCACCCGGTCACCCTTCTGGCGGACCAGGAAGTTGGGGGCCTCCTTGGGAGACAGGCCAAGCCCGCGGGCCAGGTCCAGGAACACGTGCCGGGGAGCGGTCTCGGCCTCGGCGATGACGTCGACGGCCTGGACGCGCTCGTTCAGGCGTGCCGTGACCGTCCCGGCGATGGGCAACGTGCGATCGCGCCGGACGATGGTCAACGGCATGACGTGCGAAACGGGAGGAAGGTAGCTCGCCTTCATGGTCAGGTAAGCCTCGCGTTGCAAGAGCAGTGCCAGGCGCTCATTGGAGCGCCCCGATGTCGTACAGCCACTTCTGGTTGAGCTCCCGCCGCCGGCCGGCATCCTTGGGCAGGGCCAGGGGTCGGCCTCGGGCGTCGATCATCAATCCAACCGCCCCACCGGTTACGCGCATGGCGCCTGCCTTGCCCGGTGCGCCAAATCCGACGTCGAAACCGCGCTCCGGCCGGATGCTCAGCTTGCCCGACTCTCCCGGGCCCAGCGGCAGTACGACCAGCTGCCCCAAGCACACTTCGCCATCCAGCGGGCTGGCACCCTCGCGCTCGAGCTTGATCCGCGCCACGGGCCGTCCGGCACGCCCTCCACCGACGGGAGACACGACCGTCCCCAGACTGACGAAACTGCCCGACTCGAGGACATGGACAGTGACCATCGGCAGCACGGCGGCCGCCGCCCCAAGTGCCGGCGTCAGGCTGTGCGGGTCGAGCACCAGCGTCGAAATGCCTCCGGGCTGGAGTGCGTCCAGGAGCGCGAGCGCGGCATAGCCGGGTCGAGGGGCGCGCGAAAGCACACCGCCCCCAGCCAGGATCGGCTCCATCGGGGGAAGCCAGGGGATGCCGCCACCGTTCCTGCTCTTGGGCCAACCGGCCCGCGCCTGCGCCAGCGCTGTCTGCAGTACCTGGCGCGCCAGGGCGAGCTCGAGATGCAGCTCATCGAGCTCCATGGGCACGGTGGCCGGCTGCAGGGACTTGTTGAAGATGTAGTCGCGCGCCACGTCCTCCGGGATGTCCGTCGGTAACCAACGCAGGATGGACTCCATCGAGGCGTAACGCAACAGCGATGGCAGCGGCGCCCCAAGGCCCAGATCCGAGCGGACGCTGAGATGCAGGTCACCGGCGAACCCGGCGGCGATCGTCGTGTGCGAAGCGCCGATGTCGACGCCCAGGACACCCTTGCGCGGGTCATAGATCTGGCTCAGGTGCCGGATCACCCGACCGAAGGCGTCCGCCGACAGCATCAAGGTCCCGCCAGACCACTGGCGCAGCTCGTCGAATCCGGACACCTTGGCCGCGTGCATTTCGGCGATGACTTCGGCCAGCCGGTTGCGCGCCGGGGTCAGGTCTTCTCCCTCAAGTCCCGGGCGCACATTCGGCGCCAGGGCGACCGAGGCCTGATCGCCGAATCGCTCGACGATGGCGGCGCCCAGCTGCCGGTTGCCGGCGAACAGGATGCGCGGCGCCGGACTGCCCGGCCGGAGACCCGCCGCCAGGGCAACGCTCTCGACCAGCCGCAAGACGGAGGCGCTGGCGCCGCCGTCCGTCCCGCCGACGATCAGGATCAGGTCCGGCCGCGCGGCGAGGATGAGGTCGATCTGCTCTTCGTCGCGCCTCCGGTCGGAGAGTCCAATCTCGTCGACGACCTCCAAGTAGGTCGCTTCGGCCAATCGCCGCCCGGAGTCCAGCGACACGCCTGGCATCAGCCCGACGAGGATCGCCCGAAGCCGCGGCCCCGCGGAAGACGTGGCGACAAACACATCCACGCCGGCGCCTTCCGACGTGCTGGGCATGATCAGGCCCTCCGACTCGTCGAGCAGCCGCCGACCCGTGACGGTCTGAATCTGATCGAGGGCCATACGCACGCCCTCACCGATGTCGAGCAGGGGTGTGGTCGCCGTGGAAAGCGAACGCCCGGTGGCCACCAGACGGTACTGGTTGTCGACGACGTCAAACAAGCTGGCCCGGGTGTGGACGCTGCCCACATCCACCGCCAACAGCGTTTCGGCGTCGATCGTCGTCTGCAGATCCATCATGGTCCTGGCAACAGCCCCGTCAGCGTATCCCACAGGAACTGGATGCGCTGCGTAAGGATCAGCAGCGTGGCGGACATCGCCCCGGCGTACATGACCCCGAAGGCCAGGGCGATGAAGGAGCGTCCGAGGGCGCTCAGTCCCTTGCCCAGCAGGGAGATTGGGCCTGCCGGGCGCGCCTCACCCGCAGGCCGTCGTCGCAGCGTGAAACGGAAGTAGGCCAGCGTGCTGATTGTCCCCACCAGCACGATGATGACATTGACCACACGCTCCAAGCCGATCTCACCGGTCTGAGGTGAAGCCACGGCGGGGTTCAGCGTGCCCATGGCGGCCAGCGACTGCGGGATCAGCGTGCCGGTGATGGCTCCACCGACGACGACCGCCGCGCCGACGCCCACCAGGAAGGCCGTCGAGAACGTGCCCAGGCGCGAGGCCCCCGGCACGACCTTGAGCACAAGCAGGAACGCCAGGAAGGCCGGAACCAGCAGCGTCAGCACCGCCGCCGGGTTCATCAACCCGCCGATGCCGGCCTGCAGGACGGGCTGTATCAACCCTGGCCACAGGACCGAACGGACGGCCAGCGCACCGGCGTAGCCTGCCGCCACTCCGACGAACAGGTGCGACGCGATGCGGAACAATGGATTGTCGCCGATCAGGTAGCTGAGAACCATCATCGTCAGCAGCGCGGCGACGATCGGGCCGATCAGCGCATCGACCAGTGTGGTGATCTCGCTCATGGCCGCTTCGCCTTCGGCCGCGGCCTAAACGCCTGCACGAGCCAGGCACCGATACCGTACACGCCGCCGCAGGCCAGCAGGATCTCGACCACCAGAATGCCCAGGCTGAATGGGTTCCACCGCGCGACCGCGGGCCCGGCCTTACCGTTGCGCAGCTCGTATGCCACGGCCGCCGGCTCGCCGCTCAGCAGGCCGTTGACCTGTGGGATCAGCGCCTCGTAGTACGGCCGGATCATCGGCTCGACACCAGCGCTCAACACCATCACCAGCGGCCGGCCGGCAAGCCAGGGGCTCGCCTGCTCGATCCATGCCCGGGCGGTTTCAGTTCCCGCAGTGATTACAGCCACCGTGCCGAAATCCGAGAGGGACTGGACCCCTTCGAGAAGCGGCGAGTTCCAACCTGCCGCCAGTCCACCGTTGGAGTCGACGGAGGCAGCGAAACCGCTTAGCACCGCGGCGCGCGGGTCGGCGGCGAACAGTTGAATGGCCGGAACGCCGCCCGAGAGATAGCCCAGGTGGACGTAGTCCTCGCCATTCTGGTAGTCGTAGGCTGCGCCGCGCTGCCTGACCAAACGTTCCGCCAGGGGTGGCCCCGTGGGGCGCGTCGAGACGGTCGCCAGCCGGTATCCCTTGGACATCAGGTCCTCGAGCAAGGGGCCGACAACGACCTCCAGCTCGCCGGCATTCGCCGGTTCGTAATCAAAAACCAGCAGGACAGCACGATCGGCCGGCAGACCAGCAACCAGGTCCACGAGATGTCCCAACTCGATGGGCTCAACCGTCGGCAGCGCGAAGACCGAAAGCCGGAGCAAGATCGGCAGAGCGACGGCCAGCAGCAGTAGTCCACCAATCGCCCAGCGCAAGAGTGGCAGACGGGCGCGACCGCGTGCTACCGTCGGCAGCTCACGCAGTTCATCCTGCACCAGCTTCTGGAGCAGGTCAGCCTGAGCGACCTGGCGCTCGGAGATGCTCAGCCGTGTCGAGCCGACGCCGGTAATGCGCGGCAGCGCCACGACGGGCTCGGCCATCAGCACGCCGCGCAGGCCCGCGAGCGGGCCGGCCGATTCCACCGCCTGTTCATCTTCGGGCAGGATCTCGACCACCGAGCGGAAGGTGCCCACCGGCCGCATCGCCTCGAGCCATGTGGGAAGCGTGGCGGGGGCGAGGTCGGGCCGCGCGTCGGACGCGATCGCCGCCTCGGAAGGCATCGCCCCGGCGTCCGTCAACCAGTCGGGGACGTCGACGGAGCCAAGGTCGAAGTCCGCACTCTCGCCTTCCTGGAGTACCAGCGCCGGCGCGTGGGGGAGCGGCGCCTGAGGCGCGGACGCGGGCTGCTCAAGCTCCTTCAGCCAATCGGATTTGCCCGCCTCGGCGTCGGCCGGCTTCTCTGTCTCGCTGGTCGTCGGGAGAACCACGGGCGGGCGCGTCGGTTGCGACGGCGGTTCCTCGGCCGCAGGAATCAAGCTGGAGAGTCCGGTCTCCTCTTCGAGACCGCCGAACCCGAAGGGCGGTGTCGCCGGTGGTAGAGCAGGCGGTGGTGGTGCTGCAGACTCCGCCGCGGCAGCCGCCAGTCTCGCAAGGCGGCCGGTCGAACGCGCAGGCGGCTCGGCCTCCGGTGATGTGGCGGGCGGCACAGCAGGAGGCGGTGGCGCCGGGGGTTCTTTTGCAGCTGCTGCCAGCCGGGAAAGCCGACCGGTGGACCGTGCGGGAGGCTTGGCTTGCTCCGACCCTGGTGCCGGAGGCGCGAGGCGGTCCGTCGAGCGGGCAGGCTTCCCCTCCGCCAGGCGGCCGGTGGGGCGCGGCGGCTCCGCCATAGGTGGTCTGGATTCACGCCTTGCGTCGCTCGGCTTGCCAGCGAACATCCCCGGGAGTTCGCCCGTCCGCAGGGGCAGTTCATCCCCAGGCACTTCGGGCTCCAGCCAGACGGGAGCCGAAGTCGCCGCGGTGGGAAGCGAGTCCGGTGGGTGTTCGCCTGCGGGCTCAATGAGCAGTCCGGTCAGCCCGCTGTGCCAGCCAGTCTTCTCGAGATTGAAGACATCGGGAAGCAGCACTTCCGCGGCGTCCGCTTCAGCCTGCTCGTCGCCCCCCTCCTCTTCGCGCTTGGCGCGGACGCGGGCGAGCCAGTCCGGGACATTGCCGTCCGAATCGGACACTGCTGGAGCGGGGGCCGCAGTCGGCGCGGGTGGTCCCGCTTCTGCCAGCCAGGAAGGGACTTCGCCCTCCGGTGGTCCTGTTTCCTCGGATGACGCCTCGCGCAGCCGAGTGAGCCAGTCGGGTCCTTCCTCGGCGCGAGCGGAAGATCGTGCTGGCTCCTCCGGCGCGGAGGACGCTGAGGCTGCGGACGGAGCGGCCTCTTCCTGTCCCCATTCGCTGGATGACCATTGCGGATCGGTGGAACGCAGCCGCGCCAGCCAATCGCCTTCGCCCTCAGCAGCGGGGGGTTGCTCTGGCGCCGGGGGCTCATCCTCCGGCGCGCGGAGCCGGGAAAGCCAGTCCGGCATCGGAGGCAGGCCCTGATCGGCGGGTGCTGGCGGGCTGCCTGCCAGCACCGGCTTCAAGCGCGCACCGCAGAAGGCGCACTCCTCGGCCCCTTCCGGGTAGGGCTTGCTGCACATCGGGCAACGCAGGTCGGCCACGCCTCAGTCCCCGTACGGCCGGTCGGCCCCGAGCAGAACGCGCAGTCCGGTGGTCACCGCCCCCAGCGCGACCCCCAGGACGATTCCCCGCGCCGCGCCCGCGGCCCAGACCTGCGCCAGCCAATTGCGCAGCCAGCCGAAGGTGGTCGACAGGCCTGCCCCGCCGAACGGCCATGGAGCCGTGCCGAGCAGCACCAGCAGCGCGGTGCTGATGAAGATCAAGCTGTAGCCGTCTCGCCGGCGCATCACCATCCGCACGCCGGCGGCCGCCAGCGACACCGCCAGCAGCGCCATCAGCGTCGCCTCGACCGGAAGTTGGATGTACTCGAACAGCGACAGCACGACGCGGTTGTCCGGACCAAACACCAGTCCGAGCACCAGCGTCCCCAGCAGGATGACGATCAGCAGTGCGCTGTAGGGCCAGCCGCTCTCCTGCAGGTTGACCTTGTGCAGATGAGCCGCCAGCAAGTTGAGGATGCCGAGCAGCAACGCCGTCGCCGAGAGTAGGATCGCCCAGCGCATGAACAGCAGTCGCAGCTCGAGCAGCGTTTGCCACTCGACGAAGTAGCCGGCCAGGACGACGACGCCGAAGGCCATGGCGACCGCCGTCCACAGGATCCAGGCCCCGATCTTCACAGCCCGATCCCCAGCGTGCGCAACAGGGTCCCGGCCAGTATGGCGAGGATCACGAGCACGCGGATCACGTCCTGCGCGCGCAGGCTGGCACCGTGAAAGACACCGGCGTTGAGATAGGCGCCGCCGGCGAAAACCTCCTCACCGATCAACGGGTTGTCGGCCGTGGCATGCAGAAGCGCCTGTGCATGGACATCGTCGCTTCCGGCGATCACGAACGCGTGCCGCCGTTCGCCGAAGTCGGCGGCCAGCGCACCTTCGGCGCCGAAAGACCCGTTGAGGATGTGGACCGACACGCCCTCCGTCGCCAGGACGACAGGGATGCCGGCGGCATAGGAGTACGGCGTCGCGCCGAGCATCCGACCGGCGGTCGGCTGGTAGCGGTCGGCGGCACCGACGCGCGCATGCGCGCTGCGGAGCGTGTCCTGCGCCAGGATGGCCATGGCGCCGTCGGCGGTCGTGGCCACGGCTGGCCGGTCGCTCATGACCGTGGCGGCGGCGACCTTCGACAGCACGGCCAGCCCGGCCATGGCTGGAGCCGACTCCGGGCCGATGACCGATCCGGTCCCAAGGGACACGTGTACGCGCTCACCGGCCTCGACCGCGCGCTCGATTGCCGCGCTCAGGCCCTCGTAGGCGGGAAGCCTTCGGAAGGCCGCCGGCCAGCGCCGGCCGAGCACGGCGAACAGGAGGAGCAGCAAGACGAACGCCAACAGGATGGCCAGCCCGACCCAATCGAAGGTCATGGCGGCGGCTCCTCGTGCAAGCTTTCGATGAAGTCGGTAAAGCGTTGAGGGTCTTCCAGGAGACCGGCCAGGCTCGAGCCGCGCGCCGCACGGCCTCCGATCAGCGGTTCGATCAGGTAGCCAAGCTGCGCGCCGACCCAGGCCAGTGGCGCGAAGGCTTCCAACAGCACGAGGGCGCCTCCGCTAAGCCCGAGCGAGCGGACGCGGTCCGCGAGTCGATCATCGAACGACCGGCCGGCGTTCATCGCGGGCAGTATAGCATAACGCCTGGAGCGAGGCCACAAGGCGCCACCTGTGGCGGTCGCCCCGCTCGGCCAACGTGGTTCTTGGAGGCGGGTCCACGGAGGGACCTGCGTGAGGATACCCGGAGGGTGATTCTTGGTTGCATCGCACCTCCCTTCTACTATAATGCGGAACAGGTGTTCGAGCGGCGTCCATGGGCCTGAATCTCTCCCAGATCCTGCATCAACTCGAGCAGATGGGCGCCGCGTTGGCGGAGCACGAGGCCGCGCTTCGCCGCTTGCAGCCGGCGGCCACCAAAGCGCTCGAACACGCCGCCATCCTGCCGCCGGAGGAATTGGCGGCGCGGGTGGCCCGCGCCGGCGATCGCTACCGGGGCGCGCGGCCGAGCGATGAGCCCATTCGCCAACGGTTCCCCCCGCCGGGGCTGGAAGCCGGTCTGGTCATCGCCGGCGCCGACGGTTCACAGATCTACCCCGACCGGCACGCCCCGGCGCTGTACTACGTCATCCAGGTCGGCAGCCTGACCATCGAGCTCGGCAGCGGCCGCGCCCCGCAGACGCGCACGCTGCCCGAAATCCACTTCCGCCCGGAGGATCTATACGACGAGGATGGGCATCCGGTCAACAACGCGGTGATCAACGGCCGCCGCGACGCGCTGGAGATGAAGGCGCTTGCCGACTGGGCCGAATCCGCGGCCGGCCGGCCGTTCCTGGCCCTGCTCGACAACGGGCTGCTATTGTGGTTCGCCCTGCAGGTTCGCGAGCAGCAACAGAAGGAAGTCGACCGCGTGTTGAAGGCCTACCTGGGCCACCTGGACGGGCTGCGCACCCGCGGCGGCGCCGTGGCTGGGTTCATCGACCGGCCGCGCAGCGCCGATGTACTGGCACTGGCGCACCTGGCCACACTCCCGCCCGAGGCGATCAACGACGCGGCGCTGCGCGCCAATCCGTTCCGCGCCCTGACCGACCGCATGGTCTTCGAGCAACTGCTGGAGCCGGGCGAACGCTCAGCGTGCTTCATCGACACCTCTCCGTTGAACCGTGACTTCGAGACGCGCGGCCACCAGGTGCGGTTCTTCTACCTGAAGACCGACGCGCGCGGTACGATCGCCCGGGTCGAGGTTCCGGCCTGGGTGGCCGATGACGCCGCCGCCCTCGGGCGAGTCCACGCCGGGATCCTGGAGCAGTGCCGCGCCACCGGCGGATTTCCCTACGCCCTGGTGCGCGCCCATGAGTTGGCCGTGGTCACCAACGAGGACCGGCAGCAGCTGGAGACGTATATCCAACAACGCATGCTCGAGCACAACCTGGCGCCGCGGACATCGCAGAAGGCGACGACGAAGCGCTGGACCCGCGGCCGCCGCAAGCACCGCGTCTAGCCGGGTGAGGCAGGCAGGAGAGATGGCATGGACCCAGACGACAGACCGATCGGCCGGGTGACCCGCTGCAGCACGCGCGGCTTCGTCGGCGCCGTGCGGCTCCCCGAGCCGGAGTGGCCGGTCTTCGGGACCTTCTGCCGGGCCGAGGCCCAGCAGGGACAAAGTCAGGTCATCGGGTTGGTCTACGACCTGAGCATTGAGGACGATGAGCTGGCGCGGCAGCTGGCGGCGTCGGAGGCTCTCAGCCCGGAGCAGCTGGCCGACAGCCAGGTCAACCGCCAGGTGCCGGTCGAGTACCACGCGCTGGCGGTTGGCTACCTGAACGGTGATGTCTTCACCCAGTCGCTGCCCCCGCAGCCGCCGTTGACGCTGGCGCCGGTGTATCGGTTGACGGCGCCGCAGGTGCGCCTCTTCACCGATCGCCTGGACTTCCTTCCGTTACTGGTCGCCGTGCCGGAGATCCCGGTGGATGACCTGCTGGCAGCGGCGCTGAAGACGGCGGCCGCTGTCCGCCCCGAGAGTGAACGCCGCGGCTATCTGGTGCGCGCGGCGGCTGAGTGCGCCCGGCTGCTCGGCCGCGACCTGACGCGGCTCGAGAGCCTGGTGCGTGCGATCAAGCCATGAGACCCGCGGCCGTCCGCCAACCGTCGGGTCCTGCGAGGGAGCCACGATGACGAACCCGTCGGAACTCGATGCCTACTTCGGCTCGCGGCCGGTTGAGACACCCCTGGGCATGGTCGTCGGCGGGTCGCTGTCGTCCGGGCTGCTGGTCAAGCTCGACCCGCGCCTGTCGATCGAGCGGCTGGCCGTCGGACGCTACGTCGTCATCCAGGGGACGAGCGGTCGCAAGTTCTTTGGCATCGTCACTGACATCGCCCTCGATGCCACCAATCCCGACCTGATGCGCCAGCCTCCGGCGCCCGGCGATGCTTTCGCCGCCGAGGTCTATTCCCGCCAGGTGGCCTACGGCACGCTGTCGGTCAGCCCGATGCTGATGCTCGACGCAGACGACGACCAGCCGCGCCCCAACAAGACCGTCCCGGCGCACTTCGCCCCGGTGCACGAAGCTTCGGCCGAGGACGTCGAGCGGGTGTTCGGCGCCGAGGACGAGAAGCACCTGTTCCTGGGCACGCCGCTCGACATGGAGGCCGTTCACGTCAACCTCGATCTGGAGCGCTTCGTCGAGCGGTCGTCGGGCGTGTTCGGCAAGAGCGGGACGGGCAAGTCATTCATCACCCGCATCCTGCTGGCCGGCATCATCCGCGCCGCCAAGGCCTCGGCGCTGATCTTTGACATGCACAACGACTACGGCTGGGCGGTCAAAGACGAGGCCGGCCGCGAGTTCAAAGGCCTGCGCCAGCTGTTCACCGGCGGGCAGGTGTCCGTCGTGACGCTCGACGAGGAGACGTCCCGGGCGCGCGGCAGCAAGGTCGACCGCGTCCTGCGCATCGGCACGCAGCAGATCGAGCCCGAGGATGTCGAGATGCTCTCCGGGCTCCTCGGGCTGAGCGACGTGCAGACCGGCGCCCTGCCCTTCCTGCGTCGCCGGCTCGGGCCCGGGTGGATCGACCGCCTGCTGAGCGATGCGCCCGACGAGGAGCTGGCAACGATGGTGGACGATGAGCGCATCGTCTCGTCCACGCTGGGCGCCATCCAACGCAAGTTCGAGTTCTTCCGCCGCATGGGCTTCCTCGTCCCCGGCGCCGGCGACGACGCCGTCGACGACATCTTCCAGCGCTTGAAGAAAGGCACCAGCGTGGTGCTCGAGTTCGGCCGCTACGGGAACACGCTGGCCGCCTACATCCTGGTCGCCAACTACCTGACCCGCCGTGTGCACGAACGGTATGTGCGTCAGAAGAATGAGGCGGCGGGAAAGAAGGCCGACGAACCGCAACCGCTGGTAATCGTCATCGAGGAAGCGCACAAGTTCCTCGACCCAGCCATCGCCGGGCATACGGTCTTCGGCTCGATCGCCCGTGAGCTGCGAAAGTACAACGTCACGCTGCTGATCGTCGACCAGCGGCCGAGCGGCATCGACGACGAGGTGATGAGCCAGATCGGCACACGCGTCACCTGCCTGCTCGACAACGAGGCGGACATCCGGGCCGTGTTCTCGGGCGTCAGTGGCGCCGGCGCGCTGCGTGAAGTGCTGGCGCGCCTCGACACGCGGCAGCAGGCGCTCATCCTCGGACACGCCGTACCGATGCCGGTCGTGGTGCGCACACGGGACTACGACGAGTCGTTCTACCAATGGCTGGGCGCGGCGGACGACGGCCAGCGCAAGGAGCGGGCGAAGAAGGGCAGCCAGGCGTTGTTCGGGGAGTAGCGATCAGCGATCAGCAGTCAGCAACTAGCAACTAGCGACTAGCAACTGGCAGCTAGCGGCTAGCGGGCAGCTGACAGGCGTCGAAATTCAGCTGGGTGCGGTTGGCTCCTGGCAGATGCGGATGGGCGGCAAGCAACACCCGATGGACGGCAAGGCATAGGCGATCCGCACGATCGGCGGGAGGATCCATCGGGGAGAAGTAGCTGAGAGCTGACAGCTGGCGGTTGCCTGTTACTCGCCTGCTGCTGCCTGCTGCTCGCGACTTCCGCTCGGTACACCCGTCTGGTCGAAGACGCCTTCCCCGTGATCCCCTCCGCAAGGCTTATGCTCACGCCGGCTTCCATCGCCGGCGGTCCGCTCTCCGGGATCCCCCTTGATCGTCCCTGATGTCACCCAGATCTCAAGCTACCCTCTCGCGACGCCGCAGAGAGCGATTCCTGGAATGGCGCGCGGGCGTTGTAACCAGCCGTCGTTGCGCACCTTCGGCCATCCCACGCGACCACGCCAGATCTTCCCCCGTCGTTTTGTCCGCCGGGCGTAGGCGAGCCGGTCACCTATTGCATCGTTAGCACATGTGTTCTATACTCGGGCCGTGGATGCCTTTCACAAGCTCTCTCTGGCCACGTGTCAGGCGAACCTGGAGGCCGACGGGGAACCGTCCGCATTCCGTCCGGCCCCCGCACCGGATCGGTCGTCGGGACTGACGGCCAGCCAGGTCACGCGCCGCTACGGGGATCCCGCATCGTGGTTCACCGATCTCGACGGCTACACCATCCCGCTGCACATGGCCATCATGCCTGGTGGGCGCAGACTGCCGCTCCTCAAGTCGATGCTCACCACCGCTTGCGAGCGGAACTGCCTGTACTGCGGCTTCCGTGCCGGGTGCGACCCGCAGCGCGTCACCTTCCAGCCCGACGAGATGGCGCGCCTCTTTCTGGGCCTGCACCAACGCGGCGTGGCGCATGGGCTGTTCCTGTCCTCCGGCGTCGTCGGCGGTGGCGCGCGGGCGCAGGACAGACTGATCGACACGGCCGAGGTGCTTCGGCGCAAGCTCGCCTACCGCGGCTACCTGCACCTCAAGATCATGCCCGGCGCCGAGCGCGATCAGGTCGTGCGCGCCATGCAGCTGGCCGACCGTGTCTCGATCAATCTCGAGGCTCCCTCCCCGGCGCACCTCAAGCGCCTGGCTCCGCTCAAGAGGTTCGACGATGAGTTGCTCGCCGGGCTGCGTTGGGCGGAAGAGGCCCGCCAAACCCTCCCCGCCAGCACGGCCTGGCGCGGCCGCTGGCCGTCGACCACGACGCAGTTCGTTGTCGGTCCCGCCGGCGAAAGCGACCTCGACCTGCTGGCGCTCACCAGCCGGCTAACGCATCACCTCGGCCTCTCGAGAGCCTACTTCGAGGCCTTTGGTCCGCACCCGGGCACCCCGCTCGAAGCCGTCCGTCCAGAGGACCCTCTGCGGGCTCATCGCCTGTATCAGGCCTCCTTTCTTCTGCGCGACTATGGCTTCGACCTGGAGGAGCTGGCGTTCGATCCGAGTGGCGGCCTGCCGCGTCACACCGATCCAAAGCTGGCTTACGCGCAGGCGGCGCTTGCAGCTGCACCGGTCGAGCTCAAGCGCGCTCCACGCGAGCAGCTCCTGCGCGTCCCCGGAATCGGCCCACGCGCCGCCGACGCGCTTCTCACCGCCCGCCGTCAGCAATCCCTGCACAGCCTGGACCAGCTCCACCGCCTGGGCGTGATCGCCGAGCGCGCCGCGCCCTACATCACGCTCGACGGCCACGCGCCGCGCCGGCAGCTCCCCCTTCCAATGGAGTATCCCACCACCTGACACGTGGCTTCGCCACGTGTCAGGTGGTTCGTCTCGGCCGCAGCTGCCCCTCCCTCGCTAGCCGCACACCCCATGCGCAACGGCAATGCCCATATCGCTCTGCGTCCGTCCACGGCGTGCGACCGGTTGCTTCGGGCCATGGGGGAGGGATCCACGACCTGACAGGTGGCGACGCCACCTGTCAGGTCGTTGTGGGCAGGCGCCCAATCCTCGTGCCCATGCCGCACAGGCCAGGGTGCACGGTGGGGTGCCTGCCCCATACCGCCGTATGAACTCCCCAGATCTGACCGGCCTGCATCGCGCCTCGGGCCAAACTCCCTCCAATGAGCATGTGACCAACCTGTCATTCCGCAGTTCGCCCACCCCCGGCGTTGGCTCTATACTCGGCATGGAGCCGGTGTGGGCTCCCTGCGCCGCAGCACTCATATCCACAACCGACGTCGTGGTACGCCCAGGAGGCCTCGCCCATGCCCTCCGTTGCGACGCTCGACTTTCACATCACCTCACGCTGCAAGCAGTCGTGCCCATACTGCGCGCCTCCCCAGCTCATGGCGGAGGAGATCGACACGCAGCGTGCTGCCGCTATCGTGCGCAAGACACGCGCCCTCGGAGTCCCGCGCCTGGTCTTCACCGGAGGCGACCCCCTGCTGCGCCCGGATGCCGGCCTTCTTCTCCGACTCGCTCGCCAGGAGCGGCTGGAGGCCGTGCTCGCCACCCCGGGCGACTTGCTGACCCCAGGGTTCCTGCGCGCCTACGGCCGCTGGATCGACCAGTTGGCGCTGCCGCTGGACGGGCCAGACGAGAGCGTGTCCAGCCGCAGCAAAACCCCCGGCCACTTCCAGGCGATCCTACGCCACCTGGAACTGCTGGCGACCTTCCCGCGCATCGATGTCAAGATCGGCACGGCCGTCACGCGCCTCAACCTGGAAGCGGTCCCCCAACTCGTGGCGCTGCTCGATCGGCTGGCTCCAACGCTCCCCAATCGGTTGACCGTTGACATCTATCAGGTCCACCCTCGCCTGGCGTCCGATGCCGCCTCGGCGGAACTCGCGGTGAGCGACGACCAGTTCACCGACCTGCGCCAGGACATCGAGGGGAGCCGCCGACCCTACCGTATCCGCTGGCTGGACCGGCGCGGGCTGCAGGGATTGCACCTGACGATCCTGCCCGACGGACGGTTGACAGTCACCGCGGATGGCCAGCTCCACGACCTCGGGCCCTTCGTTGAGATCAAGGATCTGGACGCCTTGTTGCCCGGGTCCGGGTTCGACGCCCCGCGCCATCTCCAGCACGCGCAGACGTGGTCGAGCCTGCGGCGTGAAGAGGCGCTTGCCCGCCAGAACGAAGCCGTCGCCCAGTAGGGCGACGGTTCGCGAATTGGCGTGAAGGGCGGGTTACGACTTGGCGCCCCGCCGTGCCAGGAAGTCCTCCACGAATAGCAGGCTTTGGGGCCGGCGCGCCGGACAACCGCCAGCAGGCCCTCCACCGACGACACTTCCTCCAGTTGCTCCCCGACGAACCAGTTCAGAAGTCCGACGGCCATCCCATCTTTCTCCTGAAATGCCCGGTCGAGAGGCGCGTTGATCTGCCGGGTGACCTCCATCTCCCACTCAACCGACAGCTTGAGCGCCGCATCGGCTGAGCCGATGTCCGCGTGTGGAGGCTCGATCGCCGGGACGGCCACCTTGGCCCCCGCCTCGACCAGGAACTCGGCAAACTTCAAGGCGTGTTCGCGCTCCTCGTCCGATTGGCGGTAGAAGAAACCCGCCAACTCAGAGAGCGTCTCGCTGTCCAAGGTAGCGGCGATGTTCAGGTGTTGGTTCGAGGAGCCCAGCTCGCGCCCGATCAGCTAGTTGATCTCCACTACCAGCTTCTCACTCACCAGCGTCGCAATCCCTCCAGATACCCGGATAGGGTCAAGACGGTCCGGTGGGTACCTCACCAGACGGCAACTCCGCCTTCAGCCGCCTGTACGGACGTAGTCGAGGGCGTACTGCGCGTCCAGGTAGTTGGGGTTGACCTCCAGCGCCGCCCGGAAATCCTCCAGCGCACCGCCCAGGTCCCCCAGACGGTACCGCGCCCAGCCGCGCCACAGCCTCGCCTCCTCCGACTTCGACGTGCGGTACAGCGTGGCCGTCGCCAGGTCGATCACGTCCTCGAACCGCCCCTGGTTGAAGTAGGCGATGTACGGGCCGAACTGGTAGCGCGTGAAGCGCCACGGCAGCCCAAGCCCAAGGGCCGCGTCGAAGGCCTGTGCCGCCTCGCCGTAGCGCTCGAAGTACGCCAGGTTCGTCCCGAGATTGAACCATGCGTAGGCATCCTCGGCGCGGGCGGTCACCTCGGCCTGGCTGCGCTCGAGCGCCCGCTGACGGTTGACCTCCGGGTCGGCTTCCACACCCATCAGATCGGCGATGACATCGGCATCTTGTGGAGAGAACAGGACGATGTAAACGTGGTTGAAGGCATGCCAGCGGTCGTCCAGATCGGCGTACGCCACGGGCAGGTCCGCCCCATCGTACGTGTCCTGGGTGACGAACTCCCGCCGGTCTTCGTCATAGCCGGTGAGCAGGACGTAGTGTGCCGCCCAGCCTCCACCCCCCTCCGACGGAGGCAGGACCAGGCTCTTCTCGATCACCACCGGATAGCCCGCGGCCAGGAATCGTTTCAACGTATCGAGATCGGCGCCCACCCGGTACTCGGCGTTCAGCCAGCCGGCGCGAGTGCGCACGTAGTACACCAACTCCTCGACATTGACGTTCTTGTCGCCGCGGTCGGGCTTGAGCAGGTCGGAGATGTCGTGTTGATCGCCCTCCCAACCGAAATAGCGGAGGGCGAGGGCAAGCGTCGCTGGACCGCAGTTGTTCCAGTCCTGCTTCTCCCATTCGGGAGCTGGCAGTGACACCAACGCGGGCAGCGGAGTCGGCGTGGGCGCCGGCGTTTCCGGGACGCCGACCGCCGTCGGAACAGCCGTCGGCGTCGGCGGCAAGGGCGTCAACAGCCCGGTGTGGGCCGGCGTCGGCAGCGTCTCACCCGGATGCAGCCAACCGGCCACGATGCCGGCCGCCGCGTCCAGCCGCCAATCGAGACGGTCCTTCACCATCGGGATCTGGTACGCGCCGAACAGCGCCGCCGTCACCACCGCCGCTCCCAGGACGAACCAGCCAACCCATGCCCATTGCTCACGCATAGACCGCCCATCCTAGCACGTCTGCATGAGTCCGTGGTGAGAACGACGCGCGGTTTCCTGCTAGAATCGCCCACGCAAGGGGATCCCTATGACCGACACGACCTCGATCATCATCTTCGGCGCCTCGGGCGACCTGACCTCGCGCAAGCTGGTCCCGGCGCTCTTCAGCCTGCACCGCAAGGGCCGCCTGCCGGAGGGCTTCCACCTCATCGGCATGGCGCGCAGTGACATGGAAACGGCTGCCTTCCGCGCCGAGCTGCGCGATGCCGCCGCCCCGTCCGACCCGACCGCCTGGTCGGCGTTTGAATCGCAGCTCGCTTACCTGCGCGGCGATCCGACCGATCCCGACTCTCTCGCGCGCCTGGAGTCGCAGTTGAGCACTCTTGAGAGGGCAGGTGGCGGAACCGCCAACCGCCTGTACTACCTGGCCACCCCACCGCACGTGTACGCCGACGTCGTCCTGCGCCTGGGCGCTGCCGGCATGGTCGACCGCCGCCGCGGCTGGCGCCGCGTGATCATCGAGAAGCCGTTCGGCTCCGATCTCGCCTCGGCACAGGAGCTCAACCGCCTGTTGCATCAGGTGCTCGACGAGGACCAGATCTACCGCATCGATCACTACCTGGGCAAGGAAACGGTCCAGAACGTCCTCGTCTTCCGTTTTGCCAACAGCATCTTCGAGCCGCTGTGGAACCGGAACTACATCGACCACGTGCAGATCACGGTGGCCGAGACCGTCGGCGTCGAGCACCGCGGCCCTTTCTACGACCGGGTGGGCGTCGTGCGCGACATGTTCCAGAACCACCTGATCCAGGTGCTGGGCATGGCGGCCATGGAGCCGCCGGCATCGTTCGACGCCGAGTCGCTGCGCAACGAACGCATCAAGCTGCTGCGGGCCGTGCGCCCGTTCCAGCCGCAGGAAGTGGCGCGCGATACCCTTCGGGCTCAGTACGACGGTTACCGCCGGGAGCCGGGGGTAGCGCCGGACTCGCACACCCCCACCTTTGCCGTCCTGAAGCTGTTCATCGATAACTGGCGCTGGCAGGGAGTCCCGTTCTACTTGCGCTCGGGGAAGAGCCTGGCAGCCAAAGCCACGTCGATCGTGATCCAGTTCAAGTCCGTCCCGCACGTGATGTTCCCCCTGCCACCCGGGCAGGGGATCCGGCCCAATTCGCTGGCCATCTGCCTGCAGCCCGATGAGGGCATGCATTTGCAGTTTGAGGTCAAGGAGCCGGACACGCTGGCGGCGATGCGCCCGGTCGACATGGAGTTCCACTACGCCGACGACTTCGGGCCGGGCGCCATCCCCGACGCCTACGAGCGCCTGCTGCTCGACGCCTTCCATGGCGATCCGTCGCTCTACACCCGCGGCGACTCGATCGAACTTGCCTGGGCACTGGTGGATCCGATCCTGCAGGGCTGGGAGCGCCCCGACGCGCCCCCGCTGCTGACCTATGCCCCCGGCACGTGGGGGCCTCCCGAGTCCGGTGCCCGGTTGGCCGCCGAGGGCCGCGCCTGGTCCTCCGACTGTGCGCGACATGACGCCTGAGACGGCCGGCGGAGAGAGCATGGCGGAAGAGGGTCTCATCGTCTACGGCACACTGTGGTGCGGCGACTGCCACCGCGCCCGCCGTTTCCTTGACCAACACGCTGTCGCCTACCGCTGGGTCGATATCGACCAGGACGGCGAGGCCGCGGCGCTGGTCAAGCAGCTCAACCACGGCAATCGCAGCGTTCCCACGCTGGTCTTCCCCGACGGGGCGATCCTGGTCGAACCGAGCACGTTACAGCTGGCGCGCCATTTCGGCATCGGCGCCTGAGGAGGGCGGATGGACAAGGATCTGCACGCGTTCGTGGATCGCCTGCAGGCGGCCGGTCAGCTAGCGCGCATCACGACGCCGGTTTCCCGCGACCTCGAGATCACCGAGATCACGGACCGGCTGAGCAAGGGACCGGCCGAGTCCAATCGCGCCCTGCTCTTCGAGCACGTGACGGGCTTCGAGCTTCCGGTGGCGATCAATCTGTTCGGCTCCGCGCAGCGCATGGCCTGGGCGCTGGGCGTCGACGATCTCGACGAGCTGGCGGATCGGCTTGGCGCGCTGCTCGACCTGCGCCTGCCGCAGGGACTGGGGGGCATGCTCTCCCGCGGACAGGATCTACTCAACGCGCTGCGCTCAATCGGTCTCGGTCCCTCCAAGGTACGCAGCGCGCCGGTGCAGGAGGTTGTCGAGAAGGACGCCGCCAGCCTCGATTCGCTTCCGATCCTCACCTGCTGGCCCGGCGACGGAGGACGCTACATCACGCTGCCCCAGGTGATCACGCGTGATCCGGAGACCCGCGTGCGCAATGTCGGCATGTACCGGCTGCAGGTCGTCGACGGGCGCCGGCTGCTGATGCACTGGCAGCGCCACAAGGGCGGCGCCGAGCACGAACGGGTCGCTCGCACCACGCAGAAACCAACCATCCCGGCCGCCATCGTGCTTGGCGGCGATCCGGCCTCGATGTGGTGTGCTTCCGCCCCGCTGCCCCCGAACGTCGATGAGTACTTGCTCGCCGGCTGGCTGCGCGGTAAACCGGTTGAGTTCGTCGAGGCGGTCAGTATCCCGCTTGAGGTGCCAGCCCAGGCCGAGATCGTGATCGAGGGTTACGTCGATCCGAACGAGCACTTGCCCGAGGGCCCGTTCGGGGACCATACCGGCTACTACACGCCGGTCGAGCCGTTCCCGGTCTTCCACGTCACCGCCATCACCCGCCGCCGCGATGCCATCTATCCGACGACCGTCGTCGGCATACCGCCGATGGAGGACGCCTGGATAGGCAAGGCGACCGAGCGGTTGTTCCTGCCGCTGATGCGCCTGTTCCTGCCCGAGATCATCGACGTCCACATGCCCCCGGCGGGCGCCTTTCACAACCTGGTGCTGGTGTCGATCCGCAAGCGCTATCCGGGGCATGCTCGCAAGGTGATCTACGGCCTGTGGGGCCTCGGGCTGCTGATGCTGGCCAAGGCGATCGTCGTCGTCGATGAATGGGTCGACGTGCAGAATCTCAACCAGACCGCCTGGCAAGCCCTGGGCAACGTCGACTGGGCGCGCGACAGCATCGTCACGCAGGGCCCGGTTGACGAGCTCGACCACGCCGCGGCGCAACCCGCCTACGGCGGCAAGATCGGCATCGACGCCACCGCCAAGCTGCCCGAGGAAGGGCACGCCCGCCCGTGGCCGCAGCCGGTGGCGATGGCACCAGAAGTCAAGGCGCGCGTCGACGAGCTGTGGAAGACGCTGGGGTTGGGATGAGACTCAGCCAGCTCACCGCTGCAGAGCCGCGCCAGGCCCGGAGGGCTCCGTACCTCCTACCCCCGAAGGGGAGAGGATAGAGGTGAGGGGGTGGCACGGCTCGCCAGCACGAGCTCGACGTTGAAGCACCCTGCCCGCCGGTAACCGACACGACGTGACACGTGGCTCCGCCACGTGTCACGTCGTGCTTGCGCAGCGCGATAATCGGCCCGCGCTGCCGGGCGATCCAGTGGGCGCATCCAATTCGCCCAGAAGGGAGGGGTCCATGTCCGAGGCCCGGCTGCAGGGGTTGCTGACCAAGCTCGAACGCGGTCAGCGCAAGACAGGTGAGATGCTGCGCAAGCTTTCCCCGGCGCAGTGGGATCGGGTGGTCTATGACGAGCCCTCGCCGTGGACGCCGCGCAACCTGGTGGCCCACTTCCTCTCATCCGAGCGCGAACTGCTGCGCCTATGCCGGGACGTCGCCACCGGCGGCCCCGGCGCGCCGGAAGGGTTCGACTACAACGGCTTCAACACCGAGCAGCAGACCCACTATCAGTATGTCCTCCCCGAGCAGTTGCTGGAGCAATTGGAGGCGGCACGCGGGCAAACGCTATCCTGGCTGCGCACCTTGCAGGAGGGCCAGCTTGACCGCGTTGGCCAGCATCCGGCACTCGGCCAGGTCAGCCTGGAGACGATGATCCTGGCGATCTACGGCCACCAGCTGATGCACATGCGCGACCTGCAGTCGAAGTTGGGGGCGGAGTAGCTGAGCCGGGCGTGGAATGAGACACGACCTGACAGGCGGCGAAGCCACCTGTCAGGTCGTGTCGCGCTTCTCCAGCGTTTTCTCCATGAAGAGCCAATGCCGGTGATGCTCGGCCGCGATCTCCGATTCAGGGTACGGTTCGCGGGGAACGAAACCCGCCCGCTGATACAGCCCGTGGGCCGCACGCATGAAACGAGGTGAGTCCAGCCACACCTGCCGGTAGCCGATGCGGCGCGCTTCGTCGATCAGAACTTCCAACAGCGCACGCCCTACGCCCGCGCCGCGCTGTTCAGGCCGGACGTACATGCGCTTGATCTCGCCGCACCCGGCGCTCAACCGCCGCAGGCAGACGACGCCCACGGCATGGTCACCCACCCAGGCCACGAGCGCTCGACCGGCGGGCGGCATGTACTTGTCCAGCGTGGCCCGGTCGCCGTCCAGGATGGTTCTCGCGTCCATCACCACGCCGAACTCAGCCCGGATGCCGTCGACCGCCCACACGACGTATTCACGAAACAGCCGCAGCGCGGCCTCGCGCTCGGAGTCTGTTGTGACCTGAGTGATGGTGATCATCGTCAGCCTCTTCGCTCAGGCGGAGCCCCTCAAGACATATCCGGACTCTCCAGCCGCGCGCCGCCGCGGCAGCGCCAACACCAGCGGCACGAGCGCCAGCGCCGCGCCGGTCCAGGCCATCACGCTGTACCCGAGCGCAGCGAACACCAGCCCGCTGCCCAGGCTGCCCGCTGCCGAGGCCAGCCCGACGAGCAGATCGTTGAAGCCCTGCGTCCGGGCGCGCTCATCCGGCGTGAGCTGGTCGGCCAGCAGCGTCGAGCCGCCGACGAAGCACAGGTTCCAGCCGAGCCCGAGGATGAACAGCGCCCCCGCCAGCGGGACGACGTCCGGCGAGAGCGTTGCCAGCGCGCAGGCCAGTACCAACCCGGCCGCGCCGGCGGCGATCGTCGGGCGCCGACCCCATCGGTCCGCCAGCCGCCCGGAGACGACCGAGAAGGCGAACATGCCCAGCGTGTGCGACGAGATCACCGCCGAGAGCTCTCCGAGGCCATGCGCATGAGCGCGCATGTGCAGGCTGGTGATCACCATGACCATGACCATCACGGCCTGCCCGACTACCATGGAGGTCATCGCCAGCCGCGCCTCGGTTCCGGCCAGGATCGCCCGAAGCGACCGCATGCCGCCGGTGCCGTTGACGTCCGGTGGGTAGAGGGCCGCCACGGCCTTCCCGATCTGGCGCGGGTCGGGCCGGAGCGCGGCAAAGACCACGACTCCTGCGATCAGAAGGAGCAGGCCGGAGACAGCGTACGCGCCGGAGAGGTCTCGCCCGCCCAGCCGCTCCGCCCAGGCTCCGGCCGGGCCGACGAGCAGCGGGCCAAGGACCGCACCGACCGTCCCGCCCAGCACGACCGTCGAGATCGCCCGGCCGCGCTCGGCGGGGGGGATGAACCTCGGCCGACGCAAACCGGCCCAGGGTCACCGCAGCTGAGGCCACGCCCATCAATGCAAGACCGACCAGAAACAGTCCGAACGCGCCAGCGTTGACGGCCAGGAATGCAAGGCCGGCGCCCAGTGTGCCTACCAGCAACCCGAGGACGAGTCCGCCCCTTCGGCCGAGAGTATCCATGAGGTAGCCCCAGGCGAGGGCCGCGCCGGCCGTGCCCGCCAGGTAGACCGCCGAGGGCACGCCAGCCCAAGCCGTCGAGCCGCCCAGCTCCGCGCCCAGGATCGACGCCAGCGTGGCAGAGGCGATGAAGCCCGCCGAGCCTAGGCTTTGCGCCGCGAACAGCGTCCACGTCAGTCGCCGCGCGATCCGCGCCAATGAGTCCACAGGAAGGTTCAATGCATCGGTCATGTCCGAAGGCTATTATGGATGTTGTGGGTTCACAATATCCAGTTTCTCGGCACAATGCCGCACCGGTGTTCCGAATCGCCTGCGTGTTACAATGCCGCGGGTTCCCGGCCATTCGCCGGGATATTCCATCCGGCAAATAGACCCCTCGATGGGCATCCTCTCGCGGATCCGCGCCTTCCTCGAGCTGATCAAGTTCGAGCATACGGTCTTCGCCCTGCCCTTCGCCTACATGGGCATGGTGCTGGCGGCCGGCGGCTTGCCAGACGTCCGCACCTTCGTCTGGATCACCATCGCCATGGCGGCTGCTCGCACGCTGGGCATGGGCGCCAACCGCCTGGCCGATCGCTGGATCGACGCCCGCAACCCGCGCACCGCCAACCGCCCGCTCGTGACTGGCGCCATCTCGCCGGCTACCGCCTGGGCCGGGACGCTCGCCACCGCCCTCGTCCTGGCACTGGCCGCATATCAGCTCGGCCCCTTGCCATTCCGCCTGCTTCCCGGCGCCTACGCCTTCCTCGTGCTCTACCCCTTCACCAAGCGCCTCACGGTTCTCTCGCACCTGCTGCTGGGAATGACCGACGCGCTGGCGCCGCTCGGGGCCTGGGCGGCGGTGCGGGGTTCGCTCACCCAGCCGACCGACCTGCCCGCCTGGCTCCTCTTCATCGTCGTCACGCTTTGGATCGGCGGCTTCGACCTGATCTATGCCATCCAGGACCTCGACGTCGACCGCCGCGACGGTCTGTACTCGGTCCCGGCGACGTACGGCGTGCGGGCCGCCCTGCGCCTATCGGCCACTGCCCACGCCCTGATGACCCTTCTGCTGGCCGTGCTGTTACCTCTCGGCTGGCCGTACGCGGTCGGCTTCGCGCTCACCGTCGTGCTGCTCACCTACGAGCACGCCATCGTCCGTCCGGATGACCTGTCGCGCCTCAACCTGGCCTTCTTCAACGTCAATGGCATCATCAGCCTGACGTTGTTCGCCGGGACGTTGCTGGCTACACTTCTGCCCGCATAGGGAGAACCGTGAAATGAGACAACTCATGCTGTGCCTCGTGCTCACCGGCCTGGCGCTCGGCGCCTGCGCACCGGCGACCCCGGAGACTGTCACGCTGCGGGTCGGTGTCCTGCCGATCCTCGAGACGCTGCCACTGTACGTCGCCCAGAACCAGGGCTACTTCGCCGCCGAAGGGCTGCAGGTCGAGATCATCCCGGCCGCCTCGGCCGCCGAACGCGACCAGCTGATGCAGGCCGGCCAGATCGACGCCATCATCAACGATCTGGTCTCGGTGCTGCTGTACAACAAGGACGAGGTCCAGATCGTCGTCGTACGCTTCGCCCGCGTCGCCAGCGCCCAGGACCCGGCCTACCGTATCCTGGCCTCGAAGGCCAGCGGTTTCACGTCGGCGAAGGACCTGGCCGGGATTCCGATTGGTGTCTCGGAGGGTACGGTCATCGAGTACGTCACCGACCGGCTGCTGCAGGCCGAGGGGCTGGCCGCCGGCGACATTCAGATCATCGCCGTCCCCAAGATCGCCGATCGGATGGCACTGCTCGAATCCGGCGAGCTTAAGGCCGCTACGCTCCCCGACCCTCTGTCGTCGCTGGCGCTGCAGGCCGGCGCCACGCTGATCGTCGACGACACGTCGCATCCCGAGTTCGGCACCAGCGTGCTGTCCTTCCGCAGTGCGATCGTGGACGAGAGCCCGCAGGCGGTGCGCGCCTTCCTGCGCGCCGTCGAGAAGGCAACAACCGACATCAATGCCGATCCGAGCAAGTGGACCACACTGCTGACCGAGAACAAGCTCGTCCCAGCGCCTCTGATCGGCACCTATCGGCTGCCGGCCTTCCCTGCCGCATCGGTTCCATCCGAAGCGCAGTACGCCGACGCGCTGTCCTGGGCGATCGAGAATGGCCTGCTGTCCGGCAGCGCCGCCTACGCCGACTCGGTCAACGACGGGTATCTTCCCTGACCCGAGGCCCAGCGCCGCAGCCGATGATCGCGCTAGACGAACTGACCTTCCACTACCCGGACGGCACGGCCGTCTTTGAGGACTTCGCCTGGCGCGTGGCCTCGGGCGCAGCGTGGGCGGTGCTTGGTTCTTCCGGCTGCGGAAAGACGACGCTGCTCTACCTGCTCGCGGGTCTCCGCCTGCCGTCGGCCGGCCAGGTGCGCATCGCCGGTGAGCGCATCCACCGCCCTCGCCCGCGAACCGGGCTGATCCTGCAGGACTTCGGGCTGCTCCCCTGGGCGACGGTGCGCGACAACATCGCCCTCGGCCTGCGCGTGCGCGGCTTCTACGGCCCGGATGGGAAGCACGCCCCGGCCGGCGAGGCCGTCACGGCGCGCCGCGAGATCACGCAGACCTGGATCGGTCGCCTCGGCCTGGAGCCCATTGCCGCCTCCTACCCGGGGCAGATCTCCGGCGGCCAGCGGCAGCGCACCGCCATCGCCCGTACGTTGGCACTCAACCCGGACTTGCTCTTGATGGATGAGCCCTTCGCCGCGCTCGACGCCCCAACGCGCGAGGACTTGCAGAACCTGACCTTGAAGCTACGCGCCGAACGACAGCTGACGACCGTGATCGTCACCCACACGATCGAGGAGGCAGCGCTGCTCGGTGAGCAGGTGCTCGTGCTTGGCCGGCTCCCCAACCGCTCCGCCCGCCTCGTCGGCAATCCGGGCGCTGGCGACCCAACCTTCCGCACTTCGCCGGGCTACGCTGCAGCGTGTGCACGCCTGCGCCAGGAACTGGAGGCGGCCCGGTGAAGCGGACATCGGTCCTCATCGCCGCCCTGGCGCTAGGCGTTCTGTGGCAGCTCGCCGCCTGGGCCGTCCACCGCCCGATCCTCCCGCCGCCGCTCGACGTCGTGCGCGTGTTCGCCGTCGAGATCGTCGGCGACCTCGGCCTGGATTTCCTGGCCAGCCTCGGACGCGTCGTGGCGTCGATGGCGCTGGCCGTCGTGACTGCCGTCCCCGCCGGGCTGGCCCTTGGCCAGTCACCGGCGCTGAACCGGGTGTTCTCGCCGTTGATCTACATCCTGTATCCGATCCCCAAGGTCGTCCTTGTGCCGGTCATCCTGCTCTTCCTCGGCATCAGCGACCTGGCCAAGGTGGTCATCATCTTCCTGATCCTGTTCTTCCAGATCCTGGTCCTGGTGCGCGACCAGGCCGCCGGCTTGCGTCCCGAGCTCGTCGCCTCGGTGCGCAGCCTGGGCGCCGGGCGCCGGGCGCTGTTCCGCTTCGTCTACTATCCGGCCAGCCTGCCGGCCATCCTGACCGCGCTGCGCCAGTCGATCGGGACGGCCGTGGCGGTGCTGTACGTCGCTGAGCTGTTCGCCACGCAGCGCGGTCTGGGCTACTACATCTACCTGCACGGCTCAACGCTATTCGACTACCCACGCATGTATGCCGGCGTCCTGGCGATGAGCCTGCTCGGCCTGGGCCTGTATTTCGGCGTCGACGGACTGCAGCGCCGCCTGTGCCCCTGGCAGTTCGCCGAGTGAACACGGCCCTCGAGACCGGCGTCCTGATCGTCCCGCCCCTCGAGGTGCAAGCCTTCGCCGCTCCGCTGCGCCAACGCGGCAACCCTGCAAGCTGGGCTCACGTGCCAGCGCACATCACGCTGCTCTACCCGTTCGCCCCGCCAGATCTAGTCGATCGCAGCCTGCCGCGCCTGCGCCGCGCGCTGGCGACGGTCCGGCCCTTCTCCGTCACCCTCGATCGCTACGGCCGTTTCCCCACGGCGGTCTTCCTCGAGCCGGCCGACCCGCGCCCGCTGATCGACCTGTACGCTCGCCTGGCCACCGCCTTCCCAGAGTACCCGGCGTATGCCGGCGAGTTCGGCCCTGGCCTGCATCCCCATCTGACCCTGGCACACTCCGAGGACGGTTCCGGCCTGCTCGACCTGGCGTTGCCCCACGCGCCGTCGTTCACCTTCACCGTAGATCGCCTGGTGGTGTACGCCGGTAGCGCGGACCTGGCGGTGCCGTTCATTCCGCTGGCCGTTGCACGCCTGGGCCGGGCGCGATGAGCGAACTGACCGGCGAGGCTAGGGCACGCTACGTGCGCCACATGTTCGGGCGCATCGCCCCGCGCTACGATCTGCTCAACCGGCTGATGACCTTCGGCCAGGATCGTCGCTGGCGACGGCAGGCTGTCCGGCAACTGGACCTGATGTCCGCACCCCGCGTCCTCGATCTGGGCGCCGGGACGGGCGATCTGGCCTTCGAGGTGTTGAAGCGCCAGCCGGAGGCACGCCTCGTCGCACTCGATTTCACCCCGGAGATGATGGACTTGGGGCGCCGGCGGCCGCAGGGATCCCGCGTGCACTGGGTGGTCGGCGATGCTGCCCGCCTGCCCTTCGCCGCCGCGGCCTTCGACGGGATCGTCTCCGGCTTCCTGCTCCGCAACGTACCCGACATCGACCGCGTCCTGGCCGAAGAGCGGCGCGTGGCGCGGCCCGGGGCGCGCGTGGGCTCGCTCGACACAACATCCCCGCCGCGCACATGGATCCGCCCGCTTCTCAGCTTCCACCTGCACACGGTCATTCCCTGGCTTGGCCGGGGCTTGGCCCGCGACCCCGAGGCGTACAATTACCTGCCGCAGTCGACCGAGCGTTTCCTCGAGGCTGAAGCTCTGGCCGAGCGCATGACCTCCGCCGGCTTCCGCCACGTCGGCTTCGCGCGGCGCATGTTCAACACGGTCGCCATCCACTGGGGATCGTTACCGGAAGGTTGATATGACCGAGGCACCTCTGCCGCGCGTCATCCTGGCCCTGACCGGCGCCTCCGGCGCCATCCTCGGCATTCGTGCTCTGGAGCGGCTCCGGGAGCTGCGCGTCGAGACCCACCTGGTGCTCAGCGCCGCAGCGCGCATCACCATCGCCCAGGAGACCGATTGGAAGGTCAGCGACGTCCAGGCGCTGGCCGACGTCAGCCACGACCCGCGCGACATCGGCGCGACCATCGCCTCGGGCTCGTTCCCGGCGCACGGCATGATCGTCATCCCGTGCTCGATCAAGACCCTCTCGGGGATCGCCAACTCGTATGCCGACGACCTGATCGTGCGCGCCGCCGACGTGACTCTCAAAGAGGGGCGCCCGCTGGTGCTGGTCGTGCGCGAGACGCCGCTGCACCGCGGTCATCTGCGGCTGATGGATCTGGCAGCGCGGGCCGGCGCGGTGATCTTCCCGCCTGTCCCGGCCTTCTACCAGCATCCGGCGACGCTCGACGAGATGGTCGATCAGACCGTCGCCCGTGCCCTCCAGCGCCTCGGCTTGCCGGACCCGGGCGTCACGCCGTGGAAGGGGCTGTGACCCTATCGCTGCTCCTCGAGGGGGAGCTCGAGCCCGTCCGCGCACTCCTCGACGAGACAACGACTATGGTCCTGGCGACGCGCCTGCCGGATGGCACGCCACGGGCGACACCGGTGTTCTTCGCCGCCGATTCGTCCCTGCGCCTGGTCTTTCTGTCGGATCCGAAAAGCGTCCATTCCCTCAACCTGGCGCGCCTTCCAGAGGCCTCGGCCGCGCTGTACCCGGAGGAGGCTGATTGGCGGCGGTTGCGCGGCTTGCAGATGCAGGGGCGTGCCGAGGCACTGGCGGGTGCTCAGGCCGACGACGCCCGCCAGACCTACACCAGGCGCTTCCCGTTCGTCACCCAGCTGGCTGAGGCGCTGGCCGCCAGCCAGATCTATGCCTTCCGTCCATCGTGGGTTCGCCTGATCGACAACCGGCGCGGCTTCGGCTTCCAGCAGGAGTGGTCGCTGGGATGAGCGGGCGCGATCTGGAACGCGCCGCGCTGCGGGGCGAGCCGTCGTACGTGTGGCGCGCCGGACAGGATCGTCGGCTGCGGATGATCCTCGACGCCGCCGGAGACCGGGCGCGCGGCCGTGTGCTCGACGACGGTTGCGGCCTTGGGCTGTACCTGGAGCACCTCGCCGCGACGGCGCGCGCGGCCTTCGGCGTCGAGTTCGACGCCGAGCGTGCGCGCGAGGCCGGAGCCCGCGGGCTATGCGTGACCCAGGCGGCCGGCGAGAGCCTGCCGTTCGCTCACGACACCTTCGACCTGATCCTGTCCCATGAGGTGCTGGAGCACGTCGCCAATGATCGCCGGGCGGTGGAGGAGATCGCCCGCCTCCTGCGCTCCGGGGGCCGGGCGGTGATCTTCGTCCCCAACCGCGGCTACCCTTTCGAGACGCACGGCATCTACTGGCGCGGCCATTACCGCTTCGGCAACATCCCGCTGGTCAACTACCTGCCGCACCGCTGGCGCAACCGGCTGGCGCCGCACGTCCGTGCCTACACCCGCCAGGACCTCGAGCGCCTGCTCGCCGGCCTGCCGCTCCGCCCAGTGGAACGCACGATCCTGTTCGGCGCGTACGACAACATCATCGCCCGCTGGCCGAGGCTTGGCGCGCTGTTGAGAGCCTGCCTGCAGCCGCTCGAGCACACACCGCTGCGGGCCCTCGGGCTATCGCACCTCTGGGTGGTGGAGAAGACCAACACGAGGTGACACGTGGCTGCGCCACGTGTCACCTCGTGGGCCTCCCCATCAGCGGCAATCCCTCTCCGGCGGCACGGGGTAGATGCTCGGGACCGCGACGAAGTCCACCGTCGTCTCACCGAGCAGGATCCCTTGCACTTGCACGCGATCGGGCTCGAAGCGGTACAGAGGCAGGTACACCCACAGCATGCGGGTGCCTCCGTCTGCATTCGTGGACAAGGACGCAGAGTACGAGCCTTGTGTATCCGTCTCCGCCGCGAAAACCCCGTCCGCTTCACCCGGGCCGTAACAGATCACGACGCCTGCCATCGCTCGGCCGTCCTGGTCGAGGATCGTCCCACGGACGACGGGCTGGGCGAGGAAAGCGCCGGTGTCCAGCGTTCCTACCGCCGGGAAGTCCATGGTCGCGGCGACGCCCAGGTCGGCCGTCGGCAGGAGCGATCCCAACCCTCCGCCCTCCCCCCCAGGCAGCAGGCCGCAGCCGCCGCAAAGTGCCACCACGAATGTGAGCAGGACCAGGTTGCGCAAGACATCACCTCTCACGGGATGATAGCGATTAGCTAACAGCTCTCAGCTCTCGGTCACCACCAACGGGCTGTGGGCGATGGGCGGCTGCCGGCAGGTGGCTCGCTGATGGCTGCAATCCCCTCACGTCTTTCGCCTCAGCAAGAGCCCGAGGCATACGATCAGCACAACCAGCACGCCTCCGCAGCACAGACATACTATCCCGGCGCCGATTATCGCAGGCAGGCGCCCGAGGTCGTTATTCCACCCGGCAGGCAGCCGCAGGCCGTACAGATCCGACGAGGCGTGGAGGCTCCGCGTCTCCGCGGGCACCAGGTTCCAGGTCAACCGCTGGCCGTCCGCGCGGTCGGCGTTGTGGTCGCCGATCTTACCAGGCAGCTCCACGATCCAGGACACCGTTTCCAGCCCAGGTACACCATCCAAACCGCCCGAATCCACGTCGATGTCGTAGACGAAGATGCCCTCGCGCTGCACCAGTTCACGGATCGTCAGGCCATCCATCTGCCGGTAGAACGCCTCCAGGCCGGACAGGTCGTCGAAGGCCTGGGTGGAGACACACCAGGTGTCTTCACCTCTCTTCTCCTCATGGAACGCGGGCATCTCCGTCTGGCCTTGCATCTGCAAGTTCAGCGATTGGCAGATGCTGCCGCCCGAGCCGTCGCTGCTGAACGACTGCAGCTGCGACGCCTCGTCCGGAGTCAGCCCGACCTCGGTCGTCAGCGAACCGGCGCCCGAAGCTTCAATGCGCATCTCCAGGTTCACCTGACACGCGGACAGCAGCACGGCTGCCCCAGCCACACACGCGATCGCCCAGCGCCTCATCGTCAGCCTCCGTCCTTCGCTCCGTCACGCGGAGGATGCCCCGACCTGCAGCGGATGCATCGACCTGACAGGTGGCGAAGCCACCTGTCAGGTCGTCAGTCCTTTCCTCCCACGCGCCGCAGTACAACCAGCGCCAGGAGCGTCACCCAGCGCGACGGCTCTTTCTTCTGGGCGAATTCCCAACCTTCCCACGCCTGCCAGACCGATGCCGGTGTGATCCGTCCCAGGTCGTCGAACCAGGCGTCCAGGTGGCGCGCCATGTCGAGCAGGCGCGGATCCGTGCGCGTCCAGACAAACCGGGTCAGCACCTCGACGACGTGCAGCAGGTCGTACCACACCAGGGGCGCCTTGGGTTTGCAGAAGTCGGTACCCATGTAGAACATGTAGGGATGCGCCTGGGAGCGGCTCGCCCACTGACTCAGGATCGCCTCCGTCCCGTGACGCGCCTCCGGACCATCGGGGCGCGGCGAGGTCGCCAGCGCCTTCAACATGGCCAGGTTGGCGAAGGGACATGGATCGTCCTTGCGCCCCGGGCCGCGCCATCGCCCCAACTCGGCCGAGACGGCACACGGCCAACCGTTCTCGCGTACCAGGTGCGTGAGCGCCTCAAGCGCTTGCCGCACCTTCGGTTCGTCGCCGTACCCGAATCGCTGCAGGGCATACACCAGCAGAGGTGCATCGCACAGCGCCCAGGCCCACGTGTCCTTGCCAGAGCCTCCGTAGGCCGGCTTGATGCTCATTGCGACCTGGAAGGGGCCATTGGGGGAGGTGTGCGCCATCACCCGCCGCGCGATCCGTTCGATCCCGGGGTCATCGCTCGTGAGCCCAAGATCGGCCAAGAAGGTCAGCTTGTGAATGGGGTGGCCGGCGGACTTGTGGCTGTTCAACGGCGCAACCGGCCAGGCCTGCAGATCGCGCACGAGCGAACGCACCCGTGGATCGGCGAGCATCCTGCGCCTCGCCTGCAGCACCGCCGGTGAGCCGCTCGGCTCGCCCAGCACGTGAAGGCGCGCCTGCACCTCCACGAACGGCGGCCCCTCCAGAAGCCAGTCCACCGTCGTCTGCATGGCTCGTTGCCTCAGTGCCGTGACGGAATCAGGTCCGGCACGCCGTCGTAGAGTTGCCTCAGGCCGCAACGAGGGCCCGAGGCACGCGGACCTTCATCCGGCGCTGATGTCGCCGACTTCGAGAACGTCGACCGGAACCCCGTCTATCGCGCCTGGCAGCAGGTCCGCCTCGGCCAACATGGCTCGAGGCAGCTTGCGCCGGACCATGACGACCAGCGCGACCTCCTGCTCCTGCCGGCCGCCTCGCCGGCGGAGCCCGACGCCGACGCCGACGACGTTGGCCTTGCCCATCAGTTCGGCGGCGCACGCCTCGCGCACCGCCTGGGCGCGGGCGATCTCGGCGTCTTTCTCGGTCACAGCTCCACCGCCAGCGCGCTCAAGACGGACTCGATCGGGTTGTGCAGCGTCACCTGATCCGATCCGGCGAACAGCAGCCCGACGGCGCGCGTTCCGCCCGCTTCGACCAGCACGGATCCGGAGTCGCCCGGATGCGACATCGGCGTGGTCACGATTTGTCCGGCGAAGCGCGCCGTGCGCTCGCCGTAGGCGACGGTGATCGTGGCGTCGAGCACGGTGACCTCACCCATCGTCAGTCCGCTCGATCTCCCCGATTTACGCACCTTCAACCCAAGCTCCGCCGGGCGCGTCCCACGCACGGGGCCGATCTCAAGCACCTCGGGCAGCACGTCGTTCTCGTCGAACGGCCGGGCGACGGCAGCGTCGATGCGGTTGACGGCCACCGGATCCTCGCGCCAGGCCTCGAGCCGGTGGTTGAATCCGGTCCAGGCGGCCAGCATGTTGATCAGCTGCACCAGACCGCGCGCCACCGGGCAGGTGGCCGGCTCACGCGCGAACTGGATCACGCTGAACCGCTCCAGCGCGGCGATGACGTCGGCCGGATCGTGCCCGCCGTCGATCGCCCCGGGCTGCAGGATCGCGTCGCCCGGGCTGGCCTGGTTGGCGTCGGCCAGGACGTGATTGTTCGAAAGGATCAGCGCGTCGCCGGAAGCGCGGTCGCGCACCACACAGCCCAGCGTTCCCGCCGTCACCAGGACGTGGCCGAGGCTCACCCCCCCTGGTGCGGGACGGAGGCGCGTGGTTCGCGTCGAAAGGGCGCGCACCTCGCCCACCTCGATCACGTCGGTGGGGACCCCTTCGACCTGGTCGGGGATGAGCGCCTCGGGGTCGAGGGCAGCGCGCGGGACCTTGCGCCGGACCAGCGCCGCCAGGCATAACCGCTCACCACGCCTGCCCCGGACCGTCTTCAGCCCGATCCCCAGCCCGACGACGTTCGGTTTGGCCAGCAGCGCCGCCTGATGGCGCAGCTGGGCGCGTCTGACCTCGGCATGCTCCGACACGGCTACCTCCGCCGGCGGCTTGCTCCCAGTATAGGCGCATTCCGGAGGCGCATCCGTCACCCCAGGGTCCGGGAAGGTGTTGGGGCACGGCATGCCGTGTTTCTTCCCGCGTTCGGCGTCGAAGCCGACCTCGAGCACCCGCGATCGAATCCAATGCCGGAATCGTAGGGGCGAAGCATGGCAGTTCCATGCTTCGCCCCTGCCCGATTGCGGGGATCGTGCGCAGAGCCGGCTAGCGCTGTTCGGGGGAAACCCACGCCCGGCCCGCCGCGCCGACGTACTCGGCGTCCGGCCGGATCAGCCGATCCTCGCGCACCTGCTCCAGGACGTGCGCCGTCCAACCGCCCACGCGCCCGACGGCGAAGGTCGGCGTGAACATGTCGACCTCCAGACCAATGCCGTGGAGCACGAGGGCGGTGTAGAACTCGACGTTGGTCTTCAGGTTACGCCCGGGCTTGAGTTCTTCCAGGACGCGTAGGGCGACCCCCTCGACCACGCGGGCATCCTCGTACAGCCGGCTCTCGCCGGTGACGGCGAACATCCGCTCGGCCGCCTGCCCCAGGACGTCGGCGCGCGGGTCGCGCACCTTATAGACGCGATGGCCGAAGCCCATGATGCGGCCGCCGGAGGCTACTGTCTCGCGCACCCAGCGGTCGGCTTCGTCGGCCACGCTGGCGCCCGACTGGGCCGCCCGGGCCTGAATCTCGAACACCATGTCGAGCGCCGGCCCGGGTGCGCCGCCGTGCAGCGGTCCCTTCAGCGCGCCGATGGCGCCGACAATCGCCGAGACCATATCGGAGCGCGTGCTGGTGATCACGCGCGCCGTGAAGGTCGAGGCGTTCATGCCGTGATCGACGACCGTGTTGAGATAGGTCTCGAGGGCGCGCGCCGCCTCGGCATGCGGCTCCTGCCCGCTGAGCATGTACAGGTAGTTGGCGGCATGGCCGAGGTCGGGCCGCGGGTCGATCGGCGTCTGGCCCTGGAGCAGGCGCGCGTACGCGGCGGCGAGAGTCGCCACATGGGCGACGATCGCCACGCCACAGCCGACGTCGACAGCACCGGCCGGGTGCGGCTCACCGCCGCACAACCCGATGGTGTCGACGCCCATACGCAGGCCGTCCATCATCGGCAGCTTGCGCGCCGCTGCCTCGCGCAGCACCGCCACCGCCGCCGGCGGCAGGTAGCGCTGCGACGCCATCTCGCTCCTCAGCCGCTTCAACTCGGCAGGCGTCGGCAGTCGGTCATTCCACAACAGGAAGACGACCTCCTCGAAGCAGGCATTGGGCGCCAGCGCCTCGAGCAGGTAGCCGGCTATCGTCAGCTGGCCCGCCTGGCCGTCGACCTTGCTCAGCCGCGTCTGGGCGAATTTCACGCCCTCCAGGCCACGTGCGATCTCGGACATCATTCAGCGCTCCCCAAGAACACGAATGCCTTCTTTCCGCGCGGGACGCGGGTCCGCTGATCGGCAACCGCCCCCACACGATCAGGTGTGAATCGGATGACCTTCCGCCGCGTGCGCCGCTTCCATAAGCGCCTCGCTCAGCGTCGGATGGGCGTGCACGTTGCGGGCGATCTCCGCCGGCGTCAGCTCCATCATGCGCGCCAGCGTCAGTTCAGGCAGCAGCTCGGTGACCTCGGGGCCCACCAGATGGGCGCCGAGGAACTCACCGTACTTGGCGTCGATGACCAGCTTGACCCAACCGGCATAGTCCCCCAGGCCGAGGGCCTTGCCGTTGGCCTGGAACGGGAACCGGCCTACCTTGACCTCCAGGCCGCGCTCCTTCGCCTGCGCCTCCGTGATCCCGAAGGAGGCGACCTGCGGTTGTGAATAGATAGCCCGCGGCATCGCCTCGTAGTCGAGCTTCACCGTCTCCACGCCGGCGATGGTCTCGGCACACACGACGCCCATGGCCGAGGCCACGTGCGCCAGCATCAGCTTTCCGGTCACGTCGCCGATAGCCCACACACCGGGCACGTTGGTCGCCATGCGCTCGTCGATCTCGACCATGCCGCGCGGGCTCAGCTTGACCCCCACCGCCTCCAGCCCCAGCCCCTGCGTGTTGGGTTTGACGCCGATGGCCACCATCGCCTGCTCGGCCTCGATCGCCTGCGCGCCTTCCGCCCCGGCGACCTTGACCCGCACGCCGGCGCCCGCCGCCTCAATACCTTCGACCTTCATCCCGGCCAGGACCTTGATCCCCCGCTTGCCGAAGGCCTTGGCCAGCTCCTTGCTGACCTCCTCGTCCTCCAGCGGGGCAATGCGCGGCAGCATTTCGACCAGCGTCACGTCGACACCGTAGCCGTTCCACACGGTGGCGAACTCGCACCCGATGGCGCTGGCGCCGATCACGACCACCGACCTAGGCAACCGCTCCTGGACAATGGCTTCCAGGTAGGTCAGCACACGCTTACCGTCGACCTGCACACCGGGGATCATCATCGGCGAGGCGCCGGTGGCGATGACGATGTCCTTGGCCTTCAACGTCGTCTTCGTTCCGTCGGCGGCGGTGACCGCCAGCGTGTGCGCATCCACGAACGCCGCCGCCCCCATGTGCACATCAATGGCGTTCTTCTTCATCAGGAAGCCGACGCCCTTGACCAGTCGGTCGGCAACCTGCCGGCTGCGCTTGACCGCCGCCGGGTAGTCGAGCTTCAGCCCCTGGATCTCAAAGCCAAAGTCCTTGCCGCCTTCGCGAAGGAGGTGGGCGATCTCGGCGTTACGCAGCAGCGCTTTGGACGGGATGCAGCCGACGTTGAGGCACACACCCCCGAGCCACTGGCGGTCGACAATCGCCGTCTTCTTGCCAAGTTGTGCAGCGCGGATGGCGCACACGTAGCCGCCCGGCCCGGCGCCGATCACGACGACATCGTAGTCTGGCATGGAACGACTCCTCTGGGAGGATCGGGTGGATTGTAACGCGTGGGCACGCCCATGTCACGCCCGCGATGGGTTTGGGCCCCGCGGGCTACGTGCCGCGTTCAGGGCAACGCAGGGGCACGGCATGCCGTGCCCCTACTTCAATCGCGGTGTGGACCTCGGCCCGGTCGAGATCGAGGCAACCCGTAGGGGCGAAGCAAGGCAGTACTCTGCTTCGCCCCTACAACGGCCTGACACCACCCGGATCGCGCTCCTACGACGCGGCCTGCCCTTCGAGCGCTCGAACAACCGCTCCAAGGAAGGCGTCCGCCAGCGCGCCGTCGAGGATGCGGTGGTCGAAGGTCAGCGACAGGTAGACCATCGGCCGGATGGCGAGGCTGTCCTGCGTCCCCCCGGCGGGGTTCGGCGTCTCGACAACCACGACCCGCTTCTGCACCGCCCCGACGCCCAGGATGGCGCATTGCGGCTGGTTGATGATCGGCATCGCAACAAGGGAGCCGCTGACTCCGTGGTTGGTGATGGTGAACGTGCCGCCCTGCACCTCGTCCGGCGCCAGCTTGTGCGCCCGTGCCCGGGCACTCAGATCGTTGACGGTGCGCGCCAGCGCCAGCAGCGACTATTGGTCCGCGTCCCTCACCACCGGAACGATCAGGCCCTCGTCGCCCAGCGAGACGGCCACGCCGATGTTGACCGGGCGGTGCAGCACGATGCCCTGGTCGCTCCATGAGGAGTTGGCCATCGGCACGCCCTTGAGCGCCGCCACTGAGGCCGCGACGAAGTAGGCGGTCAGGGTCAGGTTGACGCCATCGCGGGCATAGGCATCCTTATTCGCAAGGCGGTGCGCCAGGACGCGCGACAGATCCGCCTCCATGATCGTGGTGACGTGCGGGCTGGTGTGCCGCGAGCGCACCATGTGTTCGGCGATCGAACGGCGCACAGCGTTGAGAGGCACGATCGTGCCGGATGTTGGCGCGGGTGCGGGGCTTGCAGCTGAGGGTGCGTGACGAAGTTCTTCGGTCGGCCGGAAGAGCTCACCAAACGCCGGCGTTTCCCACGGTGCCGGCGCCGCGCCGCGCGACTCCACGAACGCCAGCAAGTCCTTCTTCGTGATCCGTCCACCCTGCCCGGTCCCGCGCACAAGACCGAGGTCGACATTGTGCTCGGAGGCGATGCGGGCTACTACGGGCGAGATGAAGCCAAGGTCGCCGCGCCCGGTGGGCTCGGCCTCAGCGGCCTCGCCCGCCGTCGCCGGCGCCGTCATTGGAGCACGCGCGGCAACGGCGACAGCCCCTGGCGCCTCGGGCGCCGCCTCACCGGGCCGGCCGATCACCGCCAGCAGCGTGCCGGCGCGGACGGTCTGTCCTTCAGGGACATACACCTGCAGCACCGTCCCGGACGCTGGCGCCGGGATCTCGGTGTCCACCTTGTCGGTGTTCACCTCGAGCAGCGCCTCGAACTCGGCCACCGGCTCGCCCAGACGCTTGAGCCAGCGCGTGACCGTCCCTTCGACCACCGACTCGCCCAGCTGCGGCATGATCACGTTTGCTGACATGACATATCCCTTCGCCCCCCGCCCGTCACGCGGAAGGCCGGGGTTGGGTCCGGCAGTCACCTGCCGGGCCTCTCGCCCCTTCACTCCTACCCTCTCTGCACGGGAGAGGGAGTCGCCTGCCACCCTCGGTCACGCGGAGGACGGAGCTGGGGGCTGGCAATCAGCTGCCGGACATCTCGCCCCCTCACCCCCACGCTCTACCCACGGGAGAGGGAGTCAATACGCCGCCAGGTCTCGGATCGCGGCGGCGATCTTCTCCGTATTGGGCATGAACCAGTCCTGCATCGGGTGGCTGAACGGGACGGCCGGCACATCCGGCCCGGCCAGACGGCGCACCGGGGCGTCGAGATCGGTGAAAGCGTCGTTGGCCAGCAGCGCGGCGATCTCGGCGCCGTAGCCCCCCGTCAGGTTGTCCTCGTGCACGATCAGCGCCTTGCCCGTCTTGCGCACCGAGGCCAGGATGGCCGCCTTGTCGATCGGCAGCGGCGTGCGCAGGTCGATCACCTCGGCCTGGATCCCATCGGCGGCGACGGCCTCGGCCGCCTGCAGGCAGTAGTGGTGCATCATGCCGTAGGCGAAGACGCTGATGTCCGTGCCGGGGCGCGAGATGCGTGCCGGGCCGATGGGCACCATCAGGTCGCCGCCCTCGGGCATCTCGCCGCGGATCAGCCGGTAGCCCTTCTTGGGCTCGAGGAAGATGACCGGGTTCGGGTCGCGCACCGCCGCCTTGAGCAGCCCCTTGGCGTCGTGCGGATTCGACGGGATGACGACCTTGAGGCCAGGCACATGAGTGAAGAAGGCTTCCAGCGACTGTGAGTGGTACAGCCCGCCGCCAATGCCGCCGCCGTACGGGGCGCGGATGACCATCGGCACGGTCCACTCACCGTTCGAGCGGTAGCACAGCTTGGCCGCCTCGTTGACGATCTGGTTGAAGGCCGGGTGGATGAAATCGGCGAACTGGATCTCGCAGATCGGGCGCAGCCCGTAGAGCGCCGCCCCGATTCCCACGCCGATGATCGACAGCTCGGCCAGCGGCGAGTCGATCACCCGCTTGGGCCCGTACTTGTCGAACAGCCCGAGCGTGGCGCGGAACACGCCGCCGCGCGGACCGACGTCCTCGCCGACGATGAACACGCGCTCGTCACGCGCCAGCTCCTCGTCCATCGCCTGGCGCAGGCCCTCAATCAGCGTGATCTCAGCCACGGCGCACGTCCTCGACGTACACCGGGTGCGAGGCCTCGTCCGCGGCCGGGTACGGAGCCGACTCGGCTTCCGTCACTGCCGCCTCGATCACAACCTTGACCTCGCCCTGCAGGCCGGCGTCCTGCGCCTCGGTCAGCACCTTGTCCGCCAGTAGCCGCTGGCGAAAGAGCACCAGCGGATCGCGCGCTTTCATCGCCTCGACCTCGTCGCGCGGCCGGTACGAGCGGTCGTCGTCGTCCGACGAGTGCGGCGTCATGCGTGAGACCTTGGCCTCGATGACCGTCGGCCCGTCGCCGCGGCGGGCGCGGGCGGCGGCCTCGCCGACGACGCGGTAGACCTCGACCGGGTCGACCCCGTCGACGATCACGCCCGGCAGGCCAAGCCCGGCCGCCTTCTCGGCCACGTGCTCGACCGCCATCTCCAAGTCCTGCCGGACCGAGATGGCGTAGACGTTGTTCTCAACCATGAAGATCACCGGGAGCTTGTGCGTGGCGGCCCAGTTGACCGCCTCGTACCACTCGCCTTACGACGTCGAGCCCTCGCCAATGGTGGTGAGGACAACGGCATCGTCGCCGCGCAGCTTGATCGCCAGGCCAAGGCCGGCGGCGTGCGGCGCCTGTGTGGCGACCGGCGACGAGTGGCTGACGACGTTGGCGCGCCGCAAGGACTAGTGCGACGGCATCTGCCGGGCGCCCGACGACGGCTCTCCCTGCTTGCCCATCAATCCGAGGACGAACTCGAGCGGCGTCAATCCCAGCGCGAGCATCAGCGCCAGGTCGCGGTAGTAGGGAGCGAACCAGTCCTTGCCGCGCTCCAGCGCGAAGGCGGCGCCGACCTGCGCCGCCTCCTGCCCGAGACCGGAGATGTGGAAGGCGATCTTGCCCTGGCGATGGAGAACCCAGGCGCGCTCATCCAGCCGCCGGGCGAGCAGCATCACGCGGTACAGGTCGAGCAGCGGGGGGGGGCGGGACGTGGAGTTGACCCGGTAGCGTGGACACCCTTATGCTTGGCAGGAAGGAGTCCACAATGCCGAGAACCCATCCTCCGTACCCGCCGGAATACCGGCAGCAGATTGTCGAGCTGGTTCGAGCCGGTCGCCGGCCCGAGGAACTGGCCCAGGAGTTCGGCCCCACGGTGCAGACGATCCAGAACTGGCTCAAGCAGGCCGATCGGGACGAAGGCCGCCGCCACGACGGACTGACACGGCCGAGCGGCAAGAGCTTGTGCGTCTGCGGCGAGAAATCAAGCAGGTTCGCCTCGAACGGGAGATCCTGGCAAAAGCCGCCGCCTGGTTCGCACGGGAGACCGACTCAGTTCCGCCCAAGTCTTCGAGTTCGTGAAGGCCAACCAGGCGAGGTATCCTGTGGCCACCATGTGCCGAGTTCTGGAAGTCTCCACCAGCGGCTACTATGCGTGGCGGAAGCGCAGCATATCGCAGCGCTCTCAGGAAGACGCCCTCTTGACCGATCGGATCCGCTGGATCCATCTGCGCTCCCGGGGCACCTATGGTGCGCCCCGGATTCATGCGGAGCTGGCCGACGAGGGGCTGCGTGTGGGCCGCAAGCGGGTGGCTCGCCTGATGCAGGCCGCCGACCTGCGGGGCGTCAGCCGCCGCAGGCGCCCCCGAACGACCATGCGAGCCGTCGGGGCGCAACCGGCGCCTGACCTGGTCGAGCGGGACTTCACCGCTCTGGGACCGGACCGGCTGTGGGTCGCGGACATCACGTATGTCCCGACCTGGAGCGGGTTCCTGTACCTGGCTGTGGTGGTGGATGCGTGGAGCCGCCGGGTGGTAGGGTGGAGCATGGCCAGCCACTTACGCACCGAGCTGGTGCTTGACGCCCTCGACATGGCGATCCGACGGCGGCGCCCAGCCAGCGTGATCCATCACTCCGACCAGGGAAGCCAGTACACGTCGATCGCCTTCGGCAAGCGTTGCCGGGAAGCGGATGTGCGGCCGTCGATGGGATCGGTCGGCGACTGCTCTGACAACGCTCTGTGCGAGAGCTTCTTCGCCACGCTCGAGTGTGAGCTGCTGGACCGCCACGCCTTCCACACGCGGGACGAGGCCCGTCGCGCGGTATTCGAATTCATCGAGGGGTGGTACAACCCGCACCGCAGGCACTCCGCTCTGGACTACGCATCGCCCGCAGGATACGAAATGAGACATGCCTATGCCGCCTGAGTTGCCCTAGCCGTCACCTGTCCACCAAAACGGGGCAACTCCAACGGACATTCGTACACTCCGGAGGAGCGAGCCGGAAGGAAGCGGTCAGCGGTCAGCATTCAGCTACTGGCAACCGGCAACTGGCGATTGGCGATTAGCCCGGAGCTTCAGGCACCAAGAAGGTCATCGGGCATGGCGGAGTGCCCAAAGCTGAACGCTATTCGCTGACAGCTGATCGCTCCTTGGTCAGCCTTGACCTATATATCTTACCTTACTTGACCCGCATACTCAAGCATTCGCGCCTTGAATCCACCGTCGTACGGCGGCAAGCCGGGTCATGCCGGGGCTGCAGCCCGACCGGTAGCTACTCCGATCTCCCCCATCTTTCCCAGCGCAGGCAAGCCGATCGCCCACCTCAGGGAAGGCTCACTTGACAGGCCGGCGGATATTGTCATATCATCATAATGTAGTAACTTTATGGCCCTTGGGCCCGGGCGGGCATTGGGTGGCAAGCGGACGGAAGCGAACTCCCGAGCGTCGTCTCAGCGTGGACCGGGCAAGCCCGTTGCCGCTGCATGTCCAGGTGAAGCAGGCGCTCAAGGACCAGATCCTCAGCGCCGCCTGGAAGCCCGGCGATCTCATCCCCGGCGATCTCGAGTTGTGTGCTGAGCTTGGGGTGAGCCGGACGACGGTTCGCCAGGCGCTGGCCGAGCTGGCGCACGACGGATGGGTGGTGCGCGAACGGGGCCGCGGGACGTTCGTGGCGCCACCCAAGCTCACCGAGCGCGCCGTCGAACGCCTGTCGGGCTTCTTCGAAGACATGGTCGCCCTGGGCTACCCGCCGGTCAGCCAGGTGCTGCGTCAGGAGGTCCGCCCGGCCGACGAGCAGATCGCCGCCCGGCTGAACGTGAAGGCCGGGACGCGCGTCGTCGAGATCGAGCGGCTGCGCTTCGTCGAGGATGAGCCGGTGGTGCTGACCACGACCTACCTGCCCCAGTCGCTGGCGCCCGGCCTGGAAGCGGCCGACCTGACTCGCCGCTCACTGTACGAGTACCTGGAAACCGAATGCGGTCTGTCGCTGGCGCGCGGGCAGCGAACGATCGAGGCCGTCGCCGCCGACACGCGTCAGGCCAGGCTGCTCCGTGTCCGCAAGGGCGCCCCACTCGTGTTCTTGCAGAGCGTGAGCTACCTGGCCGACGGACGACCGATCGAGTACTACCTGGCGCTCCACCGCGGCGACCGCTCAAGGTTCGAGGTCGAACTGGTCCGCCGCCGCGGGCGAGAGGCGGCAAGCCCGTCTGCGGACCGCTTCGGCCGGCTGCCTCCGGGCGGCGGCAGCGTACGGCGCAGAAACGGCAAGTGATGGCGCGGGCTTCGATCTTTGGGAGGGGTGCGTGACGAACAGGGATGCGATCCGGGCCAAGGTCCGCCAGGCAGTGTATCGGACGCTCGGCCTGGAGCCGCGCCTCGATCCCGTGCCCAAGCGCCACCTCGTGACCGAGCACGACCTGCGCGACCTGCCCTTCGGGTCGGAATTCCAGGTGCCAGCCGGCGGCCTCATCACGCCACTGGCCCGCCAGGTCGCCATGGACCGCCACATCACACTGCGTTCCGATTCCAAGCCCACCTCGACCGTGAAGCCGGAAGCTCCGCGCACGGCTATACCCACCGCCGGCGGCAAGGCCGTCGCCCTCGGCGCCGACCACGGGGGCTTCAAGCTCAAGGAATCCCTCAAGGCTTACCTGCGCGAGTTGGGGCATGAGGTCATCGACTGCGGGACGAGCAGCACCGAGGCGGTCGACTACCCGGACTTCGCCCTGGCGGTGGCCGAGCTGGTGTCACAAGGACGGGCCTGGCGCGGCATTCTGGTCGACGGCGCGGGCATCGGCTCGTGCATGGCCGCCAACAAGGTGCCGGGCGTCCGGGCGGCCATGTGCTACGACCAGTCCACCGCCCTGAACAGCCGCGAGCACAACGACGCCAACGTGCTGACGCTCGGCGCCGGCCTGATCAGCGAGACGCTTGCCCGGCAGATCGTGAAGACCTGGCTCGAGACGCCGTTCGGCGGGGGCCGCCACGCGCGCCGAGTCGAGAAGATCATGGAAACCGAACGGCGATTCCTGCGCAAGCCGTAGGCGGCGCAGGCGAGGGACTCAAGGTACCGACCGAGACGCATGATGAAGCCGATTGACGAGAAGACACTGGATCGCCTCATCGAGCAGATCACCAGCCAGGTGCTGCTCAGCCTGCAGGAGGAGCCGGCGGCGAAGGGCTCGCCTGCTCCGGCGCCGCTTTCGGCGCACGATTTCGTCCAGCGCGCGCAGCCGGTGCTGAGTGCCGGCGCCGATCGCCTGGCCAGCACGCTCGGGATCGCCCCCACCGACAAGAGCCTGGCGCATACCATCGACCACACGCTGCTCAAGCCAGACGCCACGCAGGACCAGATCGCCCAGCTGTGTTTCGAGGCGCGCAAGCACGGCTTCGCCTCGGTGTGCATCAACTCCGCCCACGTCAAGTTGTGCGCCGATCTGCTCAAAGGCAGCGGCGTCCCCGTGTGCACCACGATCGGCTTCCCGCTGGGCGCCACGCCGACCGACGTCAAAGTGTTCGAGGCCCAGCAGGCCATTCGCGACGGGGCCAGCGAGCTGGACATGGTCATCAACGTGGGGGCGCTTAAGTCGCGCGACTACGAGCTGGTCCGGGGCGACATCGCCGCCGTGGCCCGCGCCTGCCACGCCGGGAATGCCATCCTGAAGGTCATCATCGAGGCCGCCTTCCTGACCGATGAGGAAAAGGTGATCGCCTGCCAGCTGGCGAAGGTCGCCGGCGCGGATTTCGTCAAGACCTCGACCGGCTTCGGACCCAGCGGGGCGACCCCCGAAGATGTGGCCTTGATGCGGCGCGTCGTCGGTCCGTCCATGGGGGTGAAGGCCGCCGGCGGCATCCGTACGTACGCCGACGCCCAGAAGATGATCGCCGCCGGTGCCAGCCGGATCGGCGCCAGCGCCAGCGTCAAGATCATTCAGGGAGCCGAGAAGTAGCCGGCAAGGAGAAACGCCGATGACGGTGGATCTACGAACCTATATCTTCCTCGACAGCCTGCAGCTCCAGCACTCGGGCTTCCTGGGGACCGTTGCCCGGGGGTTTCTGCCCCTGCCCAACGATACCTCGCTGTGGGTCGAGATCTCGCCCGGGATCGAGATCAACCGCATCACCGACATCGCCCTGAAATCGACCCGTGTCCGCCCCGGGATGCAGATCGTCGAGCGGTTGTTCGGGATGCTTGAGGTCCACCATGAGGACCAGGCCGAGGTCCGGGCTGCCGGGGCGGCTATCCTGCGAGCGCTCGATCTCCAGGAATCGGATCGCATCAAGCCCAGGGTAGTGTCGAGCCAGATCATTCGCCACATCGACGCCCATCAGGTCCAACTGATCAACCGCATGCGGCATGGGCACATGATTCTGGCCGGCCAGACCCTCTACGTGTTGGAGGTCGAGCCAGCCGGATACGCGGCGCTGGCGGCCAACGAGGCGGAAAAGGCCGCCGACATCAACATCCTTGAAGTGATGGCCTTCGGCAGCTTCGGCCGCGTGTACCTGGGCGGCGAGGAACGGGACATCATGGCCGCCTACGGCGCGGCCGTCGCCGCCATCGAGGGGGTGTCCGGGCGCCAGGTCGAAGGTGGCCGGCGCGACTAGGATCGAAGACACCGTCGAGCATGGACGACCGAACTCATCCGACAAGTCATCAGGAGGCAACTGTGTCTGAAGAATACGGGGCAACCGAAGCGCTAGGAATGATCGAGACCAAGAGCTACCCCGCCATGGTCGAGGCGGCCGACGCCATGGTCAAGGCGGCCAAGGTCGAGCTCGTCGCCTATGAGAAGACCGGCGGCGGATTCGTCACGGCCATCGTCCGCGGCGACGTCGCCGCGGTCAAGGCCGCGGTCGAAGCCGGCGCACGCGGAGCGGAGAAGGTTGGCGAGGTCGTTGCCATCCACGTCATCCCGCGCCCGCATGCGAACGTGGACCGCACGCTGCCTCTGGGCCGCGCCCCTGCCGGCGGCAAGGGCGGCAAGTAACTGGATCCTGTGGCGGTTGTCCCAGGCGGTCCCTGGCCCGTTCCGGGGGCCGCCCGGGCGGAAGCACGCCGCCTCGCGGAGAGGCATGAGCGTCGAATGGAGTAGCCAATGCTGCTGGGCAGAGTAGTGGGCACGCTCGTCGCCACGCGCAAGGAGCCGTCGCTCGAGGGGCTCAAGTTCCTCGTGCTGCGCCAACTCGACATCGACGGCAAGGAGATGTCCGGCTACCGGGTGGCGGCTGATGCCGTGGGGGCCGGCCTGGGCGAAGTGGTCCTGTACGCCACGGGCAGCTCGGCGCGCATGACCACCGTCACCGACAAGCGTCCATGTGACGGCGTGATCATGGCCATCGTCGACACGCTTGAGGTGGACGGCGTGGTGACCTACGACAAGGCCAAGGTCGGGTGATGGTGAGCAGGCGCGACCGCGGGGCGCAGGAGCACACCGTGCTCGATGACGCCCGGATCGATGCGATCATCCAGAAGGTCATGGCCGAGCTGCGCCAGGCGGAGAGCGGACCTCACGAGCCGCTCCCGCCGGTGGGCCCTGCCCCGCCGGCCGCTCCCACTCCCGAGCTGCGGCACGCCGACAACCTGTTCCCGGACGTCGACAGCGCCATGCAGGCGGCCCGGCGGGCGTTCGAACAGCTGGGCGGCCTGCCGCTGGCGCTGCGCGAGCGGATGATCAGCCAGATGCGCCGGGCGGCACGCGAGAACGCCCAGGTCCTGGCGCGCCTGGCCTGGGAAGAAACCGGCATGGGGCGCCTCGAGGACAAGATCGAGAAGAACCTGCTCAATGCCAACAAGGCCCCCGGGACGGAGATGCTCACCCCGACGGCTTGGACCGGCGACGACGGGATGGCGTTGGTCGAGTACGCCCCCTACGGCGTCATCGGCTCGATCACGCCGAGCACCAACCCCACCTCGAGTGTGATCTGCAATGCCATCAGCATGGTCGCCGCGGGCAATGCCGTGGTCTTCAATGGTCACCCGGGCGCCAAGGCCTGCACCAACCTGACGGTGCAGCTGCTCAACCAGGCGATCGTGGAGGCCGGCGGGCCAGCCAACCTGGTATGTGCCACGGCTGAGCCAACGATCGAATCGGCGCAGGAGATCATGCGCCACCCGACGGTGAACCTGCTCACGGTGACCGGCGGGGAAGGCGTGGTGCAGGCCGCCATGCAGAGCGGCAAGCGCGCCATCTGCGCCGGACCGGGCAACCCGCCGGTCGTGGTCGATGAGACGGCCGACATCGATGAGGCCGGCCGCGGCATCGTGCGCGGGGCGTCGTTCGACAACAACATTGTATGCATCGTCGAGAAGGAGACCTTCGCCGTGGCGACGGTCGCCGAGGCGCTCAAGCGCTCGATGCTTGCCCACGGCGGGTATGAGATCGATGCCGACCAGCTGGACCGGCTGATGAAGGTCATCTTCACCCAGGTGCCGCCGCCGGGGAAGGCCGGGATGACGAACAAGGCCTTCATCGGCAAGGGCGCCGCCGTACTGCTCAAGGAAATCGGGATCACCGTCGGCGACGAGATTCGCCTGATCGTGGCGGAGGTCGGCGCCGATCACCCGCTGGTGGTGACCGAGCAGATGATGCCGGTCATGCCGCTGGTGCGGGTTCGTCACGCCGACGAAGGCATCGACCTGGCAAAGCAGGTCGAGCACGGCTACCGGCACACGGCCGTGATGTACTCCAAGAACCTCGATCACCTCAGCCGTATGGCGCGGGTGATGGACTGCAGCATCTTCGTCAAGAATGCCCCGTCCCTGGCGGGGCTGGGTGCCGGCGGGGAGGGTTTCTGCTCCTTCACCATCGCCAGCCCCACCGGCGAGGGGATCACCAACCCGATCAGCTTCAGCCGCATCCGCCGCTGCACGCTCAAGGATGCGTTCCGGATCGTATGAGACCGATGAGTCCAATCCGCTAAGGCGATGACCGATGATTGAGCCAGCCCTCGCTCTGGTCGAGTTCTCCAGCATTGCCGCCGGGATACAGGCCGCCGATGCCATGGTCAAACGAGCCCCGATCGACGTGATCAAGGCGGGGACCGTGCACAATGGCAAGTATCTGGTGCTGATCGGCGGCCTGACAGCGGACGTCGAGGAGTCGCTGGCCGCCGGCCGAGAGGTCGGCGCCGAGGCGGTCCTGGACTTCGTGTTCCTGCCGCACGTGCATCCCGATGTCGTGGAGACGATCGGAGGAGCGCGGGCGCCGCAGGCCAACGACGCGCTGGGCGTCATCGAGACGACGACCGTGGCGGCATCCATCCATGCCGCCGACGCCGGGATCAAGGCGGCCATGGTCCGGCTGGTCGAAGTGCGACTGGCCGACGGCCTCGGCGGGAAGGGCATCGTCTTGTTCTCTGGGCTGGTGGCCGACGTCGAAGCCGCGGTCCAGGGCGGCGTGGGCATTCTCGAGCGGCCGGACCTGCTCGTGCGCCAGGTCGTCATCCCGCAGCTTCACCCCGGCATGTGGGAGAACATCGGCGACGCCACGCGCTTCGGCCACCGCGTGCTGGGTCACCTATGAAATTCGCCCGCGTCCACGGGACCGTCGTGGCGACACGCAAGTACGAGGGGCTGGAAGGCGTCAAGTTCCTGGTTGTCCAGCCGCTGGACGAGGACTTGAAGCCTGTCGGCCGACCTCAGATCGCAGCCGACGCCACGGCCCAGGCCGGACCCGGGGAGCTTGTCTTCGTCGTCGGCAGCCGGGAAGCGGCGCAGGCGCTGCCCATCGTGTTCGTCCCGGTCGACCTAGCCATCACCGGCATCATCGATGAGGTCGAGGTCGAGCGCGGGCTGCGGCGCACGCAGCCGACGGCTGTCTGGCATGGTCCACCTTCCGAGGACGAGGACTGACGATGTACATCGGCAAGGTCATCGGGACGGTCGTCTCAACCATCAAGATCTCGCACCTCGATGGCCGCAAGCTGCTGCTGGTGGATCAGCTCGACCTGCACGGGAAGGAGACCGGGGCGTACGACATCGCCGTGGACGTCGTCCAGGCCGGCCCGGGCGACACGGTGCTGGTGATCGATGAAGGCAACGGCGCCCGCCAGATCCTGCAGTTGGACCCGGGGGCAATCCGGGCGGTGATCGTCGGCGTCGTCGACGAGGTGGCGCTGAGCTACTAGATGTGCGGGTCCGATCCGGACCACGCTGCGCTGCGTGGGGCCGGACTCACGAGAGAGTCGTCGCGGCCAGCGCGGCTGGCCCCGCTGGTTTTCCAGGATTCCTTCCGCTCCGGCTACCGACTGCCAGCCGCCTCGGCCGCCCGCCTGACCAGGTCGACATAGTCCGGCTTGAGGCTCGCTCCTCCCACCAGCGCACCGTCGATCTCCGGCATCGCCATGAACTCGGCGATGTTGTCGACGGTCACGCTCCCTCCGTACTGGACCCGGACCCCCTGGGCGACGTCCTCGCCGAAGCGTTCGGCGAGCGGGCCCCGGATCGCCAAGGCGATGACTCGGTTGGCGTCCGCCGGCGTCGCCGCCCTACCGGTGCCGATGGCCCAGATCGGTTCGTAGGCGATCACGCAGGCCGCGACTTGCCCGGCGCTCATTCCCTCGAAGGCGCTGGCGACCTGGCCGCTCACCCAGGCTTGCGTCTCCCCGGCCTCCATCTGCGCCAGGTTCTCCCCGACGCACACGATCGGAATCAGGTCCTTCGCCAGCGCGGCCTGCACCTTACGGTGGATTGCGGCGTCGGTCTCGTGAGCTCCGCCGGCAGCGCGGCGTTCGGAATGCCCGAGGATGACGAACCGGCACAGGCCAGCGAGCATTCCCGCCGACACCTCGCCGGTGTGCGCACCCTTCTCTTCGAAGTGCATGTTCTGCGCGCCTACCGCGATCGACGTCGGCGCCAGCGCCTCGGCCACTGCCGCCAGGACGGTGAACGGCGGACACACGACCCGATCGGCGGCCTCAATCTCCGAGAGCGGATAGCGGATGCGCCGCACGAACTCGAGGGCTTCGTCCGTGCGTCCGAGGTTCATCTTCCAGTTGGCGGCCAGGATGGGTCGGCGCATGGTTGCTCTTCTCTGACCGGGGTTGCGGCCTGATATGGTGAGACCGAGTGGCAACTCCGCCGCCTGAGGGGAATCGCCAGCCGGGAGATCACCGCCGAACGTGCGCGAGTATACCTCTGCCTCCTGAAGATTGACCCGCTGCGAATGCCCATCGCCTCGAGAGAATGGCTCTCCGGCGCCCCTCCCCGCCTCGCCGCGCCAGCGTATAATGCACGCAACGTCACACGCCTTTATTCATCCGTTTTGTCCTACTTCCAGGGAGCTGCCATGTACCGATCCAGGTTCTCCATGCCAGTCGGCGCGCTGCTCGCCGCTCTCCTCCTTGCGGCGTGCGGGGCGGCCACAGCCTCGCCGACACCAAACGCAGCAGACGAGTCGATGCCGACCTCCGAGTCGACGCCGGCCATCGCCGATGCGGGCTCGCCCACCCCTCCGCCCCCGACCGGCGCGCCTGCCTCCATACCCACCGCCGCACCGACGGCCACGCCTACCGCTATCCCGACACCCGAAGCAATCACCATCGACATCGCCGATCGGTTTCAGGTCATCCGCGAGAGCTACAGCCCCGAACCAACCATGAAGACCTTCAGCCTGGAGATCAGCCCGGACGGACGCATCCAACTTTCCGCACATTACGAACGCGATATCGCGCCAAGGATCCGGTCGGTTTCTTTGAGGGACAGCTGCTCCATTTGCCGCAGGAGGCGCTTGAGTCTCTTGTGGTTGCGGACCCACTCTTCACA